>Ga0180220_1000925_pt1 | contig 25531 bp, 20 predicted proteins | sample eDN5th37CBELigBY_FD_151335 | JGI IMG/M metagenome (GOLD analysis project Ga0180220, IMG submission 151335) | Enriched backyard soil microbial communities from Emeryville, California, USA - eDNA 5th pass 37_C BE-Lig BY (version 2) (version 2) | ecosystem: Environmental > Terrestrial > Soil >...
GAGAGGATAATGACTAGTACTAGTGGTATAGACAGATACTGTAGTGATAGGTACTGTTCTCATAACAGTATAGATACTGCACTAGATAAGTACTGCGATACAGCTACTGATCTGAAGTTGTACGGTATAGGATTAGCAGAGTATCCTATTGATGCACTGTCTAGATATACTGTACTGAGATCAGTATACATACAGTCTGCTAAGATACTACCAGGCACTTCAGTAGGACTATTAAGTAGTAATACAGTAGAGGTATTAAGACTATACTTAGTGTATGATATAGAGGGAATAGGGCTGCTTCCTAATCTAAGTACACTGTCTATTAAGTACAGTACTCTAGACAGACTGCCAGATCTTAGAGGCTGTCCTCTCCTTAAGTACTTAGAGATTAAGCACTGCGTATTCACTGAGCAGTCCGTAGCTGACCTCAATGAGCAGCTACTATCCTATGTAAGGAGTGGTATCAGACTGACTGCTTATAACAATAGAGATATGGACTGCATACATATGGTAGACTATAGATGGGATCAGTAGAGGAACTATCAAGGATATAGCAGGAGCCTGTTCTCTCAATAGTCTAGGGAATCAGGGTAGTATGTGGATGGTGGATGATAGGCTGTAACTTAGGACTATCCACTCAATAGTGTGGGGAATCAGACTACTCTATAGTACAGACAGTAAGGGAGATATAGTATAGTCTACTCCTTGATAGTGTAAGGAATCAGTCCATGCTGTTCTACTAGATAGTGAGGGATATCTCCAGCCTGTTCTCTCAATAGTGTAGGGAATCAGACTGACGTAGGAGAGTACCATATTAGATGCATGTCAGTACTGTACTCTGTACTATAAGTGATGTGTAGATATAATAGTATAGTAAATGGATAGTACTTGGAATAGACAACTGTTAGATATTATAGAGGAGCTTACTGACTTCACCTTTAACAATACTGCTCTACGCTTCATAGGCACCAATCATCCTAGTGATCATCCTGAGGATATAATACATCTGATTGATGATTATGTAGCTGATCAGCAGGGCAATCTTACCGGTATATCTATAGATCGACTGGAAGATGAAGTGCAGCTATTAGATACTCTTACTAGACTAGAAAGCATTATACTTAATACTGAACAGCTAGATATATACGCTCGTATACTAGAGAAGTTGCCCAGTCTTAACACCATTATAGTTAATGATGATCCAAGCTACGATCATGCAATGGAAGCAACTTATAGACTGTATAATAACGCTTACGATCCAGAATATGTCCGGGATCATCTGAAATATATAAAGGAGTTCAGACCTGGAATAAGAATGTATACTGCTACTACTCCATCTGATGGAGTAGATGAAGTAGATGAAGTAGATGAAGTAGATGAAGTAGATGAAGTATAGGTATGTAGATGGAGTATAGGTATGTAGATGGAGTATAGGTATGTAGATGAAGTATAGGTATGTAGATGGAGTACGGTGTAAATATATATGATCCTACTATGCGATCATATATATGGAGATAATCTGGGCTAGATAGATGACAGATAGAGTATAAATCCTGAAGAAGGTACAGTCACTCTAAGAGTCTAATACATAATAGTATAGACTATTAATTAGAGTATGGGTAGCTGCACAGTATATAGTATAGTACTATACTGTCTAGTAAATGAGGAAGAGTAGTATACTTAAGAAGATAGGAAGGCTGATCGAGGACAATGGCCTATGTATAATTAATATACCTCCGCATAAGATGACTGTATCTCTCACTATCTGTGATAGGAAGGGTAGGGAGCTGTCCTATAACTATAAGTACAGTCATCTGCAGCTGTTACTAGACTATATAGCTACAGTTAGAGTGAGAGATCTTAGCATCAGCTACAATGATCATGGGACTGATACTCCAGTCAGACTGGATCTGTCTAGATTCAGTACTATAGAGAAGCTGTCACTCTATAATATAGCAGTCAGTAGTCTAGATGCTGTACTTAGTAGACAGTCCAATATAACAGCACTGGAGCTCAATACTATTGAGGGTACAGTCCGTGCTGATACTTTAAGTAGCCTCGTCAGACTAACTAGACTGGAGCTGTCATCCATCACAGTACTAGGTACTCTAGACCTCAGTAAGTGTACAGCTCTGCATACTCTAGTACTGAATGACTGTACTAGAACTGGTCCTATACTCGGTGGATGTAGACAGCTGAAGTACCTATCTATAAACAGTACAATGGACTGTACAGTACAGTCACTAGATCTATCAAGCTGTAGTCTAATGGAGTACCTATCAGTGGATGGCTGTCTAGTAGAAGGGCCGGTACCATTATGGCTAACCTGTCTCAAATCTCTAAGGACTCTAGAGCTGACTAACTGTAGTATAACTGGTAGTATATCTACTGATCTACTACAGTACTTCATGTACCCTAATGGCACAGATAGTACTCCAGTAGATGTACATATAGAGTACAGCAATACTATAGATGAGGAGACTGTACAGTCTAATCTGCAGTACATATACTATGAGGATAGAGCAGCTGTCGAGATAAAGGGACAGACTACTCTCTGTATATATCCAGATACTGATGCATACTCGGAATACGACTACTAAGCAGACTTAGTATACTCAGTTGATCATAGTACATAGTCACAATATATGTACTATGATCTGTCCTATAACAGTACTACGACCCATATCTTCAATAGTACTACTATCTGTCCTATAACAGTACTATAGACTGCACTACTGAAGGTGTATAGACTGCACTACTACATATACAGTAGATGATGTGGAGACTGCACCACTATACATACAGTAGATGGTATAGATACTGATGATAGAAATGGTACGAATAGAAGATGGAGACAGCAGCTGTTCGGTACTGATAGTATTGAAGCAGCATACTGATGATGAAGTAGAAGTGTACACTGAGTGTGTGTATACTGATAGTAATATAGCAGTTACTGGTACTGGTATGTACCATGATAGTCTAGAGACTGCAGTACTGAAGTATAATGATACTGCTAACTATCTGCACTTAGAGGGCATAGGAATGCCACAGTATAACATAGATACGCTGTCTTCATTCTCTAATGTACGGAGTATATACATAGGTGCAGTGACTGTCCCTCGTAATCAGTCTAGTGCCTTCTTCACTAACAGTACAGTAAGACAGCTGCAGCTATTCATGACACATGGTATAGCAGATATGGGACCTATGCCACTACTGAACAGTGTAACTATCACGTCATGTGTAATGGACAGACTACCTGACTTCAATAGGACTAAGTATCCGCATCTAGCATCTGTAGATATAGTCGCATCTGCTATACTCAATCAGAGTACGAGCGATGTATGGCAGTCCATATACCTAATGAGGACAGAGGGTATAACTGTCACTATATCGGGCTCTATATCTATAGGATGAATTCACTATATAGTACTGTATCAGAGTACTATATACTAGAGAGTAGACTGATCTATGTATAGGGAGAGACTGAGTGCTAGAGGAATAGACAGCTGCATATATACTAGGAGTATAGACTGAACTATGGTGTAGATCGGACTGAGTGCTAGAGGAATAGGACAGCTGCATATCTACTAGGAGTACATACTGAGTACTGGAGTGTGGACAGCTGCATATCTACTAGGAGTACATACTGAGTACTGGAGTGTGGACAGCTGCATATCTACTAGGAGTACATACTGAGTACTGGAGTGTGGACAGCTGCATATCTACTAGGAGTACATACTGAGTACTGGAGTGTGGACAGCTGCATATCTACTAGGAGTATAGAGTGAGATACTAGACCACGAAGCAGTGTAGAGTATATAGCTGTCATCTCTACTATTAGACGATGGACTGAATCACCTACTAGATATAGCAGACAGTCAGTGTTATGGAGTATACTGTGCAAAACGATAGTAATGTCTAATAGTGGAGAAGAGTGTCCTATATGCTATGAGCGTACTGCAGTCATTAAGTATATGGTTACTAGTCCGTGCTGTGGAGGGAAAGCATGCAGGGACTGTTACCTTACTTATCTGCTGGGAGGTACAGTGCATAGCTGTATGTATACTCAGGACTGTGGTGCACTGTTCACGAGGAAGACTCTGTATCAGATGTTCAAGAAGGTGGACTGTGATAAGCTACTGAAGCATGCAGCTGAACTACTCTTTGAGGTAGAGCAGCAGCACATAGTCAAGTACCATGACTTGAAGGCACTACAGAGAGCTAGAGCTCATCTGCAGGAGATGATACGCAGCTCTAGCATCTGGTTAGATACTGCTCTTAAGCCATCTAACCCTAGTAATATGGACAGTGTAAGTACCTTCTTAGAGAGTAGTACTGATGAGAAGATAGATGAGGCAATAGCTGTATACAAGAAGCATATGAAGACAGTCAAGGCTGCCTACGAAGAGTACAATAACATCAATAAGGCCTATACCGCTAAGTATGGAGGTACAGGTGATGAAGAGGATGAGGATGTGCAGAAGATACTGAAGAAGGGATACATGTCATCAGTGCGCTGTCAGGTAGATGGCTGTGGTGGATATACTGATATATCGTGGACCTGCGTTAAGTGCGGTAGTATAGTCTGTAAGAGGTGTGGAGAGGTCGAGAAGAAGTATATCTCCAGGAATCAGAGAGAGATAGCACGTGATACGAAGCGTGAAGACTGCGATCTAGATAGTACAGCATCTGGAGGGGATACTGACGAGGAAGAGGATGGGACTGTACATGTCTGTCGTGAGGATGATATACAGAGCTTCAAGCAGATACTACTCAGTGCTAGACCATGTCCTAACTGTAAGACATTCATACATAAGATCTCTGGCTGTAATGATATGTGGTGCACCACATGTAATACAGGCTTCAGATGGAATACTATGAAGCCTATAACTAAGGAGCACTTTCACAACCCTCATCGTGCAGAGTACATGAAGAGGATGAAGGAGCTGGGTATAGAAGTCAGTACTGTATCAGATACTAGTGAGGATGGATGGGTACAGTATGGACAGCTTAGAGAGAAGTCTGCATCACTATCTGAGATGTGTAGGTTCATGCACAAGTACAGAGAGGTGTGTGATAATATGATCGTTACCTATGACTCGCTGACTAATGAGAAGGCCAGACTGAAGTACATAGAAGGTAGCATAGATAGGAAGAGATTCATCAGCATCTGTCGCACTAACATGACTAAGCTGGATAAGGCTAGAGATGAGAGAGCTGTATTGGAGAACATGTGCATGTCTATCAATGAGCATCTGAAGCAGTATCTTAATGGTGAGCTGTCTAAGAGACAGTCATACGAGTACTGTATAGATGCCATTAATAGTGCTAATGAACAGCTACAGGATATGCGTAGAATCAAGCTATACAATACAGTCCGTACTATATCTACTGATGAGCTGAGCTACATACAGAAGATAGAGAAGATACCAGATACCTATCATTCATCTGATAGCGGTAAGGTCAAGCATACAGACAAGATGAAGGATGCAGATTCAGCTGCTGTAGTGATAGAGCTGAATATATAGACTGTCACACTATACCTCACACCGACTCATTCTACAGTACATAGTAGTAGATACACTACTATGTATACCATCTGTGGACAGCTTAATAATGCATCTCGTGATACTATCTACTGGTGATACGAGTACTGGTAAATACCATATACTGATGAATGCTACTGATCTTGAACTGATGTATCTCTGCACTGACACTACTCTTAAGGTGGATAGTACAGTCACTAAGCTGCCTAAGATAGATGGATGCTGTTCAGATGCTGCTGATCCAGACTATGTTGAGGAGGATGGTACCTTTCTGTACTCACATCTGTGCGATGTACCAGTCTCTATAAGTATGTACTTTACACTGAGTACTATAGTTATAGATGCTTGGGACTTCCATAGAGGGGCGCATGTTAGAGCTGATCTGTTCAACAGTATGGATCAGCTACAGAGTCTGACTCTCAAGGGAGTTATCATTAGGATAGAGGGGGCTGTCTACTGAGCAGATACTCAATGTACCTAGTCTAGGTATATAGATGGACTCCGAGGACTAGATATTCAGCCTGTACTAGATAGACTGACTGCACTCCAGGTACTGAAGATCAAGGCATTCACTGTGAGTATTCCAGATCAGCCTATCAATCTGTCTGGACTATCCCAGTTAGAGACTGCAGTAATCTGCTACTATATGCAGACTCTACCAATAGTGAGCAGCAATAACAGTAAGCTCAGTACACTCAAGGTCAAGAGATACAGACCAGAGAATGCTGTCGATGTAGGAGGATCTGAGATAGATGAAGAGCTGATAGAGTGGACTGCTCTCTCCAGTGATCAGTGTATTCACTCAGTAGATTGGTCCTGTCTTAAGGATACAGCACTCTCTACTCTGGAGCTGCACGGAGTATTCGATAGATCAGATGATGGATCTTACGTTAATCCAGACTGGCTAGATACTCTACTATCTAAACAACAACTACAGTCCATATCACTACAGTATATCTGCACAGATGGACAAGTAGAAGGAGAACAGGCTGCGTACAGTTACAGTGATTAGTAGAGGTATAGTACTGGGATTAGTGGAGGTAGGAGTACTAGGATTAGCAGCATATAGTACTGGGATTAACTACTATATTAAATGAGGTACGCGTCAGACTTCGCTAGAGTAATCAGTCCAGTAGACTTAGAGGACTTCTACGGATATATTGAACGGAGAGCAGGACACAGTAATGGAACTGATCTGCAGTACAGTACTTATGAACTAGATCATAGACTGCGTATATATAGAGGACCATTAGCTCAATATATATCAGATGTAGGAAGACCAACTGTCCATGAGATAGTACTACCAGATCAGTCTAGACTAGCAGTAGTACTGTATGATACTGTTACATTACTGTACCTGTATAATGCACATATAACAGAGTGTATGACTATAGAAGGTGGAGAGAACAGATTGGATGGAATAGTACTGATCAATAGTCAGATAGACTGCCCTCTACATATAGGATCAGATGTAGTATTCAGAGAGGTAATAGTCTAGATATATATCATGTATTGTAGTGATATATATTAATAGTACAGACTGAGTATTGGTACTGCAGTTCAATAGGTCGTATAATAGTACTGAACACTAGGTCGAATAGTACTGTAGATCAGACTGCTGGTAGGACTGTATACTAGGCGTAGTACATGTGCTGACTTCTAGATGATCAGTACGTATGTATATCCACTGTACAGTTTACTCTCTGGTGCATGGGTCAGAGCTAGCCATCTATCTGGTATATAGGGTAACCACTTATCTTTAAGTAGTACTCTGCCTACTAATCCTACTGTTACTTCTCTTACAGTACTATCCTCCGTATATCCTTCTCTCAATACAGGCTGCTCATCTTCATCTAGTATGAGCTCTAGAGTATCAGGATCTCTCTCATGTTTAAGTAGGGACTTGCCCTCACCTACTATGGTAGGAGTACTGGATACTATACCTACGATTCTCATGTCCTTACGCTTGAGATGATCCTCAGAGAATAGATGTGCAGCTCCAGTACTATCTACTGTTATTAGGTCACCTGCCTTTGGAGTTACTGAGCAGTCTGCTACTCTGAATGTCTCTGCGTAGTCAGATCCAAATGCGCACGTATATAGCCTTCTAGTCCATGTTACTCCCTCTCTATTCACTAAGAAGACATCTTTTCTATCAACAGTAGCAGGACCAGATCCATATCCTACTTGGAACAGTACTGGGGACCTACCATCTCCCTGATATTCTTCAGTAGTGCCATCTGCATTGAACTGTATAACTGTTCCATCTCTAGCCGTGCTTGGTCTATTAATATCAGATCCGAATCTAACGTCATTATATCTACCTATCACTACATGGTCATTGTTATCACTGTTAACTAGACCCTGTCCTCCCAATAATACAACATTATGAAGTAGATTAGGTGAAGGTGAAACGCTTGGTCTAAGATCTATAGTATTATCTATACCACCAATGATAGTATGATTGGACATGCTACGGCGAAAAAATTCGGGATCATAATTATATGTCATAATGATACTGTTATTGTTACCACCTAGTATATTAGAATGCTTTATTATAGACCATGGGTTACTCTGATCACCTATGTTATTACCCTGCCCTCCTACTATAATATTGTGATTGGCAGCAATACCAAAAGCTCGCTCAGTATATATAGTACTATCAGAGCTGCCTAATATATGTGAGTCATGATGGTGTACTCTATTATTCTGTCCGCCTATTATAGTACTCCTATCTCCTCTAGCCACTTGATTAGGAGCAGTTCTATTCATCTGCAGATCTATAGCATTAATACCTCTACATTCTCCGTCTAAGTCTGCAACTATAGCACCATTACCTAATGGTATCAGACCCAGAGTAGCATTAGTATCAATAGTATTGGGTGTGATATAATGTATATCACCTGATGTACAGCTTGTCACTAACAGTCCATCATCTATGTATGTTAGTCCTGATCCTGCAGGACCTGTATCTCCAGTCCACCCAGTATATCCTGTATACCCTGTAGGTCCAGTATAGCCTGTAGGTCCAGTACTGCCTTCTATTCCCTGTGCTCCAGTAGCTCCTGACTCTCCTTGAGGGCCAGTACTTCCTTGAGGACCTGTACTTCCTTGAGGACCTGTACTACCCTGAGGTCCTGCACTACCCTGAGGACCTGTACTTCCTTGAGGTCCAGTACTACCCTGAGGACCTGTACTTCCTTGAGATCCTGTACTTCCTTGAGGACCTGCACTACCCTGAGGGCCAGTACTTCCTTGAGGGCCTGTACTTCCCTGTGGTCCCGTGTATCCTGTAGCCCCTATACTGCCAGTAAATCCTTGTGGTCCAGTGCTACCTTCTGGTCCCTGATCTCCAGTAGGACCTGGTTCTCCAGGCCGTCCCTGCGGACCTGTACTACCCTGAGGTCCTGTACTTCCTTGAGGACCTGTACTTCCTTGAGGTCCAGTACTACCCTGAGGCCCTACACTACCTTGAGGACCTGTACTTCCTTGAGGACCTGTACTTCCTTGAGGTCCAGTACTTCCTTGAGGTCCAGTACTTCCTTGAGGTCCAGTACTTCCTTGAGGTCCAGTACTTCCTTGAGGTCCAGTACTACCCTGAGGCCCTACACTACCTTGAGGACCTGTACTTCCTTGAGGACCTGTACTTCCTTGAGGTCCAGTACTTCCTTGAGGTCCAGTACTACCCTGAGGCCCTACACTACCTTGAGGACCTGTACTACCCTGAGGCCCTACACTACCTTGAGGACCTGTACTTCCTTGAGGTCCAGTACTACCCTGAGGACCTGTACTTCCTTCTATATCTAGCTCTTGTAGTGCAGCTACTAGATCTGATAACGGTAGTATGACTGTATCTACTTCTACTATATCCATAGTTTGTAAGCTATCTATATTCTACATATGACTGTTCTACTATTGTCATATGTACTCATCTGATCAGTACGTAAGTATACCCATCATATACCTTACTCTCTGGTGCATCAGTTAGAGCTAACCATCTGTCTGGTATATATTACCAATACAGTATGTAGCTGATTACCAATACAGGCGAGAGATACTCTTCAGTACAGTTACTATACTGATTAGTAGTACGGACAGTGCAGATGAGACTGCTGTTCAGTATAGATAGTGTATTGTTAATGTACAGTTAACATACTAATTGTAGACAGTATGGACAGCTGCTCTCTCGTATAGATGTACAGACTGATCAGTAGTACAGTATGAGACTGATTACTGCAGATGTATACTAATCGCCAGTACACTAGAGTGAGTTATTATCTATACGAACAGTCCAGTAATTAGTCTATGACTGTACAGTATAGGATAGGATTACTGGACATATATATGAGTGAACAGTCTCACACTATATTCACACTAGTACAGTAGCTGTACTGAACAATAGCTCATATGTGTACTAGTGATCAGCTATATACTGCACTACATCTATACTAGTAATCAGTGTAGTAGCTGTACTGAATAGCAGCCCAACTGATACTAGCATTACTCTAATTAGCTGTACTAGTAATCAGCTATATACTGTACTAGTGATCAGCTACATACTGTACTACTATTAGTCTTAGAGATAGGCTGAGTTCTCTACGACAGCTCTGAGTATATCTGTATAGTAAGACAGTCCCTGTATCATATTAGCTGGTCTGTTAATATGATAGTTGATGTACAGTATCTAGTCTAGATTACTCAACCAGTGAGTGAACACAGTGAGTGAACACAGTGAGTGAATGAAGTGACCGAACGGCGAAGAGGACTTAGGATAAGCTCTCGAGTCAGTGAAGGAGCATAGCAACTGAACACAGTTACAAGGATTGTAGCCACTGTTGGGAGATGTCAGCCATTATCCTCTGCTGTTCATCTCTACAGATCGTAGCGATACTGTCGACTTGATCTCCGTAGTCTCCGACATAGTAGTGGTTAGCCCCCTCTACGATGAAGAAGTCAGTTACTGCTGGATTGTATGGACCGAACTCATCTTTGTAACGCATGTAGCCTCCAGGATTGACGTCATCTAGTGTACCGAAGATGTTGCAGACTGGTACTGTTCTGAAGGTATAGTCCATAGCTAGTCTGCCTGCATACATCATGATAGAGTCGTACTTAGGAGATGGAGCTATAACGTAGGACATACCAGCAGCCATTCCTCCAAGAGAGTGACCGCTGAGTGTCCACTTCTCTAGATGAGTGAAGTTACTGTGATTGACTATACGCTGTCCTTCTCTAATTGCATGGAGGGATGAACGCTGTGTAGCAGCTGGTATCACTACAGTATATCCTCTATTCCTTAGTTCAGTAGCTAAGCCTCCATAGCCTGTAGGATGAAGTGCACCTCCAGTGTAGAAGACTATTCCTCTGGTAGCAGTCTCATTATTCCAGACGTACCATCTAGCAGGTACTGGTATATTAGGATCAGCATTATCTACTTCGAGTATGTAGTCTGCTCCGAAGTGCAGTCCTCTCTGATCTCCATATCTCCAGGCTAAGAGTCCAAGAGAGATGTATGCATGATTAGTGAGGGTGTCCTTAATGGCAGTACCTCTGCTGAGATTGATGTCTGCGTTCTGCGAGAGATAGAAGTATACAGTGTCTGTCTTCCTAGTCAGTATGTTCTCAAACACGAGCTCTACCCTCTTATTATTGAGCAGCTCCTTGAGATCTGAGTAGCCATTCTTCCTACTATCGACCACTATCTCTAAGTGTGTGAGCTTAGCAGCTACATTGAATGCTCCACTGTCATCTACCTCTATCCAGTCTCTATCTTCATTTAAGTAGGATACTCTAAGTACTCTGTAGAGTGGAGGTACTAGTAGTCTATTACTGTTCAGCTTGTTATTACTGTTCAGCACTCTGACTCCACTATTAGGTAGTGAGAAGAGGGGGAACTTCTCGAAGGCGAAGTCAGCGTCTGATGGCAGTAAGTCATCATCTGTACATAAGGAGAATGCGAAGTCCATATGCTCAAAGTCATAGTATACTACGTGAGTCTCGTACGATCCGTAGATACTGATCGCATCCTTAACAGTCTGTGCAGCTACTAGCTTATCATCTAGGCCATAGACTACAGTCAGTCCTCTCTTATCATCGCCAAGATGTACGTTGAAGTCTGCTGCTAACAGTACTACTCCTAGTATCTTAGCTCCATTGTCTATCTTAGCATACTTAGCAGCTAGCTGTCCACCTCTACCATGTCCAAGTAGAGTCCAGGCGTGTAGATCTAGATCAGCATCCAATGCATCTACAATCAGTCCATATACTTCTACGTCTGACTTACCAGTGATTGACTTCAGTATCACTACATGATGACCTACTGTAGCCATATCCCATGCATAGGGACTGTACGATCCTCCATGCACATTCTCATCAGGTATGATCAGCAGTCCTCTACTAGTGACAGGTCCACCATTACTAGGACTGAGTACGAAGCCTTCAGCTGAATAGACGTACATATGCTCTAGCTCTAGTACAGTCACATTAACTGTATCAGATGATGGACCAGATACCAGCATACTCTTAGCATACTGAGTAGGCTGACAGTAATCGTCAGCAGCTGCTCCAATAAATAGTGTCGTCAATACAAGTACGAGTATAGTATACATAAGCGCTATTTATATAGGGACAGACTATTTACTGCACAGTCGCTCTATCCTCAGTCAGTTCCTAATAGTATCACCACTAAGTCTATGTAATGTACCATAGATGCATACTGTACTGACCACTCAATGGTACCAATAATCAGACCTCTAATATAGCAGTCTGCACTAGAACTGAGTGGCAGATGTAGACACATTACTATATGGTAATGTGTGGCTCATTCACTGACTCTACTATTGGTGGAGACAGTCTGCTATCTCCCTCCATCTAGTCATCATAATGTGACACTGTATAGGGTGAACGGCGGAGTAGTCTGACTGCTATATCATCGCTGTTGTACTTCTTTTGTAGCTTCTCTGGTAGATAGATAGATAGTACATGATACCATGTTCATATTGAGATACAGCTGCTCTAGAGATTAGGACCGTGCAGTACTACGTATCTGTCTAGATCTCCATCTATAAGATTATCTGACAGGTCTAGTATTCTCGGCCTATCTGACTTGAATCTACCGTCTAGTCTGTCCTCTATATAGCAGCCTGACAACTATACTTCTTCTAGTGTACCGTTCTCATATAGACTCTTAGATATACCGTACATAAGCATCGAGTTAATCCTTACTATTCTCAGGGTGTTATGTCTGCATATCTCATCCAGCAGTCCAGAACAGTCGCCATGAATGCGATGTAGACGCAGCTCATCGATATTAGAATAACAGTTCAGCAGTCCCATCACTCTATCTATACGTAGTGCATCTGCACAGATCCACTGTAGATTAGACAGGTCTGTCCTCGACTCAAAGACTTCATCGCAGTCCAGCTCATTAGAGATTAGTGTCAGCTTCTCCACTGATATAGGAAGATTGTCTACTATCATATTATCATTCACACTCTGATCAGATGAATCACAGTACTGTATATACAGTATCTCTAGTCTAGATGGAAGCTGTATCTTACTCTTATCAGTCACTAGATCACAGTGATAGAGAGACAGCTTCTCTAGATACTGCAGCTGCTCGAACATGTCTATATGTACACTAATATGTGGTCTACTACGAGCATCTACTGCTCTACTAACTGATACTTCTCTCAGTCTCTTGAGTATTGATAGATCAGGTACAGTACTGAGATTACACGATACAGTGAGTGACATACGCATTACTCGCGACCTATCTACGTACTTAGACTCCTCATATACAGATCTGACGTTAGACTTACTGTTGATGTATCGTAATATCGTATATATGCTGCATCTGTCTCTATGATATGACAGCGATAGACTGTATGTATAGTATCATGCTGTCTAGAATACTATAATCAGTATTACATATTAGTCCTCTACTAATATGTATATCAGATGCCTCTACTCAATATGTACTATCTTCAGTTTACCTTCACTGTACATACTAGTATCTGGTGGTAGAGTAGACAGCACTACTACATGAGGACTCTTATAGATTATAGGCTGACCCTTAACGTAGAACATGGCATTCTTCTGCTCCTCTATTATCTGATAGGTACGTCTACTGATCTTACTATCAGTCAGATTGAATAGTATCATCTTAGGAGACAGACCTGTCCTCTTAATATATCTAGCTATAGACTGCTGATTAGCCTTATTAGCAGTAGGACTGCATAGACCTACACTCTCATACTCCATTATCATATGCTTAGTTATATCTAGTATATCATAGTATATACCCTCGCCATAGTACCAGTGTATAATTCTACGATCAGGCTCCTCATCTAGCAGATCTATTATACTCTGCTGCCAGTCAAGCATCTGATTATCTTCATTGAATGGCGACTTAGTATCAGCTGCTATCTTCCTATCCATACTCTCTTTATACTATAATTCACTATAGAATAGGCATGGAACAAGGGGAACAGTGCCATCTGTTCCAATATTCTCTTAGGGTTTAGGTCGAGTTACAGTACAGCTGCATTACTGGGCTTAAGCAGCTATATACAGTACTGAGACTGTACTGGAACGCCATGGGAGCAGTCCATCGTACTGTCTCTTAAGGTGATAGTAGGAGTAAATCATCATGAATCACTCAGTACTTAAGAAGGATATCAGCTACTGTCTAGACTGCATTAAGCAGAGCGTATACCTATGTGAGGACAAGCTATACGAGCAGACTGTCGACTTGCAGACTAAGAGAATGGAGAGTGCACTGCGAGATATTAAGCGTATGAACACTCTGATCAGTGTACGTAATCATGCGTATCAGACCTACGGTATAGTAGTGCTTGGCGTGACTGTACCTATAGATGATGGAGACTGTGACTGTATACATACAGAGCAGGATCCTGATCATACACTGTACTATACTCTAGTGGATGCAAGTGAGGAGGAGCAGAGTAGAAGCTGTGTATTTGCACAGCTGTACGAGACTGCTAGGAAGGAGTGCGCAGATCTGATAGATAGCAGCTATCACATAGGATTCGTAGAGTACAGTGTATATGGAGTAAGTAGTGCTACACTCAATACTGCAGATAAGATAGTCAGCGTGAGTCCTATGCATATGAAGAAGGGTATACTTAAGGGAGATGTCTCCTTAATAGAGCAGACTGTCGGAGAGATCAGTCTATATAAGTGGTGTGGGCAGCCTACTAAAGAGTACAGCTATATCGATCTATACGAAAGCGACGAAGTCTACATCTGCATAGCATATAAGCCTCTACTAGTAGTAGATAGTGCAGCTGCTCCTGAACTCAAGGATAAGAGCTACTGTTATATAGACATATCTACGGATGATGACGGCTTCATCTACAGTATAGGCCAGTACAATAGAGAGACTGAAGACAGTGTACCGCCTACGGTAGACGGCAAGTTGATAGTGACTAAATGGCTCTAGAGTAGAGAGAGTCTGTACATAGAAAGAGAGAGGGAGAGTAAGAGAGAGAGAACACATGTCCTTATACCGGACATGTGTTACCATTGAATGAGTGGTCTGTACTCTAAGTAGGACAGTCTATACTCTAGGCTCATACTACTAGTAGATCAGCCTGTACTCCAAGTAGGACAGTCTCAGTCTTCTCTTTATCGCCATAAGTCACAGTATGGATAGTGTAGCTGTTCCAGTAGTAGTACGCCGCCAAGGTCTTAACACAGTTACAGTACTTCATTTCTGCGTACTATCCTTACGGTACTGTACTAGTCGCAGTATACTAGAGTAGTCACCTAAGAGGAGTAGTACTGTAACTAGAGAGAGTAGACTGTACAGTGAGGAATGCGCCTAATAAGAGGAGAGTTGTTGTAGGTGATTACAGCCATAAGTCGGCTGTAATAACCAGTATGGAGCTGATAACGCCAACGTCAACGCCTCCTTCGTCGGCTACAACGTCAACGCCTCCTTCGTCGGCTACTCCCTTCGGTCGTTCATTCCTCGACTACAACGCCTCTTTCATCGGCTACTCCTTCCAGTCGTTCCCTTCGGTCGTTAGTAGGACAGCTACTCCATATACTAGGCCGATTCCTAGTACAGCTACTCTATCTATTGCACTGATGATATGTGCACTCTTCTATTCTGTATACCAGAGTCTGATTCTTGAGTCCACTATACAGATACTAGTCTATCGTACGTATCCATGTATCAGCTATCACATAGTCGATACTGTCAGATATATCACATCTACTAATAGTGCTAAGTAGTCGTAGATGTGATAGCCTGATTCTCTGACAGTGAGTGTCGTGTATATACCACTAGTGTTCTCTATCAGTCTGCTTGTAGTTATGGATCTGACTTCAGTACAGTCGTACGCTAGTCTCTTCTTCAGTCTCTTGACAGTATCTCTTACAGTCTGTCTTGATAGCAGTTCAATAGAGAAGACTAGTCTGATGGAGTATACCCCTCTCTATCAGATACTGTGGGTCTATCATCTAGGAATCTGACCTTGAGCAGTCTCTTATTGACTGTATCATCTGTCCCTCTATTCCTATACTTGACCGTACAGATGACGTGATACCTCTTATTATTGGTGCTCTTATTGTAGTGTATATCGTAGCTGACTCCCGGGTACGTACCATTGAAGAAGCAGCTTGGTACGCATCTCAGTCTTCCATCTAATACTATAGAAGAGCAGTACTGTTCAGGTATAGGCATGAATATCCAGACGTTACTCCAGTACTGAGCCAGTTACACTCGTACCAACAGTCTGCATGCTCATACTCTTCTCTAGATATAATAGTATCTGCATCAATCACTATCTTAGCACTCATCAGATCAGTGCAACTGTCCCCTACTATAATCAAGTGTCTGTACTGTAGCTATCGTAGGTAGTGTATGTACTATACATAATTTATTATATACTACTCTTACTCTAATGCAGTCCAGTAGATAGAGTGACTGTACAGTAGACTAATAGATATATGTGTACTGTACAGTAGACTAATAGATATATGTGTACTGTACAGTAGACTAATAGATATATGTGTACTGTACAGTAGACTAATAGATATATGTGTACTGTACAGTACTAAGGATTAGATGGATAGTTCTTCATGGTAGATAGGAGAGGACATTACTGTGATAGAATGACTGTACAGTAGACCAGTAGCTGAGAGGGACTGTATCATGGTATCAGTACATCTGTACTAGAGATTAGTACAGTGAAGAGATACTGTGCACTATCTACAGTATACTGAGTATATAATCGATGTACAGTAAATGACGCAAGTACTCTATGGTAACGGTGATAAGTATGTGGATGTTACACATCTGTACAAGGGATATATACCTAGAACAGATGAGAGCAGAAGCGCTATCTTCGGAGGAGATCCGGTGGTAGGTGTCAAGAAGAATGTGAAGCTGATCAGCGAGAAGGGTACTGAAGTGTATGAGGTAGGACAGTATAGACTGCCTGACAGATTGACTGAACTGCACAAGAGACTGAAGCTGAAGGGTGGACAGTTTACTGATGAACTGGATGAGCAGGTGATGGCAGTCACATACCTACAGAGACATCACAAGGTACTGGAGATAGGTGCAGATATAGGTACTAATACCTGTATCATAGCCTCATTGTGTGATACTCCACCTGTCGTAGTAGAGTGTAACAATGCTATAGAGAGTACTCTTAGACACAATGTCAAGAGTAATGGTCTAGATATCAATCTGGAGATGGGAGCTCTCACTAAGGGTAAGCTGATCTATAGGCATACCACTAATAGATATAGGATTGGACAGCATACTATACCTCTCAAGGATGGAGAGTCCATACCTGAAGGATACTCTGAGATTAGGAGCATAGACTACGACTATCTGGTACAGAAGTATCACAGATTCGATGTAGTGGTAGCGGACTGTGAGGGAGCATTCTACTATATAATACAGGACTTCCCACAGATCCTTGATGATATCAGTATGCTGATCATAGAGAATGACTACAAGGTCAAGGGACAGAAGCAGTATGTAGACGAACAGCTGATACAGAAGGGATTCACTAGAGTATATCGTAATGTACTACAGTTCAACTACAATGTACCTCATAAGGACTGCTTCTATGAAGTATGGCAGAAGCTGCCTATCAGTATACTGTCCAATGGATACTACGGTCAGTATACTAAGTCGCATGTGGATACACTGTCTCTGAACAGTAGAGGACTCAATATAGTCTATGAGGTAAGTAGAGATGTAGATGGCAGACTGTTCAAGTATAAGAACTTCGATACCTATGCTCATGACTACACTGAGGAGGTTATACAGTTCCATACTGATCTAGTGAAGCAAGGGTACGATCACTACTATATAGTAGTACATGATGATGCATCCACTAGACTGAATCTGAACAGACTCAGCACCTATCTACAGGACTATGGTATACATCTCATCAGATTCCTTAGGATGAGATACGCATACTATTGCTCATACTATAAGGGTAAGGTAGTGGAGAGACTGACCAATACTGATGTAGTAGGCAGCATAAGTCTGGGAGCAGCTACTAAGATCACTATCTGCTGTACTCCATTCAGATATCAGTTCTTCGAGGAATACCTACTGTCTATGATAGACTATCTGGACTGTAATCTCATAGTAAGTGATGAGTTACATAAGCTGGAGTTCAGGGAGGATCACTACTATATCTTCTGTCAGATGCTACCTAACCAAATACAGGACAGCATCATTGCAGGTACTCATAAGGGTATCAGCCTCAAGAACATGGCAGTCATCAATACTGAACAGACTACCATTAAGATAGGCTTCTACGCATACTATCGTAAGCTGATGAAGCAGAATGTCAGACTGCTAGACTACAGTACATTCAATGGTACATTACTTAAGGCAGAGTGGCTGCCATATCAGTACAATGAGTATGAGATAAGCAGACTGAAGAAGATGATGGCTGTCCCTAAGAAGTATGACGTAGCCATGATCTCTAATGTATTCCCTAGACGTAAGCAGATGTACGATCTGCTAAGAAGTCAGGGTATAACTGTACTGAATATCAGAGCCTGGAAGGATAAGAGGGACGAGTTAGTGGGACAGTGCAAGATACTGCTCAATATACATACGCATGAGGACGCACTAGTCTGGGAGCACATCAGATGTGATAGATGGCTATTTGCAGGGATGCCTATAGTATCAGAACTCTGCATCAATAGTACAGATCTAGACATTAAGGACTATGTACACTGGTCTCCTTATGAGAAGATACCTAGTAAGGTGAAGCAGATACTAGATAAGATAGATGCAGGAGTTGACCTACCTAAGGTACCTAGCAGTGTCATAGAGAATAGGAAGCGGCATCTCTACAGTATCAAGAAGAGTATACACGAATGAACAGTGAGTATGAATGGACTGATTCTCTACTACTGACGAGAGAGATAGAGTAACATATAATAGCACTATTATATGTACTTGATGGTAGGCAGCTCTAATACTGTACCTAGATAGAGCGTCGATCAGTATATACTACTATACAGGACATATCATAGCTGCTATCATATGTCTCTACCAATATAGAATGGATCTTATACTAGATCGTGGTCAGCTGCTATAGTGAGTACCTCCATGTATCTGTCCCTCAATGCATCTAGAGAGTACTTAGCGTTATCCTTAATTCTTTGTCTCATACTATCAGGTACCTTACTGTATATCTCAGCATTCAGCTGTACAGACTGCTTATATTCTCCTACGTAGTATGCACAGATGGCTACTTCATCCTTCAGTGCATACTGATAGACATAGTCCTGTACGAACAGTACATCATTCTTGGGGAACTCCAGATCGATAGCCATCATTCCGTACTTATATCCCTTGTCGAACTGTCTCTTCACTCTGAAGTACTTAGTCAGCTGATATATAGGCTCAGCTCTATGCTTACTGTAGTTGAAGGCAGTCATGAATGCATCCACTATCTCCTGCTCTGATGCCTCTAAGTGTAGTAGACAGACTCCTATATTATAGTATGAGTTGTACACCTCTTCGTACCATCTACCCATCTCTGCTCTCTTCTTGTAGGCAGCCACTGCCTCCTTGAACATGCCTGCATCTCTATAACTCTGTGCTAGATAGAACTGGTATCTCTCATTATCAGGCTCCTTCTCCAGTGCCTTCTCCAGTACAGCTGCATCATCCTTATACTTGTTAGGATTCTTGTCTCTTACACTAGGTGCTACATTATACAGTATACTGCATCCCTCTAGTGTACCGACAGTGTGTCCTGGCTTAGAACAGGCCAAGTACTCATGCAGTACTCCATGATACTTCCATCCTAGACTAGGCTCGTTCTTGATGAGCTGCACTCTCCAGTACTTAGTACCTCCATGTTCTATCAGCATCTTATAGCCATCAAGTAGAGGTTCCTTCAGTACTATGTCTCCCTTAAGTGCATCAGTAGCGTCACTGATATATATGTAGTCTGACTTACCAGCACACAGTTCTAGTGCCTCAGTCCTGCTTCTACCAAAGTCATTATACCATGGTCTATCATGGATCTCTCCCTTAATACCTACTGAGTCGAAGTACTCCTTGATCACCTCCTTAGTCCTGTCAGTAGATCCAGTGTCTACTATTACATAGTAATGTATAGACTTAGTGACAGACTTAAGCATATGCAGTATACCTGCTTCCTCATCCTTCACTATAGCATTGAGACAGACTGTAACGGTCATTTATATGGAGTACTGTTATAAATGGCAGATCTGATCGGGCCACTTAGAGATGACATACTGAATGGCAGTATAGATCCAGAGACTGCTCTTAGACTGATGTACTATAAGTCAGCTGCCCATCACTACAGATGCAATAGAGAGTGGCAGAAGTCCTACGATATCTGTACTGAAGCACTGAAGACAGTACCTAAGGACTGCAAGTATCTGTACACTATCTATGAGGAACTGTCTATAATCTGCTACTACTTAGGTAAGATAGATGAGGGATATACTGCGTCTGATCATATAGTGACTAGTGCTACAGTACCGTACAGGATAAGGAACTATACACTGTCTAATCAGCAGTTCTACATGAGTAAGCTGCCATTCAGTAAGGTGATAGACACTGACTTCAGAACAGACTGTGCAGACTTCGTACCATCATCAGCATCTATACTGAGTAGAGGCACAGGATACAGACTGAATATTAGATCTGTTAACTACAGAGTGATCGATGGTAACTATATACCGCAGGGATCTAACCTTATCATCACTAGGAATCATATAGTAGACCTGGATAAGGACTTCAAGTCAGTAGACTGCAAGGAACTGATCGACAAGTCAGGCTATCCTATGACTTATAGACCATGGAGTAGAGGACTAGAAGATGTCAGGCTGATCTGTGATGGATCATTCCTCTGCACTACTCCTGATACTAATAGTAAGAATATACCTCAGCTAGTCTATGGTGAGTACAATACGGAGGATGGAGCTATCACTAAGATAGTACCACTACAACTAGGTCCTAATCTGAAGTGTGAGAAGAACTGGCTACCATTCATAGGAGAGGATGACGGACAGCTCTATGCTGTCTATAGTATGGATCCTCTAACTATAGTGAAGATAACTCCAGATAGTGACCTTAGACTGGAGGATAGAGTGCAGATAGTACAGACTGAAGACAGTATCAGACTGCCTGCATTCAGAGGATCAGGCGGACTCCTAAAGTATAAGGGCGGATACCTGTGCAGTGTACATCAAGTATACTACAATAAGAACAGACTGTACTTCCACAGACTGGTCTGGTTCAATAAGGACTTCACCCAGTACAAGTACAGCAAGAACTACTACCTAGAGTCACCTAACATAGAGTATACTCTATCAATGTGCCACTCAGATGAAGGACTGATCATACCATACTCAGTGAGAGACAGCTGCAGTAGACTAGGTATACTACCATACACTGCTGTAGACGCTATACTAGGTATATAATGATAGCCCTTCTCCTTAACTGTATACAGCTGATCTATATATTAGACTACCATCCTAATATATACTACAGTCTCCATTCGTATCACTGCTCTGAGTACTCTATACATCCTCTGCATCCTACTACATCTCATATATATATATATATGCCTCATGCATCCCTATCTTAAGGACAGTCTCCTAGTATACTGTAACGGTACTCATTCTAGACAGTTAATGAGGTATTCTTACTACATTCTACAGGACTGTCGTCTATTATACTGTACCACTTATCTCTACTGTGTTTGTCATATAGATAGAGCCTCTTACTGTTAGAGTACTGCTTCTGATACCTACTTAGTATGGCAGTAACCTGTATAGTACTTATTATCTTATACGCGAAGTACAGATAGACTGTTCCCCTTCTATAGCTACATACACTTCAGCTACTGCAGATATACGATCAGTCCACGTACTGCTATCTAAGAATGAGCCTGTATCTTGAACTGATACAGCCAACACCTTCTATTCTGCATAGCGTGACTGTATACTCACAGTAATCTATAGTCCTTCTAGGATTATCCCCTCTATAACTTACACAGTATACAGTCAATACAGTCCTCACTCTGTCTACATATAGTAGTGGTCATTACGCACTATTGTTATACCATAATCCTCTAGTACATACTCCTTAACGATATCATTCATCATAGACAGTCTATACATGCTCTCTATTTCTCAGTGCAGTATACTAATGATCGCTCCAATCCTGAGGTAATAGCTGCTCTACTTAGTGCATAGAGGTCTATATAGTAACAACCGTAGGGAACGACTGGAAGGAGTAGCCGATGAAAGAGGCGTTGTAGCTGACGAAGGAAGCGTTCAGACTGTCCTACTTAGCACATGGGTCTATATAGTACAGACGGGCCTACTTGAAGGATAAGATTAGAGTACAGACGGGCCTACTAGTACCTCAGATGTGGACTAATACCTAGATCTAAGATAGTAGGCGAATCTGTCTCCGTCAGTTCTAGCTATAGTGAGTAGTATTAGTATCTTATTCTTAGCACTGTCGTAGGTTAGGCCTGCTACCTCCATATTGATCATTCTACCATGTACTTCTCTCATACTGATGATGTACTTCTTCTCTCTATTGGTCCAGTCGAATAGAGTGACAGATCCTCCCATATTAGCATGCAGTAGAACACAAGATACAGTATAGTCTTCCTTCACTGAACCTAATAGTCCATCGTTCAGTGCAGCATCCACTATATCTATCAGCTCTGGTATACATGGAGTAGTAGGATAGTACTGTCCATCAGATAGCTGTATCGCAGTATCTATGTACAGTGTATCTGCTACTACTCTGATTGATCTCTTCTGTCCACTCTCTGTTAAGATGTATGGTACTACGTCATCTGACTTGAAGTGCAGTGTCATTTACTAGAGTGAGAGAAGGAGTATATATGCGCAGTATAAATGCTGCCTTGGTTTATACCTGCACCTACACCTGCACCTACTATTATAGAGGATATATACGAAGTAGAGTCGCTAGATGATATACTGATACTACAGATCAGAGTAGACGACAGTGGAGTCAGTATACTTAGAGAGACTGCTAATATAGACGATGATGATGATGATGATGATGCCAGGCTGTACTACAGTAATCATCCTGCTGTCTTCTTCTCTCAGATCAAGCTGATGAGCAGACTGACTTCTCTTACTGTGATCAATAGCTCCAGTAGTGAGGTACAGCTGCCTAATGATATGTTCCAGGGTACGAGTGTAAGGACTGTCATACTAGATAGAGTACAGACTGATCTACGACAGCTACTCATGCCTCTAGAGTACAGTCTGCTTACACTGAGTCTAGTATCTATGAACGTCAACAGTCTAGACAATGTACAGAGCAGATCACTACTACAGTTAGAGCTATGGGACTGTACATATACTGATGATGAGGCAATGAGACTGTCATTATTACCTGCACTGCAGTCTATCATTATAGAGGGAGGAGATATCGGCATATTACCAGATATAGTCGAGTGCTACAACCTAATCAATGTCAGTATGAAGTACTGTAATATGGACGGTACTGACTTCGAGTTACTCGTATGGAATGAGCTGACTAATCTAGTAGAACTGGTGGTAGAAGACTGTAGAGTACATGGTAGACTAGATAAGAGTATAGGCAGTCTGCCCTCATTGAGAGTACTGAATCTGAGACAGAACAATCTGACTGGACAGCTACCAGACAAGATGGCTCAACTGAATAGACTGCAGTATCTAGACCTATCTAATAATCAGTTCACCGGAGATCTACAGCCACTGATCAGTACACTCAATCTAGAGTATCTCGACATATCTAACAATGCATTCGAAGGACGTATAGACCCTGGTCTCATCCTTAATCATCACAGACTGTATCGTATAATAGCACACAATAACAGACTGACATCTATACCTAATGTAGTGAGCAGCAGCCCATCCGGTCTAGTGATAACTGCTGATTCTAATATAGAGTACAGTCCACTGTACTGGGATAGAGAGATCAGGAATGGAGTAGCTGACTTCATCAACATATAGAATGCAGTGTACTGATATACTAAAGATCTATAGAGTACAGTGCAGTACATTGATCTCTAGTACTCATATGTAGTACAGTACACTGATTAGAGTATAGTACAGTGCACTGATCACTAGTCTGATCTCTAGTACGGACAGTATACTGATCTCTAGTACTTATCTATAGTACAGTATACTGATCACTAGTCTGATCTCTAGTACAGTATACTGATCTCTAGTACTCATCTGTAGCGCAGTGCTGATCTATATATTATAGCTGACTAATATATAGAAATGTCCGTAGCTAAGCCTCTGCAGTCGTACGATCATCTGTATTCAACAGACTACTTATCTAGAGTACATACAGTGTGCTTCTCTATAAATGGGGTACCACTTCTAATGTGGTAGTCAGTACCATATCTCCATATGATGACTATATAATGTACACTAATATGTGTGATGTACAGTATGATAGCTGTCTTAACTACTTGAGTAGTATGCCTAATGTATCAGATCTGAGTATATCAGCTAACTGTACTATTGAACTGTCTAGTACTCTGTTGAAGGGACTGTCCTTGAAGAGAGTACAGCTCTGTAATGTATCAGTCGATCTATCTGTACTACTACAGACTGTAGATACTCTAGAGGATCTCACTCTGAATAGTATGACCATAGACAGTATAGACTGTATACAGTTACCTAATCTGACTACACTCACAGTCTATGACTGCAGTTATACTAAGAGTAGTCCTCTCAGTATGGATGACTGTCCTAGATTACAGTGTCTACATATAGAAGCTACATACTTAGGACAGCTCCCTAGTATAGAGAAGTGTACTGATCTACAGCACTTATCCATAGATAGTAGTGATGTAAGTCAGTCTGACTTCAGTACAGTAGATTGGTCATACTGTACAGATCTCACCAAGATATACATACGTGACTGTGGACTTAAGGGCTGTATACCTGCATCTCTCAGTACTCTAACTAGACTAGATACCCTAGTTCTCTCTGGTAATCAACTGGAGAGACAGCTGCCTAATACTATGAGTAATCTCACTAATCTACAGTACTTATTATGCCTATCAGATAACAGACTGTCTGGTAGTCTATTCCCACTAGCTCTCATAGGCAGTCTCAGATATGTATACCTAGACAGTAATAGATATACGGCTACTACAGGCTAATCATAGGCTAAGAGTACTGTCAGTCACCAGTAATAGTATACAGCATCTACCCTCCATCAGAACGTACAGATCACTAGAGATCAGAGCTGACTCCACAGTTAGTATCGATCTCAGCTACTGGTCTCTATAGTAAGTGATGATGGACTGATCACTGTAGTGGTGAACAGATGATAGAACTGTAGTATAGGTATATGTGTAGTATATATCAGAGTATTAGTACTGATATATAGATATGAATGTAGGTATTAGACTGGAGAACAGTCCCCCCCCCCCATCTGT
>Ga0180220_1000926_pt1 | contig 25525 bp, 17 predicted proteins | sample eDN5th37CBELigBY_FD_151335 | JGI IMG/M metagenome (GOLD analysis project Ga0180220, IMG submission 151335) | Enriched backyard soil microbial communities from Emeryville, California, USA - eDNA 5th pass 37_C BE-Lig BY (version 2) (version 2) | ecosystem: Environmental > Terrestrial > Soil >...
GTTTTCCGTGGCGGAAATTTCGATCTATCTGCTCGGCTTCCCGAGCGTGGATTATGCCGCGCATACGATCGTCACCCATTTGGTCGACTACGGCACGATCCGGTTCGAAATGGGGTATGCTTCGGCCATCGCGACCGTGTTGTTCACGATCATGCTGACCGTGAATCTCGTAACCCAGAAGCTTCTAGGAAAAGTGGGTGAATAAAGCGTGAAACTGGTTTTGAAAATGCCGAAACGATTGAACAGGTCCTGGGGCGTCGATATTTTGCTGTTCCTGCTGCTGGGCGGCGTGGCGTGTTTCATGGCGCTTCCGCTCGTCTTTACGATCAGCAACGCGTTTAAACCGATCGACGAAATCTTTACGTTTCCGCCCAAGCTGTTCGTGCGCAATCCGACCTTCAAAAACTTTACCGACCTGGTAGGGATCTTCAGCGATTCCTGGGTACCGTTTTCCAGGTACGTATTCAATACGTTTTTTATCGCGATAGCGGGTACGGTCGGCCATGTCATTTTGGCTTCGGCGGCGGCGTACCCGCTGGCAAAGATCCGTTTTCCGGGCAGAAGGCTCCTTTTCAGCATCGTCGTGCTTTCGCTGATGTTTACGGCCTATGTCACCCAGGTGCCGAACTATATGATCATCTCGTACCTCGGCATGATCAATACGTATTGGGCGATATTTCTCCCGGCTTTCGGGATGACGCTCGGGCTGTATTTGATGAAGCAGTTCATGGAACAGATTCCGGATGCGCTGCTTGAAGCGGGGAAAATCGACGGGGCGAGCGAATACCGGATCTACTGGCAAATCGTCATGCCGATCGTCCGTCCCGCGTGGCTGACGCTCATCATTTTTTCGCTGCAAAGCCTATGGACCAACGGCTCCGTCACGAGCCACAAATTTATTTACAGCGAGCAGCTGAAGACGGTGGATTACGTGTTCGGGCAAATCGCAAGCGGCGGCCTGGTCCGGACCGGACCGGTCGCTGCCGTGACGCTGCTCATGATGCTCGTCCCGATTACGGTGTTTATCGTCACCCAGAGCAGCATCATACAAACCATGTCCACGTCGGGCTTGAAGGAATAACAGGGGGGCTAACAGATGAAGAGATGGTTCGCTGCAATCATGATCGCGCTGCTTTTGGCCTCCGGCATCGAAGCTGCCCCGGCGTCGGCCAATGATGCCTACAACTATTCGTATTGGGGAACGCCGGTCCCCGCTCCCGATGCATACGCCTTGGAACGGGTGATCTACGGAAACGACTGGAATGCGGGCCCGTTGTCCGCACCCCAGGATTTGTACGCCGGTCCGGGCGGCAAGCTGTACATCGCCGATACCGGCAACGACCGGATCGTCATTTTGGACCGCGATTTTAAACCGGCGGGAGTGATCGGCGAATTTGCCCACGATGGGAAACAGGACGGTTTAAAAGGGCCGCAGGGCATTTATGTGGCTCCGGACGGCAGCGTGTTCGTCGCCGATACGGATAACCGCCGGATCGTCGAGTTTGACGGCGCCGGTAAGGCAAAAAGAATCATACCGGAACCGGAATCGACGCTTCTCCGGCAGGGCTTCCAATATGCGCCGACCAAGCTGGCCGTGGATAAAGCGGGGCGGCTGTACGTTATCAGCCAGGGAAGCTACGAAGGCATCATGGAATTCGAGTCGGACGGCACCTTCAGCGGGTTCATCGGCACCAATCGCGTTAAATTCAGCCCGGTGGACCTGTTCTGGAAACGCATTTCCACGAAGGCGCAGCGCGAGCAAATGCAGCAGTTTATTCCGATCGAATTCAACAATTTGGATGTGGACGAAAACGGGTTCATCTACACGTCCGCTTCCGAGGAGAATTCCGACCAGCCGCTGAAGCGGCTGAATCCTTCCGGCACGGATATTTTGCGCAGCAAAGGGTATTTCCCGCCGAAAGGGGATGTCGGCAACCTCGAAGGGGGAAGTGTCACCGGCAGCTCGATTTTCGTGGACGTCACGCCGGACAGGGCCGGAATGTTCAGCGCGCTGGATGCGAAGCGGGGCCGGGTGTTCACTTACGACAAAGACGGGAACCTGTTGTACGAATTCGGCGGCCTCGGCAGCCAGCAGGGCAATTTCCGCACGCCGGTGGCAATCGATCTGCTCGGCGACCGGATGGCCGTGCTGGATAAGGACAATAACCGGTTGTCGGTATTCGCGCCGACGACTTACGGCAGCCTGATCCGCAGCGCGGTCATGGCCTTGAGCGAAGGCCGCACGGATGAGTCGACCGAAGCCTGGAAGCGGGTGCTCCAACTGAACGCGAATTTCGACGTCGCTTATATCGGCATCGGCAAATCGCTGCTGAAGCAAGGCGAAAACCGCGAGGCGATGAGCTATTTCGAGCTCGGCAACAGCCGGGAGTATTATTCCGAAGCGTTCAAGCGCTACCGCAAGGAGGTCGTATTTGAGCATTTCGGCACGATCGTGCTCGTCATCGCGCTGGCGATCGCCGTCGTGATCGCGGCCGTCAAGCTGGCGGGGCGCAAGGCGAAGGGGCAGTTTTATCGTGAATTCGGCATTATCCGCAATCCGTTCTACACGCTGCTCCATCCGTTTAACGGGTTCTGGGAAATGAAATACGAGCGGAAGGGAAGGCTTAGCGTGGCGTTTGGCATCGTGGCGCTGCTTGTCGTCGCGATGATCGTCAAACGCCAGCTCAGCGGTTTCGTCATTAATTTCAACAATCCGGACCAGCTGAGCACGCTGAATGAGCTCAAGTTTATCCTGCTTCCGTTCCTTCTTTGGTGCATCGCCAACTGGTCGCTGACGACGCTGATGGACGGGGAAGGGAAATTTACCGAAATCATGATCGCGACGGTGTATTCCCTGCTGCCGCTGGTGCTCATTTATTTCCCGCAGGTGCTGTACAGCAACGTGATAACGGCGGATGAGAGCTCGTTTTATTATTTGCTGGATACGATCGCGATGATTTGGTTCATTTGGCTGCTGTTTACGGGAACGATGACCGTGCACCAATATTCGGCGGGAAAAACCATCGTCACGATGCTGCTGACCTTGGTGATGATGGGAATCATCATTTTCCTTGGCGTGCTTTTCTTCAGCATGCTGCAGCAAATGGTCAATTTCGCAAGCTCCATCTATAGGGAAATTACATTCAGGCTGTAGCGCCGACAGGAGGGATGAAACATGGGCATTGGCAAAAAACAAACCGCAGGTTTCCTGTGCGGGCTGCTCGTGACGGCGGCGGTTTTGGGCGCCGCGGCTGGCATGCCGGATCGCCAGCAAGCGGAAGCGTCGGGAGCTCCAGACGCAGAAGCGGCGGTTTCGAAACCCGAAGCGGCACAAGCGGATTCGGCCGTACAGGCCGCTTCACCGGCGCTTTCGCGGCACATGCAGGCAACCCCTAACACGGCGCAGGAGCTTGCGGCGCTGGAAACGATGGAGGTCGCGGCGGAAAACGAGCGGCTCAAGCTGTTCGTCAACCGCGAAACGGCGGAAATCGCCGTGCAGGAGAAGGAAAACGGCTACGTTTGGTTTTCCAATCCGCCGGGGCGAAGCGAAGACCCGAAGGCGTCTCCGCTGTATCAATCCGAGCTGTCCGCGCAGGTGCTGCTCACCTACTACAACGACAAAGGGCAGATCAACGCCTTTAACAGCTATGACGACAGCGTAGCCAAACAGCAGTTCAAGGTGACGCCGGCCGAAAACGGCATCCGCGTGGACTACCGGATCGGGAACGTGAAGCAGTCCTTCCCGAACATTCCGAAGATCATCGGCAAAGACCGATTCGAGCAGGACATCCTCGCCAAAATCCAGGATCCGGATCAGCGGGAGGACATCAAATACAAATTCCGTTTCGACGAAAAAAAGCAGGTATACGAAGTGCGGAAAATGCAGGATTACGTCGCCGAAGAAGTGTCCGCCGTCTTGGAGGCGGCAGGCTACACGGCCGAGGATGCCGCTTCGGACAACAAGGCGAACGGGGCGGGCGAAGAGGCCGCAACCGAGGAACCGGAATTTGCCGTCCCGGTCGTTTATGCGCTTGACGGAGACAGTCTGGTCGTATCCGTTCCGGCGCAGGAGCTGAAAGCAAACAAGTCGTTTCCGATCGCCTCGCTGCAGCTGCTGAAGTTTTTCGGCGCGGCGGATACCGGCAAACAGGGATACATCTTCGTTCCCGACGGTTCAGGCGCGCTCATTCATCTTAACAATCAAAAGCTCAATGCCGAAGGCTACGACCTGCCGATCTACGGCAACGACGGGGCTTTCGACGTCAAGGAGAAAATCCAGACGAATGAGGTATCCCGCCTGCCGGTCTTCGGACTAAAGCAAAACGACCATGCGCTCGTCGGCATCATCGAGGACGGGGAGGCGGGCGCCAGCGTCGCGGCCGACATCAGCGGGCGCAACGATTCCTACAATACGGTCAGCGGCAAATTCCAGGTCACGGCGATGGATTATTACACGCTGTCATCCGGCACGAAAACGAGTGCGGTACCGATGTTCCAAACGGGCAAATATCAAGGAAACCTTCAGGTCCGGTATGCGTTCCTATCCGGCGATAACGCGAATTATGCCGGGATGGCGGCGGCCTACCGCGGCTATCTGGCGGGCAAATACGGTCTGAAGCCGCTGCAGGTTTCGTCCGGCAGCCCGTTCGTGCTCGAGCTTGAAGGCGCGTTCCGCAAACAGAAGTCGATGCTCGGTATCCCTTATCAGTCAACCGAAGCTTTAACGACCTTCGAGGAAGCGGAAACGATCGTCGGCCAGCTGAAGGCTGCCGGGATCCAAAACATCGATCTGCGGTTCGTGGGCTGGTTCAACGGCGGCATTCGCCATGGTTCGCCGGACGACGTTGCGGTGACCGGGGCTTTGGGCGGCAAAAAGGGATTGCTGAAGCTCTCGGATTATATGCAGCAAAACGGATTCCGGTTTTACCCGGACGCCGCGTTCGTGGAAAAATACAAAGGCTCGAAAGGCGCGGCTACGCTGCTCGACCGCAGCAAAGCGGAGGCATTCGCTTATAATCCGGTGACGCATGCGAAGGATGCGAGCAAATTTTCGCACTATCTTCTGTCGCCGCATCGGCTGCCCAAGCAGGTGGACGGATTTTTGGCCGATTATGCCAAGCTGGGCGTTCCCGGGCTGTCGCTGCGGGATTTGGGCCGCGAGGTCCATTCCGATTTCGATCCGGGCCATCCCGTCAGCAGGCAGGATTCGCTTGCCGCATCGGTAAAGGCAATGGAGCTGCTCCAAAAGAAAACGGGCTCGTTGATGATCGAAGGCGGCAACGCCTACAGCCTGCCGTATGCCGATGTGATCGTCAATGCGCCGGAGCGCAGCAGCAGGCTTAACATTACCGACGAAGAGATTCCGTTTTTCCAGATCGCGCTTCACGGCTATTTCGATATTGCCGGGGCTCCGTACAACATGGGCGAGCTGCAAAATCCCCGCCTGTCCATGCTGAAGTCGCTGGAAACCGGCTCGGCCGTGTATTACCAGTGGTTCGCCAGCGACGCTTCCAAGGTGAAGGATACGGACTATAACGGCTTGTACGCGCTGAACTACAAGGATTGGATCGACGAGGCGGCCGCATTGTACAAGGAGTCGAATCAGGTGCTTTCGAAGGTGCGGAATCAGGTCATTACGGCCCACAGCCGCCTGGCTCCGGGCGTCGCCAGAACGACGTACGCTAACGGCCTGAGCGTAACCATCAATTACAATCAAGCGGCGGTGGCCGTGGACGGCCTGCAGCTTCAGCCGCAGAGCTATCACGTAGGCGGTGAATAACATGTTCAGAAAATCATTAACCTTGTCCCAGAAAAAGCAGCTGTACGGCCTTTTGTTCGTCGCGCCGCTTATTTTGGGGCTCGTCCTCCTGTTCCTGCTGCCGCTGATCCAGTCCTTCCGGTTCAGCCTCAGCACCATTCGACTCGTCGAAGGCGGCTTTGCCGTCGATTACAAAGGGTGGTCCAACTACGGCAGCCTGTTTACGACCAACCCGGATTATCCGCGCAAACTGACCGAATCGGTCGTCAACATGGTCGTCAACGTGCCGATCATCATCATTTTCAGCCTGTTCGCCGCAGTGCTGCTGAACCAGAAATTCCGGGGGAGGGCGCTAGCGCGCGCGATCTTTTTCCTGCCCGTTATTTTGGCATCCGCGGCGATCGCCAATCTGGATATCAGCAGCTTCGTCGGGGGTTCGACCCTTTCCGGAAGCAGCGGCGAAAGCGGCGGCGGGATGCTGCAAAGCTTCGAGCTCAAAAAAATGCTGACCGAATCCGGGCTGGCACCGGTGTTCGTCGATTACATTACGGGCGCGGTGGACCGCATCTACGAAATCATCAGCTCTTCCGGGGTGCAGATCCTGATTTTTCTCGCCGGGCTGCAGTCGATTTCGCCGGCTTTGTACGAGGCGTCTCGGATCGAAGGGGCGACGGGCTACGAAATTTTCTGGAAGGTGACGTTTCCGATGATGACGCCGCTTATCCTGACGAATACGGTATATTCGATCATCGATTCTTTCAGCCGGAATTCGATCAATGCCCTCATTTCCGAGACGGCGTTCAAATCTTTCGAATTTGGCCAAAGCGCGGCGATGTCCTGGGTGTATTTCGCGGTGGTGACGGCGATCCTGGGCATTTCGACGGCCATTATTTCCAGAAAGGTGTTCTATTATGACTGATAGGAGGAGAAGGCCATGAAATCGCCCGCCGCATATGCGGATATCATCCAGTACCGCTTCAATCCTCTGGAAAAATCCAAGCTTTGGTTGTGGAAAGCCGTGCGCACCGTCATGATCGTCGGTTTTTGCTTCATTATATTGTTTCCGCTGTTTCTGCGGCTGTCGGTGGCTTTTCGCAGCAAAGCGGATATTTACGATCCGACCGTGCTTTGGATTCCGCGCCATTTTACGCTCGACAATATCAAAATCGCGATGGAGGCAACCCAATATTTCCCGGCGCTGCTCAATACGTTTCTGATTTCGGCGGGAACGACGATCGTTCAGCTCGCTTCGTGCGCGCTGGCGGCTTATGCCTTCGCGAGGCTTAAGTTCCGGGGCAGCGGCCTGCTGTTCGGCCTCGTCATTTTTACGATCGTGGTGCCGCCGCAAACCATCATGATTCCGCTCTACCTGACGTACCGCTATTTCGATTTGTTCGGCTTGATCAAGCTTTTTACGGGCAAATCCAGCCTGAACCTGATCGACACCTTCTGGCCGTTCCTCATTTCCTCGGCGACCGCGATGGGGCTGAAAAACGGGTTGTACATTTATATTTTTCGCCAATTTTTCCGCGGGATTCCGAAAGAAATCGAGGAGTCGGCGTTCGTCGACGGCGCGGGCGTGCTGAGAACCTTTTACCGGATCATGCTGCCGAACGCGGTGCCGGCCATCGTTACCGTCGTCCTGTTTTCGTTCGTCTGGCAGTGGAATGACAGCTATTACGTGTCGCTTTTCCTAAGCAAGGTCAAGGTGCTTTCCACGCAGCTGATGGACATGGGTTCGGCGCTCGGCAAGGAGCCGGATTTGGTCTACCAATCGATGCTCCTGAACACCGGGGTGCTGCTTTTGACCGCGCCGCTGATCATCTTGTATCTGTTCGTGCAGCGGTATTTCGTGGAAAGCGTGGAACGGACGGGAATCGTCGGTTAACCCCCGGCGTCAATGATCGCTTGCTTCATGCATGCGGCCCGCGTAACGCCGATGGATGACGCATGGCGGGCCGGCCATATGGCTTGAAAAAAAACATAGAATGGAGAGCGGAATATTGGCACAATCAAAGACCGTACATATCATTTCGCACACGCATTGGGACAGGGAATGGTATCTGCCTTACGAAAAACATCATGTCCGGCTGGTCAAGCTGATGGACGCGCTGCTCTCCACCCTGGAGCAGGATGCGGATTTCAAAAGCTTCCATCTGGACGGGCAAACGATCATGTTGGACGATTATGTGCAGATCCGCCCGGAAAAGCGGGAACTGCTTGAAAAATACGTCCGGGAAGGGCGTATCCGCATCGGCCCGTGGTATGTTTTGCAGGACGAGTTTCTGACCAGCAGCGAAGCCAACGTGCGCAACCTGCTTTATGGTCATCGGGATGCGGCCCGTTACGGCGCGGTGAGCAAAACCGGGTATTTTCCCGATTCGTTCGGCAATATGGGGCAAGCGCCGCAGCTGCTGCGGCAGGCCGGCATTGGAAACGCCTTTTTCGGACGGGGCGTCAAGCCGACGGGTTTTAACAACGAAGTCAGCGAAGCTGCGGCCTACGAATCGCCGTATTCGGAAATGATCTGGGAAGCCCCGGACGGTTCTCGCGTGCTTGGCATTTTGTTCGCCAATTGGTACAGCAACGGCAACGAAATGCCCGTGGAGCCCGGGGAAGCTGAGGTCTATTGGGAGCAAAAGCTGAAGGATGCGGAAAAATACGCTTCAACGCCGCATTTGCTCATGATGAACGGATGCGATCACCAGCCGGTGCAGCGAACGGCGGCAGAGGCGATCAAGACGGCGCAGCATTTGTTTCCGGGCTATCGATTCGTCCATTCGAATCTGACGGATTACGTCGATGCAGTGGCCGAAAGCGTGCCGGATCACCTGTCGGTCGTGCGCGGCGAGCTGCGCAGCCAGCATACGGACGGTTGGTCTACCTTGGTCAACACCGCGTCGTCGCGGATTTACCTGAAACAAATGAACAACCAGGGTCAGACGCTGCTGGAAAAAACGGCCGAGCCGCTGGCCGTCTTCGCCCATTTGACGGGCAAAGCGCCGTACCCGCACCACCTGTTCGAATATGCCTGGAAAACGCTGATGCAAAACCATCCCCATGACAGCATTTGCGGCTGCAGCGTGGACGAGGTGCATGACGAAATGGTAACCCGGTTCGCGAAAAGCAGGCATGTGGGCGAAGCGATCGTGAGCGACTGCCTGGACGCGCTTGCATGTGAAATCGATACGAGCCAGTTCGGCCCGTATCTGCAAGAAGGGGAAACCGCGCATCCGCTGGCGGTATGGAATACGACCGGCTGGAAGCGCACCGGCGTGGCGACAGCAGAGCTTGCGATCAAGCGCATCTATTTCCGGAGCGGAATCGGTTTTGCCGAAATGAAAAAAACGCTGAAGACGCTGCCGATCGGGCAGCTACGGATGATCGATCCGGAAGGGGCCGAGGTGCCGTTTTCCTATGAGGATCTTGGGATCGCTTTCGGTTACGACCTGCCGGAAGACCGCTTCCGCCAGCCTTATTTCGAAAGGAAAATCAGCGTACGGTTCGAAGCCGGGGCCGTACCGGCCTTAGGGCATAAAGCCTTTGCCGTCGTGCGCGGAAAAAAGGAAGGGGCCGGTTTCTTGAGCCAATCCGATGGACCGGGCTCGTTTATTGGCGCAGCAGGAAAAAAAACGGGGCCCCCTTCGCTCGTAACCGGGCCGAACCGCCTGGAAAACGATCATTTGGCGGTAACGGTAGAAAACAACGGCTCTTTGACGGTTATGGACAAAGCAACGGGCCGAATGTTGCGGGATTTATGCATATATGAAGACACCGGCGACATCGGCAACGAATATATGTACAGGCAGACTGACGGCGATACGCCGATCACGACGAGCAGCAGCGCCGCCGTCGTAACGCTGGCCGAAGACAAGCCGTATTGTGCTTCCTTTGATATCGTGCATACGCTCCGCATTCCGGCTTCCGCGGACGAACAACTCGATAAGGAGCAGCGGGAACTGGTATGGTTCACGGGCCGCAGCGCGGGCCGCTCTTCCGCCACGGCCGATTTCAACATCCGCACCCGGATCACGCTCGAACGCGAGGGTAAAGGCATCCTTGTCGAGTCCGCGTTCGATAATCAGGCGGAAGACCATCGGCTCCGGATGCTGTTCAAACCGGGCATCGTGACGGAGACGCATAAGGCCGATTCCATCTTCGAAGCGGCGGAGCGAAACAACGTCCCCGCCACGGAATGGAAAAACCCGAGCAACTGCCATCATCAGCAGGCTTTCGTCTCGATCCGGGATGAACACCAGGGCCTTTTGATCGCCAACCAGGGACTGCCTGAATACGAGATCGTGCAGGAAGATTCGGCGGTCATTGCGGTGACGCTGCTCCGGGCGGTTGGCGAAATGGGAGACTGGGGCCATTTTCCGACGCCGGGGGCGCAGTGCAAAGGAAAACATACGGCACGGCTGATGATCATCCCTTTTGCGCCGGCTGAATCCGGCCAAGGGGAGATAAGTTTGGACGAGGAGGGCGCCATGATCCTGGCGCATCAATTCCAGGTGCCGTGGCTGACGCAGCAAACGGGAGTTCATGAAGGCAGCCTTCCGGCCGTACATTCTTACTTATCCTGGAGAGGGGAAGGCCTGATGTTCTCGGCGTTGAAAATGTCGCCGGAAGATGCCGTTGTGGCGCGTTGGTTCAATACGGAGAAAGCCCCGCGGATTCTGCGCATCGAACCTTCCTTTGCCGTACAAGCGGCAAGGGGGAGCAACATTATGGAAGAGCCGCTGGAACAGGTGGATCTAGCGGAGATCGCCGCAGGGCCCGCGGAAATCAAAACGGTTTTGCTTCAATTGCCGTCATAAGCTGATGACAACCGCTGCGGGGACGCTTACGTCCTCTGCGGCGGTTTTTTTTCGGAATCGGAAAGGCGCATCCGGCTTGCGGAATTTCAGGGCTGGAAATGGCTAAAGCCATGTTTCGGACGACCGGCTTCACCCGTCTTCTAGGGGACCCGGGCTTAGACCGTTTTTACGTTGACGGTTTTCGACAGCGGCGGTTAGTATAGGTTATGACTTCCGGGAAGAGCCCCGGGCCGAGGACATCATAAGCGGGGGGAATTCGATGTTTATCCGTAATTTAGGTTCCCGAATCAAAAGCAAGTCCTTCGTGTTGCGGCGCTTGTCGATCAAAAACCGGCTGTTGGCCGCCTTTGTCGTTACTTCGCTGCTGCCGGTCGTTATCGTAAGCGTTTATTCCAACATGAAGTACCAGGCTTCGGTAACGAACAAAATCAGCGCGTACTCCATGCAGATTCTGGACGAGCTTTCCCAAAACGCCGCGCGCGAGCTCGAGCAATATGAAACGTTGAGCGAAAACATCATCATCAACCCTTCCATCCAGGACGGCCTGCAGCGTTTCGATACGATGAGCGACTACGAAAAAAACCAGTTGAAGGTCCGGATCGGAAACGAGATGGGGCAGCAAATTTTCCAGCTCGGCAACATCAGCAGCGTCATGATTTTGAATAGCAGCAGCGAGACGTTTTTCGATCTCGGGTTCGAGCTGTATCCGTCGGCCTCCATTCAAGCGATGCTGGAGCAAACGAGCCATTCCGTTGGAAACGCTTACTGGACGTATCTTCGTTCCAGCCGGGGGACCAATACGATCGCGCTCAGCCGGATCATTTACTCGGAGGACGCGCTGAATAAGCAGCTCGGATACGTGATCATTTTTATCGACGAAAAGGTGTTTTCGCGCAACATTTATAAATTCGTCAATCTGGGGACGGGCAGCAGCATTTACATTGCGGACGCCAGCGGCATGGTGATTTCGTCGATTTCGGACGACATTCCGAAAGGAACCCGCTTTGCGGCGGACGAGATTCATACCGTCATCGACCGGCAGTTTCACCGGGAGGGGAGGCTGGCGGCGTTCCATGCCAACGTGGACAAACGCGAATTCCTCGTGGCTAGCTCCTACATCCGCTCGGCCAACTGGTTTTTCGTCGGCATGATTCCGCAAAAATTCATCGTGTCGGAGCTGTCGGAAATGCAGCGGAACCTGGTATTCATCTGCCTCATCATCGTGCTTGTGTCCGGCATGATTTCGACGTGGATTTATTTTACGATCCATAGTCCGATGCGCTCGCTGCTCATGTACGCCAAGCAAATCCGGATGGGGAGGCTTGAGGCCAAAGCCGAAGCGCGCTCCATGTATCCGGACGAAATGGACATGTTGACCGAAACGATTGACGGGATGGTAGAGCAGCTGAAGCAGTTGATCGCCCAGGTGCAGTCGGAGCAGCAGGCCAAACGCGACGCGGAGCTGAAAATGCTGCAGGCGCAGATCAACCCGCATTTTTTGTTCAACACGTTGAATTCGTTGAAATGGTCCGCCATGCTTGGAGGAAACGAGTCGGTCACGAGCGGCATCGAGTCGCTGTCCGAACTGCTGCGCAGCACGATCATGCTCAAGGACGAATTCATTCCGCTGCGGACCGAAATCGAAAACCTGCGCCATTACGCCAACATCCAGCGCATCCGTTACGGCGATTCCTTCGTGCTGCATATCGACGTGGACGAGGAACTTTCCGAAAGCCTGGTGCCCAAATTCATTTTGCAGCCGATCGTGGAAAACTCCATCCTGCACGGCGTAGGAGAAGACGAAAAACGGGTGGGGATCTGGGTAAAAGCCGCCTGCCGCAATCATATATTGACGATTCGGATTACCGATGACGGCAAAGGGTTCGACATGAACGCGATAAAGCCGAAGCCGGCTTCAACTCGCTCAAAGCTGTCGGGCCTCGGGATCGCCAACGTCGATGAACGCATCAAACTTCATTTCGGGGCTACCTTTGGGCTGGCGACGGCCAGTGCGCCCGGGAAAGGCACCGAGACCGTCATTACGATTCCAATCTATCGAAGCGAGGGGGAACCGGAGCGTTATGTATAAAGTGCTTATCGTCGACGATGAAATGATCGTCCGCCATGCCGTGAAAACGCTGATCCGCTGGGAGGGGAGCCGCTTCACGTATTCGGGGTCGGCGTCCAGCGGCGCGTCCGCGCTGAAGATCGCCCGCGAGCAGCGTCCCGATATCGTCATCACCGACATTAAAATGCCGGAGATGGACGGGATCGAGCTGATTAAACAGCTTATGGCTTCCGGCTTTGACGGGGAGATCCTGGTGCTGAGCAACTTCAACGACTTCGAACTGGTACGCGAAGCGCTGAAATGCGGCGCCCATGACTACATGCTGAAGCTGACGCTCAAAAGCGATAATTTCATGCAAACCTTAAACGAAATCGCCGAAAAGCTGGACGAAAAAAAGCGCCCGAGCGCTGCGCATCCGGCGATGCAGACGGAAAAAACAAACCGGCTTCATGATCTTCTGCATGCGTTGTACGATGCCGCCGAAGAGGACCGGCTTCCCGGCCTGAACCCGGAAGCGGCATCGCAGCTGCTGCCGCCGGGCCATGGGGTGTCCATGTTCGTCATTCAGGTGGATACGGCAGGGGAGAAAAGGGACGAGGCTTCGCTGAAGCGTTCCCTTGGCCAGCTGTGGAGCGACGTATATCCGGGAAGCAGCTGGCAGTGTACCTTGGCCGAAGAAGAACGCAGATTTTTGCTCGCCGCGGCTTATCCGGCAGAGTCGCAATCGGCAGAGCCCGCGGAGATGGCCGGGCGGATGGCCAGCTTGGCTGCCATGTACTACAGCATGAACGTCGATATCATTTACGGAAAACCGGCATTCGGCCCGGAAGAACTGATCGAAGAGATGCGTCGCTGCCGCAAAGCCCGGGCGTTGTTGTTTTACCAAGAAGCCGGGAAGGTCTCTTTGCCCAGCGATACCGAAGCCGTCGAATATGACCCGGCGTACGAGCGGATGGAAGCGGAATGGATGGAGGACATCCGCATGGGCCGGGCGGAGTTTGCCGCCGAATGGGAGCAGCGGGCGCTGCGGATCATCAGGGAAGGCGCCGCGCGCAGGCTGCTGCCGCGGGTCGTCAAACGGACGATTTGCGAAGCGATGTGGACCCTAAGCCGGAAGCTGGGGCTCGAACAGCGGAGGGAATTCGACCCTTCGCTTTGGCTGGAACGGATTACCGGGGCGGCAAGCGACACGGAACTGCTCATGATCGCCTCGGAGTTGTCGCAGGAAGTGCTTGCCCTTGCAGAAAGCGGCATCGCGCTCCGGGCGAATCGGCCCGAGATCCGAAAGGCGCTTGCCTATTTGGAAGAGCATTACGCCAAGCCGGTCTCGATTCGCGACGTAGCGTCGCATGTCAATTTGTCGGAAACGTATTTATGCCAGATTTTCAAAACGCAAACCGGCAAAAGCATCATGACTTATTTGAACGAGCTGCGCATGGCCAAAGCTTATGAGCTGCTGTCTTCGGGCCGACTGCTGGTCAAGGAGGCTGCCGCCGAGGTCGGCATTCCCGATCCGTTTTATTTCAACCGGCTGTTCAAAAAACATTTCGGCATCGCCCCGAAACATGTCAAACCGAAAGAAAGTCCAGCTTTGAAGCAAAAATGACGCAGACATGCATCATTTTTAGCCGTCATCCTAAAATCGTACAGGTTATGCGCAAGCGGTTTCAAAATGAACATAAAATCATCCATGTCATTCGTTCTGTGCTCCATTTGGCGCCGTTTGAGGCAGAGGTATAATGACAACAAAGAAAAAGGAGGTCATGGAATGAAATGGAATAAGCTTCTCATGGCTGTAAGCGCTTGCGCATTATCCGTATCCCTGATTGCAGGCTGCGGAAACGGCGGCAGCACGGGTGCCTCGGGAGGAAATGAAAGCGGCGCGGATGCTGCGGGATCGGGCGGCGACGGCTCGAAAAAAGTCGCCAACGGCGAGCTGAACGTCGCTGTTTTCCAGGGCGGCTACGGGCGCGAATATTGGGATCAGGTCATCGAAGCATTCATGAAGGATCATCCCGGCACGAAGATCAATTTGACGGCCAGTCCGAAAATCGCCGAGCTCGTTCGTCCGAAAATCGTGGCGGGTAACCCGCCGGATCTGCTGTACATCGCGGGGGGAGACAACATCCCGCTGCTTGACGGACTGATCAAGGACAAGGCGCTGCTGGATTTGACGGGTATTTTTAACGAAGACGACGGCAGCGGTCCGCTGAAGGATAAAATTCTTCCTGGCGTGTTGGAATCGCGCGCGATGTCTCCTTACGGCGACGGAAAAATCTATCTGGCGCCGTTCAACTTCGGCGTGCTGGGCCTATGGTACAACAAGACGCTGTTTGACGAAAAGGGATTCCAGCCTCCGAAAACGTGGGACGAGCTGTTTGCGATGAATGCGGCGGCAAAGGAAAACGGCAGGGCGCTGTTTACGTATCAAGGGATCTACCCGGGTTATCTGGAAGAAGTCATCGTTCCGGCCATCTACGACCTTGGCGGCCAGGCGGCGCTCGACCAATTTTTCAATTACGATCCGGAATTTTGGAAAAGCGACGTGTTCAAGCAGGTATGGGGCAACATTCTCAAAATCGCAAGCGAGGACAACGCCTTGATGAAAGGAACGGTCGCGTTGAACCATACGCAGGCGCAAACCGCGTTTATGCAGGGCAAAGCGATGTTTATCCCGAACGGAACGTGGTTCGAGGACGAAATGAAGGATGCGCCGCGCGAAAACGGCTTCCAGTTCGGTTTTCTCGGCATCCCGTCCTTTAACGGCGGCAGCGTCAAAGCCCAAAGCAATATCGAGCAGATCGTCATTCCGGCCAAAGCGAAAAATCCGGAGCTTGCTTCCGAATTCCTGAAATACATCTACTCCGACGAAAGCATCAAGCTCAACGCCGAAAAATCCAAGGCGGTCATGGCGGTCAAGGACGCGGCCGATTTGGCGAAGCCGTATATTTCGGAATCGACGTACAATGTTTACAAAGCCGTGGACAACGGGATGGAGCTGGTCAACGGCACGTTCCAGACGGTCGCGAAAGGCAGCAGATACAATCCGAAGGACGACGTGTACAAGGCGATTTCTTCCCTGGTCAACAAACAAATGACGCTCGATGAATACGGACAAAAGATGTACGACATGTACACGGAAGTCAGCAATGAATTAAAAGAGGCCAAGTAATTCCCTCCTTCCCCATTGGAAGCGAACTTGAAAAGGCAGACAAAAAAGGCCGTCGCAACCCGTTTTCGGGCTTTGAAAGCAAATCCGGGCTGCGTCGGCCTAAAAGAACCCCATTGGAAGGAAGTGAGGGAATGACGCTGAAAACGAGGCGGCTTCTGTTCATGGCCGTTTGCCTGGTTCCGGGGCTGGCGATGTTTATCTTGTTCAAGCTGTACCCGACGATTCAAGTGTTTTACAAATCGTTTTTTCTATGGACGGGAATCGGGGATAAGCCCAAATTCATCGGCTTCAAAAACTTCGTGGACATGTTCCGCGACGATGCTTTTCTGCTTTCTCTGCGCAACACCGGATTTTTGATGGTCATCGTACCCGTCATCACGCTGCTGATCGCTCTGGTCAACGCTTCGATTTTGACGCGGACGAAGCTGAAGGAGCGGGGACTTTACCGTACGCTGTTCTTTTTCCCGAGCATTTTGTCTTTTGTCGTCATCGCGATCCTTTGGTCGTTCATTTACCACCCGACGATCGGATTTTTGAATTCGGGGCTGGAACTGTCCGGACTGGGGCAATACGCGATGCCGTGGCTCGGCGATTCCCGCACCGTGCTGTGGGCGCTGGCCGTGACGATGATCTGGCAGGCCGCCGGATATTACATGGTCATATACATGGCCGGCATCGACGGCATTTCGCCCGATTTGTACGAGGCGGCAAGCATCGACGGGGCCACGCCGCTGAAGCAATTCATCCATATCACGATTCCGATGCTGTGGGAAATCATCCGCATCACGATCATCTTCAGCATCAACGGCGTGTTGTCGATCAGTTTCGTCATCGTCACGATCATGACGGCGGGCGGGCCGGACCGGCATTCGGAAGTGGTCATGACGTATTTGTACCAGCAGGCGTTTACGAACTCCAACTTCGGTTACGCCATGGCCATCGGCGTATTCGTGTTCGCTTTTTCCGTGATCCTGTCGCTGATCAGCAACAAACTTACGGAAAGGGGCTCTTACTGATATGGCACAAATACAGACAAGCGCGGCGTTTCCTTCCCCAAGGGAACGTCGGCCGGCGAAAGCGGCCGTCGTCGTACGCAATGGGCTCCTCCGGATCGTGCTCCTCATCCAGGCGCTGGCGGTCGCGTATCCGCTGCTGTGGAACGTGATGGCTTCCTTCAAAACGAACGAAGAAGTAATGGAAAACCCGTGGACCCTGCCCAAATCGCTGCAATGGGACAACTACGTCCGGGCGTTCACGACCGCCAAAATCGGCGATTATATGCTCAACTCGGTGCTGGTCGTGGTCTTGTCCATGATCATGCTGATCATCATGGCGGTGCCGACCGCCTACGTGCTGGGGCGGATGCGCTTCCGCGGGCAAAAGCTCATTTCCAACCTGTATATGGCGGGTTTGTTCATCGGGGGCGTGTATATCATCGTGCCGCTGTTCATCCTGATGAACGACCTGCATATGCTCGACAACAGGTTTTGGCTCAGCGCGGTTTATGCGACGGGGACCCTGTCCTTTTCGATTTATTTGCTTACCGGCTTCATGAAGTCGATCCCGGCCGATTTCGAAGAAGCGGCGATGATTGACGGCTGCGGATATTTTTCAACGCTCTTCCGGATCATCATGCCGATGGTGCGTCCCGGCATCATCACGATGGTCGTGTTCAGCTTTTTCGACTTCTGGAACGAATACGTGCTGGCCATGACGCTCGTGACAAGCGACGCCAAAAAGACGATCCCGATCGGGCTCAGCAACCTGATGCAAATCCAGCAGTTTGCCACCGATTGGGGCTCTTTGTTCGCGGGACTCGTCATCGTTTTGGTGCCGACCGTCGTCATTTACACGCTGCTGCAGAAGAAGCTGACCGAAGGCCTGATGCTTGGCGGGGTCAAGGGCTGATTTTTGCGAAAAATTTGTCAAAATAGTTCTCCCATTAGCCTTGATTCTGGCTTATAATAAGCCGGACAGGGCTATTGGCAGGCAAGGCCAAAAAAGGCACCGAGAGGGAGAGATCGAACGTAATGGCAGAATTCAAGGTTCAAGGAAACGATTTTGTTTATGAAGGGACGCCCCTTCGCATTTTTTCCGGTTCCATCCATTATTTCCGCGTGGTACCTGAATATTGGCGCGACCGGCTGCTGAAGCTGAAAGCATGCGGTTTTAACACGGTCGAAACGTACGTGGCGTGGAACATCCACGAGCCGGAAGAAGGTAAGTTCGTTTTTGACGGACTGGGGGACATCGAAGCGTTCGTCCGGTTAGCCGGCGAATTGGGGCTTCACGTCATCGTGCGTCCAAGCCCGTACATATGCGCCGAATGGGAATTCGGCGGACTTCCTGCCTGGCTGCTGGCCGATTCCTCGATGCGGCTCCGCTGCTTCGACCGTGCGTTCCTGGACAAGGTCGACCGTTATTTCGACGAGCTGCTGCCAAGATTGAAACCGCTTCAATGCACGAACGGCGGGCCGATCATCGCGATGCAGATCGAAAACGAATACGGCAGCTACGGCAATGACAAGCAGTATTTGAATTACTTGAAAGAAGGCATGATCAACCGCGGCATCGACGTGCTGCTGTTTACCTCCGACGGCCCGGAAAACCATATGCTTCAAGGCGGCATGGTGGAAGGCGTGCTGGAGACGGTCAACTTCGGTTCCAGAGCGAAGGAGGCGTTCGAGAAGCTGCGCGAATACCAGCCGGAAGGCCCGCTGATGTGCATGGAGTTTTGGAACGGCTGGTTCGACCATTGGACGGAGGAGCATCACACCCGCCCTGCGGAAGACGTGGCGAAAGCGCTCGAAGAGATGCTGGAAGAAGGCGCTTCGGTGAACTTCTATATGTTCCATGGCGGCACCAATTTCGGCTTTTACAACGGGGCCAATCACGGCCAGCAGTTCGAGCCGACGGTGACGAGCTACGATTACGACACGCTGCTCAGCGAATGGGGAGATCCGACGCCGAAGTTTTATGCCGTTCGCGAGGTGCTTTCCCGTTACGCGGACCTGCCGGAGCTGGAATTGCCGGAGCCGATCCGCAAAAAGGCATACGGCACCGTGCAGATGACGGAACAGGCCGGGTTGTTCGCCCAGTTGGATCAGCTGTCGCAGCCGGTCCGCAGCGCGTGTCCGGAGCCGATGGAGAAGGTGGGCCAAAACTACGGCTTTATCCTGTATTCCACGCGAATCAGCGGGCCGCGGCACGGCTTTGAGCTGGTGCTCCAGGACGTGCGCGACCGGGCGTTGATATTCGCGAACGGCGAATACAAAGGCACGGTGGAACGCTGGAATCCGGCAGGCATTCCGCTTGAAATCCCGGCCGAAGGGCTGCAGCTGGACGTGCTCGTGGAAAACATGGGCCGAGTCAACTATGGCCCGTTGATGAGGGATCCGAAGGGCATCACGGAAGGCATCCGCCTCGGCAACCAGTTCCTGTACGACTGGACGATCCGCCCGCTGCCGCTCAGCGATTTGTCGGCGTTGTCTTTTGCGCCGCTGAAGGAAGAACCGTCTTCCGCGCAGGCCGGAGCGCCCGCATTTTATAGGGGGACGTTTGAGGTCGACGACAAAGCGGATACCTTTATCCGCCTGGACGGATGGACGAAAGGCGTCGTCTATCTCAACGGCTTTAACCTTGGCCGTTACTGGGAAGCCGGGCCGCAGAAAGCCTTGTATATCCCGGCTCCGCTTCTGAAGGCCGGCAGCAACGAGCTTGTCGTTTTCGAGCTTCACGGAACAAGCCGCCCGGAAATCAGCCTGGTGGACGTACCGGATCTCGGATAATAAACAGGGACTGTCCTGATTCTGGGGCAGTCCCTTTTTTAATATCAGAAAATATAAACTACAGAGCCATGGCATCCTGATATTGCAAGAAAAACTACATCTAAACGCGGTCTGTCTACTGAGAAGGTGCGTCGATAGACGTTTTTCTTATTCGCCCTCGCCGTTCGGATACCACGGATTCAAATGCACCATGACGTCCCCGACATGCTTCATCCGCTTCATGATGCTTTGCTTCACCTCCCGGCTTACGTCATGCCCCTCTTTCACGGTCAATTGGTTCGGAACGCTGACTTTCACGTCCACGATGATCGCGTTGCCAAGCTCCCTGGCGCGGATGCTGTCCACCCGCTTGACGTTCGGCACGGAGTAAATGATGGAGGTCAGCTGTTCAAGCTGCTCGTTCGTGACGTTTTTGTCCATCAAAATGTCGATGGCTTCCCGGCCCATTTTGTAGCCGAGCCGGATCACAAGGTAGGAGACGATGATGCCCGCGGCGGAGTCCCCGTATTCCGTATACGCGATATGGTATTTGTCGCCGATCAGCGAAATGCCGATGCCGATGACGGCGGCGGCCGAAGCGTAGACGTCGGCAATATGGTCGTAGGCGGTCGCGATCAGGCTGCGGCTGTTTTCCGCTTTCCCGATCCGGATGCAATACATGTACAGCGCCTGTTTCCACACCAAAGAGATAAAAGCGGCGACCAGCGATATCCAGCTGGCTGCGGCAGGGGGCGAAAAAAAGGATTCGATGGACTTGTAGACCATCAGCAGCGCCGCCATGATCAGAATGATGGACACCAGGCCGGAAGCGATCGCTTCGGCTTTGCCGTGGCCATAAGGATGGTCCTCGTCAGCCGGCTTTCTGGCGACGAGGGCGGAGGTCAAGGCGGCAATGGTCGCCACGACGTCCCCGGCGTTATGGATCCCGTCCGCGACGAGAACTTTACTATTGAAAATAAGGCCCGTGACGATTTTGAGCACCGTCAGCACGACGTTGCTGATCAGGCTGATCCAAACGGCAACAATGGATTTATTGGCCACCTGCACTTCTCCTTAAAGCAATATAGGAATCGTTTGATCTCTTACAATATGTACCACCTGCAGCGGGAAGCTTCAAGTTAAAAGTATTCTGCACGGAAATAAATGTTATACATTCGGGAGAAAACGGGCTGCCTTTTTTTGGATCGGGATTTTGCAAAATCTTCGGATTGAAAAGGAAAAAAACTCTCCCGACGCGCACAGGTCCCTGCATAACAGGATGCGCTTTTCGCGTTGGAGAGCTTCTTTTGCAAAATTTCGTACGGGTGTAAGCTGGATTGCGGATGATCGTTACGCAATCGGAAGTTTGAATGATTTTTTGATGATGGGGTACAGCCATTTCACGCCGCTTGGCGTAAGCGAATCGGCAACCAGATGCGACAGGTATCCGGCGGTTGCCACCAGCATGATGCCTTCGACCTGGAGCTGCTCTTCGAGGCCCGAACCTATGTATGCCCATAATCCCAGCGCCCAGACCGTGTGCGTTAATCCCCGGTGCTTAAGCCAAGGGGCAATCGCCACGAACAACCCGAACCCGAGAAGCCACATCATCTGATCGGACAGCCCGATATAAGCGAGCGCGCCGCCGATGACGCTGACCAGGATGTTGCGCATCAGTCCGTCCTTAATGATCAGGCCGAGCAGAAATAAGCTAAGGGCCGCCAGCGAATATTCCACGACGAAAAAACGTTTCGCGAAATACATCCAGGCAAGCATGACGATCAGAAGCAGGCCCGACCAGTACAGCATCTCCCGCAGCCACTTGGAAAACTGGCCGATTTTTGAACTAAGCATGCTGGGCCCATCCAGATCGGGGCTGAGCGCAGACAACGCGGCCACCGCAATATAAAGCGCGGCATGCTGCAGCGTAAACGGATAATGGGCAGCGGCAGCCGCTCCGATGGCGACGCCGATCGCCATATGCGTAGAACCTTTCATGATGCCTCCTCTGACTGACAACGTAGATATAGGCAAACATATGTTTGCTATCCCATTATACATGCAGGAAGCAAGGCGCGTAAAGGTTCTTTGTAAGTTTTTTCGCTTTCAGAGCATAAACAAGAGTATGTATCCGAATGTTCAAGATTTAGAGATCAAGCGGCTTCTAATTTCCCGACGCATGTCACCCACGGCTTCAGGGTTCCGAATCATTCGGTTCCGGTTCCCCGGAACCTCGAGCCATATCCCTCCTTCCCAACAGGTGATCGATCGAGACCTGAAACAGGTCCGCCAACCGATTCAACGTTTCGTAGTCCGGTTTTCTCCTGTTTTTCTCATAATGAGACAAAGCTGCCCTGCTGATGCCGATCGAAGCGGATAACTCTTCTTGGGTCCAGCCTTTTTGCTCTCGAAGCTCTGCAATCCGGTGACCGTACTTCATTCATTCCCACCCTCCGTATTACGAATCCAAGTGCAGTGAAATAACGCTTGACATGATACAAAATGTATCGTAAATTAACAGTGTCGTCAATAGCGAATCTGTATTTTGAAACCATTTACCTAAGAAATCAGGTTCTGAAACCCCTTGAATGGTAAGGTTTATTGCCTTTTGGCGTAAGGGTTGCTTGTCAATCGCTGTTCCGCCAAAGCTCTGCCGATTTTGCCCGAATTCAACACAACATGTTGTCGATTTTGCTTAATATAGATACAAAATGTTACAAAAGTTATTCGGAACAGGTGTTGATACGATGATTGATACCCATTGCCACATCCTCCCCGGCGTAGACGACGGTCCAAGATCGATGGAAGGAGCGCTGCGCATGGCCATGGCTGCGGTGGATGAAGGCATGCAAACCGTGATCGCCACGCCGCATCACGCCACCGCCAGATATAGCAATACAGCCAGAAAAATTCGGCGACGCGTCGCCCTATTGAACCAAAAGCTCAAAAAAAACGGCATTCCGCTGCAAGTGCTTCCCGGGCAGGAATTCCGCTTGACCGACAAGTATAGGGCGGAACACCGGGCGGGCAGGCTTCAAACTTTGGCGGGAAGTCCTTATTTGCTCGTCGAACTTCCGTCACGCGGGGTGCCAAGTTGTTTTCATGATTTTGTGTCCTATATGAAAAAGCAAGGCATCCATCCCGTGATCGCGCATCCCGAGCGGAACCTTGCCATCATGCAAAATCCGGACCAAGTCCGGCGCTGGATCGAGGAAGACGGCGTCAGGCTTCAAGTGACGACGCAGTCGCTTGTCGGCTTTTTCGGCAAAGAGGTACAGCAGACGGCTTCCTACTTATGCATGAAACGCTGGATACACTTGATCGGGAGCGATGCGCATTCCCCGCAGCGAAGACATTTTTACGCGAAGGAAGGATACGAGGCCATCGAGAGGCTGTGCGGGTCACCGTATTTGGAGACGCTGCGGCAGCATGCGGCCCAATTGATCCATGGAGGAAAAATCGGCAATGTACACATCTGAATCCGGGAACGAATGCCGCCCGGGGAAATCGGACAAAAGTTGGGGGAGTTAGTCATGGAATTGAAGTTAATGATGCAGATGCTGAGAAAAAGGCTTTGGCTGTTGATCGCCTTCGTGGCAGTCTGCACCGCGGGTGCCGGATTGTACAGCCAGTATCTGATGACACCGGAGTATGAGGCCGAAAGCACGCTGATCGTCAACAAAATGAGCATGGACCGGAACGGCTCCTTATCCCCGGACGTGAACGAAATTACCTCCAATATTATGCTGATCAATTCCTACAAAGTCATTATTACGTCGGCGGCCATTATGGACAAGGTGGTGGAGCGGCATCCCGAGCTGGATGTTGACTCGCGCGATTTGGCCGACAAGCTGCAGGTCGTCACGATGCAGAACTCCCAGGTCATTACGCTTAAAATGCGCGACCCTTCCTATGAACGCGCGATGAATATCGTCAATTCCGTATCCCAGGTTTTTAGGGAAGAAATCCCCCGGATCATGAAAATCGACAACATCTCCATTTTGGATACCGCCAAAGCCCAAAGCGATCCCGTTCCGGTCAGCCCCAAAATCAAACTGAACATGGCGGTTGCGTTTGCCGCCTCGTTCCTGCTGGCCGTGGGCCTCGTGCTTTTGCTGGAATACTTGGATGATACGGTGAAAAACGAATACGACGTGGAACGTTATCTCGGGCTGACCACGCTCGGAGCGATCCGGAAAATGAAAAAGCGGGACCTGCGGACGAGAACTTCCGCCCGAGCCAAAAAACAGGCAGGTGAAAAATATGCGACGCTCAGCCAATAAGTCCAAGCTGATCATGAACGTCAACCGCCGTTCCACCATCTCCGAAGGGTACCGGAATCTCCGCACCAACATCCAGTTTTCGGGCTGGAACCAAAAGCTTCAGGTTTTGGCCGTTACATCGACCCAGGCCGGCGAAGGCAAAACGACGACCATAAGCAATTTGTCCGTGGCTTATGCCCACGAAGGCAAAAAGGTGCTTCTGATCGACGCCGATTTGCGGCATCCTTCCCTGCACTCCATATTCAGCGTCGCCAACCGGAGCGGGTTGTCCAACCTTTTGGCGAATCAGTGCACCTACGGCGAAATCGTGCATCAAACGACGATCGACAACTTGTACCTGGTGACGGCCGGCCCCGTGCCGCCGAATCCGACGGAGCTGCTGTCCTCGGATAAGCTCAAGGAAATCATCGCGTTCTGGAGAGAGGAATACGACGTTGTTCTGATCGACACCTCGCCGGTCATGGCCGTTGCCGACGGCTTGATCGTATCGTCCGTAAGCGACGGCGTGATCCTTGTCGTGCAAGCGGGCAAGGTGAAGCGGGAGTTCATCATGAAAACGAAGGAAAAGCTGGAGCTCGCCAAAGCGAACATTCTCGGCGTCGTGCTGAACAATAAAAAGTACAGCAAATCGGAAGCGAATCAATATTATTACTACGGGCTTCCCGAGTAGGTATTGCGCAATGTCGGCCGTCCGGCCGAAGGTTATGTCTACTGCACCTTTATCACGGTAGGCACTCGGCCATGCTGTGGGTATCCCGGATACCTTAGACGTTTATCGTCGAAAGTGTGGCGTGAGGTCGGGTTAGATGCCCGTTTCATACTTCGATTGAAGTATGAGCTATATTGGCGGGCGTGCATATAGCTCATCCTTTAATCTTATTCATCTATATAATTGGCAGCATCCGAAGAAATAGGCCAAAAAGAGAACAGCGGCAAAAAAGGGGAGAAGGAAATGAACAAAGTGAGAAAGGCAATCATTCCGGCGGCTGGTCTCGGGACGCGGTTTTTGCCGGCGACCAAGGCGATGCCGAAGGAAATGCTTCCGATCGTCGATAAGCCGACCATCCAATATATCGTCGAAGAAGCGATCGCGGCGGGGATCGAGGATATCATCATCGTGACCGGCAAAGGGAAACGCGCCATCGAGGACCATTTCGACCATTCGTTCGAGTTGGAGCTGAACCTGCTGCAAAAAGGCAAGCTGGAAGCATTGGAGTCGGTCCGCCGTTCTTCGGCGGTCGAAATCCATTATATTCGGCAAAAGGAGGCAAAAGGGCTCGGACATGCCATTTGGTGCGCCCGGAATTTTATCGGCAGCGAGCCTTTTGCCGTGCTGCTCGGCGACGACATCGTCAGGTCGGAGGTGCCGTGCATCGGTCAACTGGTGAAGCAGTACGAAACTTACGGCATATCCGTCGTTGGCGTCCGGGCCGTTCCCGGCGACCAGACGCACCGCTACGGGGTCATCGACCCGCTGCACGCACTGGATCATGACGCGACGGCATACGAGCTTCGGCGGGTGGTGGAAAAGCCCGGCCCCGGCGAAGCGCCATCCAACCTGGCGATTATCGGACGATACGTGCTTACGCCGGACATCTTCGGCTTTTTGGAGCGCCAGGAGGCGGGTTACGGCGGCGAAATACAACTGACGGACGCGATC
>Ga0180220_1000927_pt1 | contig 25468 bp, 17 predicted proteins | sample eDN5th37CBELigBY_FD_151335 | JGI IMG/M metagenome (GOLD analysis project Ga0180220, IMG submission 151335) | Enriched backyard soil microbial communities from Emeryville, California, USA - eDNA 5th pass 37_C BE-Lig BY (version 2) (version 2) | ecosystem: Environmental > Terrestrial > Soil >...
GTGCTCGAGCTGGGCCCGCTGCCGATCCAGCGCCAGCATCTGCGCGCGAGCATTCTCGAGCTGCGTACGAGCCGAAGCAACGTCCGCCTGGGCCGCCACCCCGGCGGCGTAGCGGTTCTGCGTCATTTCCAGCGAACGCTCATAAGCCGCCACGGTCTGGCGATAGAGCTCCTTCTCGGCATCGAAGGCGCGCAGCTGGAAATAGGTCTGCGCCAGCGTCGACTGCATGCTCAGGCGCGTGGCCGCCACATCCGCCGCGCCGGCCTGGGCGCCCGCCTCGCTGGCCTCCACCGTCCTGCGCACGCGGCCCCACAGGTCGACCTCCCAACTGACGTTGCCCGACAAACTGTACTGATTGCCCGTGCCTCCGCCCGAGCCGCTGCCCGTGCCGGCGTTGCCCGATCCGCCGCCCGATCTCGTGGCCGAGGCCGAACTGCCTACGGTGGGGAAGAATCCCGCCCCGGCGGAACGGACCAGCGCCTGGGCCTGGCGGTTGCGCGCCTCGGCCTGGGCAATGGTCAGATTGGCCGCCAGCATCTCGCGCATGAGGCCGTCGAGCCGCGGGTCTTCGAAGCTGCGCCACCAGTCGGGCCGCGGCGCCTCGTCGCTGGGACGCGCCTGCGTCCAGCCCTCGGCCTCTTTGTAGTGGTCGCCCACCTGCACGACCGGCAGGCGGTAGTCCGGACCCACCGCGCAACCTGTCAGGGCCAGCAATACCGCCAGCGTAGCCGCCCGCAGGCCCGGACGATACCGATCCGGAAAACTCAAACCGATTCCCTTCATCTTTCTCTCTTTCATCCTCGCCGATACCGGCGGCTTGCCGGCCATCGGCAAGTCTTGGCTTCAATCATGGCCCCGGCGTCAATCATTGGGCTCCGCCGCAAGCGGTTCGCCCTCACCGCGCGACCGCCGCGGCCACCGCCGGGCCGCCCACAGGCGCAGACGGTCCAGATACAGATAGACCACCGGCGTGGTGTACAAGGTGAGCACCTGGCTCAGGATCAGCCCGCCCGCGATGGTGATGCCCAGCGGCTGGCGGATCTCGACGCCCGTACCGGTGGCGAATATCAGCGGCAGCGCCCCGAACAGGGCCGATATCGTCGTCATCATGATGGGCCGGAAGCGCACCAGGCAGGCCTCGAAGATGGCGTCCCGCGTGGACAGCTTGCGCTGGCGCTCGGCCTGCAGGGCGAAGTCGACCATCATGATGGCGTTCTTCTTCACGATGCCGATCAGCAGGAAGACGCCGATGAGCGCGATCAGCGAGAACTCATGGCCCAGCATGAGCAAGGCCAGCAGCGCCCCGATGCCCGCTGAGGGCAGCGTCGACAGAATCGTGATCGGATGCACATAGCTCTCGTACAGCATGCCCAGCACGATGTACATGGTGATGAGCGCGGCAAGAATCAGCCAGGGCTGCCGTTGCACGGCCTCCTGCAGATCTTGCGCGTCGCCCACGAAGCCCGCCTGGATCTGGTCGCTGGGCAGGCCGATGCGCGCAACCGCCCGTTCGATGGCCGCCGTGGCCTCTTCCAGCGTCACGCCCGGAGCGAGATCGAACGAGGTGTTTTCCGCGGCCAGCAGCCCTTCGTGCCTGACGCTGGTCGGCGCGTTGCCGGATTCGAAGCGTGCGAACGAAGCCAGCGGCACGCGATTGCCGTCCGCCGTGATCACCTGCACCTGCTTGAGCGACTCGACGTCGCGGGCGTAGCGGGGATCCACGGCCATGACCACGTGGTACTGGTTCAAGGGTCCATAGATGACCGACACCTGGCGTTGGCTGAAGGCGTTGTTCAGCGTGGCGGCGATCAGCGACATGTCCACGCCCAGGCGAGTGGCCGCGTCCCGGTCGATCACCAGCTCGACGCGCTGCGCCTTGTCCTCGTCGCCGTCCTCGACATCGACGAGTTCGGGCAGCGTCGACATGGCGGCGCGCAATCTGGTCACCCAGGTCTGCAGCAAAGGCAGTTCGCTGGCCATCAGCGTGTAGTCGTACGAACCGAAGCCTCTGCGCCCCGCCCCGCGCAGGTCCTGGTCGGGAATCAGCGACAGCCGCGCGCCCGGCTCGCGCATGAAGCGGGGCCGCAGGCGGTTGACCACCTCGACCGCGCTGGCGTCGCGCTCTGCCAGCGGCTTGAGCTGGATCATCATGAAGCTGGAAGTGCTGCCGCCGCGCCCGCCCATGAAGACCGTCACGGTCTCGACGGCGGGATCTTCCATCAGTATCCGGCGGAATTTCTCGAGCTTGGGCCGGGCGGCCTGGAAGGACGTTCCTTGGTCCACCCTGAAAAAGCCCATGAGCTGCCCCGTGTCCTGCTGGGGGAAAAAGCTCTTGGGCACCACCGAATACAGATAGACGTTCAGGCCTATGGTGGCGAACAGCAGCAGAATCATGAGCCGGCTATGGCGCAAGGCCCATTCGAGCGAGCGGCGATAGCCCCGCCACAGGCGGTCGCCCAGACGCTGCAAGGCCCGGCCGATTGCTCCCGGCCGCCGCTCGGCCTGCATGCCCGGCTTGAGCAGGCGCGAGCACATCATGGGAGTGAGAATCAGCGACAGCAGCAGCGAGACCATGATGGCCGCCGTGAGCGTGACGGCGAATTCGCGGAACAGCCGGCCCAGCATGTCGCCCATGAGCAATATGGGTATGAAGACCGCCACCAGCGACACGCTCATGGCCATCACGGTAAAGCCCACCTCGCGTACGCCGCGCACCGCCGCCCGGAACGGCGACATGCCGCGTTCGATATGCCGCGATATGTTCTCGAGCACGACGATGGCGTCGTCGACCACGAAGCCGGTGGCCACGATCAGCGCCATGAGCGAGATCGTGTTCAGGCTGAAGCCGAACCACCACATCAGGCTGAAGGTGGTGACGAGCGAGGCCGGCACGACGATGCTGGGAATCAGGGCCGCCCGCACATTGCGCAAGAACAGCAGCACCACCAGCACGACCAGGATCACAGCAATGATCAGGGTCAGCTCGGCCTCGTGCAACGAGGCGCGTATGCTGGGCGTGCGGTCCTGAGCCACAGTCAGCTGCACATGGGCGGGCGCCATGGCCTGGAACATCGGCAGCTGGGCCCGTATGGCGTCCACCGTCTCGATGATGTTGGCGTCCGGCTGGCGCCGGATGATCAACAGGACCGCCGGCTTGTCGTTGAAATAGCCGATGTTGTAGATTTCTTCGACCCCGTCTTCAACGGTTGCGACATCGCTCAGCCGTATCGGCGCCCCGTCGCGCCAGGCGACGATCAGCGGCGCGTACTGTTCGGCGCGCGTCATCTGCGGACTGGACAGTATCTGCCAGTGATGCCGGTCGTTCTCGACAATCCCGTTGGGCCGCAAGGTGTTCGCGTTGGACAAGGCCATGCGGATCTCGTCCAGGGACACCCCCGCGCTCACCAGGGCTTGCGGATTCAGGCTGACGCGCACGGCGGGCAAAGAACTGCCGCCCACCGTCACCTCGCCCACCCCGGTGACCTGCGCCAGCTTCTGGGCGATGACGGTGGAGGCCAGATCGTAGAGCTGGCCCTGGGTGGCGATGTCGGAGGTCAGCGCCAGCACCATGATCGGGGCGGACGAGGGGTTCACCTTGTTGTAGGTGGGGTTGTTGCGCAGCCCCGAGGGCAGCATGCTGCGCGCCTCGTTGATGGCCGCCTGCACGTCCCGGGCCGCGCTGTTGATGTCGCGGTCCATGTCGAACATCAGCGTGATATTGGTCGACCCTTCGGAACTGCGCGACGACATTTCCTTCAGGCCGGCAATCGACCCCAGCGCCTGCTCCAGCGGCATGGCGACGCTGGACGCCATGGTTTCGGGGCTGGCGCCCGCCATGCGCGCATTGACCGAGATCATGGGGAAGTCGATCTCGGGCAGGGGCGCCACAGGCAGCAGGCGATAGGCAAGTACGCCCGTCAGCACCAGCGCGATGGACAACAGCGTGGTCGTCACCGGACGGATGATGAACAGGGTCAGCCATCTCATGGCGCAACCTCGCCGGCGCGGCCGCGGCGTGCGCGTCCCGCCTTGTAATGGCGCGACAGCCGGTCGAACATCAGATAGATGACCGGCGTGGTGAACAGCGTCAGCAACTGGCTGCAGATCAGGCCGCCCACCATGACCAGGCCCAGCGGCTGGCGCAGCTCGGAGCCGGCGCCGGTGGACAGCATGAGCGGGATGGCGCTGAACAGGGCCGCCAGGGTCGTCATCAGGATGGGCCGGAAGCGCAGCAGCGCCGCTTCATGGATGGCGTCGAGCGGCGCCAGTCCGCGCCGGCGCTCGGCATCCAGCGCGAAGTCGATCATCATGATGGCGTTCTTCTTGACGATGCCGATCAGCAGGATGATGCCGATGATGCCTATCATGTCCAGCGCCTTGCCGGTAAGCAGCAGGGCCAGCAAGGCGCCTATGGCCGCCGAGGGCAGGGTCGACAAGATGGTGACCGGATGGATGTAGCTTTCGTACAGAATGCCCAGCACGATGTACATGGCGACCACGGCGGCCAGCATCAGCCACAGCGTGCTGGCCAGGGACGCCTCGAAAGCCCGCGCGGCGCCCTGGAAGCGCATCTCCACCGTGGCGGGCATGTCGAGTTCGGCCTGCGCCTTGGTGATGGCGTCCACGGCGTCCGACAGCGCCACGCCCGGCGCCAGGTTGAAGGACAGCGTCGTGGCCGGAAACTGGCCCAGGCGTTCGATGGACAGCAGGCCGGCCTGCTGCGTGGCCGTCACCACGCTGCTGAGCGGCGTCATGTCGCCCGACTCGGTGCGCACATAGATATGGTCGAGCGCCGCCGGACTGCGCCGATACTGCTCGTCCACTTCGAGCACCACCCGGTACTGGGCCGACTGGGTGAATATCGTCGACACCAGACGCTGGCCGAAAGCATCGTAAAGCGCTTCGTCTATCGTTGCCGTGGTGACGCCCAGCCGGGCGGCCGCGTCGCGGTCTATCGCCAGCACCGTCTGCAGGCCGCCCGCCTGCTGATCGTTGGCGACGTCCTCCAGCTGCGGCAGCCGGCGCATGGCTTCTTCCAGGCGCGGAGCCCATTCGAGCAGCACGGCGCGATCCGGGTCGGACAAGGACATCTGGTATTGCGTGCGGCTGACGCGGTCCTCGATGGTCAGGTCCTGCACCGGCTGCATGTACACCCGTATGTCCGGTATGTCGGCAAGCCGCTCATTCAGCCGGCGGATGATCTGGCCCGCGTTCGCATCGCGGTCCGACAACGATTTGAGCGCGATCTGCATGCGGCCGGTATTGACGGTGGCATTGGTGCCGTCGATGCCGATGAAGGACGACACTGTGTCGACGTCGGGATCCTGCAAGATGGCCTGGACCGCCTCCTTCTGGCGCTCGGCCATGGCGCTGAAGGACACCGTGGCCGGCGCCTGGCTGATCGCCTGGATCAGGCCGGTATCCTGCTGCGGGAAGAAACCCTTGGGCACGAGGGCATATAACAGGGCCGTGAGCAGCAGCGTGCCCACGGCCACCCATAACGTGAGCCGCTGGTGGGACAGCACCCAGCCCAGGCCGCGCTCGTAGGCGGCCACCAGGCGGTCCATGCCGTTGCCCAGCCAGCGCTGGAAGCGTCCATGCGACTGCTCGGCTTCTGAACGCAGCATGCGGGCGCACATCATGGGCGTGAGCGTCAGCGAGATGCCCAGCGACAGCAGAATGGCGACCGCCAGGGTGATGGCGAATTCGCTGAAGAGCCGGCCGATGACGTCGCTCATGAACAGCAGCGGAATCAGCACGGCGATCAGGGACAGCGTCAGCGACACCAGCGTGAAGCCGATCTGGGCCGCGCCCTTCAGGGCCGCCTGCAAGGCGCTTTCGCCTTCCTCGATGTGGCGGGCGATGTTTTCTATCATGACGATGGCATCGTCCACCACGAAGCCGGTCGCGATGGTCAGCGCCATGAGGGTCAGGTTGTTCACGCTGAACCCCGCCAGATACATGATGGCGAAGGTGCCGACCAGGGACAGCGGCACGACCACGCTGGGAATGAAGGTGGCGGTCCAGCTGCGCAGGAAGACGAAGGTCACCAGCACCACCAAGATGATGGCCAGCAGCATCTCGAACTGGACGTGGTCGACCGAATCGCGGATGGTCTGGGTGCGGTCCGTCGCGACTGCGACGTCCACGCCTATGGGCAACGCCTGGCGCAGAGAGGGCAGCAGCGCCTTCACCCTGTCCACCACCTCGATGACATTGGCGCCGGGCTGGCGCTGGATGTTGAGCAGGATGGCGGGCTGTTCGCCCACCCAGGCCGCCTGGCGCGTGTTCTCGGCGCCCTTGCTGGCGACCGCGACGTCGCGCAGCCGCAGGGCCGCGCCGTTGTCGTAGGCCAGGATCAACGCTTCGTAGTCCTCGATGGAGCTCAGCTGGTCGTTGGCGTTGATGGTGGTGGAGCGCTGTGGTCCGTCCAGATTGCCCTTGGGCTGATTGACGTTGGCCGAGGTGATGGCGCTGCGCAGGTCGGACAGCGCCAGGCCGCGCGCGGCCAGCGCCTGCGGGTTGGCCTGGATGCGCACCGCCGGCCGCTGCCCGCCCGCGATGCTGACCATGCCGACGCCGTTGATCTGCGACAGCTTCTGCGCCACGCGGATGTCGATCAGATCGCGCACCTCGTGCAGCGGCAGGGTGGGCGAGGTGACGGCCAGGCTGATGACGGGCGTGTCGGCGGGGTTGACCTTGTTGTAGACCGGAGGCGCCGGCAGATCGCCCGGCAGCAGGCTGGACGCCGCGTTGATGGCCGCCTGCACCTCTTGTTCGGCCACGTCCATCGCCAGCTCCAGATCGAACTGCAGCGTGATGGACGACAGGCCTCCCGAACTGGTGGAGGTCATCTGGATCAGGCCCGGCATCTGGCCGAACTGCCGCTCGAGCGGCGAGGTGACCAGCGCCGCCATGACGTCGGGGCTGGCGCCGGGATATTCGGTGCTGATCTGTATGGTGGGATAGTCGACCTCGGGCAGCGCCGACACCGGCAGCATGCGATAGGCCAGCAGCCCCGCGATCAGCAGGGCCACCATGGCCAGCGTGGTGGCCACCGGCCGGAGAATGAAAAGGCGCGAGAAATTCATGGCGCGGAACAGGGCCTGTTAACACTAAAAGGGCAGCCGCACTGGCCGGCAAAAGCCAGGCAGGCTAGGCGCGGGCGAGGCGGCGTGGCCGATCCACGCAACGGGCTCGCAACAACGCATGCCTGGCTTTTGCCGGCCAGCCCGAAGGGTGAGCGCGCAAATAGCCACCCCTCTGCGTTACCAATGCTCGCCGGGGAACCACCCCGACTGCGCTTGGCGCCTTGATGGTCAGCTATTTGCGTGCTCATGCGACTGCCCTTTTAGTGTTAACAGGCCCTAGGATCTGCTGCGGTCAGTGCGGGGAGCGCACGCCGCTGCCGCGCGGCCTTCCGCCCGGCACCGCGGCGGGCCGCGCCGCCTGCTCTTCGCCGGTGACGATCTCGACCTTGGCGCCTTCGCGCAGCCTGTCCACCCCTTCCGTCACCACCCGCACGCCGGCCTCCAACCCGCTCTCGACGGCCACGCGTTCGCCGTCCACCGTGCCGGTGGCGATGCGCCGTATCTGAACGGTGTCGGCTTCGTCCAGGGCGTAGACGAAAGCGCCCTGGGACCCCTGCTGCACGGCCACGGTCGGAACCACGATGGCGGGCAGCCCCGTGCGCACCTTCAGGCGCACATTGACGAACTGGTTGGGAAAGAGTGTTTCGTCCTGGTTGGAGAAGCGCGCCTTGAGTTTCAGGGTTCCGGTCGCGATATCGATCTGGTTGTCGACCGACTCGAGCTCGCCCGTCGCCAGCCGGCGGGTGTCGCTGCCGTCGTAGACGTCGACCTCGAGCTTGCGGCCTTGCCGGAATTGCTCGAGCACTTCGGGAACCCGGGCCTGGGGCAAGGTGAAGACCACCGAAATGGGCTGGGTCTGGGTCAGCACGACCAGCCCGTCGGTGCTGGACGAAGCTATCAGGTTGCCCTGGTCCACTTGGCGCAGGCCCAGCCGGCCGTCGATGGGGGCCGTGATTTCGGTGAAACTGAGCTGAAGCCTGGCATCGTCCACAGCCGCCTGGTCGCTTTTCTGGGAACCCAGGTATTGCTGGACCAGCGCCGCCTGGGCGTCGACCTGCTGCTTGGCGATGGAGTTCTGCTTGAAGAGCAGTTGATAGCGCTGCAAATCGCGCTGCGCGTTCTCGAGTTGCGCCTGGTTCTGCCTTTGCTGCCCCAGCGCCTGGTCGAGCTTGACCTGGTAGGGCCTGGGGTCGATGCGGGCCAGCACGTCGCCCTTCTGGACCTTTTGGCCGTCTTCGAAAAGAACCTCCTGCAGTTGGCCGTCGACCCGGCCGCGCACGGTGACCGTGTTGTATGCCGTGACCGTGCCGATGGCGCGGTAGACGACGTCGATCTTGCCATCCTGGCTCGATGCCACGCGCACCGGCACGGGCCCGCCCATGCCCCCGGGCATGAAGGGATTGCCCGGGCCCGCGCCCCCCGCCGGCCCGGCTTGCCGGCCACCGGCAAAGTACCAATACGCCGCCAGGGCCGCCACCACGATGAAAAGCATCCACCACCAAGAGCGGGCGACACGGCGCCTGCCCGTCCCGGGACGTGAATCCGACATGCAAGATCTCCAGTGGAAAAATTAAGCCGCTATTGTCGCCAATTCCGTCCCGGGCGCGAACAAAAATTAGCTGATTGAAATCGACCGCAACAACTTCCTGGGCGGCCTGCAGGCCCGAACGACGGGCGCCTCAGAGGTTGCAGCGCGCCAGCTGGAAAGGGATGTCGCGCGTCACCGGCTGCGGCTTGAGCTCGTTGTCCTGCGTCGAGAAGCGGATCCAGATGACGTACTTGTTGGCGCTCATTTCGGGAAAGACGCCCAGGCGCGGATCGATCCAGGCGCGCAGCAGCTGATAGGTCTTGCCGGTGAGCATTTCCTGGTAGGCGCCCTGCCGCGCCTCGAGCGACTCGACATCGCTGGAATCGCGCAGCATGCGCAGTATCAGCGCCAGGCCGCTGTAAAGGGGCAGAAAGGGGCTGATCCATTCTTTGAGATCGGCCACCCGTGTTTCGTGCGGCTTGATCTGCCAGGCGTAGTAGGAGGGGATGTCGGCGGGCGACGAGCCGCCCGGCACCGCCAGCCGGCCGCGCAGGCTGGCCAGCCATTCGTTGTCGCGCAATACCTGGCCGATGCGCCCTTGCGCCCCCAGCGCCGCGGCCGCGTCCTGGATTTCGGCAAGCATGGCGTCGAGCGCGCCCGCATCCACGCCGGGATGCTGGCGCAAAGACCCGAGGGAAACACGCTGGCGTTCGAGGTCTTGCAGCACAGAGCCGCGAAGGTCAGTGCGCTCGGAGACTTCGAGCAGGTCGAACAGGGTGTCGAGAGCTATCTGGTGATGGTGGACGTCGGCGCCATTGGCAAAGAAAAACAGCCTGCCAAACAAATGCTCGACCCGGAGCAGAGTCCTAACGCGTTCGTTGCAAGGATATTCATAAAGAATCACGCGACCAGTAACCTTTTGGGTGGTTAGTACACTTTGTCTTTCCCGGTGGAGTCTTTCCGGGCCGCCAGTTTGCACCAGCCATCGTGCAGCGCACGCGAGCGGGCCTCGAGTTGGCCGAGGGTGGTGGCACCGTCGTTGAGTACGACGTCGTCTGCGGCGGCAAGACGGGTCTCGCGGCTGACCTGCACCGACATAATACGCTCAATAGCTTCTTGCGTCAGCCCGCTGCGCGCCTGCACCCGGGCGACTTGGGTGGCCGGGTCGCAATCCACCACGCAGATGCGATCGACCTTGTCGCGCCAGCGGCCCGACTCGATGAGGAGCGGAACGACAAAGACAAGATAACAGCCTTCGGCGCGCTGCGCCTGCTCGCGTGTAACCTCGCCTATCATTGGGTGAAGAATGGCTTCAAGCCTGCTGCGGGCGGCAGGGTCGTGAAAGACGAGTTCGCGCATCGCGCCGCGGTCGAGCGCGCCGTCCGGGCCAATCATGGCGGCGCCGAATTCGCGGCGTATCGCTTCGATGGCCCTGCCGCCGGGCGCGGTCAAGCTGTGCGCGATGACGTCCGTATCCACCACCGATGCGCCCCACGACTGGAAGTAATCCGCCACCCGCGTTTTTCCCGAGCCTATGCCGCCGGTCAATCCTATTTTCAGCATGGGAATAAACCCCGTTGAACAAAATTAGGAATGTACCGCAGCCTCGCTCTAAAAACAGGTGCGCCGCACCGAGCGGGCCTGTTAACATAGCCGTGAAAACGAGGCCTCGGCCGCCGCGGTGAAATCACCCGGCTTCCTCCCTTACCAACACTTATAAGATCCCGACATGTCTGCCGCATCGTTCAAACGCGTTTCGTTCAAGCCTAATGCCAGCCGCTTGGTCGTGGCCGCCGCGCTGCTGGCGCTGGCCGGTTGTGCTCAGCAACAAGAAGTCAGTCAGTACAGGGCGCAGGAATCGACCCTGACGGATGCGCAGGCGCAAGCGCGGGGCCGGTCCACCCATAGCACCCCGTCGCAGATCCAACTGGGTTTCGGCGAAGACGCCCCCAAACGGATGGCGCAGACTCCGCCCACCGAGGCCGAAGAGGCCGACAAAGCGGCCATTGCAGCCCAGACGCGGCCGGTGCGCGAAGCCAAGACTTTTCTGGGCACCCTGCCCTGCCTGCTGGGCGGCTCGTGTGAAGCCAGCCGCGTCACCCTGACGCTGGCTCCCAATGGCCAGTGGCGCGCCCGCTCGCAGCCGCTGACGGCCAGCGGCGCCTCGTCGACCACGGCGCAGCTGGGCTGCTGGGACGTCATCGGGGCCCAGCCCTGGCGCATACGCCTGCGCACCGCGGGCAGCGAATCGTCGACGGCCAGCCTTACCTTCGTCAATGACAATATGCTGCGCGTCAATTCGGTCAACGACCACCAGCCCGTGCTCGATTACCACCTGACCCGTCAGGCCGACATCGACGGCATCGACGAACTCAATACCGCCAAAGCCCCAAGCTGCGAATGAGCCGCCCATAGGCATGCATCGCCGGGCCGGCCCGCCCCACAGGGAAGCTAGCCCCGAAACTGGGGCAGGGCCATGACGCGACGAGCCAATTCGACGGCATTGCGCACCCGCAGCTTCTGAAAGCAGCGGGCCCGATGGGCCTCGATGGTGCGTTGTGACACCCCCAGTTCGGCGGCAATGATTTTATTGGGCGTGCCCATGGCGACGTAGTGCATGACGTCGCGCTCGCGCGGTGTCAATGTGGAAAGCAGTGCATCGATTGGCCGGTCGTTTGCCATGACCTCCCCCCTTGTCATCGTAGCATTGGAAGGGATTTTGTCATGTTTTGTAAGTTTTTGTCTCCTGTCATTTCTGACAGAGACCTTAATCCGGCTTTAGCCCGCCATTACGTGTCAATTGCGAGCAAATAGCGCCAATTTGCACGCTACTCCGAAGCGGCGCTTAAGCGCCGGCCTGCATTTCGAGGTTGTCGATCAGCCGCGTGGCGCCCAATTTTGCCGCCGCCAGCGCCACCAGGGGCTCGCCGCCGCGAATCTCTTCGGTCGTGGGCATGCCCAGATCGCGCTGCCGGCGCAAGGACACGTAGTCCACCTGCCAGCCGCGGCCGGCAAGCTCGGCCACGGCCTCGCCCTCCAGCTGCCCGCGGTCGCCGCAGCCCTGCTCCAGCTGGCTTCGGATACGCTGCAAGACCGCATATAAATGCGGCGCTTCGGTCCGCTCGGACGGCGACAGATACACATTGCGTGAAGACAGCGCCAAGCCGTCGTGATCCCTCACGGTTTCATGCGCCAGAATGTTGACCGGCAGCTGGAACTGCCGGCACATGCTGCGCACCACCATCAGTTGCTGATAGTCCTTCTTGCCGAACACCGCCACGCGAGGCTGCACACAGGAGAACAGCTTGAGCACGACGGTGCCCACGCCCATGAAGAAGCCGGGCCGGAACTCGCCCTCTAGGATGCCCCCCAGGTCGCGGGGAGGCTGGATCTGGAAACTTTGCGGCTCGGGATACATCTCGCTTTCGCGCGGGGCGAACAGCACGTAGACGTCGCGCTCGCGCTCGAGCTTCTCGATGTCGGACTCCAGGGTGCGCGGATAGCGGTCGAAATCCTCGTTGGGGCCGAACTGCAGCCGGTTGACGAAAATGCTGGCGACCACCGGGCTGCCGTGCTGGCGCGCCAGCTTCATCAGCGCAAGGTGTCCCGCATGCAGGTTGCCCATGGTGGGCACGAACGAGACATGCAGCTGCCCGCGCAACTGGTCGCGCAGCTCTTCGATGGTGTGTACGACTTTCAAGAATATCTCCGTCCGGTGGGCGTGCCGTCAGGCCGCCGCCGCCGTATATGACAAGCGCACGTAGATGGGCGCGTAGGGTTCGGCCTGCGTGATGTCGAGCAATGATTCGCGCGCCAGTTCGAGCATGGCCAGGAAGTGCACGACGATGACCGCCACGGCGTCGCCCTGCTGGACCCGCTCGGTGAACAGTTCGGAAAACTCCATGAAGCGCACGTCGGCCAGGCGGCGCAGGATCTGGCTCATGTGGTCGCGCACCGAAAGCTGCTCGCGCGTGATGCGGTGGTGGGCATTGAGCCTGGCCCGCCTCATGATGTCGGCCCATGCCTGGCGCAGGTCGTCGGCATCGACCTCGGGCAGCATGCGCTCGACGCGAAGGTCCATGAAGGCGCGGCTGCGTTGGAAATCGCGCCCCAGCTGGGGCAGTTCGTTGAGTTTCTGGGCGGCGAGCTTCATCTGCTCGTATTCGAGCAGGCGCCGCACCAGTTCGGCGCGCGGGTCGTCGGGCTCTTCGCCGGTGTCGGTGTGCTTGACCGGCAGCAGCATGCGCGACTTGATTTCGATCAGCAGTGCCGCCATCAACAGGTATTCGCCCGCCAGCTCGAGGTTCTGGGCGCGGATCTGATCGACATAGGAAAGATACTGCTGCGTGACCTCGGCCATGGGGATGTCGAGCACGTTGAAGTTCTGCTTGCGGATCAGGTACAGAAGCAGGTCGAGCGGGCCCTGGAAGGTCTCCAGAAAGACCTCGAGCGCATCGGGCGGAATGTACAGGTCTTGCGGCAGGGCGAACAGCGGCTCGCCGTACAGGCGCGCCAAGGCAACGCTATCGACGACGTCGGGCGTGCTGTCGACCTTGGGGTCGACCAGCGCGTTCAGATCATCGGCCGAAACGGCGGACGCTGCCATTGAAAAAGATTCAGTCCGTCTGGTAGACGTAGGGGCGCTGAGAGACCCGCCCCGCCCGGAAGTTTTCGAGCAGTTCGGGATCGAGGTTCTTGTCCCAGAGGCGGGCGCGGCCTTCGCGCTGACGCTGTTCGGTGTCGGCGTGCTCGTGCTTGTACTGGTTCAGGAACTGGGTGAGTTCGGATTCGTAATGGCGGGCCATATCCTTTGTGTCGCTATGATTAACCGTCAACCGAGAGTTTAACGCAGACGAACAAAGTTAGAATGCAGGAATGGCGTCAGACAAACCACCCGCTACCGCTGCCTCTCTTTCCGCCCACGAGCGCGCAGCCATCCGCATGATTCCCTTCATCGTGGGCTGTGCGCTTTTCATGCAGATGCTCGACTCCACCGTCGTCGCCACTGCCCTGCCCGTCATGGCCCAGGCCCTGGGCACCACGCCCGTCAAGATGAACGTCACCATCACCAGCTATCTGCTGGCGCTGGCCGTGTTCGTGCCGATCAGCGGCTGGGCGGCCGACCGCTTCGGAGCCCGCAAGGTGTTCATCACCGCCATCGTGATGTTCACCGTCAGTTCGGTCGCCTGCGCGCTGGCCCAGACGCTGCTGCACCTGGTCCTGGCCCGCACGCTGCAGGGGGTGGCCGGCGCCATGATGGTGCCGGTGGGCCGCGTCATCCTGCTGCGCACGACGCCCAAGGCCCAGCTGCTGCGCGCCATGACCTTTCTTTCCATGCCGGCCCTGCTGGGCCCCATCGTGGGGCCGCCCTTGGGCGGCTTTCTCGTCACTTATGCCTCGTGGCACTGGATATTCCTGATCAATATCCCGGTGGGCGTGCTGGGCATCGCGCTGGTGCTGCGCTATATCGCTCCCGACATCCCCGAAAACGCCCCGCGCCTGGACTGGCTGGGCTTCATCCTGAGCGGCGTCTGCCTGGCCTGCCTGGTGTCCGGCTTCGAATCCATCGGCCACAGCGACATGTCGCGCACCGAGGTCCTGGTGCTGCTGGGAGTGGGCCTGGCCTGCGGCCTGCTCTATCTCTGGCATGCGCGCCATCACGAACACCCCATCGTCGATTTGTCGCTGCTCAAGGTGCGCAGCTTCGCCATCGCCACCCTGGGCGGTAATTTGTGCCGGCTGACGGTCGGCGCCTCGCCCTTCCTGCTGGCCATGATGCTGCAGGTGGGATTCGGCATGTCGCCCTTCGCGGCCGGCCTGATCACTTTCAGCAGCGCCGCCGGGGCCCTGCTGATGAAGCTCGTCGCCACGCCGGTCATCAACCGCTACGGCTTCAAGCGCGTGCTCATCGTCAACGCGGTGCTGGCCGGCGCCCTGGTCATGGTGTGCGGCCTGTTCAGCGTCGAGACGCCCGTGTGGGTGATGATGGGCGTCCTGGTACTGGGCGGCATCTCGCGCTCGCTGCAGTTCACCGCCGTCAACACGCTGACCTACGCCGACCTGGGTTCGCGCGAGATGAGCCGGGCCAGCAGTTTCTCGGCCATGGCGCAGCAACTGGCCATCAGCCTGGGCGTGGGCGGCGCGGCCCTGGTGCTGAACCTGAGCATGAGCTGGCGCGGCGCCGACCGCCTGGAACCCATCGACACCTTCTGGGGCTTCATGATCCTGGGAGTCATGGCCTGCCTGTCGATGTTCTCTTTCATGCGGCTGCCGGACAACGTGGCCCAGCATCTCAGGACGCGCGCCAAGGCCTGAGTCCAGTCCCGCCCGGGTCTCTCGCCTGGGCCATTTTTCCGGCACGCGGCACAGCCCTGCCGCATTGAACGGCCTCAGCCCGTCAGCAGCATGACAAGCTTGCAGTCGGGACGTATGGCCGAGCGGAAGGTGATCTGGCGATAGTTCAGCACGCCCCGCCGCGGATGCCGGAAGGCGCGGCTGCCCCCTTCGCGCTCGACCACGGTCTGGCGCCGCCACCAGTGCGCAAAGACCGGGCTTTCCCGCAGCAGGGTATCGATCATTTCCCGCACGTCCGGCTCTTCCGCGTAAGGAGCCACGTCGGCCCGGAATTCGGCCACGACGCGCCGCGCGCGCGTCTCCCAGTCCACCACGAGCTGCTGGGCGGCAGGATCCAGGAAGATATAGCGCAGCAGATTGGGCCGCTCGACACGGTCGGGCCAGCCGTCGAACAGATGCAGCAAGGCCTCGTTGCGCGCCAGTACGTTCCAGCAGCGGTCCAGCACGTAGGCGGGCGCCTCGATGCTGTGTACGCAGTCCTGCAACCCCTCGGGCAGCGGCTCGGCCAGTTCGCCGCCATGCTCGGGGTCGGCGCATTCGGCCAGCTCGAACAGGTAATGGCGCTCGGCGCGCGTCAGGTGCAGCACAGCGGCCAGCCGGGCCCAGACGGCCGGCGAGACCGAGACGTCGCGCCCCTGCTCTATCCAGGTATACCAGGTGACGCTGATGCCGCTCAGTTGGGCGACCTCTTCGCGGCGCAGCCCCGGCGTGCGGCGGCGCGTGCCCGGCGGCAGGCCGACGCTTTCGGGCGAGACCCGGGCGCGCACGCTGCGCAGGAAATCACCCAGGGCGGCGCGGCGCACCGAGCGGGCCTGGCCCTCGGCCTGGCGGCTGGAAACCTGCTGCGGGTTGTCGGAGTCCGCCATGCCGTCGGTCACCTTGCAAAGTTCGTCAACGCAGGACGCTGGCCAACGTGCGGCGCACGTCGTCTTCTTCGCGTCCGCTGCGCTTCACGTAGTCCCGGAACTGGTCGTCGCCGATATGGCCGACGTTGAAATACTGCGACTGCGGATGGCTGAGGTAGAAGCCGGACACGCTAGAGGCCGGATACATGGCGTAGCTGTCGGTCAGCTGCATGCCGATTTCTTCGGGGCGCAAGTACTGGAACATGTCCTTCTTGACCACGTGCTCGGGGCAGGCGGGATAGCCTGGCGCCGGGCGTATGCCCTGATATTTTTCGGCGATCAGAGCCTCGTTGTCCAAGGCTTCGTCAGGCACGTAGCCCCACAGGTCGCGCCGCACGCGCGCGTGCAGGCATTCGGCGAAACCCTCGGCGAAGCGGTCGGCCAGCGCCTTGAACATAATGCTGGAGTAATCGTCGTTGTCGTCCAGGAAGGCCTGGTCGCGGGCCTCGATGCCCAGGCCGCCCGTCACGGCGAACAGGCCGATGTAGTCGGCCACGCCGCTGCTCTTGGGCGCAATGTAGTCGGCCAGGCACTTGTTGTCGACGCCTTCGCGCTTGACCGTCTGCTGGCGCAGATTGCGCCAGGTGAACAGCACTTCGGAGCGCGACTCGTCGCGGTAGACCTCGATGTCCTCGTCGTTGACGGTGTTGGCCGGATAGAAGGCCACCACGCCGCTGGCGGTCAGCCAGCGCCCGTCGATGATCTTGCGCAGCATGGCCTGGCCTTCTTCGAAGACCTTGGCCGCCTGCTCGCCCACCACCTTGTCCTGCAGAATGGCGGGGTACTGGCCGAACAGGCTCCAGGTCTGGAAAAACGGCGTCCAGTCGATATAACGCGCGATCTCGGCCAGATCATAGTTCTCGAACGTGCGCCGGCCGATGAACTTGGGCCGGGGCGGCACATAGGCCGTCCAGTCGATGGCGGGGCGCGCGGCGCGGGCCTCTGCCAGGCTGACCAGCGGGGTTTCCTTGCGGTTGGCGTGACGCTTGCGCACCAGCTCGTATTCCTCGGCCACCTCGGCCAGGTAGGCCTCGCACTGGTCCGACATCAGGCTGGTGGCCACCCCCACCGAGCGGCTGGCGTCGGGCACATAGATGACCGGGCCTTCGTAGTTCGGAGCGATCTTTACCGCCGTGTGCACCCGGCTGGTGGTGGCGCCGCCCACGAGCAGGGGCATCCTGCGGCTCAGGAAGTAGTCGTCGCGCTGCATCTCGGACGCCACGTAGGCCATTTCTTCGAGGCTGGGCGTAATCAGGCCCGACAGCCCGACCATGTCGGCGTTTTCTTCCTTGGCCTTGGCCAGGATGTCGGCGCAGGGCACCATCACCCCCATGTTCACGACCTCGAAGTTATTGCATTGCAGCACGACCGTGACGATGTTCTTGCCGATGTCGTGCACGTCGCCCTTGACGGTAGCGATGACGATCTTGCCCTTGGGGCGCACGTCGCCGCCGGCGGCCGCGATCCGGCGCTTTTCTTCTTCGATGAAGGGCACCAGGTGGGCGACCGCCTGCTTCATGACGCGCGCCGACTTGACCACCTGAGGCAGGAACATCTTGCCGGCGCCGAACAAGTCGCCCACCACGTTCATGCCGTCCATCAGCGGGCCTTCGATGACCTGGATGGGCCGCCCGCCCTGGTCGGCGATCTTCTGGCGCACTTCTTCGGTGTCTTCGACGATGAAAGCGGTGATGCCGTTGACCAGCGCATGCGTCAGGCGCTGCTCGACCGGCTGCTCGCGCCAGCTCAGGTCTTCTTCCTTGCGTATGCCCGAGCCTTTGACGGTTTCGGCGAATTCCACTAGACGCTCGGTGTTGCTGCGCTCATCCTTCGAATCGGTGCGCCCGACTGGCTCGGGCCGGTCGAGCACTACGTCCTCGACCAGGTCGCGCAGCGTCTTGTCGATGTCCTGGTAGACGCCGAGCTGGCCGGCGTTGACGATGCCCATCGTCAGGCCCTGCTGGATGGCATAGTAGAGGAAGACGGTATGGATGGCTTCGCGCACGGGCTCGTTGCCCCGGAACGAGAAGCTGACGTTGGAAATGCCGCCCGAAACCCGCGCGTGGGGCAGGTTCTGCGTGATCCAGCCCACCGCGTCGATGAAGTCCATCGCGTAGTGGTCGTGCTCTTCGATGCCGGTGGCGATGGCGAACACATTGGGGTCGAAGATGATGTCTTCGGGAGGAAAGCCCACCTCTTCGACCAGCAGCCGATAGGCCTCGCCGCAGATGTCCTTGCGCCGCTGCAGGGTGTCGGCCTGACCTTTCTCGTCGAAGGCCATCACCACCACCGCCGCGCCGTACTTGCGGCACAGGCGGGCCTGCTTCAGAAACGGCTCCACCCCCTCCTTCATGGAGATCGAGTTGACCACCGGCTTGCCCTGGACACAACGCAGCCCGGTTTCGATCACCTCCCACTTCGAGCTGTCGATCATGATGGGGACGCGGGCGATATCCGGCTCGGACGCCACCAGATTCAGGAAGCGGTGCATGCAGGCGGCCGAATCCAGCATCGCCTCGTCCATGTTCACGTCGATGATCTGGGCGCCGTTCTCGACCTGCTGGCGCGCCACCGCCAGGGCTTCTTCGTATTTCTCTTCGCGGATCAGGCGCAGGAACATCTTGCTGCCGGTGGCGTTGGTGCGCTCGCCGACGTTGATGAACAGGGATTCAGCGTCGAAATTGAGCGCCTCCAGGCCCGACAGGCGGGTGCGCACCGGCACCGCGGGCACCCGGCGCACCGGCAGTTCGGCCGTTTTCTCGGCAATGGCGCGGATGTGCTCGGGGGTGGTGCCGCAACAGCCGCCCACCATATTGACCAGCCCGGCCAATGCGAACTCTTCGAGCAGCGAGGAAGTGTCTTCGGGCGTTTCGTCAAAGCCGGTCTCGGCCATGGGGTTGGGCAGGCCGGCGTTGGGATAGACGCACAGATAGGTATCGCAGATTTTGGACAGCTCGGCGATGTAGGGCCGCATCAGCGCCGCGCCCAGGGCGCAGTTCAGGCCTATGGTGACCGGGCGCGCATGGCGCACCGAGTTCCAGAAGGCCTCCACGGTCTGGCCGGACAGAATGCGCCCCGACGCGTCGGTGACCGTGCCGGAGATCATGACCGGCAGACGCACGCCCCTTTCTTCGAACACGCTCTCGACCGCGAAGATGGCCGCCTTGGCGTTGAGCGTGTCGAATATCGTCTCGATCAGCACGATGTCGATGCCGCCGTCGAGCAGGCCGTTCAACTGCTCGGTGTACGCGGCGCGCAACTCTTCGAACGTGACATTGCGCGCCGCCGGGTCGTTGACGTCGGGCGAGATCGACGCCGTCTTGGGCTGCGGCCCCAGCGCCCCTGCGACGAAGCGCGGCCGCTCCGGGGTGCTGAACTCATCGCAGGCCTGCCGGGCCAGGCGCGCCGACTCCACGTTCAATTCATAGGCGATCTCCGCAAGGCCGTAATCGCCCTGCGCAATCGACGTCGCGCCGAAGGTATTGGTTTCGACGACGTCCGCGCCGGCTTCGAGATACTGGCGGTGGATCTGCAGAATGAGATCGGGGCGCACCAGGGACAGCAGCTCGTTGTCGCCCTTGACGTCCTTGGGATGCTCGGCAAAGCGCTCGCCCCGGAAATCCAGCTCGGTCAGCTTGTGCTGCTGGATCATGGTGCCCATGGCGCCGTCGAGGATCAGCATGCGGTTTGCCAGAAGGCGCGCGAATTCGGCGCCATGGGTGTAGGAAGAAAGGGGATAAGGCAGGGAAGGATGGGACACGCGGCTACCTGAAAGAACGGCGAAGGCCGGCTCGACCGGCATGAAACTGGGTTGGACGGAACGCTCTATTGTAGCGAGACCCCGGGCGCGCCTCCTTCTGCGTGGTAAATTTCCGCCTGGAGGTGCTTTCGGTTCCGTGTCCGGCCATGCCGCCGCGGCTCTGCGAAAGTTCAATGGGAAACAGCCCGCGGTCCGCGTCGCCCCGACGACGGCCCGCGCAATCTGTGCTGCCCCCGCAACGGTACCGTGTTTCCACACCAGCCCGACACCAGCCTCCGCCGAGCCCGTTCCGGCCGCTGCCAGGCATACGCCGGCAAGCCCGCCGGAACGGTTTTTCCTTCTCGTGGCGTGCGGGGACGCACGCCGTGCTCAGGTACCACAATGAAAACATCTTCACGGGCGCGCGCGCTGGCCGCCCTTTCTTTCTGTATCGCCCCCGCTTCCCTTTACGCTCAATCCCCGGTGTCACAGCTCGAGGACATCGTCGTCACGCCCGGCCGCATCGCGCAGTCCCAGGCCGCTGCGCTGGGCGACGTCACCGTGATCGGCCGCGAAGAACTCGCACAAGCCGGCCAGGACAGCCTGGCGCAGGTGCTGTCGCGCCACCATGGGATCCAGTTCGCCGACTCCGGCGGCCCGCAGACCCCGACCAGCGTCTTCCTGCGCGGCGCCAATGCCAACCAGACCCTGGTGCTGGTCGACGGCGTGCGCATCAACAGCTCGACCCTGGGCAACGTCAACTGGAACGCCCTGGATCCGGCCATGATAGAACGCGTGGAGGTGCTGCGCGGGGCCGCCAGCAGCCTGTACGGCTCGGACGCCATCGGCGGCGTGGTCAACATCATTACCCGGCAAGATGCGGGCGATCGCCCTCTGCAGGCCCATGGCAACTTCGGCTTCGGCAGCCACGGCGCGTTCAAGACCAACGCGGGGGTATCGGGCGCGCAAGACGGCTGGAACTACGCTTTCTCGGCCAGCCTGGCCGGCAGCGACGGCTACAGCGCCACCAGCCCTCTGGCGCCGTTCGGCGCCTATCATCCGGACCGCGACGGATACAGCCAGCATGGTTTCTCGGGCTCGCTCGGCTATCGCTGGAGGCCGGGCCACCACATCGGCCTCACCGCCTATAACAGCTACATCGACGGAGACTACGACAACGGCGAATTCTCCCATCCCGTGCATGCCATCACGCGCCAGCAGGCCTATACCCTGACCAGCACCGACCAGATCACCGACCGCTGGCAAAGCGTGCTGCGCTTCGGCCTGGCCAAAGAAATGGGCGACGACCGCGACCCCTTCTATGCATCGACCTTCGGCAGCCTGCAGCGCAGCTACTCGTGGCAGAACAACCTGCAGTTGACCGAAGGGCAAAGCCTCTCCCTGGCCCTGGAGCGCCTGGAAGAAAGAGCGCGCGGCTCGAACGTGTACCAGAACGACAGCCGCAACACGAATTCCGCCAACCTGATCTGGCGCGGCCATTTCCACCGCCACCATCTGCAGGCCAGCGTGCGCAACGACAATATCTCGGGCTACGGCAACCAGGCCACCGGCTCGCTCGCCTACGACTACGACATCGCCCCCGGCTGGCAGCTGGGCCTGGCGGGCAGCACGGGCTTCAAGGCGCCGACCATGAGCGACCTGTATGGCCCCTGGGGTTCCAACCCCGACCTGGAGCCCGAGAAGGCGCGCAACATCGAGGCCAGCGTACGCTATACCTCGGCCGAATACGAAGTGGGCCTGACCGCCTACCGCAACAAGGTGCGCAATCTCATCGCCAACGACGAAACCTACACCATGCAGAACGTGGATTCGGCCATCCTGCAGGGCGTCAGCCTTACCGCCAGCCGCAGCTGGGGCGACACCACCGTGCATGGCGGCTACGACTATCTTGACGCGCGCAACGACGACACCGACCTGAGGCTGATCCGCCGGGCCCGGCACACCTACCGCGTCGGCGCCGAACACCGCCTGGGCCGGCTCGCGCTGGGCGCGCAATACCGCTTCACCGGCCATCGCTACGACGACGCCGCCAATACCACCCGCCTGGGCGGCTACGGCCTGCTCGACCTGACGGCCTCCTATGCCTTCACCTCGAAAGTGGCGGTGCAGGTGCGCTGGAACAACGTCCTGGACAAGGACTACGCCAACGCCTACGGCTACAACATGCCCGGTTCGAACGTGTTCGTGAACCTGGCCGTGAAGATGTAGCCATGCCGAGCCTGCGCCGCGATTCGCCTGGCTACGCCCGGGCCACGCCGTCGGTCGAGAAGCGGACTCGGCGGGGAGGACGGCTTTCGCGGTGCCGGGCACGGCTCGCGGCGCTGGTGCCGGCCTGCCTGCTGGCCGGGCTGCCGGCCTGGGCGGCGGCCGCGGGGACGGCCGCCCGAGTCGTGACGCTGGCGCCGCACATCACCGAAATGGTGTTTGCCGCCGGCGCCGGCCACACCCTGGCCGGCACCGTGGTCAGCAGCAACTATCCGGATGCCGCGCGCGCCCTGCCCAAAGTCGGGGATGGGGCGGCCAGCGTCAACGCCGAGGCGCTGGTCCGGCTGAAGCCGGACCTGGTGCTGGCCTGGCACGCTTCCGGAGCGGCGGCGGCCGTGGCGCCCCTCCTGCAAAGCTTGGGCGTGCCCCTGGAATTCCTGGCCCCCGCCCGGCTGGATGACATTCCCGACCAGATCGAAGGCCTGGGCAAGCGCCTGGGCACGCAAGAAAAGGCCCAGCGCGCCGCTTCCGCGCTGCGCGATGAACTGCGCGAGCTGCGCCGCCGCTACGCCAATCGCCCGCCCGTCTCCGTCTTCATCGAGATCGGCCACTCTCCGCTGTACGCGGTGGGCAAAGACGCCCTGCTGAACGACGCGCTGCATACCTGCGGCGGCGCCAACGTCTTCGGGGACAGCGCGTTTGCGGCCCTGCCCATCGGCGCCGAGCACATCGTGCAGAAACACCCCGGCGTCATCCTGGCCGCCGCCGCCACGCCGCAGCAAGAACGCCAGGCGAAAGACCGATGGGCCGCCCTGGGCCTGGCCAACCCAACGCACACGCAGGTATACGGCATCGACCCCGACACCCTCTTCCGCCCCGGCCCCCGCCTGATCGACGCCACCCGCGACCTGTGCCGGAAACTGGAAGACGCCCGCAAGCGGATGCGCCACTGAACCAGGGACACCACCCAGCACGCCGTTGGCGGGGAGTCGTCCGCCTGGGTACCGGAGAAACGTATTGGGTAAATCGAGATCTCGCTACATCCGTCGCACGCCTCAACTGCAAGCCGTCGTGGGCGCGGCTGTTCAGGCCGGGCGTTGGAGGGCGCTGCCTCGGACCGCCCGACCGCCCGGCCTGAACAGCCGCGCCCGCGACGGCGTTTTAGAACTCGGTTCTCCTCATGGTCGACTCTCCATAGATTCGCCGGCAATTCAACGTGCAGCGTGCAATCCCACAGCGGCGCGCCAGAATCAACATCGAATCAAGCGCCTCCAGCCCGCCAACTGCACAAACCCTCTCAAATGCATTATCCTTTTACATTGATCGCAGCAAACCCTTCGTAGACGGCACGCCGGCCCCCAGCACAACGCTCGACATACCCCGGCCCCGTACGCCACATCTCTCGTAAATGACTCATTCAGACACTTTCAAGCTCGCCGGCCGCGAATACACGTCGCGCCTGCTGGTCGGCACAGGCAAATACAAAGACTTCGAACAAACCCGCGCCGCCATCCAGGCCAGCGGAGCCGAGATCGTCACCGTCGCCATCCGGCGCACCAATATCGGCCAGAACCCCGGCGAACCCAGCCTGCTCGACTTCCTGCCGCCGTCCCAATACACCATACTGCCCAATACCGCCGGCTGCTATACCGCCGACGACGCCGTGCGCACCCTGCGCCTGGCGCGCGAGCTGCTCGACGGGCACGATCTCGTCAAGCTCGAAGTACTGGGCGACCAGAACAACCTGTTTCCCAACATGCCCGAAACCCTCAAGGCCGCCAAAACCCTGGTGGACGACGGCTTCAAGGTCATGGTGTACTGCGCCGACGACCCCATCCAGTGCCGCATGCTCGAAGAGCTGGGCTGCGTGGCCATCATGCCCCTGGCATCCCTTATCGGTTCCGGCATGGGCATTCTCAATCCCTGGAACCTGCGCCTCATCATCGATCAGGCCAGCGTGCCGGTACTGGTCGACGCCGGCGTGGGCACGGCATCGGATGCCGCCGTGGCCATGGAACTCGGCTGCGACGGCGTCCTCATGAACACCGCCATCGCCGGCGCGCGCGACCCCATCCTCATGGCCAGCGCCATGAAGAAAGCCGTCGAGGCGGGGCGCGAAGCCCACCTTGCAGGCCGCATGCCGCGCAAGTTCTACAGCGCCGACCCCAGCTCGCCCGCCGAGGGGCTGATCCAGTCGCGCTAGCCGCGGCCCGATACGAGTATTCGTGCAGACATGATTCCGAACACCCTTTCCATCGCCGGGGTCGATCCTTCCGGCGGCGCCGGCGTACTGGCCGACGTCAAGGCCATGAGCGCGCTAGGCGCCTACGGCATGGCGGTGGTGGCCGCGCTGACCGCGCAGAACACCCGCGGCGTGACGGGCATCAGCCCCGTGCCGCCCGAGTTCGTGGCGCAGCAGATCGATACCCTGTTCGCCGACGTGCGCGTGGATGCCGTCAAGATCGGCATGCTCGGCCAGCAGGGCGTCACGCGCGCCGTCGCCGAACGGCTGGCCCACTGGAAGCCGGCCCATGTCGTTCTGGACCCCGTCATGATCGCGAAGAGCGGCGACGCCCTGCTCGAGCGCAGCGCCATCGACGAGCTGCGCGAGAGCCTGCTGCCGCTGGCCACCGTGCTGACGCCCAACCTGCCCGAGGCCGGCGTGCTGGCGGGCGGAACCGCGGCCGACAATCTGCGCGACATGCGTCGAGTGGCCGAGAAGCTGCGCCGTCTGCTGAGCGACTCCGGCCAGCGCTGGATCTTCCTCAAGGGCGGCCACTTGCCGGGATCAGACACCATCGACCTGCTGCACGACGGCGACCAGATGATAGAACTGCCCGGCCGCCGCATCGACACGCCCAATACCCACGGCACGGGGTGTACGCTGTCCGCCGCGCTGGCCGCTCTGCTGCCCCAGACAGACAATCTGCCCGAGGCGGCCCGGCGCGCCAAAGCCTATCTCGTCGCGGCCATAGGTCAGGCCGACAGGCTGCAAGTCGGCTCCGGCCACGGCCCCGTGCAGCACTTTCACGCCTGGTGGTAGGGCCGCGGCAGCCCGCGCCGCGGCAGGCCTCGCAACGAATCGGTACAATGTGCCCAGTTTATTCTCCTTTATTTACTTGACGTCATGACCGCGACAGGCCTTTCCGAAACCGAACTCGCCCGTTTCAACATGATCGAGCAGCAGATCCGCCCGTGGATGGTTCAAGACCACAGGGTTTTGCAGGCCCTGATCGATGTGCGCCGCGAGCGTTTCGTGCCGCCCCGGCTGCGGGCGCTGGCATTCTCGGATGTCGAGCTGCCCCTGGTCATCAACGCCGTCGACACGCACGAGACGATGCTGACGCCCAAGGTCGAAGCGCGCCTGGCGCAAGAGCTCCAGCTCCAGTCCACTGACTGCGTTCTCGAGATAGGCACCGGCTCGGGCTATCAGGCCGCCCTGCTCGCCCGGCTGGCGCAGCAGGTGACCAGCATCGAGATCGACAGCCGCATTGCGGCCTTCGGCACCGAGAATCTCAGCCGCAACAAGGTCGGCAACGTCAAGGTCGAAATCGGCGACGCCCATGCCGGCTGGGGCACGGCCGAGTACGACGCCATCCTCCTGACGGGTTCGGTGCCCGCCGTG
>Ga0180220_1000929_pt1 | contig 25415 bp, 18 predicted proteins | sample eDN5th37CBELigBY_FD_151335 | JGI IMG/M metagenome (GOLD analysis project Ga0180220, IMG submission 151335) | Enriched backyard soil microbial communities from Emeryville, California, USA - eDNA 5th pass 37_C BE-Lig BY (version 2) (version 2) | ecosystem: Environmental > Terrestrial > Soil >...
CGCTTTTTCGAGCGAAATGCGAGGATTTTCCGCGTCCACGACCGTCCGGTTCCAAGCGAACCCGATCTCGCGGTCCGTCATATATCCGCCCGGCACTTGAGGCACTTCCTTGGTCCATTTCCACTGCTCCAAAATGACCTTCAAGTCCTGCGGCTTCCACGGCATCCGCGCGAAGGCCTGCACATTGGCCGTGTTCCAGCGGAACGTTTCTCCGTAATACTGCTCGAGATTCAGACCGAACTCCGTTTGGATTTCGGTAGACATATACCACTGAAGGAATTTCCAGGCTTCCTGCTGCTTTTCCGGCGCGCTGCTCTTAAAGAGCATCGCGTTGGTCGGATTGGCGCCTCCCGACCAGCGGGCCACGCTTCCGTCTTCCCGTTTCGTGCCCGGAATCGGGGCGATCGCCCAATCGTTGGCGATTTCCGGCGCGGCCACGAGCAATTGGATGTACATATTGAAATCGGAAATGCCGATTGGAATGTCCCCGCGTCTAAACTGGTTGTAAAAGCTTTGCACGACACGCTCCAGCCCTTGAACGTTGTAGAAATCCGTCCACATTTTGTACGATTTGAACGCATCCGGCGTATCCAGCCCCGTTTTTAATCCGTTCGCCGCGTAAAGATCGACGTTGTTCTGGAACATGAGCGGCGTATAATCTACCGGATCCATGTAGAAGTTGTAATGGTTCTGCAGCAGCGTCGGCAAGATCGCGTAGACGTCGTCCCATGTTTCGGGCACCTGCAGGCCCAACTGATCCAGAATGTCTTTGCGGTAAAACAGGACTTTAAAGCGAACCGTTTCCGGAACCCCGTAATAACCGCCGTCATAATACAGCGGCTGCAGCATTCCCGGATTATACGAAGCGAAAAACTGATCCGCGCCGGGAAGCTTGCTCAAATCGAGCGCCGCATTTCGCAGCGCCATGTCGAAGGGAACGTTGGCCGGAACCCCCAAAGCCACGTCAGGCATCATGCCTGAGGCATTCGCGAGGGTGAGCATTTGCGGATTCTGGATCATGTTGATATGCACCTTGATCCCCGTCTCCGGCGTAAACCGGTCATTGACCAGGCGCTGCAGCTCATCCACATAGTCCCGTCCCCAAACCATCCAGACTTCGAGCACGTCTTCGTCCCGGGCTTTCGTCGTCGAACCTTTTCCGAACGAATAAAATAAGGACTGGAGCATGCCTCCCGTTTTTTGCCAAAAATTAGACGTCATGCTCGGCAATTTCTCGTCCAGAGGGGCAATGAACAATTGGTCGAGCTGCAGCGGGCTATCCATCAGGAGCGAACGGTTCGATTCGAGCGATTCCTGCACCGAAGCGATGCGCTCCTTCGCATAAGGAATTTGGTTCGGTTTATTCAGGATGCTTTTCAGATCGGCAGCCCCGTTTTTAAGCATTTGCGCCACGTTATCGGTTTTCGGATTGATGCCCTTCATGAGCGTTTGCAGGGAAACGAATTGTCCGCGAATCCGCTCCAATCGTTCGGTTAACCCCGGTATATCCTTCTCGACGTTCCATACCCGGTATTTGTCTTCCCGGTTGCCGGTGGCCATCCGGAGTTCCAGCAAAATGGAGCGCAGCTCCTTGGATATATGGTCCATCTCGATCATCATGGGCATATAGGGCTCGTAATGGGCTTCCATGGAAAGGGTATGTTTCCCCTTGGTTAGATAAAAAGCAAACGGCGTACCTTCCGAATCGGCTAATGTCACCCCTTTCCAACCCGAATCATAAGGAAATCGAACGTTTTTCATTTCTTGAAAAGGAATGTGGCCGTCGATGTATAAACTGCGGAATACCGCCATGTTTTTCATGCTGTTCTGATTGGCCCGCATCGCGAGCTTATACAGCCCGGTCTCCGGCACGTCGATCGTCCAAGCGACAGACTGTCCGCCTTCCATCCATCTTGAACCGCCCAACGTGTTGTAGGCGATGGAGCCGATCGATTCGGGATGCGACGCGGGGTCGCGGTCATACACGTTTTGAACGGACGTCGAGTTTTTCTGATCGTAATGTTCCGCTTCGATGACGACGGGAGTGCCTCCGCGAACCGCATCCTCCGGGTACGTCGACTTGGCCTCCGCATACGAAGGCAGCTCCTCGGCCGGCTTGATCGCGATTTCGTGCAAGGCGACGGGTTGCTGCAGCACTTGCAGGCGAATCGTATTTTTGCCTTTCTTCAAGTGCCACTGGAGGGGAAGAGCGTAAGCCCCGTTCGATTCCCGAAGCGCCGTCTGTTTCCAGCCGGGGATTTCCTCCACCTGGGCGCGCAGCTGATTTCCCGACTCGTCGTACCGTTCTCGGTCCACGTCCCGGTAATAGCGCTCCAATACGACGGATCTTGCCTCGTTGAACGGGTATTCGCCGTTGACGAACACCGAAAGGAGAACGGGTTGGCGATTGCCTCCGTCGCTTGCGGACAGCGGGTAATAATCGGCCCAAATCTCATACAGCCCTTCCTGGGCCGCATCGACTTCGTACTCCACCCATCCGCGTTGGCTCGACCAAACGAGCGCTTCGGATTTCCCTTCGAAGGTTTCGACTTTGAGGCCGGCATCCTCTGACTTGGCGGTGAACGCCGATGCGCGCAGCGATTGTTCGGATGTTCCCTTCGGAATGCCCGCTTTTTGCCAGGCCTGGAGCCGTTCCAAATAATAGGGTTCGATCGGCTCCTCTTGGCCTGATGGATCGGCATCGGACTTTTCCTTGGCTTGCTGCGGTTCGGCATATGCAGAGGGCTGATGGCCGTAAGGCTCCGGCTTGATGAGACTGATGGCCGCTGCGAACAATAATCCGATGATGATGGAGCGTTTTCTCCAACTATGCTTGTTAAGCATTGCGTCTGCACCCCCTTATTTCGTCAGGAGCATTTCGGTATCTTTGTGGAAAAACAAAGCTTTATCCATATTGATCGCCGCGGTAACCAAGCTCCCGTCTTCGCAGCGGATGCCTTCGTTCGCGCGGATGACGAGCCGGCGGTCCTGCTTGATATCAATATGGTAGTAGCGGTCGGAGCCGACGAATTCATTGAACTGCAGGACCCCGGTAACCAGGGATTTCGAGGAAGCTTCGATCCGGTGCGGCTCAAAGCTGATATGCTCCGGGCGTATTCCCAGAATAATTTCCCGGTCGATCATATGGAGCGACCGCAATGTGCCGGCTTGCGCGGGCGGGATGGTCAAATCAAAGCGGTTCGTATAAAATTGCAGTTCCCCATCCCGCTCCTGGAGCTTGCCTTTGATGAAATTCATCGGGGGATTCCCGATAAAATTGGCCACGAACATGTTCACGGGCTTGTTATAAATCACTTCCGGCGAATCGACTTGCTGGATGATCCCCCGGTTCATGACGACCACCCGATCCCCCATCGTCATCGCTTCGATCTGGTCATGGGTGACGTAAATCGTCGTCACTTCGATTTTGCGGTGCAAATTGATGATCTCCGAGCGCATCTGCACGCGCAGTTTGGCATCCAAATTCGAAAGCGGCTCATCCATGAGGAACACCTGCGGCGTCCTTACGATGGCCCGGCCTAACGCCACCCGCTGCCGCTGTCCGCCGGACAGTTCCCTCGGCTTCCGGTTCAAAAAATTCTCGATTTCGAGCACGCGTGCCGCCCGTTTCACGGCAAGATCGATCTCATGCTTGGGCAGCTTTCGCAAGCGAAGGCCGAAGGCGATGTTTTCGTACACGCTCATATTCGGATACAGCGCATAGTTTTGAAATACCATGGAGATATCCCTGTCCTTTGGGGGAATATCGTTGACCAGCTTGTCGCCGATATAAATCTCGCCGTCGGACACGTCTTCCAAGCCCGCCAGCATGCGCAGCGTGGTGGATTTCCCGCAGCCGGACGGACCCACCAGGACGATGAATTCCGTATCTTCCACGGTCAAATTGAAATCGCTTACAGCAATCTCTTTATATTTTCCATATCGCTTGTAAACCTGATTGAATAAAATATTGGCCACTGGCGATCCCTCCCGATTAATGCCCATTATAAGGGGGAGGTTGTTAATTTGGTGTTAATAAAGGTGTAAGCGGTTACAATTCAAGACGCTAAAAAGGAGCCGGTTTCGGCTCCCCACTTGAAGCTTATTCATTTGTTGACTGCCGCTCGTTGTCGGCATCATCAAGAATGCCGCGGATCTCGGCGGCCATGCCTTCCCCACTTTCGTTCGCGTTACTTGATTGCATCGCCCGCTGTAAATACTGAAATAACTCCGGGGTTAGCCCGTATTGAAGGACATTTTGTTTGTTTCCTGCTCGATCGGCATGGAAAGTAAATACGGCATCCATGATATCCGGATCATTGCCGGTTACGGTTTTCACAAAACGTTGCCAATAGGACGCCAGTGCTTTCACTTCGGGATCATCTACCGGCAGATTGTGGCTTCGGCATTTCTCCAACCGGGATATGAAGCTCCGCCACCCTTCCTTTATATCCCGTTCCTCTTCGGCCGGAATCGATCGATAAACTTCTTTGATTTGCGCGATTTGTTCATCCGTCAGGTAAAACCTCGTGTTCATCTGCATCATGACGACAATTTCGACAAGATCGCTTACGGACGGGGATTGATGTGCGCGCAGCATCCTTTGGACTTCTTTCAGCGAATCGCAAAGTTTTTGCTGCCATTGCAGCATTTCCGTCGCCTTTTTCAATTGGAAGTCAATCAAATAAAGCGGATTCGCCGAAACCGAATGCATCAGATCCCGTATCTCTTCGAGACTGAATCCGAAATCTTTCAACGCCAAAATGTGGTACAACTTCTTGAGGTCTTCTTCGTCGTATAACCGGTGTCCGCCTTCCGTCACATGGCCGGGAATCAGCAACCCGATCTGATGGTAATGATGCAGCGTTCGGACCGTAACGCCGACCATTTTAGCCAAATCGCCGATTTTCATGTATTCTTGTTCCATTCGCATCCTATCCTTTCCCCATAAGAGCAAGCAAGTCCCTGCGGTCATAAACGTATGTTTTGCCGCAGGTGCTGCATGCGATCTCGATTTCCTGCTTCTTGTCGATCGCCTGATTCAATTCTTCCGTGCCCAATCCGAACAGCAAGCCGATCAAAGCATCTTTGGAACATCCGCAAAAAAGGCGCACGGTGCCAAATTCCATGACATCAGCTTCAGGGAACAACGTTTTTAACGTCTGTGGGTCCATTGGCACGGATGCCGCCCTGATTTTCTCCCGCCTTTCATCTATCCGGTTTGCCCACTTTTCGAACAACCCATGTTCCGCAAACGGCAATAGTTGAAACAGCAATCCGCGGCTAAAAGCGACGTTATCGTTTTTGTCCATGCCGTAATCATAACGAAAAAAAGTTTCCACCTGATCGCTTTGCAAGAAAAAATGGGAGAAATCGTCCGTAATGTTGGCGTGCGGCATATCGACGGCACTGGTATACATTGCCCCCATTCCGATATCTTTCGTGATCCGGATCACGCCTTTGTCTCCGATCAGTTCCGGGATCGTCATGGGTCTTTGCTTCATGAATGTATCGCTGGCGTACCCCCTGACATTGCCCTCCGAATCAACATCGCAATGAATATATGCGGAAGGCAACGACGTGTCGATGCGGATGCTTAACCGCTGACCATCCTTCAGTAAACCACATACCAGACTCGATAGCGTAAAACTCGCAGCCAACGCTTCCGCGCAAACGGGATGTATGGGACGCTCTCCGATCAGCTCGCGCATCATGAACGTGTTGTCCAGATACAAAATTCTGGCTTGTTTATCCGTAGTCATCAATTTTGCAATTGTCGCTTTCATTTCTAGTGCTCCTTTCCTCTTTCGTACATGATACAACCTAACGTTACGTCAGATTCAAGACCATTAAATCAAGCGATAAAAAATAAAAAAAATCCGATCCGAAAATCGGGCGGATCTTTACTTTCAAAAGCTATAATGCCTGTCCGGGTGTGACCCAGTACCTTTTGAGCCACTGCTCAAACACCGTATGATAATAGAATTTCCGCGGATAACGATCCTCCTGCAACACCCGGTACAGCACGGATTGGCCTTCCTCGTAACGCACCGAAAATTCGCATTCCTCATACAACTGCCGCGATAATCGCTGAAGTTCCCGGTGACGTCCCTGCGATCTCCAGCCGAACCGGATCATGTCCAGCTGGTCCAGCGGGTCGCGGTAGGTGTCTAGCACGATGCAGGGGCCGGGCTGCTCCTTGTTTGCAAAGACAAGCACATGTCCGCTATGTATCGGTTGATCAAAAAACCGTTCGTATATCTTTTCGATCGGCACCGGAACGCCAAGGGCGTCCATGATCGCTTGAAAGTTCGGGTGCGGTACATAATCATCGTTCGCTTCGTCGGGATAGTCCACAAGCTCCGTCATTGAAGCCATCATCCAAAAATCGTAATACACGACGGGTTCCCCCTCTTCTCTTTTTTATGGAAAGTCCTACTCCATTTAACTAATTCCATTCCGTCCATCAAACACGAAATTGCAAGGCAAAACTCCCGTTTCGCGTTACATTGCAAATATTCTTTATTTATCAGGTATTCCCTGCCGGATTAATCTGGGTGGGCGGTTTTTAAATTCAACTAGAAAACAGCGAAAAAAATCCTTCCGGCGTCAGAGATCGACCGCTATATATAAAAGAAGGCGTTGGGTCGTCTCGGGCTTCTTTTGCATTCGCTGAACTTAGGATTAAAAATCCCCAGAAGGGGCAACTTCTTCCTGTCGAAAATCGTATATAATGAGGATAGTCGACGGACGGGAAACGTTCCATTCAGCCATCGCGCAAAACGTTTCCAGGTGTCTCGACATACATAAATTTCATACTCGAAAGGATGCTTTACATGAAAAAATGGACGGCTTTATCTCTATCTTTGGCGCTGTGCGCATCATTGACAACCGCTTCCCTCGCTGCAAGTTCCATCCCGGCGAAGGCCGAGGCCGCCAAAGAATGGGTGAAATTACCAAATCAAGCCTCTTATTACGGCGAGGTCAAAAACGGAATTCCGAACGGACGCGGAACCATTCAATGGGGGGAAGGAAAACAATACTCCGGCGAATTCGTCAACGGCAAACGCGAAGGCTCGGGAAAATATATTAACGAGTACGTTCAGGACGGCGAAAACCATAAAGTCGTATACTCCGGCACGTGGAAACAAGACAAAATGAGCGGCAAAGGAACGTTAACCCATAAGGTAACCCAGGAAGACGGTTCGGTCCGCTGGAACGAAATTCAAACCGGTACGTTCGGTGGCGGCGTACTTCAGACCGGTTACAATGTGATCCATGCGTTGGCAGACCCGGATTACAGCTTCACCTACAAAAGCCCGAATGAAACGCTGAACATTCTTGACAGCAACGTCAACATGAAAGCTTTCTTTAAAAAAGGACAGATGTTCAGCGTTGATTACCGCAGCGGCTCCACTCACCACGCTTATAGCATATTCCCTGCGGATACCAAAGCGGAGCAGCGCAAATACGATGCGGCCCTGAAATACTTCCAAAGCCATGCAGCAAAATTCAATCCGATTCTTGACGAGTTTGAACGGTTGTCCAAGCAGCTGCCGCTAAAATAGTAACCGTTTCGCCACGTCCGTTGCGTTAACGAAGGCTGTGCCCCCGGCACGGCCTTGTTTATTTTTCAGGCCGGCTTTATACATGTCCGAACGACTTCAAGCCGCAGGAATCCCCCTCTTTAATCCATGCCGCCGCAATCATGGGAGTTCAATAATAAGCGTTAACCTCCTTCATGTAGATGAATAACGGTCGCAATATGATTTTTAAACCGACGAAACGTGTTATAAGCGCAACAATTGGATAATCTAACGTCAAAAGGAGTTGATATTGATGGCAAAGCTTATCGTTAAGTTGCTGGTTCACGGCGTGATGATCACCGCTCTGGTATATATGCTGTCGAACGCCACGTTCATTTCTGCGCTGCTTGCTGCACTCGGGATAGGCATCGTTGCTTATCTGGTGGGCGATGTTCTGATTCTGCCCTGGACCGGCAACATCGTTGCGACCATCGCGGATGCGGGGCTGGTCCTGCTCATGTTGTGGATCATTGCCGATGCGACCGGTTGGACGCTGAGTTTCTCGGAAATTATGGTGATCACGGTTTTGGCAGGGGTCTTTGAGTATGTGTACCATATGTGGCTTCTGCGCGATGATGCCCCAGTCCGTAGACAGCGTGCGTAATGCAGGCGTAGCGGTTATCCGGAGGCGTAAAACATTTTGGGAAAGCGAGGCATTGCCATGTATTTCTATAAAGAAGATCTGATCAATCTGATCGTGCCGGACAAACCCGATCCTGCTGCCGCCAAAGTGCTGCAAGAAACGCTCGGAGGCCGCTTCGGCGAGATGCGGACCATGATGCAGTTCTTTTTCCAGAGCAACAACTTCCGGGGAAAAGATACCCAGTTTCGGGATTTGATCCGGGGCGTATTTTTGGAGGAAATCAGCCATGTCGAGCTTGTGCAGCACACGATCAACCAGCTGTTGACAGGGGCCGGGGCCGAAGGCGCGGGTAATGCCGGAATCGACGCAGCGCCGCTGGACGAAGCCGTCAAGCATGCCAACCCACACCACTTTATCATGGGGGCTCAAAGCTCGCTGCCGGTTGATGCGGCGGGAAACCCTTGGATGGGCAATTATGTATACGACCACGGCAATCTGGTCGCCAATCTGCTCGATAATCTCGTTCTTGAATCAACGGGCGTGCTGCAAAAATCAAGAATCTATGAGATGAGCTCAAACAAAACGTTCCGGGAAACGCTGGCTTTCCTCATCGTCCGCGACAATGCCCATCAAAACGCCTTCGCCAAGGCGCTCGAAACGCTTGGAGTACAGTGGGGCAAGCTGTTTCCTGTCCCGAATTACGATATCCATAAATATCCGGAGTGCAAGAAATACGTTGATATGGGCTTCCATAATGCCCAATTCAATTTCCGGCTGGACAATACGCGCATCGGCGAAATTTTCAGCGGCCAAACGCCAAGCCGTAACGGCGGCGATCTCCAGGTCATTCAGCCGCCGGAAGGATTTCCGGTACCGAATTTGCCGGAACTTCCTAATGAGCATAGTCCCGGGATTCGCGATTTGAACGCATAACGGCATGTTACCGGTACACGGTCGGCGTCTCCCGCCAAAGCCGGGTTCGGTCCGGATGCAGGTTACCTTCCCTATCATCCGGAACATGAGCATACACAAAGCCGTGCCTATCATAGGCACGGCTTTGGTATCGACCCATTTTTTACCATCAATGTCATTCCCGGCCCGCCAGGCTTTCAAGAGATGCCGTCGCGGTTCCTTCAGGCTGTCCGTTCCAAGAAGCCAAGCTGCCGTGGATTCCGGCTCCGCCTGCTCCGAGCAGCTTGACACCCATCCGTGGTCAAACAAGATCCCGCCTGTTCGGTAGGCAACGGTCCCCTGACGTTCCTGGCGTCATTGAAAAAATCCCGCCTTGCAACCGGGATGCCGCTTCGCCGGAGTATTCAAAATGATTCTGTGCCGTCGAGCGTTCAGCACTCTCCCATGGCAGCCTCGGAAACCCCTTTTTCCAGCAGCCCTTCGGCAAGCCGCCGCCAACGGCGGTATTCCGCGTGTTGCGACCCTTCCTCTTCGTCCATGTCAAGCCAATATTCGGCTTCCATCAGTTCGTACATATCCAGCAGCGTGATCTTGGCGCAAGCCGGATTTTCGCAAGCCGCTATCATCGGCTCCGGACCGTCATCCCAGTTGTAGCCGTTAACGACGGCATGGATCAGTTCCGGCGATGACAGCTCCCGGATTCGGCTGCACATGTCGTCAAGCGATTCCTCATACAAAATGCCGTCCACGATCTCCTGCTCCCGCGGATCCAAAGTCAACCGCACCGCCCCTTTCGTGCCCAGAAGCAGGTCCGCCAGCGATTTGTCCTTTCTCGCCGCATTCCAGGCCGTGCCCAAAATGCCGTGCGGAGAATCCGTTCTCGCTCCGTATTCGAGCAGCAGCTTGATTGTCTCCTTCTGCTTAAATTTCACCGCTTTTTTTAATGCCGTATCGCCAAGCTTGTCTTCCGCCTCCAGGTCGACGCCTTTGTCCAGCAAAAGCTTGATCCCCTCAGCGGGCATCCGGTTCGTGATGCACTGCATCAGCGGGGTTCTTCCGCGGGTGTCTCGCTCGTTCGAATCAAGCAGGTCCGCGGCACTGCGGATGCTTTCAAGATCCTTCGATTTGCTGATTCCCGTCCAGTCCATTTTCTCGTTCCTCTTTTCGTTTTCGTCCCTATGCATGCGATCCAGTGCTAGCAAGCCATGGCAATCCTTCGCTGCATATCTTCCTAAACTTCCTCCGCCTTAGGCCATCCACGCCGACATCCGCTCAAGCTTTTCCTTCAGCGGCGGCGAAGCTTTTTTGACAACCTGCGCAAGTTTGCCCGGGCTGCCGAAAATCCGGTACAGCACCGCTTCCCGCTGATACCCTTCTTGGGTTTCAAGCTCGGCCATCAGCGCGTCCGCCAGTTCCGGCCGATCGATCGGGCTGGATTTGACCTGCTTAGCGGATTCGCTACCGCCAAGCAGGATCGATACCCATACCGGCATCGTTTCGACCGAGAGGCCATGGGCTTCGATAAAAGCGTCCGCGTAACCGTCCTGCATGGACTGATGCTCGGTATCGACAAGCTTCATATATTTTTGCACCAACGGAAAATAGGCATCGATGCATAAGCCAAGCCCGAATACCGCATAAGTACCAGGCATGACGGACTTCTCCCCCGGCTCGACGTCCCGGTACCAAGCGAATTCCTCCATCGCCAGTTCGGCGTATTCCGCCAGCCGCGAATAAAGCGCAGGATAACGAAGCGCGTTGCCAAAAAATTGGTGCAGCCGGGACTTGGCCAGTTTTGGAAGCGGCAGGAAATGTTTTTCCTTGCTCTTGAGCCCGAATCGATATCCTTTCGGAAAACCGTCCCTCAACAGGTCGATGAGATAATCCAGCGCATCGGCATAGGCCTCTTCCTCTTCGGACAACATGCGAAATTCGACCGTCTGCAGCACATCGTTTGCTTTCCCTTGAAAGCGGCTGCTCCGGCGCATGTTTTCGAACCGCCCGCTGCCCTGGGCCAAAAACGCTGCCGCCTGCTCCGAGCCGAGCTGCGCGGCAAGTTCGAGATACTGCTGCCGGGTATCCGGTTCTCTGCTTCCGATGACCTGCGCCGCATAAACAAAAAACTCCAGCTCTTCGGATTGCGGTTCTTCGCTTTCGCCCGCCTCCTTCATCGACCAATCCATTCCGTACTTCCCGATTCGATGACAATAACGCGGCAAAAAACGTTCCTCCGCCCAGCCTCTGAATGCCGAAGCGCACTCGGCTTCCCATCCTTCCGCCCGCCCGCGGTTTGAACGCAGCTTCTCGCCGAGACGGCGGATGAGCGGATCGACTTTTTCCGTTTTTTGCTCGAAAACATCCGGGTTCACGAGGAGGCGCGCAAAGAAAAATTCATCCTCCTTCGCCGGACGCACCGGGAGATCGGGCATGATTTTGGTTCGAATGAACCTATCCAACCGCTGCTGGAGCTCAAGCCTTTTCGCTTCATTCCATAACACCCGGGAGTGCCGCAGCACGGATTCGCCCCGATCGAACTCCAACACCAGCTCCAAACGGTAGTCAAAGAATGAGGGAGCGTAAGGACCGTCCAGAAAAATCCGATTCATCCGCTCTAATAAAGCAGGGAAAAACTCTTTTACAAGGATCTCATCCGTCAGCTCTTCAACGTAAGGGCCTGCCTCGAATTTGTACGAGTCGTCGCTCCAATCGAAAGGCTCGAAGACATCGATATGGATTCGTCCGTAGCCGCCGCCCAGCTTCGGTTTTCGCCACGCGACCCTCAAGTAGTCTTTGATTCCTGCCTGCAGCTTTCTGCCTTTCGGCAGCTCCCCGATGCTTTGATTTTCTTTCTCGTAAATATCCGTTATTTGTTGCCATGCATCCTGCAAAAAGGCTTCGGCAGCCTGGTTCAACGTCATGACCTCCTTTGCGTTGGCCGCGGTTTTAGGTAGGGGAAAAAGCGGCGTTCCGTCTTCTTCGTGAAAAAAGGCCGGGGCATCATGCCCCGCCGCCCCTTACCTTCGCCGGAACACGCTCATTTTCCGCTTGCAAGGGATTTCGTCACCCGATCGTCTCCACGACGTTTCCGTCCTGATCCTTGATGTGGGTTTTTACGATTTGAATCGCGATGTTTTTTAACGCCGGAAGCTCGATCGTATTTTCTTTAGGAAGCAAATTCCGGCTGAGCTCCGTCACGGTTTGCTCGTTCAAGGAAATGCGGAGTTCCCCGTCTTCGAACGCGGAAGCCGCTTGTTCCCCCGGTTCAAGCACGACCCTGACTTCAGGCCCTACCAAGGTCAAATCCTTGCCCTTCAAAATCCGGCCGCGGAGCAGCTTGCCGATGATGCCTGCCTGCTTGGCGCCGAGGCCGAGAACTGCCGGAGCCTCCCTGAACAGCCCTTTTTTGCCCGGAGTCCAGGACAATTGGTCGACGAACAGAAACCCCGTATTCGATCCATCTTCCTCCATCCCTTTCTCCACCGCTTCCTTGACGGCCGCCATCCGGAGCAGCGATTCGCGCTCCAAATCGGTGATGTATTGCGGCATGTGCGGAAGACCGGCGGAAAGCACGCCGAGCGTGTTCCAGGTCTGCATGGACTCAAGCTCATCCCCCGTGATGCCGACCATCTGGATGAATTCGAGTCTCCCGTTCGGCGTCTCGATCTCCGAAAGCTCCGGATCGTGCACGAAAGCGAGCGCCGTAAGCTGCGTGTCGGAACCGAGACAGATTGGTCCGTTCGCATCCAAATAATCCCCGGATCTGAACACATTGCCGCTGTTGAACACGTAACGTCCCATGTTTTGCAGCAGATTCAGTGCCCATGCCGGCGGTTCCTCCTCTTCCGGGCTCCGGGCGAGACGAAACGTTAATTCGAATCCGTAACCGCTGATTTCCGCGTCTTCCGATTCTTTCTCATACAGTTCCGAGAAACCGTAGGTTACCAGATGCCAATGAGGAACGGGATTCTCGCTTCGATACGCGCTGATCCCGTCCAAAGGGTCCTGCCCGCCGAGCATATACGGAATGAGCGTTCCGTAATGTTTGGGCTCCTGCTCTCCGTAAAGGTTCGTGAACCGTTGTTCGATGGCATCCCAGCCGGATGTATTGTTTTCTTCGTTCATGTTTGCAGCCTCCAGTTTTTTTGTTTCGTATGATTTTTTCTATTGCTCAAGGGCGCGGTCTTTTCGGGCACGGTCTTTACGAACGCGCTCTCCGCGATGGTGCATGAGCATCAGCAGGACGGAAGCGGCGAAGGCGGCCGAAACGATCCAAATCGGAATGCGCGGATCAAGTTCGTAAGCCCATCCCCCGATAATACCTGCCGGCGAAGTCAACAGCAGGATCAGCACCGACAGCATGGAAAATACTTTGGCCCGCTTCTCGTCGTCGATCGCATTTTGCACGGCCGCTTCCAAATACGGGGAGCTGATCATCAATCCGACCGCTGCAAGTACGGTGCTTAAACCGATCCATGCCAAGTTGGACGTCGGCCAAACGACCAGCATGACGTTGGACAAGACGGATAACGCAAAACCCGCCATCATGGCCCGGTTCGCGGCCTGTTCCGGGATTTTGGGCATGAGCAGCCATAACGTCAGCAGCATGATGACCGATGAAACTGCCGGAAACAGGGAGATCAATCCGCTGCCCACATGCAAATAATCGGCCAGATACAACGAGAGATACGTCGATTTCATCGTTGCTTGGAAATTGAACAGAATATAAATGCCAAAAATGATCAGAAGCGGTTTGCTGGCAAAAATATCGCGGATGGCCCCGCCGTAATCGATCAGGCTTTCTTTGAGGCCAAGCTCCCGCGTTTCCCGCATTTTTCGCCGACCGATTTCCGTCTCGCGCGTCGTCAGATGCCGTCCGACGAACTGAAAGGTCATCATGAGAAAAGCAAGCACATACATGATCCTGACGCCTGACACGAGGCCAAAACGCTCTACAAGCAAGCCTCCAAGGGGCGCGAACAGCCCGCCGATGACGCTAATAATCTGCAGCAGCGTAAAAACGTAGGTTCGGTCGGAAGGTTTCGTATCCTCCACGACCAAGCAATAAAACGCGACATGCGGCACCCGCTGAAAACCGTTCACAATCGCGGCGATCAAGAAAAACCATACATTTTGCGAAACGGCCCATAAAATCGTCGCCAGGCTCCAGCTCAACAGATCGAAATATAAGATAGCCGATTTTCGTCCCATTCGGTCGGTTAAATATCCGCTTATGAATGACGAAAAAACTTGGACGATCAGGCCGATCGTCGTAATCCAGCCGATCGTCGTCTCGGAAACGCCAAGCTCATACATGTAAAGCGTTGCATATGTACCAACCATGCTGTAAGGAATAAGAAAAAAGGGCTCGAACGCAAGGCATCCCCTGCTGTTCCCCTGCAAGCGGCTGAACCGTCGGCGCGACATACATTTCCTCCGAATCTTTGATGGTATCCATTGCTTTGATATGCTGATCAGGGCAATTTTCTTCTGGGCTTCTTCGGCTGCGGCGGTCTCCATGCCACCAGAATGCCCGCTTCTCCCAAAATCCTGTTGATCTCTTCGAGATGCCCGGCTTCAACTTCCCACATCCATAAATCTTCGCGTACCCGGCTTAATATGCCATGTTTCGGATCAGACTGAATCCAGTCCCCAAGCGCGATTCCGCCGATTTCGATCTTTAAGTGCTCCGCATTCAACAGATTGCACGGGTATGCCATCCGCAGCATTTTGTCGACATAACGAGCCTGTCCGTTATACAAGCCTGGCGTTTCGCGGTTGAACGCAAAGCCGTTCTCGGCTGCAAACATCGTAGTGCAGTTATATCCCGCCGCATAATAAAAGGCATCTGTTATGTCTTCGGCCGCATACAGAATGCCGTACGGAAAACGGACCCGCTCGGCGGTTTGCCTCATCCAATCCGTCAGCCTCCCGTAAATCCGGTCGATCCCAATATCGCAATGCGCGGCCATATGCGGAAAACTCCCGAATCCGTCCGTTTGGTATTCGAATGCGGCATTCCAAGGGACCGCTCCATGTTGGTTGTAAAGCCAGAAGGCTGTTGCTTTCCCGTTTGCAAGCAGTGCTCTCAATTTTTCCAAGGACACTTCCTGTATATCATGGTCTCCTTCATGATCGCCGTTCTCGAGATATGCATAATAACCCGCACTCGTGATCCGAATGCCCGTCGATTCGAAAAAAGCGCATCCGATCTCAAGGGCTTCCAGCGGACCTATATGGCCCGTGTGATAAAAAGCCGCCCCCGTACACATGAAGCCATCTCCTTTTCAAGTGGGTTGTGATTCTTTGAATTTCCTATGTATGTTACCGCTTTAATTGAAAGAAACGTTTCGATACTTGGTGCTCTTGGGCGAAGGTCGCATTTGATTGGGTACCTCGCAAGGCTATGAAGCTATGAAACTAAAAAATCAGGAAATCGGAATCCTATTCGCCCATTGAAAGATGAATGGAAGGAAGGGGTTCCATAGCCTGATGATGTATCAGTATATAACCTTTGCGGTGCCGCAATCAATTTTTCGGGCGTTAAACAGCTTTAAACAATGCTTTTGAACTAGAATGTTTAGTAGATTTCTCCTAACTTCGATTTGTCCTGTGCATGATGACGATAAATCAAAAACCGTCTATAGGCACGGGAATTTAAGGTCCTGCTCTAATCGTATGTATGGTGCTGCTTGGTTTTTTCTTTCGGTTGGAAAACTGCCGGAGCGGATTACATGATCGACACGCCTTTCTTTTCATGATTTGTGAACAGCTTAACCCGCTGCTTTCACTTGCTGCGATTTTACGGCGATTGGGCTAACCGATTGGGTTCGATCGGCTTGCTTAACCAATGCTCGTCGGTTTGCACATGGTTTTTGCGGACGAATTTGGCCGCGCTTTGCTGAAAATCCTCGTATCGGAACGCGGATGCCAGCCTTACGACGTAGCCTTCCTGTTCTCCGCCGCAGCGGGACAGCTTCGTATAGCAGGCTTTTGCCGCTTCTTCGCTCCATATCCCTCTGTACAATACCGGTACGAGCGATAACCCCAGCCGAGACGCCCAGCTTTCCGTGTCGTCCCAGGACAGGCATACGTTTTGCCCGTTCCACACCGAAAACAGCATGAAATACGACGGCAATGACGCATAATCGATCGAATGCTTGGCATATACGTTTTCCCCGCATAATCGATAACCCTCCGGAATCATGTAGCGAATGCCCCCATGGAGCGTCTTGACGAAATGCCGGGACGGATGATCCTTGCTGTCAAGGGATCTCGCATGGATGTGATCGGGGTACATCGTTGTGTTTTCCCCATCCATTTTTTCGGTAATGACCACTTCGCATCCCGCAAAATGATCGGTGTTCCGCAAAATTTTGTCATCGTCGGTATAGCTTCTCGACCACGGCAGATGCATCGTGCGCGGATATTTTATTTTCATTTCTTTCACCTCCTATGATAGGATATTGAAAACTGTTTCCTCAAAAAACGGTCGCCAATTGACTATTTGGCAAACGTATCGGCCTCGGCGAACATATAAAGCTCCGCCAACAGGTTTTCGCCGAGCAGATGGTAAATCCTTGACGCTCCGGCATCCCCGCCATGCAAAATATCCATATGGAAGCTAACCAGATTGACGACATGCAAAACGAATCCTTCGTCATATCCGAGCTCCTTCATCACATGGGCGGCAATGGCCGCAGATACATGCTCATGCCCGTAATACGAATAATAGCCGCGGGATTCTTTCCATACTTTACTGAACGGTTTCCCTGCGTCGTGAAACAAAGCGGCCAGCTGCATCGCAAGCAAATGCTCCCCTTCATAAGAGGCATTCAAATATTCCAACACGGCATACGTGTGCTCCGACAACGTCCTGGAATGATGCGGATTTTCCTGGTCGAAGCCCAGCATCGTTCGAAAATGAGGATTAGCCGACAAATACGCAAAAAGCGTATCATGGTCCGCCCCGCTCGCAAGCAGCTGCTCCAGCGCCTCCCGCCGAAGACCCGTTTCCGCGGAAAAATGAATCAAATGAAGCTTTCGAAAGCCCTCGCCGATGACGGGGAATTCGAAGTTCTTGGCGTATTTCGTCAAAATCTTCTCGCCGACCCGGCGTTTCCTCGCCAGATTGCGCTCTGCTACGACCTCGTACGGCGTCGTCAACACATGGCATTCCACCTGCACGTCTTTGAACCGTTTCAAAAACTTCATCCGGCGGTCGCTGCCGACGTTCGTGGCGTCGAATACGACGTTTCGACCGGATTCAAGCGCTTTTCCGATTTCCGCAAAGGCTTCATCAAAGACCAAATACGCGTTTTTTTGAATCGATTCGCTGCCGAACATTCTTTCGCGGATCGCGTCCGTCGCTACCACTGCGGCACGTTGGCGTTTGCATAAATCCTTGGCGTAGTGGCTTTTTCCGCTGCCCGGGAGGCCGACCAGCATATGAATCGTGCTCATCGTAATCACCTCCTTTCGCGCACCTTTTTTTTCGGTGCCTTGTTGTTATACGCGCTCGCGCCCCTTTTTGTTTCAGGGAATCGAATATTTCGTTTGCGCTGTGCTGGAGAGCCTGGGCCAGATACCGGCAATCCCCCGCCTTAAAGCAATCGGGGCGAAGCAGGTTCCCCCCCCTGCTTGCGCCCCGATTTAGACGTTATGCGCTTTTTACGCTTAGCACTTTCCGTCGATTTAAATGTTCGGCAATTCGGCAGCCTGAGCAGGCGTCAGCGCCCCGTCATAAATGCGCAGGTCGTCGATCAGCCCTTTGAACGGGGCATCCCACCAATTGACCCCTAGGCTGAATACCGCATCCCCGCCGCTGAAGACGTCAGGGAAGTTCGCTCCTTTAAATTTCTGAACCCCGTTCACATAGACCGTTAACGTGCCGCGATCCACGGAAAAGGCCAGATGAGTCCATTCCCCGGACTGTACCGTCATTCCCGTTGGCCCGTCGTACCAGCTAACGCTGCCCGACCAGACCATGGTGTTGTCTTTGACCGGACCGCGCGGCACCAGGCTTACCCAATGCTCGCTGTCTTTGGCGCCGAAGAAGGTCGGAGTATACGTCGTTAACTCCTCCGGTTTGACCCAGAGGGATACGGAATACGTATTGCTCGCAATGAGCCCTTTCGGAAGACGGATTCCGGATTGGCCGTCAAAACGGGCGGCCTTGCCGCTTTTGCCTTCGGCAAACGTAATGCTGCCTCCGGCCTTGTCGATCCGGTCGCCGGAAACGGTGCCGGCTTCGAATCGTCCGCCCTCTTCGGCCAAAGTTCCGTCAAACCCGTAACGGGCTTGAAGCTCCGCTTTGACGTACGGAAGAACCGTAACCTCAAAACGCTTCGTCTGCTTTTCGGCGCCTCTCGCGATCGTTGCAGTAAGTACGGCCGAGACTGCGGGGCCCTCTTCCGGACGATGAATCTCGCCTTTGGCGGTCACGACGGACGGGTTCGAAGTTTCCCATGAAATGGAGGTATGACGCGTGCCTTCGGCAGGCAAAGCCAAATCGGAAACGACGTTCGACGTATCCCCGAGGTTCAAATCCTTATGCACGGCCTGAACGATTTGCTTATCGGTTTGATCTTCCAGCTTGCTTCCCCATACCGCGATGCCTTCGCTGGAAGTCGCCGTAAACGTCATCACGTTTCGTTCGGATACCGGATCCCACTCGCTGACGAACACGCCGGCATAGACCTTGCCGCCAATCGTCAGTTCCGCTTCGTTATGCCCCGTATTCTTCCACGTGCCGGTTGCGTCGCCGGAGACTTTATTGTTTTTCTCCAGACGGATATATTGCGCCTTTTGGATGGCCGGGTTCGTTTCTTTGCCGTGGTTGATGAATTTGTATTCGCCGATCAAGTCTTGTCGGTCCACTTTCACCAACGTTTCTCCCGTATAACGGTATGGAGCGACGACCGGCCAGCCTTCCTTGTTCATGAACATCTGATGTACACGCAGCTCATGCGCTTCTCCCATAGACGGGAAACGGGTGTGGAACACCAACAAGCGCTTGCCCGTTTTTTCGTCGATCATGACGGAATTATGCCCGGGGGACACGTAACCCACGCCGATCCCCGTTCCCGAATCGCCGATGTCGCGCTGGAACAGGTAGTTCCCCATCAGTTTGTTTCCATAAAGCGCGTTATCGGTATCCCCCGATAGAACGGCGTTTTGTCCGCTGGCGTCCACATAAGGTCCATCCGGATTGTTCGAGCGGAACACGCGCATGTTGTAGCCGCCGTCGGCACCGAGCCATCCGTAGGTCATATACAGATAATAGTATCCGGTCTCCTTGTCGTAGATCACGTACGGGCCTTCGCCGGATTTGCCGAAACCGCCGGCGATCTTCGTTCCGAAATACCGGTCGATGAGGCGTCCGTCGGCGGTTTTGCCGTCTTTGCCCGGATAAATCGCCTTGCCGGTTTTTTCGTCGATCTCAAGCACGAATATGCCGCCCGACCATGAGCCGTAGCTCATCCAGAGCTTGCCGTCCTTATCGCGGAACAGGTTCGGATCGATTGCATTCGGATATGTACCATTGGCGTAGGAGCCGTCCGGATTAAACCAGCGTTCGCTGGTTCCGGACAATGTACCGCCTTCGATCAGCTTGCGGATGTTCGTGTTCGTCCATTTTTTGTTGACCTCGCTGTCTTTGTCCTTCGCATCGTCACGGGTAAATCCGGAGTATACAAGCGTGCCGGCATCCTTGTAAGGGCCTTCGATGTTTTGGGACACCGCATAACCGATCGCGGACCGGATATAGGTCGATGACGTGTAGTAATAGATCATGTAAGCCCCTTTGGTTCCGTCGGCGTTGACGTAATCATCGTTCCAAAACACTTCGGGCGCCCATACCGAAAAACCGCCTTTGCTGTCCGAATCGTTCTCCCCGGCCCAGGCGAAGGACTCCGCAAGATTTTTGGACAAATCCCCGTACAGCACGTTGCCCGGCGTCGTATATCCGTTCGTAAACCGGGTCCAGTTCTGCAGATCCTTCGACTTCGCCGCCTCGATATGCGAGCCGAACACATAATACGTATCTCCGTCCTTCACGATCGAAGGGTCATGCACGGACACGTTCGCGAACTCAGGTTTGGCACCTCCTTGTCCACTCGTTTTCCCCTCGTTGCCACGGCTTGAAGCAGTTCCGGCCGCGTCCTGTCCAAACGTTTGCCCCGTAAAAGTTGCAAACAGCATCAATGCGGCGAGCGCCGTTATGCTTTTTCTTTTCATTGTTGTTCTCCTCTCCTGTCGCTTGCGTAATCGGGAAATTGCACTCCCTGAACCAAATCGTTACAGTTGAACCGATGCCTCCTCCCTTATTGAAGTTCTCAAACAGTAAACCGCTTTCAAACATCTCTTTTGATTTAGAATTTGTTTAAATGTTTTAGATTATAATATAGTAAAATGAATTGAAATTCAATCCTCTTGATCGTCTTCAGCTTTACAGGCGTTCCTCGGCATAAAAACAAAAAAAGAGCTAAACAAGCGCATGACTCCGAATTGTCCAAGGTTTGCGCCGATTAGCTCTTATTTGCTTGGTTTATGGTGTTATCGATTCCTTCAAAACATGCCCTAATAGGAATCGGTGCTGTGACCTTTTCGCTCTGCCTCTTCCACCGCTTCATGCGTGCCGGTCGCGCCTAGCGGACCATGATCCGTGCTTGCTCCATGCTGCTTGAGTCCTTCGGCGACGCGGCGGCCGTAATCCGGATCGCACTTCGTCAAATGCTCGATCATTTTGTTCTGAATGACCGGTTTGCAGGAAGATAGGCCGTTCACCAGGTTGCTGATCAGCTCGTCTTTTTCGAAGTCGCTGAACGCCCTGTACGTTTCTCCCGCTTGTTTGTAATCGTTCGTCCGGTCGATGCTCTCGCGTACCAGCTTTCCTTCGACGTGAGGCGTATAATCGGCACTCGTTCGGGATGCTTCCTGCAGCCCGTTTAACGAAGAAGGCTCATAATTGACATGCGGATTTTGGCCAGGAGCAAGATCTACATGGTATGCCATCTGCCCGTCACGCTGGTTGGTCGCCACGCGTTTTTTCGGTGCATTGATCGGAAGCTGCAAGTAGTTCGCGCCGACGCGGTAACGCTGGGTATCGGAGTAAGATAACGTGCGTCCCTGCAGCATTTTATCGTCGGAAAAATCCAGCCCATCCACGAGCACGCCGGTTCCGAATGCCGCCTGTTCGACTTCAGCGAAATAATTTTCCGGGTTTTTGTTCAGCACCATCCGTCCGACCGGAAGCCACGGGATTTGCTCCTTCGGCCACAGCTTCGTGTCATCGAGCGGGTCAAAATCAAGCTCGGGATGCTCGTCATCGCTCAAAATCTGCACGAACAACTCCCATTCCGGATAGTCGCCGCGTTCGATCGCCTCATACAAATCCTGCGTCGCATGGTTGAAGTTTTTCGCCTGAATCGCTTCGGCTTCCTTCTGGGTCAAATTTTTGATGCCCTGCTTCGGCTCCCAATGATATTTGACGAGCACCGCTTCCCCTTTATCGTTAACCCACTTGTAGGTGTTCACCCCGGACCCCTGCATCTGCCGGTAGTTAGCCGGAATTCCCCATGGGGATTGCACGAACGTCACCATATGCATCGTTTCCGGCGAATTGGAGCAAAAGTCGAAAAAGCGTTCGTTGTCCTGAATGTTCGTCACCGGATCGGGTTTGAAGGCATGAATCATATCCGGGAATTTGATGGCATCGCGGATAAAAAAAATTTTCAGGTTGTTGCCCACCAAATCCCAGTTGCCGTCTTCCGTATAAAATTTGACGGCAAATCCTCTCGGGTCACGCAGCGTTTCCGGGGAATGCCCGCCATGTATAACGCTTGAGAAACGGACAAAAACGGGAGTTCTTTTGCCTTCCCCCTGAAACAGCTTGGCCCGGGTATATTTCGACACCGGCTCGTCGCCTACTTTCCCGTAGGATTCGAAATATCCGTGAGCCCCTGCGCCACGGGCATGTACCACCCGCTCCGGCACGCGTTCCCGGTCGAAATGGGTGATTTTTTCGATAAACTGATAGTTTTCGAGCGTCGCAGGCCCGCGGTTTCCCACGGTTCGGATGTTTTGGTTGTTGGTTACCGGATGGCCCTGCCTTGTGGTCAGCGTCATGTCGCCTTCGCCCGTGCCCGTCCGCCGATCCAGCGCATCGCCCGAGCCCGTGACCGAGGTTCCGTGTTCTGATGGTTTTGGTTCATTCGCCATAGGTCGTCGTCTCCTTCAAAGCAAAATTTTGCCCTGTATGTTTTCGTCTAAGGTAGATTTGCCCAATGGATTTCTTTTTATTCCGACGGAACCGGCTCCTTCAGCCGCGGCAAGCTCCGGGAGATAAATTGGCCGGCTGGACAGCCATGGGAAACACCTTATTGAGGAGAGGATTCTCAATGGATTTATCGTGGATACGCCGGAAGAAGTCGACCTCTTTAGCGATCGGTTAGCCGCTTCTCCATGGCATGACGGGAACCTGCCGCGGAATATCCGAGGCGGATGCTCGCTTTATTTTGCGGCGTTGGGCGGAGTCATGTTTGAGGTGACTTGTTTTGAGCGAAAGCAGGGTCTTGAAAGATAATGTATTTGCAGCTGGTTCTTTTCAGTCGTTACCGGCCAGGCATGAGGCTTTGATCCAAAAAAAGGGCTGCAGCCGGATTTCCGGATGCAGCCTCAATTAAACATTTATTGTTTTTTTGATGGTTGTTTCATCATAAATGGCAGATTTTCAACCCCAACCATTCTTGCATACGTAAACAATTGGCCTTTATGATGGATTTCATGGTCCTTTGCTGTTGCCAACCAGAATCTGCCCGTACCTATATAGCCGTTAAACTCCATTTCTTTTTCCAATTGTTCATGGTTGATCGAATTCAAATTTTCACGAGTCTCCTCCGTCAACTTCCGGACGACGTTTCCGATTTCCTCCATCGTTTCGCATTGATTTAATTTTGCCGGCGGTGTAAACGTGCCGTTTATTACGGTTTTTACGAACATATCCGTTGCTGTGGCGATATGTGTTATTAAAGAACCCATTGGCATTGCATTCTCCCAAGGTTTGAAGCCGATGTGTTCGTCGGGAATCAATGCAACCATTTCTTGCAGCACCAGTCGATGCCGGAGCCATTCCTGAATATACTCCTCTACCAATTTCACGATGAATCGCCTCCCTGCAATTTAGTCATCGCCGAAGTTTGCTTTCCGTTCCGTCCATGGCAAACAAGTCGGAAGCAAGCAACGATATTCTCTTTATTCGCCGTTATGTACTCATAATCCTTTTGCTATGCATCTTTGGTAACCAACCGAATCTGGATTCAATCAACTTCATTCATATCTTTTAAACAGAGCTAAACGCAGCTTGAAATCAATAAAGCCTTGGCCGTCCCTTGCCTTACGGAATAGCTTCCTTTGGCATGGTAACGGCTAAGGCTTATTAGACTTGTTTTTTGGCCGGGTTTCAATTCCGACGCATTATTTCAAAATGTTCTTGAACGCTTCCGTTTGCTGCTTGATGCCCACCTCCGTCGCAAAACGTTCGATGCTGGAAGCTCCGAAGAAACCTTCGACGCCTTTCGTTTTGGACAGCACGTATTCCGCGTCTTCCGGTTCGGCAATCGGACCGCCATGGCAGAGCACCATGATATCCGGGTTGACTGCTTTGCCCGCATCGCAGATGGCCTGGATTTTTTTCACGCAGTCATCCAGTGTAAGCGCCGTTTTCGCGCCGATGGTTCCTTTGGTCGTCAGTCCCATATGCGCGACCAAAACATCCGCTCCGGCTTCGGCCATCTTTCTCGCTTGTTCTTCGTCAAATACGTATGGCGTGGTCAACAGATCAAGTTCATGCGCTTTCCGGATCATGTCGACTTCCAGGTCATATCCCATGCCCGTTTCCTCAAGGTTGGCACGGAACACGCCGTCGATCAGGCCTACCGTCGGGAAGTTCTGTACGCCTGCAAAACCTTGCTCCTTCAGCTGTTTCAAGAAAATATCCATGATCCGGAACGGATCGGTTCCGCAGACGCCGGCCAGCACCGGGGTATCTTTTACGACCGGCAGCACTTCGTTCCCCATGTCCACGACGATCTGGTTCGCGTCCCCGTAAGCCATCAGTCCGGCAAGCGAACCGCGTCCCGCCATGCGGTAACGGCCGGAGTTATAAATGATTATGAGATCCACGCCGCCGGCTTCGGCGCTTTTCGCCGAAATGCCGGTTCCCGCACCCGCTCCCAGCAGAACGTTGCCTGCCGCAACCTCCGCTTTTAATTTCGCTAAAATTTCTGCTCTTGATTTCATCGTATGTTTCCTCCTCCGTATCTCGTTTGAGATGGTTTTCTTTAGCTTTTTTTCATCAATTCGATCAATTTTTTCGCCGCCGCCACGGCAAAGGCCTTGTCGTTGATGTCGGTGTCGAGCTCGATCAGTTCGACCGCTTGGCGGTCAATCCGTTGTCTTAACGTGTTAAACAGCATTTCGTCTTCTTCCGTTCCATGGAACGGCTGCCCTTCCACGTCAAGCATGGACACGCCGTTCAGCGGAAGCATAAGCGCCGTCGGCCCTTGCGTCCGGTTCAATTTTTCCGCGATGATTTCGCCAAGCTTCCGGTTCTCCTCAACGGTCGTCCGCATTAACGTCACCGACGGATTATGTTTGTACAAATTGCGGTTTTTGAAGGCCGCCGGCACGGTGTCGAAGGGTCCGAAGTTGACCATGTCGAGCGCTCCGACCGAAACGACCTGCGGTACCTTGCCGCGGCCTGCCGCCTCGAGGCGATTCGGCCCGGCAGCGAGCACCCCGCCGACGAGTTCGTCGCACCATTCGGTCGTGGTCAAGTCCAGGACGCCGTCGATGAAGCCGCCGTCGATCAGGTTTTCCATCGTTTTCCCACCGGTTCCCGTGGCATGGAATACGAGTACCTCGTAACCCTGCTGCTCCAAATATTCTCTGGCGTAATTCACGCATGGAGTCGTCACGCCGAACATCGTCGCCGCGACAAGCTGCTTTTTATCCTGCGGCGGAGCCGATTCGAATTGCACCATGCCTGCGATGGCATGCGCCGCGTTCGTAAAGATTTTGGTCGAAAAAGAGTTCAGTCCGGATACGTCCACGATCGACGGGAACATGACGATGTCGCTGGTTCCTACGTACGGTTCGGTATTTCCCGAAGCGACGGTGGATACCATCAGTTTCGGGACGCCGATCGGCAATCCTCTCATGCCTGCGGTAACGATGGAGGTGCCTCCGGTCCCGCCGAACGAAAGAATTCCGTCGAATTTCCCTTCCGCGTACAGCTTCGGAACGATGCGCTCCATGCCCCGGGCAAGCGCCTCCGT
>Ga0180220_1000930_pt1 | contig 25412 bp, 17 predicted proteins | sample eDN5th37CBELigBY_FD_151335 | JGI IMG/M metagenome (GOLD analysis project Ga0180220, IMG submission 151335) | Enriched backyard soil microbial communities from Emeryville, California, USA - eDNA 5th pass 37_C BE-Lig BY (version 2) (version 2) | ecosystem: Environmental > Terrestrial > Soil >...
GCCCACCGACACGTAGAGCTTCGAATCGGGGCCGAACACGACCTGCTGGATCTGGTTCGACGGCGACGTGAACTGCTTGAGGTCGAGGATGACCTCGGATTTCGCCATCTTCTTCCCCCCCGGCTCGCTGACCAGGCGGAGAACGTGGTTGCTCAACAGGCCGCTCGACTCGTCCTTGTAGGCCACCGTCACGAACAGGTCTTCGCTCTCTGGCGCGAGGAGCAGGCCCGAAACGCCGATCTCGTCCGATTTCGGCACCGGGATCGGTGGGAAATTCATAAGCCCATCGGTATATACATACACCTTGCCGTCACGGCCCACGTACTTGATCTTGCCGTGGAGTTCGTTGAAGTAGAACACCGGCGAATCCGGGTCGTCTCCCGGCTCGGGAACAAACTCCATGTTCACCGGGTAGTCGAGCCCCTCCGCGACAACCTCGATGTCCAGCCCCCTCCTCACGTTCCATTCGGGCACCGTCGGCGATTTGACGGCCTCGAAAACCTCCTCCACGGGTTTGCCATAACCAAACGCGAAATAGTCCGCGACGTTCGTGCGCAACCCGAGCACTTCATAGGTCTTCTCAACCAACCGGCGGCCCGGCTTGTCATAGAGGATGAAAACCGTGGCCGCGCCCCCAAGCGCCACTCCGGCCGCGATCCCCAGCGCCAATGCGTAATGTTTGCCAAGCCAGCGAAGCAAGACCATGAACGCCTCCAGAAAAGGTTACAGAGTAAACACCCCGCGGGATGGAGTAAAGAAGTCATTCCAACTCTTCGGATTCGTGGAGAATGGGAAAATCCGCGAGCCGTCATCCGGGTGGGGTCGCCCGAAGCGCGAGCCGGTCCAATCGCGAGGCCGGCGGCGCCCGCCAAACGAAACAGCCGCGGCGCGCGACGTCAACGAACGCCTCGGCTCTTCATTCACCACCCTCTTGATCGCGGTTGCTTCCCGTGTTGGTTTTCATAATCGCGTGGACGACGCCGCGCGGTCGCTCTTCAAGTTCATCCGAGCCGGCCGGACGATCCGAATCCGTTGTTAGAAATAAACTCGATTACGGCCTTCGCGTGACCACGGCTCGGAAGATTTCCCCTCGACCGCGACGCGATGCTCGCGAACCAAGGCTCCCATGATCGGAGCCGAATGCGACGACGAGGAGCCTCCCGCGTTCGCCGGTTCGGGTGAGACCGCCATTTCCCGCGCTCAACGCGCGCCCCCTCAAACAAGCCCCAATCAAAATCCGCTGATTCGCGCAACCCGACGAGTATCCGCGTCACGCTTCCAGAGCCACACTCCACGAAGCGTACAATCCTGACCGACCGCGTTGAGAATCACACTCGGTGGAGAGTCATGCGAAAAGCCACGTGGTTTCCCCTGGGACGGGTCCTCCTTCTGGACCGCTCGGTGAGGGCCGGCGAGTATCCAACGCGCGGACGATTGGGGAGAGGCTGGAGGTCTGACGTCGCGCGGTGATGCGGGACGTGGAATTCCTCCGCGATCGGCTGGGCGCGCCGATCGCGTTCGACCCGGAGCGCAACGGCCATGACTACACTGATCCCGACTCTCGACCGCCGGCCGTCGCGATGACCAAGGGGCGCCCTCACGGTGGACCGACCTTGGGGCCCTGGTCGACGGCTGTTCGTTCCGAGCCACGGTCCTCGACTCGATCGATCGGGACGGACGACGGACGAGACGTTCGAGCCGCCGGCGGATTTCCGAGTCGACGACCCCGCTCGCCGGCTCGCGTCGGCTCCTCCAGGGCGACGACGAGACGTCGCGGCGGGTTCGGCTTCACTTCCACGGCCCGACCGCGCGGGGCGCCGTCCGCGAAGTCTTGGAACCCCAAGAACTCGGCAGACCGCGTGAGGATCACGGCGGCCCTCATCTCATGATGGAGCGCTCGGCGCGAGACGAGCCAAACGCCTGACGGCGAGCATCGACGAAGTGGAGGTTGCGGTGGGGGGCGAGAGGGAGAAGGGGGCATGGCGGCCCGGGTTCGGAGTGAACCCGGGCGCGGAGAGGGGGGGGACTCGCTGGATCAGTATTGGTCGGAGCCGATGACCTCGTCGCCGGCTCGGGTTCCGAGGGCCCACCAGACGGTTTGGTTGACCGAGTCTTTGACGAATCTGACGCTGCCGTCGGCCAAGAGGGCGTTGACCCCGCCGGAATGGCGGCTGCTGGCGTTGACGATGTGGGAGGCGTCGGTCCCGCAGCCCGCGCAGCCGTTTCGGCACGAGCCCCAAGTTCTGATGCGGGCGTTGGGAGGCATGATCGGCGTGAAGAGCGACCAGCTCGGCGAGCCCATGGCCCATCGGACGCCGATGGAGTTCTTGAAGTCGTTGTTCGGAGTGCCCGAGGTCCATTTGTCGTCGCAGGCCTGGATGAAGGTCTGAATGGCGGCTGGGTCGTCTCCGACGTTGGCCATGCCGGCGCCGGCCGACGCGCTGACGCCGACAACGCCGTTGCGCGGAAGCGGGGCGTCGCTGCGGGTCCCCGAGGTTAGGGACTCCGAGAAGGCGAGGGTGTTGGAGGCCCCGTCGGTGCAGTTGCTGATGCCGTAGGACTTGTGGTAGGTGAACAAGCCCGGCCCGCCCGGTCCGGTCCCCGCGTCGTTGCCCTGGCCCTCGGCTTGCGTGTTGGGGCCGATGCTCGCCATGTAGTTGTTGATGTTGATCGCCCCCCCTTCGGAGTCGGACGGGCAGAGGAAGCCGGCGATCCGGGTGTTGAAGACCGTCAGGTTGGAGGCGTAGCCGATCGGGGTGCGGCCGTCGTGCCAGACGGCGTAGTTGAAGTTCGCGGCGTTGTAGAGCGCTTGTTGCTCCATGGCGCCCAGGATCAGGGCGTGGACGCTCCAGTTGTTCCAGCCGTAGATGGCGCCGTCGGGCGTGCTGAGCGTCCGCGAGACGCCCATCGGGAACGTGCTGTGGGTGGAGTGATAATTGTGCAGGGCCAATCCAATCTGCTTGAGATTGTTGGTGCACTGCGACCGCCGGGCGGCCTCGCGGGCCGACTGAACGGCCGGAAGCAGCAGAGCGATCAAGACGGCGATGATCGCGATGACCACGAGAAGCTCAATCAAGGTGAATCCGCGCTGACGGGCGGGTTTCGGCATCGTTCGCTCCTGGATCTTTGGTGGGAGGGAGGGAAGAGAAACGGATGAAGCGAGGCGTCGGGATGAGAATCGCGACGTTACGAGGTGGTCGCCGAACGTCGGGGGGGGCGAGCCAAGCCTGGGCGAGCCCCCTCGTTTGGGAGGGCCGGCTGGCCGAGCGCGCCGGGAGCCGGAGATCTCGTCGATGAGCCCGTTGGATCGGGCCTCTGGAACCTTTCGCGGCGAGGGTGGCATTTGGCCTCAGAAGCTCGGGATCTGTCGATCCTTCGCCGCCGACGAGGCGCGCTTCTTCCCGTGCTTCGCTTCCGCGGCCGCCTGGTCGTAGGCGGCGTCGGAGTTCCTGGCGTCTTCGAGGACGTTGCTCGGGATCCCGACCACCTCGCCTTCGGGGGCGCTCGAGCCGCAGCCGCTCAGAGAGCCGCACGCGGCCAGGGCGGCGACCAAGACGAGCGGTCGCGGCGAGAAGCGGGGGAACGCGTTGAAGATCATGATTGCGGACTCCTTTCGATGGGTCGGCTTGGGCCGACCAGCGGCCCCGGAAATTGATTCCTGGCTAGGAAAATTTAAGCGCCTGGAAATGCCGGAGAGGGCCGGCGTGGCCGAAAGATCTTCAGCCTAGCATGGCGTGCTTCTAAGAATTTCATCGAAACTAGAACGAGTTTAGTTAAGAGTCAAGCGTCGTCTCAAATTTTTTTAAGCGGAAAGGCCGAATCGAGATGTGATAAAATGGCCGACTCCTGGTCATGCAAGGATTCATGGCGGGCGGCGGCGCGGGAGGGAGAAGCGAAAAACTAGGCGGCTTTTCACCGCGCGTGGATGCGGTTTAAGAATGCCGCGGAGGATGGCCGCTCGGCGGTGGGGGACGCTCGGCGGCGGCCGTCCCCCGGCGCGGGATGTGGAGCGCGGTTTTTTTATGGGCGCTCGCGCCGGCCGCGGGTTGTGATGGCTCGGGGGATCGCTCAGGATGGAGATTGGATGTTCGGATCGAGGATTCTCTCGCGTCGTAGTTGAGGAGTGGTCGTCATGAGCCTCCTTGCCGGGAACGGGTCGCGGCTTGTGGTGTTGGGAGGTTTCCTCGTCGCGGTTTCGACCGTCGCGCTCGCGCGGGAGGACGGCGATGGGTCGGTGAGCAAGGCGAGGTTCGCGCCTCGTGGAGAAAAGAACCTCTTGGATCCGGGGAGATGGAATCCCTGGGACCAGGGGTTCCGGATGGATGGAAATGTTTTCGTCTGCGACAACGGCGACGACGAGAAGGCGCGGCGGGGGGCGACTCAGCGCGTCGTTTTGAACCAGAAGACCCCCGCGCCGATCATCGCCTCGGCCTGGAGCAAGGCCGAGGGGGTTTCGGGGACGGCCGACGCCAATTACTCGCTCTATCTCGACCTGGTCTACGACGACGGAACGCCCGTTTGGGGGCAATCGGCCCCGTTCGCGGTCGGGACCCACGACTGGGCCGAGGCCCGCGTGGTCTTCATTCCCGATCGGCCGGTCAGGGAATTATCATTTCACCTGCTAATGCGCGAGCACGCCGGCAAGGCGTCGTTTCGCGAGCCTCGACTGGAGGCCGTGGAGTCGGCCTCGGGCGTCTCGTTCGACGGAGTGCCGGTCGCGCCGAAGGGGCCGGCGCGCGAGGGCTTCCAAGCGCGCGACGTCGCCGACGACGGGGATTTCGTCCGCATCGAGAAACGGGCCCTGGGGTTGAGCCTCGACGTTCAACGGACGACCGAGCGCGGGGTTGAGTTCTTCGACGCGACCCTCCGCGACGAGACGGGCGAGGACCGGGCCGTGACGCTGCTTTACGCGATCCCCGTCCCGGCCGAGGGGACGCGATGGCTGGAGGACCCCCGGCGCTCGTCGGCGGTGGAGGGGAATCGCGAGTACATGAAGACCGCGACCTTCCGCGCCGGGGCCAACGGCCGGCTGTCGGTCTATCCGTTCGGAGCGGTCGCGCGCGAGGACCGAGGGGTCGGCTTGGGGCTCGACATGGCCCATCCGGCGTTTTACCGGGTCGGCTACAACGCGGGGACCGGCGAATTGTTCATCGCCTTCGACGTGGGGCTGACGCCCGAGAAGCCGACGGCCAAGCTCCGGTTTTGCCGGTTCGCCTTCGATCCGGCTTGGGAGTTCCGCGCGGCGCTCGACGCCTATTACAAGGCCTTCCCCGAAGCCTTCGAACGGCGCGTGGCGGAGCAGGGGATCTGGATGCCCTTCAGCCCCATCAGCAAAGTGGAGGGCTGGCGTGACTTCGGCTTTCGGTTCAAGGAGGGACACGACGAGACCGCCTGGGACGACCAACACGGGATTCTCACATTCCGATACACCGAGCCGATGACCTGGTGGATGCCGATGCCGCCGGAGATGCCCCGGACGCTCGAAGCCGCCGCGGCCGAGGCCAAGCGGCTCGCCGAGGCGGGCAACCCCGCGGCCCGGGCGCTCCTAACCAGCGGTTATCACAATCGCGACGGCCAAGTCCCGGGCCTGTTTCGAGACGAGCCCTGGAATAAGGGGATCGTCTGGAGCGTCAACTCGTCGCCCGGGATCGCCGGAGAGATCAACGATTTTAAACATAAGTGGAGCGGTCGCGTCCGCGAGCGGTACCACGGCGAAGGGCGCAAGGGGAACCTCGACGGCGAATACGTGGATTCGAGCGAGGGGTACGTGACCGACGAGCTCGACTTCCGCCGCGACCACTTCGCCGCGGCGGAGACTCCGCTCGTCTTCTCGGTCGGCGACCACCGCCCCGCCGTCTTCCGAGGACTCATCGCCTTCGAGTACATCCGGGGGATCGAGAAGGACGTTCGCGGCATGGGCAAGCTGATGATGGCCAACTCCACGCCCATCCGGCTCCCCTGGCTCGCCCCATTGCTCGACGTGCTGGGGACCGAGACCAACTGGAATCACAACGGGAGGTGGTCGCCCACGTCCGACGCCGACCTGTTGTATCGACGCGCCCTGAGCAAGGGGAAACCCTACTGCTTCCTGATGAACACCGATTTCGAGAACTTCGGCCCCGAGTTGGTCGAGAAGTACATGAAGCGGGCCACGGCCTACGGCATGTTCCCCGGCTTCTTCAGCCACAACGCGGCCGAAGGAGCCTATTTCACCCGCCCCGAGCTGTACAACCGCGATCGGACTCTCTTTCGTAAATATGTTCCTCTGTGTAAGCTTGTCGCCGAGGCCGGCTGGGAGCCGATCACCGGCGCCCGCTCCAGCGACCCCGCGGTCCACGTCGAGCGGTTCGGCGACCAGGGGACCTATTATTTAACGGTCTTCAACGACGGCGCCGACCAGCGAACCACGACGATCGCGCTCGACGCGCCCGTTTCGGGAACCTCGCGCGAGCTGGTCGGCGGCGGGACGGTCTCTTGGCGGGACGGCCGGGCGACGTTGACGCTCGACGGCGAGGACCTGGCGATTCTGGAGATTCGAGGGGAGTGAGTTGGAAGATTATCTCGATGCTCATGATCCCGTCGTCCACCGCTCGCCTTTTGAGATCATTTTTTCGACTCTTTGGTCCGTCAACTTGGGTGGGTGGCGGGCCGCTTCTCGGAATGAATCGGAAAGGATCCACATGGCTGGAGTTCCCGAACCGGCCGACGGCGAGGCGAAGGCCTCGCCCCGCGTTTTGATCGTCAGCGAGCACGCCTCGGTTAAGTTTGGAGGGGAGGCGATTCTCCCCTGGCATTATTTTCGGCTCCTCCGCCGTCGCGGCGTCGAGGCGTGGCTGGTGGTCCACTCGAGGACCCGCGAGGAACTGACCAGCCTGTTGCCGGAGGAGGCCGATCGGATGTACTTCATGCCCGACTCCAGGCTGAACAAGCTGGCCTGGAGGCTGGGCCGGTTCCTTCCCTCGCGGGTCTCGTACTTCACGCTCGGTTACGCGAGTCGGCTGGCCACGCAGCGGGCCTCCCGAAAACTGGCGCGCCGCCTGATCGCCGAGCACGGCGTCGACGTGGTTCATCAGCCGATCCCGGTCTCCCCGCGCGAGCCTTCGCTTCTGCACGGTTTGGGGGTTCCGGTCGTCATCGGCCCGATGAACGGCAACATGTCGTTTCCGCCGGCCTTCGAGAAGGGCGCCAGCGCGATGGCGGTCGCGCTGGCGCGGAGGGGGACGAACCTGATGAACCGGCTGATGCCGGGGAAGCTCCGGGCCTCGGTCCTTCTGGTCGCCAACGAGCGGACCCGCCGCGGCCTGCCCAAGGGGGGGCGGGGCGAGGTCGTCGAGTTGGTCGAAAACGGCGTCGATCTGGAGGTCTGGTCTCCCCCCGAGGAGCGGGATCGCCGCGAGGGCCCCGCGCGATTCGCCTTCCTCGGCCGTCTGGTCTCCTGGAAGGCCGTCGACCTGCTTCTGGAGGCGCTGGCCCGCGTCGAGACGGACCCGCTTCCGGAATTGGAGATCCTGGGGGACGGCTCGATCCGCGGCGAGTTGGAGGCCCAGGCCAAGCGGCTTGGCCTGGGTGATCGGGTCCGATTCCTCGGCTGGCGGTCCCAGGCCGAGTGCGCCTCAAGGCTCCGCGAGGCCGACGCGCTTGTGCTTCCCAGCCTCTATGAGTGCGGCGGGGCGGTGGTGCTGGAGGCGATGGCCTGCGGCCGTCCCGTGTTGGCCACCGCCTGGGGAGGCCCCGCCGACTATCTCGATGACTCGTGCGGGATTCTCGTCCAGCCGGACTCTCGGGACGCCCTGGTCGCCGGCCTGGCCGACGGCCTGACGCGCCTCGCCTCCGACGCCGAGCTTCGAGACCGCCTCGGTCGCGCGGGGCGCGATCGCGTGGAGCGGGAGTTCGATTGGGCGAAAAAGATCGACGAGATTCTCGGGGTTTACCAACGCGCCACGGCGCGAAGCGGCTCGCGAATGCTGGAGAGCCGCTCGCGGTCCTGAATCCCCTCCTCAACGATCCGGCGCGCCCTCCGTCTCCGCCGGCGGTTCGCCGGAGGGGGCGGGGAGGTCGATCCCGGTTGAGACGGGACGGCCGAGGTTGGGGACCCCGTCGGGGCTCCAGGTGAACTTCTGGGCCCGCGTCGAGCGGTCGGCGTAGGTCCGCGCGAGGCCTGGCTTGGCGTGGTAGGCGATCCAGTCCTCGCGGCCGTCGGGGGAGCGGAAGAACGAGTTGTGGCCCGGCCCGTGGACTCCCGCCTCGTCGTTTCGGGTGAAGATGGGCTCGGGATGCTGTTTCCAGGCCGAGGGGTCCATCGGGTCGCCGTCGGGGGCGATGGAGAGCATGCCGAGCTTGTAGTCGGGCGTGTCGGCCGGGCAGGCCGAGTAGACGAGGAAGATGGGTCCCCGGTCTCCTTGCCGGAGCGCGACGGGCCCTTCGCGGACGTGCTCGCAGCCGAAGCCGTCGGCGTCGAGGTAAACGCGGGGGTCGGTCAGGGTCCAGGGGTTCGTCATCCGGCTGATGTAGAGCCCCTGGCCGTTGGGGCTGGGTCGACCACACCAAACGAAGTAAAGCGCGCCGTTGGGCATGGTCAAAACCGTGCCGTCGATCGCGTAGTATTCGTCTTTGGGGTCGGTTAAGAGCTTGGCCTTGAACGAGTACGGCCCCATCGGGTCGTCGCCTTCCGACTCGACGACGAACATCCGATGCTGAGGCTCCCGGCCGTCGGAGGCCGTGAAGTAGAGATACCAGCGCGGGCCGGCGCCGCCGTCGAGCCGGTGGAACTCCGGCGCCCAGACGTCGCGGTTGCGGCTCGGGTCGTCGTCCTTGTAAACCACCCGGTCGATGGCGTTCCGCAGCTCGTCGAGCCTCTGGGCCTTGCGCAGACGAACGTCGGTCCCGGTCGTCGTCGCCAGATAATACCAACCATCGTGGACCATCAACCAAGGGTCGGCGCTGGGCGCTTCCTGAACCGGGTTGCGAAACGTCGAGGTCTGGGCCGGCGCCGGGTCGGCCTGAACGACCAGCGCGGCCATCGCCAGAGGCGCGAGCCATGTTCGGAGGCGAAAATGTCGGGGCATGGGGATGGTCTCCCTTTGTTGGCGCGGCCGGGGTTGTTCGCGGAGTCCGAGGTTACTCAAAAACCGTGGAGCAAACATCCCTTCCCCCCCGGGAAAAAATGGCCTGAAGGGCCGGGTGGGATCGTTGGATTTCGGAAAGAACAATGGCGAGCGCGTCGCCCTCCCGGTTCCCTCCCACGGTTCATCTGGAAATCCCTCGACCTTCAACCAACCGAGGCCCTCGGTCACCCTTGCCCGGCGAGCGAGGCGCTGGAAGGCGGGGTCGACAATTTAGGCTGGAAGCTTGAGGTTTTTGGCGAGATCGCGAAAAATCCACTTGACGGGCGGTTTTCCCCAGGGCATTCTGCTGATCCAGAGTTGTCGATTTCTCAGGGAGGAGAAGCCATGACGAATTGCGTGTCGCATTTTGATCGTCTGGTCGCCTCGGTTCGACGGATTGTTCAGGCTCCCACGCCGGGCTTTGACCAGGTCTTAAGCCAATGCCTGGAGGACATCGACGCCTTGCGCAATTCCGAGCGGATCACGGCCGAACAGCGTGAGGCGCTTCGGTTTCTGGTCCTGGGCGTGTCGATGCATTCGGCCTGAGCCGTCCTCGCGTTGACAAAATCCCACGCCCGCGCGTTGACCGTGCGTCCCGGTCGCCTGGTGGGTAAACTGGGCGTCCGGACGATGGGCCGATCGAACGCCGGTCGGCCTTTGGGGGGATGAGAACGCGGGGAGGACGGTCGGACGTGAAGGGCACGCGAATCGCGAGCATCTCCGGGCTTCGGGGATGGGTGGGAGACGGCCTTGATCCGGTGACGGCCGCGGAGTTCGCCGCGGCCTACGCCAATTGGTGCGAGCCGGGGCCGATCGTCGTCGGCCATGATGGGCGGATCTCCGCGCCGGTGTTCGAGGCGGCGGTGACGGCCGCGGTCGCCGGAACGGGGCGAGACGTGCTGGTGGCCGGAGCGGCGGCCACCCCGACGGTCGGCTTCTTGGTGCGCGAACGGGGCGCGGCGGGGGGCGTTCAGATTTCGGCCTCGCACAATCCCCCCGAGTACAACGGCTTGAAGTTCTTCCAGCCCGGCGGGATGGTCCTGGGCGCCGACGAGGGCCGCGACGTCCTCAACCGATGGGAACGCAAGGACTTCGCCTGGGCGGCCTTCGACGGTCTCGGCCGGATTCGACGGCTCGACGAGCCCTTCGAGGGCCACCTTCAGCGCGTCTTGGACCTGGTGGACGTCGCCGCGATCCGCGCCCGGAACTTCGTGGTGGCGCTCGACGCCTGCCACGGCGCCGGGGGACGGATGGGTCGCGAGCTGCTGTATCGGCTCGGCTGCCGGCCGATCGTCCTGGGCGCCGAGCCCGACGGCCGATACGATCACCCTCCCGAGCCGACCGAGCGGAACCTGGAGGGCTTCGCCCGGATGGTTCCCGCGATCGGGGCGGCCGTCGGCTTCGCCCAAGACCCCGACGCCGACCGCTTGGCGATCATCGACGAACGGGGGACGTACATCGGCGAGGAGCGGACGCTGGCCCTCGCCGCGCTGAGGCGGTTGGACCAGGAGCGCGGGCCCGTGGCGCTGAACCTGTCGACTTCGCGCGTGACCGAGGACCTGGCGAAAGCCCGCGGCTGCCCGGTCATTCGGACGCCGGTGGGCGAAATCAACGTGGTCCAGGCGATCCTGGCCAACAAAGCGGTGATCGGCGGCGAGGGCAACGGCGGAGTGATCGACCCGCGCGTGGGCCTGGTTCGCGACAGCTTCATGGGCATGGCGCTCGTGCTCGACCTGCTGGCCGGCTCGGATCGACCGCTTTCCAGTTGGGTGGCCGAGCTTCCCCCCTACGCGATGGTCAAGGATCAATACCCGCTGGACGGCGGCGGGGCGGGCGCCGACGGAGTCGCCAAGCTCTGGGACCGGATCGCCGCGGCCCACGACGGCGCCGAGGTCGACCGTCGCGACGGCCTTTGGCTCTCCTGGGAGGACCGTTGGGTCCACGTACGGGCCAGCAACACCGAGCCGATCGCCCGGGTGATCGCCGAGGCCCGTTCTCCGGAAGACGCGCGGGCGCTGGCCAACGAGGTGGGCCGTTGGATGACCGGGGGCGACCGTTCATGAGCACAACCACGACTGACGACTCAAGCGTCTGGCCCACCTTCGATCGCCCGCCATCGGTCGCCTTCATCGACGTCGACGGCACGTTGCTGGCCGAGACCACCACGTTCCTCTTCGCCCGGATCATGCTGCGGCGGGGCATGATCCGCCGCTCGGCCATGCTCCGCGCCCTGTACTACGGCCTGCAACACCGCTTCGGCCGTCTCGATTACGGGGCCCTGATCGCCTATGGACTCAAAAGCATCGCGTCGATCCCGGTCGTCGAGCTGGAGCGGATCGCCTACGAGAACTTCGTCGAGCACGTCAAACCTCGGCTCTATCCGGGGGTCGTCGACCACTTCAACGCCCTGCGCGCGATGGGAACGCCCCTGGTGCTGGTCTCGTCGTCGCCCGGGCTGGTGATCGAGCCCTTGAGCATCTACCTGGGCTGCGCCGATACGCTGACGACCAAGGTCGTCATCAGCCGGGGCCGAATGGTCGGCATGGGCGCGGGGCCCCCTTGCTACGGCGAGGGCAAGCTCTTCTGGGCCGAGGACTGGGCCGCGAGGCACGGCCTGGAGATGAGCGAGGCCGTCGCCTACGCCGACAACTGGAGCGATCGGGCGCTTTTGGAGCGGGTCGGCCGCGCCGTGGTGGTCCACCCCCGATCCAAGCTCCTCAAGCTCGCCATCAAGCGAGGCTGGGACATCGTCCGCCCCAGTCCGCCCCCGCGACGGAAACGCGAGGCGAAGCCGGGGCAATAGCGCCTCGACGGGCCGCGCGAGTCGCCGGTTTCCAGGGAGAGCCCGCGTGTTGGCTTGGTGGGCGGAGGCCGTCCGGGGCCGACCCGTGGTTTCCGACCCGTCCGCGCGCTACATTATAGGGCTCCCGAAGCGCGCGGTTCGGCGGACCATTACGACGTAAGGTAAGGAGGGGGGCGAGTCATGGATCGTCGCGGTTTTCTTAAGACGGGGGCGCTGGGATTGACCCTGCCGGCCTGGCGGGCGATGGCCGAGGAGGTCGCCGATCAGCCGGTGAAGCGGGTGGGGTTGATCGGCTCGGGCTGGTACGGCAAGGTCGACCTCCTTCGGCTGATTCAGGTCGCCCCGGTCGAGGTCGTTTCCCTCTGCGACGTCGACAAGAAGATGCTCGCCGAGGCCGCCGAGATCGTCGCCGGACGCCAATCCAATGGGAAGCGGCCGAGGACGTACGGCGACTACCGCGAGATGCTCAAGGAGAAGGACCTCGACATCGTCCTGGTCGGCACGCCCGACCACTGGCACGCCCTGCCGACGATCGCCGCGGTCGAGTCCGGCGCCGACGTCTACGTCCAAAAGCCGATCAGCGTTGACATCGCCGAGGGCCGCGCCATGCTCGCCGCGGCCCGGAAGCACAACCGGGTCGTCCAGGTCGGAACCCAGCGCCGGAGCACGCCCCACCTAATCGAGGCCCGCGACCAAATCGTCCGGGCGGGGAAGCTCGGCAAGATTGGTTATGTCGACACGTACTGCTATTACCACATGCGAAACAACGGGTCTCCGCCCGACTCGGCGCCGCCCGACAATCTCGATTGGGAGATGTGGACCGGCCCCGCCCCGATGCGGCCGTTCAACAAGAGCATCCACCCCCGAGGCTGGCGCGGGTATCAGGAGTATGGCAACGGCATCGTCGGCGACATGGGCATCCACATGATCGACACCGCCCGGTGGATGCTCGACCTGGGCGCGCCCAAATCGGTGTCGGCCACCGGGGGGATCATCATGGGCAAGGGGGGATCGAGCAACGTCTCCGACACCCTGATGGCCACCTTCGACTTCGACGGCCTTCCCGTCGTCTGGCAGCACCGGACCTGGGGGGCGAACCCCGACCCCGAGTACCCCTGGGGAGGGACCATCTACGGCGACAAGGGAACGCTGAAGTTCAGCGTCAACGGTTACGACTTCATCCCCAACGAAGGATCGCCGATCCACCGCGACGTGACGATGGAACTCGAAGAGTACCCGGAAGACAAGACCGAGAAGGACCTGGAGCGCCACGTCGCCCCGGCGGTTCGTTATCACATGCTCGACTTCCTGGCGGCGATCGCCAAGCGGGACAAGCCCGTCGCCGACATCGAACAGGGCTACATTTCGACCACCGCCTGCATTCTGGCCAACATGTCGGCGAAGCTCGGCCGGTCGCTCGCCTGGGACGCCGAGAACCACCGGATCGCCGGCGACGACGAGGCCAACAAACTTCTCGCCCGACCCTATCGCGGCCCCTGGATCCACCCGGCCGAGGCGTCCGTTTAACACCCTCGCCCATTCAAGAAGGAACGCGCCATGATGTTTTCAAACGATCGCGAAGGACGCCCCACAACCTCGCGCCGCGACATCCTGAAAACGACGACCGCCGCGTTGGCCGCGGCCTCCCTGTCCGGGGCCCCCTCGTTGGCGAAGGCCGAGGGAAAGCCCGCAGACGCGGGCCGGCTCAAGCAGTCGGCCTGCCGCTGGTGCTACGGCAAGATCCCCCTCGACGAGCTTTGCTCGGCCGCCGCGCGGTTGGGCCTGGTCGGGATCGACCTGCTTGGCCCGGCCGACTTCCCGACGCTCAAGAAGCATGGCCTGATCTGCACCATGGTCTCGTCGCACCCGCTGACCGACGGCCTTTGCGACCCGAAGTTTCACGACAACTGCTTGAAGATGATGAACGACGCGATTGAGGCCGCCTCGAAGGAGGGCTGGCCCAACGTCATCTGCCTCTCGGGCAACCGCCGGGGCATCGACGACAAGACCGGGCTGAACAACTGCGTCAAGGTCCTCAAGGAGATCATCCCCGTCGCCGAGAAGGCCGGCGTCACCCTGCACATGGAGCTGCTCAACAGCAAGGTCGACCATCCCGATTACATGTGCGACAACACCGAGTGGGGCCTTGAACTGGTGAAGCGCGTCGGCTCGGACAACTTCAAACTCCTCTACGACATCTACCACATGCAGATCATGGAGGGGGACGTGATCCGCACCATCGAAAAGAACCACGAGGCCTTCGGCCACTACCACACCGGCGGCAACCCCGGCCGCCACGAGATCGACGATGGTCAAGAACTGAACTACAAGGCCATCGCCCGCGCCATCGCCGACGTCGGCTTCGAGGGCTTCTTCGCCCACGAATTCATCCCCGTCCGCGACCCGCTGACCAGCCTCGCCGAAGCCGTTGAAATCTGCCGGGTTTAACGCGAGGGGCGGAGGCGCGTCTCGGGAAGGATTTCGCGGGCGCTTGTCCCGGGAGGGCGAGGCTCCCGCCGAGCCGACACAATGCGCGGGGCTCGGCGGGAGCCTCGCCCTCCCGAACCCGTCCCGCGGTTCTCCCATAAACCTCACAACCCTTATCCGGCCGTTTCCGCTTGAACCAGGACGCCCGACGATGCCTCTCCCCGCGCCATCGGCTCCGGTCATCCTCGACGGCGCCTGGGCGACGGAGCTTCAAAGACGGGGCCTGGCGATCGGCGAGCCGGCCGAGCTTTGGAACCTCTCGCGGCCCGACGACGTGGAGGCGGTCGCGCGCTCTTATGTCGACGCGGGCGCTCGAATCATCCTGACCAACACGTTTCAGGCCAACCCCTCGGCGCTCCAGCGACTGGGAATGGCCAATGAGGTCGCGGCGATCAACCGCGAGGGGGCTCGGATTTCCAAGCGGGCCGTTGGGAGGGCCGACGTCCGGGTCTTCGGCTCGATCGGACCGACGACCGCCGGCGATGGCTTCGATGTCCAGGCCCGGGCGCTCGCCGACGGGGGCGTCGACGCTCTTGCGCTGGAGACCTTCACCATCCTGGACGAAGCCCGTCGGGCGCTCCGCGAGGCCGGGGAGACCGGCCTTCCCGTCGTCGTCTCGTTCCACTTCGACGGCCGCTCGGGCGCGCCGAGGCTTTTCTCCGACGAGACCCCCGAACAGGCCGCCCGGGCGATGGCCGACGAAGGAGCCTGGGCCGTCGGCGCCAACTGCGGCGCGGGGCCCGACGAGTTCGAAGCCCTTTGCCGACGCCTCAAGTCGGCGACCGACCTTCCCATCTGGATCAAACCCAACGCCGGGATTCCGACAATCCGAGGGGAACAGCTCGTTTATCCGATTTCCCCCGGAGCCTTCGCCGCGCGGCTCGCCGGCTGGGTCGAGGCCGGCGCGGCGTTCATCGGCGGCTGCTGCGGGACCGACCCCGATTTCATTCGCGCGCTCGTCGCCGCCCGCGATCAAAGACCATAAAGCGGCCCATATTTGCGACGCAGCGCCGTAATCAAAACGTGAGAATCGATCGGCCCTTCGATGGCCCGCTCGATCAGATTGGTTGGCGCGTATTTTTGGCCGTGGCGGTGGATTTTGTCGTGAAGCCAGGCGAGCAGTTCGGAGTATTCGCCCCGCCCGAGCGACTCGTCGAGTCCCGCGAGTTCGGCGTCGGCCTTGGCGTAAAGTTGGGCCGCGTAGACGCTCCCCAGCGTGTAGGTGGGGAAGTAGCCGAACAGCCCGGCGCTCCAGTGCACGTCTTGCAAACACCCCTCGGCGTCGTTGGGCGGAACCACGCCAAGGGTCTTTTGATACGCTTCGTTCCAGGCCGAGGGAAGATCCGCGGGGGGCAGGTCGCCGGTGAGGAGGGCCTGTTCCAACTCGAATCGAATGATGATGTGGAGGTTGTACGTCACCTCGTCGGCCTGGACCCGGATCAGGGTCGGTTCAACCTGGTTGACCGCGGCGAGGAAGGCGTCGATCGAGACGTCATGGAGCGCCTCGTGAAAGACGCGACGGGCCATCGGGAACCAGTATTTCCAGAAGGCGGGGCTCCGGCCGACCGCGTTCTCCCAGAGCCTAGACTGCGATTCGTGGACCCCCAGCGAGACCGCTTCGCCGGCCGGCGTTCCGTATTGCTCGACCGGAAGGCCCTGTTCGTAGAGGCCGTGGCCAACCTCGTGCAGGACGCCGAAGAAGGCGTCACCGAATTCATGTTCATCATAACGGGTCGTCACGCGAACATCCCCCGGCCCGATCCCGGTGCAGAAGGGGTGGGCCGAGACGTCGAGCCTTCCGCGCTGAAAGTCGAAGCCCAGGGCCGAGGCCGCCGCCTTGGCGAACGTCTTTTGGCGGTCGACGGGAAACGAGCGCTGGAGGATCGACCCGCGATTGGGGCGGGATTTGGCCGCCTCGACGATCTCGCCGACCAGCGGCGTCAGCTCTTCGCGGAGCGCGGTGAAGAGGGTCCGAAGCTTGGTTGTCTCGGCTCCTTGCTCGTACTCGTCGAGCAACGGATCGTAGATCAAGGCGGCCGCGTCGCGTCCGCGCGCGTCGTCGCCGGCCCCCACGCACTCCGACTCCCGGCGCTTCAATTCAACCACCCGCTCCAGCCAGGGCAGAAACCGCTTGTAGTCGGACTCGTGCCGCGCGGCGATCCATTCCTGTTGCGCCAGCGAAGTCGTCCGGGCGATCTCCTCAACGAGCGGGCGCGGAAGCTTGGTCCGCCGGTCGTAATCGCGCTTGAGCTGTCGGATGTTGGCCGCCTCGATCGAATCGGCTTCGCTCGCCAGCGACGACGACGTCAGAGCCTCCAGCAGTTCCCCCATCCGAGGCGCCGTCGCCCGCTCGTGCGCGAGCCCAGCCAAAAGCGCCATCTGCTCGCCGCGATGGGCCGCGGCCCCTTCGGGCATGTAGGTCTGCTCATCCCATCCCAGCACGGCCGAGCACGAACCCAAGAGGCTCGTCTCCCGAGACCGCTGGACCAACTCGTCGTAAAGCGCACGCTCGCCCTTGTTTTCAATATTCGACATGTGACGATATGGTCTGTATATGATGGAGAGGCTGGAGCTCAGGCGCGAACCTCGTTTCGCCATCCTGAATCGCCGGGGTTCCGACCTCTTCGATGATACATGGGGCCCGGGCGACCCGTCCAGGTCGGGCGTTCCAGCTTTCCCGGTTGGCCGCGTGGCGTTTGATCACTCCAAGCCCGTCGTCTCTCCTTTAGGCTTCTTCGCGCCCGCTCGGCTCCTCTGGGACCTGAGCCATAGGACGAGTCCGGACGCGGCGAGGAGGCCCGCGAAGGCCAGGACCGTCAACCGCTTGGCGTGGAAGAACCAGCGGGATTGCCCGGCGTCACCCTGGATTACGGAGTAAGGCCTTTCGTATTTCTTGAAGAAGTCCGAGCTGATCGGGAAGGGCGCGGGCTCAAGGTCCTTCGGGGTGAACAGCGCAACCTCGCGCGTCACGTCGCGCAATCCAGGCCCCATATCGCCCCATGCCGGCGCGGAGATCCTCCGCGCCACCCGGCGCGGGATAATCGTCTCGCCCTGAATTTCGCCCTCGGCCATCGTTTCGATGATGATGACCGAGGCCGCGGGGCCCGTGGTCAGCTTGCTCGAACAGCTTACGGTTTGATTGGTGGTCGTGAGATTATAGATAACCGTTGAGGGGTTTTTCGCGTCGTTGTGCCTGGCGGTGATCGAGTATTGGCCCTTCGCCGGATCGGCTTTGACGACGGCTTCGGCGCTCGTCAACAACGACTCGACCTGGAATCCGTTGATCGTTGAGAGGGCGTTCAGGTAGTCGAGGACCTGGGAATCGATCCGGTTGCGGACCCACTCGGGCTGGTCGGGGGCGTAGACTCTGAGGTTCGCGTAGGGGGCCGCCGTCGAGCCGATCGCCGTGAAGTCGAAGGTCTCATTCTTGGACGCGGCCAGCGCCTGGACGACGTTCTTGTACCGGCCGTTCCATCCAGGGAGCGTCATGCCCGGGTCGCCGAGGAACTCCACGAGCGCGTCGTCCCCCTTGACCCAAAGCCGTCCCTTGAATTCCCGTTTCAGGCCGTCCGTCCGAAAGTCGAGAGGCTCGTCCGGCCGGTCTTCGCCACGGAACGTCTCAAACTCGCCCCGAAAGCCCCTCGCCACCACGTCCGCCCGCGAGAGCAGCGCGGCGAGGTCCTTCGAGTCGTCCCCGGCCCGGGAAGGGACGCATGGGAGAAGCCCGACGCAAAGCAACAACGCACCAAGTCGACGCGCCATGTTTCGTCTCCCGCCCAAATCGAGGTCGGCGCGCGACGCGTCCGCCCCATGCAAGGATTTCGAGGGCGGACGCGGATTATTTGGAGAGACGCCGCGGAAGTCGATCGGCCGGCCATTATTCGGGCTTGGGGAGGACCGCCAGCCAGGGGCGGTTGGTTTCGACATCCTCGAAGCCGGCGATCTTGGCGGGGACGGTTTGTTCGGGAGTCTCGCCGTCGACGGGGCGGGCGACGACGCGGAATGGAGCCGAAGCGGCCGAGGATCCCTCGGCGCGGAGTTCGATCGTCACCGATTTGGCCGAGTCGTCTCCCGTCTTCGAGACGACCTTCGTCGCCGAAACGCCTTCGGGGAGGTTGTCGGCCGTCACTTCGATCTCGCCCGCGAATTCGTTCTTGCGGTTGATCGCGACGGTCACCTTGGTCTCGGTCCCCGGCGTCAGGTTGAAGACGTCGGTCGCGAGGCTCGCCGCGAAATCGGGCTCGGGGACGCTGATCCCCAGCAGATAGGCGTGGTTTGGGCTCCCTCGACCGTAGAGGTCGGCGACCACCACCCGGTATTCGCCGTCGTCCGGGGCGGTGAAGGTCAGCGCGGGGTCTCTGGAGCCTCGGCCGGCGTCGTCATTTTCGGCCAGCGTCTTGCCGTCGGGGCCGAGGATCTTCAGCACGGCGTCGAGCGGCAGGCCGAGCGAGCGCGACTCCGCCTGAATGAAGCGCTTGTCCCCCTTCTTCAAGGAGATTCGGTAGGCGTCTCGATCGCCGGGCGGGTCGATTCGGCCGCTGACCCAGCCGCGGTCGGGAAGTTCCGGGGCGTTGTCCGGATCGTTCGGCTCGACCTCGACGGTCGCCGGCCCATCGACGCGGCGAACCTCGGCGCCACCGGCCAGCGAGGGATGCGTCAGGACGAGGGGGCCGATCGCGTCGTCGTCCGCAGGAACGCTCAGGACGGCGTCGGCCTCGGGGATGTTCGGGCCGACGGCCCTGATTTCAGCCGAGCTTTCGGGGGCGACGGCCAGGGGAAAGGCGTGTTCGATGAAGCCGCCGGTCGTCAGGGTCAGGCGGTAAATGTAGGCGTCGCTTCCGGAGAAGCGGATGGAGCTGTCGGGCTGGGCGGGGAAGGCGAAGAGGCGGACGATGTAGGTCCCCGCCGCGGGGGCTTGGAAGAGGATGCGGGGGTCGCGGCCCACCGCGTCATCGTTTTGCTCCAGCACGAAACCTTCGGGCGAGACGACCTGAAGCACCCCGTCCATCGGCGAGCCGATGTGACGGTTGGCCTCCAGGTCGGCCGCGAGGGTTTGGCCGGATTCGAGCGTCACGGCGAATCCGTCGACGTCGCCCGCTTTGGCGAGCCGGCCGTTGACGACGACGCGAGGCTCGTCGATCGTCTGGGGTTGGCGTGGGTCGTCGTTCGGCTCGACCTCGACCAGCTCGGGGAGCGAGCCAACGACGAAGGGGCGAAGGCTGGTCGCCCCCTCCTTGTCGTGGAGGCCGATCCAGCGGAGGCCCGGTCGGGCGTCGTCGGCGACTTCGACCAAGAGCGTTCCCTTCTCCTCGCCGGGCTTGACCGAGAGCCCCTCGCCCTCGACCCGGCAGTCCACCGGCCAGTTGTCGAACGTCCCCGACATCGCGACCGACAGCGACTGACCGCGCGCCGCGCCGGCCGGAAACAGGCCGGTGAGCGTCGGCGGCTTGGCTCGCGCCGGCGGGGCCGACGCCAGGGCGATGATCGCGGCCAACGGGGCAATCCAACGCAACGAGAGGGCCGGCGGACGGAGCGTCATCCCATAAGTTCCCGAATCGGGTTGGGGTCGGAGACCAGGAAGGTCGGCCGGCCGCTGGGGGTGTAGAGGAATTTGCCGGGGTCGATGCCCAGCTTCCTGTAGACGGTGGAGACGAGGTTCTCGGGGGCCAGCACGCGGTCGGTGGCGGCGTAGCCGCTGGGATCGGTCGCGCCGACGACCTGGCCGCCCGGCGTGCCGGCGCCGGCGACCAGCACCGACATCGCGTTGGCCCAGTGGTCGCGGCCCGCGTCCTTGTTGACCTTCGGGGTTCGGCCGAACTCGCCCATGACCACGACGAGCGTCGATTCGAGCATCCCGCGCTGGTTTAAATCCTCGATCAAGGCGGCGACGGCCGCGTCGAAGGAGGGCATTCGCTTCTCGAAGCTGTTGAAGATCCCGACGTGATGGTCCCACCCCCCTTCGTTCAGGGTGATGAAGGGGACGCCGGCCTCGACGAGCCTTCGGGCGAGCAGGCAGCGCTGGCCGAACGGGGTGCGGCCGTATCGATCGCGGGTCCGGTCGTCTTCGAGCGAGACGTCGAAGGCGCGCTGGGCCTGCCGCGAGGCCATCAGCTCGTAGCCCTGCTCATAATATTGGTCGAGGGCCACGGCCGGATCGCCCGCGGCTTTGTCGGCGAACCGCTTGAAGTGGTCGAGCCGGTCGCGGAGGTTCCGCCGATCGTCGACCCGGGGCTCGGCCAAGCCGCGCGGGGGGGCCACGTCGCGGACCCGGAAGTTGTCGGTGTTGGGATTGTCCGAGACGACGAAGGGGGCGTACTTGGCGCCCAGGAAGTTGGGGCCGCCCGAGCGCGTCATGCTCGGCATGGAGAAATAGGAGGGGAGGCCGCCATGCGAGCCCCGCTCGTGCGCGGTGACCGAGCCCATGCTCGGGTGGAAGCTCACGAAGGCGCCGCAGCCGACCGGGATGCGCGGCGGAGCCCCGGTGATCATGTAGTGGTTGCCCGCGCCGTGGTTCCCTTGATCGTGGCGGATCGACCGGACGATGGCGAGCTTGTCGGCGATCGCGGCGAGCCGCTTCATGTGCTCGGAGAAGTGGACGCCGGGGAGCGCGGTGGCGATCGGTTGGAATTGGCCCCGGATCTCGGCGGGGGCGGTCGGCTTGGGATCGAAGGTCTCGTAGTGGCTGGGGCCGCCGTCCATCCAGATGAGGATGCAACTGGTTTGCCGGGCGTTGGGGATCGCGGCTTCGCTTCGGGCCCGCAGGGCGTTGATCAGGCCGCCGCCCATCAGGGCGCCGAGACCAAGACGGAGGCAATCACGACGGGTCGTCGATTCACAGTTCGTGTGAAGCGCCATGAGTTTCGCCTTTTGGAAAAGAAAGAGGAACGCGGCGGATCGAGCCGGCCGGCGAGTTAGTCCTTAAACACGAACTCGGGCGAGTTCAGCAGGGCCCAGAGCAGGTCCTCGACGACGCCGCGGCGGTCGTCCTTGCGTTCCGCGAAGAGCGCCTCGGCGACGCTTCGCTCATCGGGGGAGGGATATCGGCTGTAACAGGCGAGGTACAGTTCCTCGACGATCGCCTCGGGGGTTTTGTCGCTCTTGGCCAGGGCGTCGACCCGGCCGGATTCGGAGGAGAGCTTTTGCTGAAGCTCGGGGGCGTTCATCAGGTGGAGGGCCTGAACGACCGCCGCGTCCTCGAGCCGCTCGCAGGGGGGATCCTGGTTGGCGTCGGGCCGGCCGAAGGTGTCGAGAAAGAGCGAGGGGACGCGGTTGGTCCAGAGCGTGGTGGCCCGGGTCAGCGGGGGGGCGGCGGCGAACGATTCGGGGACGCCGGTCGCGTCGCCGACGGCGTCCAGAAGAACCTCGGCGCGGAGCCGCTGGCGGTAGTGTCGCGAGAAGTTGCGGTTGTCGGCCACGTTGCGCTCGTTGGGCTCGGAGCCGAGGCCGTAGACGTTCGAGGCCATGATGGTTCGGATCAGGTGCTTCAGGTCGTGGCCGTGGGTTCGGAAGTCATCGGCGAGGGCTTCAAGCAGGGGGGCGTTGCTCGGCGGGTTGGTCGCCCGGATGTCGTCGACCGGGTCGACGATCCCCACGCCCATCAGGTCGGCCCAAACGCGGTTGGCGATCACTTCCGAGAAGTAGTCGTTTTCGGTCGAGGTGATCCACTCGGCCAGGATTTCGCGGGGGTCGACCTCGGGGTCGTCGGCCGGGGGCGCCGAGCCGAAGAGGGGCTTGGGCGGAAGGACCTCGCCGGTCAGGGGGTCTTTGATCGAGCCCGACTTGGCGGCGAAGACCATCTCCTCGCTGCCTGAGATCGGCGGCGAGAGCCCGACTCCCTTGCGGCCGACCCGGGAGAAGAAGGCCGAGAACTCGTAAAACTGCTTCTGGCTCCAGGTCTCGAACGGGTGATGGTGGCACTTGGCGCAATCGAGCCGGATTCCCAGGAACAACTGGCTGACCACCGGGGCGACCTCGATCGGGTCGCGGTGGTCTCGGAAGATCGTCGCCGGCCCTTGTTCGAAGGTGCTCCCCTTCGCCGCGACGATCTGGCGGACGAACTCGTCGTAGGGAACGTTGCGCCGGAAGGAGTCGCGGATCCAGCCGTCGAGGTTGAACACCGCCTTGATCCCCACCCGATAGGGGTTGGGCCGAAGCAGGTCCATCCATTTGTTGGCCCAGTAGTCGGCGTATTCGGGCCGCTCCAAGAGGCGGTCGACGAGCCTGGCGCGCTTGTCGGGGGCTTCGTCGGCGAGGAACTCGCGGGTCTCTTCGGCCGTGGGCAGCCGGCCGATGACGTCGAGGAAGGCCCGGCGGAGGAAGGTGGAGTCGGGGGCGGGGGCCGAGGGGGTTAGGCCGAGCTTTTGGAGCTTTTGCCAGACCAGGTCGTCGATGAAGTTGGAGCGGGGAAGCTCGTCGTAAACGGAGGCGGGAACTTCGCCCTCCACGGGGATCAAGACGCCGCAATTGGCGAAGTTCCCCTCGTATCGGGCCGTGACGGTGGCCTCGCCGGCGAACTGGCCCGCCTTGACCCGGCCGTTCTCATCGACGGAGACGACGGTCGACTCGGTCGAGTTGAAGACGGCCAGTCGCGTGACGTCCTCGGTCGAGCCGTCGGAGAACCGGGCGGTGACGCGGAGGTCGAAGGTCTCGTCGGGGCGAAGCTGGCGCTCGGCCGGCTCGACGGTCACGCTCTCCAGCGTCGGGGCGTCGGCGGGGGTTCGGGGATACCCGGCGACGATCCATTGGCGGAAGGTCTCGTAAAACTCGCTCGACGGGTCGAGCCGACGACCGCCGCCATGGGGGATTTCGGCCGTCGCTTTTTGGAGGATGAGGCTGTCTTCGGGGACCGTCCGAAGGACCCGCCGGCCGCCGTCGTCGCGGGCGATCGCGTTGAAGTCCGACGCGGGATCGTAGCCCAGGATCGACAGTTGAAAGCCGTTCTGGCCGCCCGCCTTGCCATGGCAGGCCCCGGCGTTGCAGCCCGCCCGGGTCAGGATCGGTTGAATGTCCCGCTCGAAGGTGACGCTCCCGGAGGGCTCGGCGCCCGAGATCGGTCCCGCGAACAACAAGGCCGCCCCGGCGACCGCCGCGAGCGCCGGGTGAAAGGTCGCGACTCGCATTCCGTTCTCCCCCGCCTTCATGCAACGCCGATTGGCACGCAAACCGTAACATACCCCATGCGGCGGGTTTATTCAACAAGTATTCGACGAAGGAGGCGCGGGGTTGCGATTATTCAACCGCTCATCCGCGTTTACGCGCGCGTTTCAAGCCGCTTCGGCGCGGCCGCGACGCCTTGGGGCGCGGGGCGGCGCCACCCCGCCGCCTGGGGCTTTCGCCAGATGGCGGGAAACGGCGCCACCAGCATGTGGACCAGCCTCGTGTGCGGGAAGATTAAAAAGAGCAGATAGGCGTTGACGATGTGGAGTTTCGTCAGCACGGGCAGGCCGGTTATGAAGGAGGTGTCGGGCCGAAGCGCGAAGAGCGACCACAGGTAGGGCGTCAGAACGGTCGCGAACCACGACGAGCCCCAACGGTTGAAGACCGCCACCGAGATCCCCAAAATCACCTGAACCAGCAGCAGGGCGTAAAGGGCCCAGTCCATCGTCGTCGTGGCGCTCTTGAGCTTCGGGTTGCCCATCCGTCGGGTGATCGCGCCGATCATGCCCACCAGGGTCAAGATCCCGAACGCCAGTCCGGTCACCTCCAGCGCGTAGAGTCGGATCGGCCGGCTGTTCCAGGCGAGCAGCCCCCCGGGTATGAAGAAGGCGAGCAGGTGGCCGGCCAAAACCACGAAAATGCCGATGTGAAACGGAACGACCGCCAGGAAGTGCCGGCGGTTCTCGATCGTCCGGGAGGCGCGCTTCATATAAGCGCGCGGTTGCCGCTTGTATCGCGCGATCGAGACGAACGGCAGGGTGACGAAGGCGAAGTAGGGGAGGACCACGAACAGAATCGTCTCGAGTTTCTCAAGGAAGAACGCCATTTCGGGGCTCCTCGGACGCCTCGGCGCAACGGATTGGAAAGCGACCGGATCACGGGACCACCGAAGCGCGATTCCGGCGACGCGCCGCCGACCCTCTCAAGGGCCGGATGCGCGCGGAAGTGTTCGCTTGGGCAAGGATTCTCCGACTCGAAGCGCGGCCCCCAACGATTCTTTTGGATCAATGGATTCATCAAATTTCCGGGCTGAGCCGCTTGAAACTACGGACGCTCGCTGGAAAAATCAACGCCTTGGAGATCCATGGGGATCCCGATGTCTCCAGGCCACTCTGAAACAAGACCGCTCCCCCACCGATTGGACGGCCGCGCGGCGCTTTCACGATCGACGAGGTCGTTTCAGATTTCGACGAAACATTCCGACGGAACTGAAATACTCGACCTTGGCATCCAGTTTATGGCCCGTTACAATTTCGTCAAGCGCCTTCTCTCCCGAGGCGGCGGAATCGTCCGTCTCATCCTGTTCCGCCAGCGTTTTAAGGAGCTTGACCCATGAAGCCGGAGGGCGAACACGGATCCCCGGTCGCGCGGCGCCGCCAATCCGGCGCGTGGGGGCGCGGAGGGGGAGGGCTTGGCGCGTGGTTTGGCAACTGGGCGATCGGTCGCGGGGCGCTGGGCGTCTTGATGGGCGTTTTGGTCTTGGGAGCGGGGGGCGAGGCCCGCTCGCAAGAGGAGGCCGCGGCGTTTTTCAAGGGCAACTGCATGGCCTGCCACACCATAGGCGGCGGGCGGCTGGCCGGGCCGGACCTTAAGAACGTCGCCCAGCGGCGGGATCGCGAGTGGCTCCGTTCATTCATCATCGACCCAGGGGCCAAGATCAGCGCGGGGGATCCGTACGCGCTGGAGCTGCTCGACAAGGCGCGCGGAGTTGTGATGCCCACGCTTCCCCAGGTCACGCCCGAGATCGTCGACGCGCTTTTGGACCTCATCGAGAAGGAGTCGGGCCTGGGCGTCTCGCAATTTAAAGGGGGAGCGGCGCTCCCGACGCCGTTCACGGCCGAAGACCTCGAAGAAGGCCGCGA
>Ga0180220_1000931_pt1 | contig 25397 bp, 26 predicted proteins | sample eDN5th37CBELigBY_FD_151335 | JGI IMG/M metagenome (GOLD analysis project Ga0180220, IMG submission 151335) | Enriched backyard soil microbial communities from Emeryville, California, USA - eDNA 5th pass 37_C BE-Lig BY (version 2) (version 2) | ecosystem: Environmental > Terrestrial > Soil >...
CGAGAAGTCCGTCATGGCCCCCGACTACCCATCCCGGCGCCGGATAGGCTCGCGCCGGGGATGGCGACGACCGAGCTCCTGGAGCGGGAGGACGAGCGGGCGGCCCTCGCGGCGGCGCTCGAGGCGTCGCGCGCCCAGGGGCGGATCGTCCTCGTCGCCGGGGAGGCGGGGATCGGCAAGACCTCGCTCGTCGCCGCCACCTGCCGGGCCACGCCGCGCCGGCGCGTGCTGTGGGGCGCGTGCGACCCGCTCGTGACCCCGCGGGCGCGCGGCCCGGTCTGGGACGCGGCCCGCGACGCCGGCGGGCCGCTGCTCGAGCTGCTGGAGCGCGGGGCGTCTCGCGAGGCGCTGCTGGGCGAGCTGCTCGCGGAGCTGGACGCGCGCGGCCCCGCCACGCTCGTGGTGGAGGACCTGCACTGGGCCGACGACGCCACGCTCGACCTCCTCGCGCTCCTGGCCCGGCGCCTGCCGCGCGGCCGCGGCTGCCTCGTGGTGACCTGCCGCACCGACGCGCTCGGCGAGCGGCCCGACGTGCGGACCGTGCTCGCGGCGCTGCCGCGCGAGGCGACCGCGCGGGTGGAGCTGTCGCCGCTGTCGCCGGCGGCCGTCGACGCGCTCGCGCGCCGGGCCGGCCGCGACGGCGCCGACGTCCACGCGCTCACCGGCGGCAACCCGTTCCTCGTCACCGAGGCGCTCAGCGCGCCGGGCGACCGCGCGGTGCCGGCGAGCGTGCGCGACGCGATGGCCCAGCGGATGGCCGCGCTGGACCCCGCGGCCCGCGAGGTCGCGGAGGTGGCGGCGGTGGTGCCCGGGCAGGTCGAGCCGGCCCTCGCCGACGCGCTGGGCCTGGCGCGCGGCGCGGTCGAGCCCTGCCTGGCGGCCGGGATCCTCGAGGCGCGCGGCGCCGCGCTGGCCTTCCGCCACGAGCTCGCGCGGCGCGCGGTCGAGGACGAGCTGTCGCCGGTCCGCCACCGCGAGCTGGACCTGCGCGTGCTCGCGGCGCTGGAGGCCCTGGGCGCCGACCCGGCGCGGCTGGCCCACCACGCGCGGCGGGCCGGCGACGTGGACGCGATCCGGCGGCTGGCCCCGCTCGCCGCGCAGGCGGCCGCGAGCGCGGGCGCCCACGGCGACGCGCACGAGCACTGGGAGGCGGCGCTGGCGGTCGGCGGCACGCCCGAGGAGGTCGAGCGGGCGCTGGAGGGCGTCGCGACCGAGGCCTACCTGCGCGGGCGCTCCGAGCGGGCGGTCGAGGCGCGGCGGGCGCTGCTGGCGCGCCGCGAGGCGGGCGGCGACGCGCTGCGCGTCGGCGACGAGCTGCGGCGGCTGTCGCGCGCCCTGTGGTGGGCCGGCCACGGGGAGGAGGCCGACGCGACCGCGGCGCGCGCGGTCGCCACGCTGGAGGCGTTCCCCGACAGCCGGGAGCTGGCGATGGCGATCAGCGCGCGGTCGCAGCTCGCGATGCTCGCCAATCGCAACCCCGAGGCGATCGACCTGGGCCTGCGCGCGGTGGCGCTGGGCCGGGCGCTCGGCGACGACGGGATCGTGACCCACGCGCTGACGAACGTCGGCACGGCGATGATGGACCGCCCCGACCCGCTCCCGGCGCGGGGGATCCTCGAGGAGGCGCACGCGATCGCCGTCGACGCCGGCCTCGACGACGACGCCTGCCGGGCGATCGTGAACCTCGCGTGGATGACGCTGATGTGGCGGCGCGACGCCGAGGGCGCCCGGGCGGACATCGAGCGGGCGCTGGCGTTCGCGCGCGAGCGCGCGCTGGAGGGCTACGTCCAGTACCTGCTCGGCGCGCGGGCGCATCTGCGGATGCTCGTGGGGGAGTGGGCGGCCGCCGAGGCGGACGCGCACGCCTCGCTGGAGCTCGAGCACCAGCCCGGCCCGCGCCCCTGCCCGGGCCTGATCGTGCTGGGCCGCCTCGACGCGCGCCGCGGCGGCACCGAGGCCGGCTCGTTCCTGGACCGCGCGTGGGCGCGCTCGGTCGACACCGGGGAGCTGCAGCGCCTCGGCCCGGCGGCCGCCGCGCGGGCCGAGCGCGCGTGGCTGGAGGACGACCCCGCGGGGGTGCTCGAGGCGGTCGGCGACGTCTACGACCTGGCGGTGGCGCGCCGCGACCCCTGGCAGATGGGCGAGCTCGCCTACTGGCGCTGGCGCGCCGGCGTGCGCGCCCCGGCCCCGGAGGGGACGCCCGCGCCGTACGCGCGCTCGATCGCGGGCGACCCGCGCGGCGCCGCCGAGGCGTGGACGGCGCTCGGGTTCCCCTACGAGGCGGCCGACGCGCTGGCCGACAGCCCCGACGAGGCCGACGCGCTCGAGGCGCTGGCGGCGTTCGACCGGCTCGGCGCGGCGCGGTCGGCGGCCCGGCTGCGCCGGCGGCTGCGGGCGGCCGGCGTGCGGCGCATCCCGCGCGGGCCCCGGGCCGCCTCGCGCGAGGCGCCGGCGGGCCTGACGCCGCGCCAGCTCGAGGTGCTCGCGCTGCTGGCCGAGGGCGCCACGAACGCGGAGATCGCCGAGCGGCTGGTGATCTCGCCCAAGACGGTCGACCACCACGTGTCGGCGGTCCTGGCCAAGCTCGGGGTCTCCTCCCGCCGCGAGGCGGCCCGGGCGGCGCAAAGATGGGGAGCGCCTCCCGATGTCGCGCCGGCGGGCCGGGCGTAGCGTCGCGCCGACCCCGAGAACGTGGAGGAACCCCTGATGAGTGCGACGCAGACCGCGACGTCCGCGGACCGCGAGCTGAAGGAGCGCCACCGGCGCATGTGGGGCCTGGGCGACTACCCGGGCATGGTCCGCGACTTCCTGCTGCCGCTGGGCCCGGCGCTCGTCGACGCGGCCGGCATCACCGCCGGCGACCGCGTGCTCGACGTGGCCGCCGGCACCGGCAACGCCGCGATCGAGGCCGCGAGCCGCGGCGCATCGGTCGTGGCGTCCGACCTGACCCCCGAGCTGTTCCCCGACGGGCGCGTCCGCGCGGCCGAGCGCGGCGTGGAGCTCGAGTGGGTGGAGGCCGACGCGGAGGCGCTGCCCTTCGCCGACGGCGCGTTCGACGTCGTCATGTCGTGCATCGGCGCGATGTTCGCGCCCCGCCACGACGTGACGGCCGCCGAGCTGGCGCGCGTCTGCCGGCCCGGCGGGACGGTGGCGATGCTCAACTGGACGCCCGAGGGCACGATCGGCGAGCTGTTTCGCACGATGCGCCCGTACGTGCCCGCGCCCCCGCCCGGCGCGTCGGCGCCGCCGCTGTGGGGCGGCGAGGCGCACGTGCGCGCCCGCTTCGGCGACGCGCTCGAGGACCTGTCGCTGAGCCGCGCGATGCTCCCGGTCTCGCTGTGGGGCTCGCCGGCGGCCGACCGCGACTACTTCAAGCAGCGCTACGGCCCGACCATCGTGGCCTACCGCGGCCTGGAGGGCGAGCCGGAGCGGGCCGCCGCGCTCGACGCCGAGCTCGAGGCGATGTTCGCCCGGCGCAACCTCGCGGCGCCCGGCCAGCCGGCGCGCTACGAGTTCGAGTACCTGGTGGTCGCCGGGCGGCGGGCCGCGTAGCCGCTAGCGGGCCGCGCAGCCCTCGAGGTGGTCGTTGACCAGCCCGCAGGCCTGCATCGCCGCGTAGGCGGTCGTCGGGCCCACGAACACGAAGCCGCGACGCTTGAGCTCCTTGGCCAGGGCCTTGGACTCGGGCGTCGTGGCGGGCAGGTCGGCCATCGTGCGCGGCGCCGGCCGCGTGTCCGGGTCGGGCGCGAACGACCAGATCAGCTCGGTCAGCGTCGTGTCCTCGAGCGCCAGCGCGGCCCGTGCGTTGGTGATCGCGGCGGCGATCTTCGCTCGGTTGCGCACGATCGCCGCGTCGGCCAGCAGCCGCGCCACGTCGTCGTCGCCGAAGCCGGCGACCTCCGCGATCCGGAAGTCCGCGAACGCGCGGCGGAAGCCCTCGCGCTTGCGCAGGATCGTCAGCCACGACAGCCCGGACTGGAACGCCTCCAGGCACAGCCGCTCGAACAGCGCGTCGTCGCCGCGGACCGGGCGGCCCCACTCCTCGTCGTGGTAGCGCAGGTAGTCCTCGGCGGAGGTGGCCCAGCGGCAGCGGGGACGCCCGTCGGGCCCGGGGACGAGGTCGTCGGCCATCAGTCGAAGCCGAGCGCGACCCGCGCGCGCATCGCCGCCTCCAGCCGCCCGAGCACCCGGTCGACCACCGCCTCCTCGGCGGCGTCCAGGCCGCCCTCCAACGCTCGCGCGGCCACCGCCTGCGCCTCGGGGCGCAGCCGCCGCAGCTCGTCGATCCGCTTCGCCATGTCCCCCCGATCCTGCCACGGCACGAGCTCGGCGAGCGCCGCGTCGAGCCCGGCGACGAGGCCGAACGCGGCCAGGCGCGACCGGCCGCCGGCCAGGTCGACCCGCGCGCGCTGGGCCAGCTCCTCGGCGGCCGGCGCCACGTCGCGGCCGCCCAGCAGCGCGGCCAGGCGCTCCTGGGAGCGCAGCGCCTCGCTGCGCCGCCCGGCGCCGCCCGCCGGCAGCTCCACGGCGGCGCGGTGGCGCCCGTCGGCCACCTCCTCGCCGTAGCCGAACCCGACGCGCACCGCGAGCGCCTGCGGACGGGTCACGTCGCGGGCGCCGGGCTCCGCGGCGGCGATGCGGTGCGCGGCGACGACGCGGTTGAGGACCGCGAGCGCGCCGGTGGCGAAGCCCTCGGCGTCGACGTCGTGCAGCCAGCGCGCCGCCTCGCGCTCGCCCGGGAGCGCCTCGGCGTCGATCACCGTGGCGCGGGTGACCGGCACGGGCGCGACCGCCGGGGCCGGATCGACCCGCCGCGGCCGGCGCCGGCGCAGCAGCCGGCGCTGGGGCGCGCCCAGCGTCGCGATCACGATGACGTGGGTGGGCGCCTCGCCGGCGTGCGGGCGCAGGACGTAGCGGCCGTCGGCCGGACCGATCGCCCAGGGGACCTCGAACTGGGCGAAGCGGAACGCCCTAGTCGCCGGAGCCGGCGCGGTCGGCATCCGGGTCGGCCGGCAACGCGTACTCGGACGGCGTCAGCGGCACCTCGGGGTTGTCGAGCGACTTCAGGCGCTCGACCAGCTTCGTCCACTGGCCCGGGCGCAGGACCGACTGGAACTTCACCGCGCCGCGACCGTCCAGCGGGCGGAACCCGACGTGGATGTGGTCGTGGTGGTCGGCGAGCGCGAGCGTGTTGTCGGTGCCCGGATAGCTGTGCAGCGTGATGATCTGGTCGGGCTTCATCGTGCCCTGCAGCGTCAGCAGCCGGCGCACGGTGATGTCGGTGATCGACCCGGAGCCCTGGTGGCCGAGGATCGGGATGCCGTTGATCTTGGCGATGTCGACGGCGTTGCCCGACGAGTGGTGCGACACGCTGCCGCCGGCGGTCAGGTAGGAGTGGCCGCACTCGAGGCTGCTGACGGTCGGGCGCAGGCCCGAGGCCGACAGGAACGCGAGCGTGGCCAGGACGCGGCGGTCGACGATGCCGGCCTCGACGTCGCGGCGGCCGCACTCGTAGATCTCGATGCGCGGGTCCTCGAGCACGCGCGTCTGGAGCTGCTCCTTGCTCATCAGCAGGAGCTGGCCGATCGACGCGTCGTCGCTCTCCAGCAGCGCGTTGCGGCCCTCGGCGCGGTAGATCGCCGTGGACTCCAGCAGCTTCCACCCGTCGAGGATCGGCTTGGGGTCGATCTTCGGGGCGCCGCGGCCGGCCGGGCGGATCGCGAACGTCGTGTGCGGGCGCTTGCCCCCGCGGCGCTCGCCGAGGCGGCCGAGGATCGTGCCGGCGATCACCTTCGACCCGACCTTGAGCCTCGTCAGGCGGACGTCGTCGCGCTTCAGGCCGTACGGCGTCGTGAAGTACGCCTTGTAGGTCTCCAGGCCGGTCAGCTCGCCGCCCGCCTTGAGGATCTGGTCGCGCCCGCCGGCCTCCAGCGCGTTGGGCCGGCTGGGGTTGGCGAACAGGCGCTGCTTGCCGGCGGTCGACGGGGCGCTGGTCGCGGCGCGCCGGTGCGCGGGGCGGGCCTTGGATGCGGGGCGCCGGGCCGGGTGGCGGCCGGCGGTGGCGGGCTCGGTCGGCGGCGGGTCGGCCTTGGGCCGCTTGAGCTTCAGCTCCTCGGCGACCTGCGCCTTGCTGACCGTCCGCTCCTTGGGGACCGGGACCATCCGCGCGATCGAGCCGAGGTTGCCGTACGTGTACGTGTTGCCGTAGGCGTCGCGCAGCTTCACGTAGCGGCCCAGCTCGCGGGTGCGGCCCATCGCGACGATGCGGCCGTCCTGGACGGCGATGACCGGCGCCTTCGCGCGCGCGTAGATGTCGATCGAGCGGCGGTCGGCGTCGCCGTCGACCGGCAGCGCCGCGTTCTGGCCGCGGGCGATGCGCAGGGCGCGGGCGCGGTGGGCGACGTCGTCGGCGTACGTCGCGCGCGCGTACACGGGGAAGCGGCCCTGGGTCAGCCCGGTCAGCGACCCCACGAAGTCGGCCGGCAGGCCGCTGATCAGCCGCGCGCGCAGGAGCACCGAGTCGACGTACCAGTCGGCGTGGTTGTAGGCGAAGATCGCGCGGCGCAGGTCCTGCTCGGCGCCGGCCGCCTTCAGGTAGCGGGCGGCGGCGAAGATCGCGTCGACCGGGTTGTAGGGGTCCTTGCGGCCGTCGCCGTTGGCGTCGACCCCGTAGGCCTTCCACGACGAGGGCATGAACTGCATCCAGCCGACCGCGCCGGCGCTGGACACGTTGAGGTTGCGGCCGTAGTCGGTCTCGATCTCGTTGATCGCGGCCAGGACCTCCCAGCGGATGCCGTACTCGATGCCCGCGGCCTGGTAGATCGACAGCAGGAACGGCGGGATGCGGAACTTCTCGATGAAGAAGTTGGGGACGCCGATCACGGCCGGCCCCGGGTCGGCGACCGTGTAGGTGGGGTCGGCCGGGGTGGGGGAGCCGTCGGCGTTGCGATCGGCCGGCCGGTCGCGCTTGCGCGTCTCCTCCTCGTCCTCCTCGACCTCGGGTTCAGGCTCGGGCTCGTCGGTCACCTTCTGGCGCTTCTGCTGCGGCTTGCCGTCCTGCGCGGCCTGCGGGCCGTTGGCGGGGTCGCCGCCCTGCGGCTCGGGCGCCTCGACCTCGGGGATCTGCTCGTCCTCCAGCGACGGCGTGGTCTCGGCGGGCGGGGTCGCGTTCGGGTCCGCCGGATCCGCGGGCGCGGTCTCGGTGGCGGTGGCCGGCGGCGCCTCCGGCGGCGGCGGGGGCGTCACGTCCTGGACGGAGACGATCGTCCCCGTCACGCCCGGCACCTCGATCTGGTCGACCGGCGTGCCCGGCGGGACGTCGACCGTCACGGTGAGCTGCTGGCCGCCCTGCAGCGTGACCAGGAGCGTGCGCGGCTCACCGGACGCCGAGCCGGCCGGGACGATGACCGCGACCGCCACGGCGGCGGCGGCGAAGGTGGCGATGGGCAGCTTGCGCCTGATCATGGGAAACGCCGTCGGCTCCTCCCCAGGAAACCCGGCAGGGGCCCGACGGACAGCCCCGAGGCCCCGAAGCTAGCACGGGCACGGGACCGACGGCGCAGGACGGTAGCCATCTGCATCATGTGGTGCAACGCGCAACCGCGCGGGGAATTGCGGCCTTGGTCGGGATCGTGATCGAGGGGCATTACCCGGTCCGGGCTCATTTCGTCCCCGCGGCGTGGGCTCCTTGGCGCGGATCCCGGCTCATCTCAGGTTCGACCTGAGGGTTAGGTATGCGATCTCGGCGGCCGTGCGGGGTAGCCTGCGGGCATGGCCGACGACAGCACCGACGGGATCAAGCAGCGGATCGCCCGCTCCGGCGAGGACGCCCTCGGAAAGCTCGTGCAGGACCTGCTCGAGAACCCGCTGATCAGCGGCGCGCTCGCACGGGCGTTCGAGGCGCGCGAGAAGGCGACCCAGGCGCAGGAGGTGGCGATGGGCGCGCTCAACCTGCCCTCGGCCGCCGACCTCGAGCGGATCACGCGCCGGCTGCGGTCAGTGTCCCAGCGCCTGGAGGGGATCGAGGACTCCCTCGACGGGCTGGACGAGCGGCTCTCGGGGCTGGGCGCGATCGCCACGCTCGAGGTGCGCCTCGGCCACATCGAGGAGGCCCTCGACGCGCTGCGTCGCCAGGTCGCCGCGATCGGCGAGGCGCTGCCCGAGTCCCCGACGCCGCTCCCGCGCGAGCAGGAGCGCCTGCAGGTCACCGCCGACTGACGGGCGCCGCCGCCAGCGCGCTCGCCGCGACGCGGCCGGCGGCCTCCCCGGGGGAGCCCTCCGGGGCGCCGACCTCGAGCACGGCCGCGGCCGCGAGGCCGCGCTCGCGCGCGGCGGCGAGGACCGCGGCGGTCTCCAGGTCGACGCCGAGCACGTCCGGCCCCGCCGGCGCGTCGCCGCCGTAGAACAGGTCGCGGCTGAGCACCGCCCCGGCCGCCGCCCGCGGCGCCGCGGCGCGCAGCGCCGCCAGCAGCCGTGCGTCCGGGGCCACGCGATCCGCGCATCCGAGCGCCCGGCTCGCGCCGTCGCCGCACACGGCCGCCTCGACCAGCACGAGCGTGCCCGGCTCCGGCGCGGCGCCCGTGGCCGCGCACGCCCCCACGCGCACGACGCGGGTGGCCCCCAGCGCCGCGAGCTCCCACACGACCACGGCCGCGCTCGGCCCGCCGATCCCGGTCGCCTGCACGGTCAGCGGCTCGCCGTCGACCGCCGCCGCGCCCGTGTAGCCCCACAGCCCCCGGTGGTGGTTGAACATCCGCGGCGTCTCCTCGAACAGCGCCTGCGCGAGCGCGAGCGCCTGGCCGGGGTCGTCGGGCGCGATCACGCGCGGGGCGAGCTCGGCGGTCGGGTGCAGGTGGACGGTGCGCGGCATCGACGGCCGGCGACTTTAGACTCACCCCATGGCCGATCGCAGGCAGAGCCGCGCCGAAGCCGTCCGCAGCGCCGTCGACGACGCGTTCGCGGCCGCCGCCGGCCAGGCCCAGGCGACGGCCCAGTCCACGCGCGGCCGCGCGCAGGACCTCGTCGACGAGATGGGCCGGGCCGCGGGCCGGGTCCGCGGGGCGCTGGACGACCTGCGCCCGCCGACCGCCGACGAGGTGCGCGCGCTGCGCCGCGAGCTGCAGGCCCTGTCGGAGCGGGTCGCCGCGCTGGAGCGGGCCCGTGCCGATCGCGACGACCCGTAGAGGAGCCCACATGGCCGCACCGCAGTTCTCGTCCGATACCGAGTTCCGCGAGGTGATGGACCGCGTCTTCACGATGATGAGCGAGGACCCGGAGATGGGGCCCAAGCTGCGCGACGCCGACGTTCCGCAGCGCTTCGAGTTCACCGACGTCGACCAGGTGGTCAACATCCGCGCCGCCCGGGCCGGGGAGCCCGGCAACCTCCACTGGGAGTGGACCGATGACGTCGACTGGGAGCCGAAGGTCCGCATGGCGATGTCCAGCGAGACGGCCAACAAGTACTTCCAGGGCAAGGAGAACGTCGCGATGGCGATCGCGCGCCGGCGCATCAAGACCGGCGGCGACGTGAAGGCCGCGCTGGCGCTCATCCCGATCACGAAGCCCATCTACGCGGCCTACCGCGCGATGCTCGCCGACGAGTACCCCCACCTGGTCGTCTGACCGCTGACCCGTGTCGTTGACAGCCCGCGCGAGCCGGTGGGAGCCTCCTGACGCAGCACCGAATCCGGCATCAGGCCCGGTGACGCGAACAGCGTGCCGGCTGATTCCGCGGGCCGTGCCCGCTGGCGGCGGGGTGCCTCATCCGGAGGTCCCGCCGCTTTCATGAGCGGGCCCCTCTCGATCGCGCAGGTCGCCCGCGAGGCGGGCGTCTCGGCGGGCACCGTCCGCCGCTGGATCCGCGACGGGCTCGTCCCGGTCGGCGAGGACGGCATCACGTCGCAGGTCGCCGCCCAGGCGCGCATGGTCGCCCGGCTGCGCGAGCGGGGCCACTCGATCGCCGCGATCCGCGAGGCCGTCGACAGCGGCCGCCTGGCCTTCGGCTACGTGCAGGAGCTGTTCCCGCCGCCCGAGAACACGATCGGCCTGGCCGAGGCCGCGCGCCGCACCGGGCTGGAGCCGGCGCTCATCGAGCGGCTGTACCGCACGCTCGGCCTCCCGGCCGCCGCCGTCGAGACCCTCACCGAGTCCGACGTCCGCTACCTGCGCCGCGCGGCCGACGTGCTCGCCGCCGGCTTCCCGCTCGTCGCGTTCCTGCAGCTCACGCGCGTGTACGGGCAGGCGATCGCCCAGATCGCCGACGCCGAGGTGCGCCTCTTCCACCTCTACGTGCACGAGCCGCTGATGCGCGAGGGCGTCCCCGGGCTGGAGATCGCCGAGCAGATGTCGGGGCTCGCGCGCCGGCTGCTGCCGCTGGCCTCGCCGATCATGGACTACGTCCACCAGCGCAACCTGGCCCACTTCATCGAGCAGGACATGATCGGCCACATGGAGAGCGACGCCGGGGACGCGCTCGGCCTCGGGCGCCTGCGCGTGGCGATCGCGTTCGCCGACCTGGCCGGCTACACGCGGCTGACCGAGGAGCAGGGCGACGACGAGGCGGTCGGCGTCGTCGAGCGCTTCGTCGCCGCGGTCGAGGCGACGCTGCCCGACGACGCGCGCGTGATCAAGACGATCGGCGACGAGGTGATGATCGTCGGCGGCGACGGCGGCGCCCTGACCGACTGGGCCGTCGGCTTCCAGACCCTCTACGACAGCCGCCCGCTGCCCCGCATCGGCGTCCACGTCGGCGAGTGCGTCTACCGCGACGGCGACTACTACGGGCGCGAGGTGAACCTCGCCGCGCGGGTCGCCGCGCGCGCGGCGGGCGGGGAGGTGCTCGTCACGCGCCCGGTCGCCGAGGCGGCCGGCGACCACCTCCGTCTGCGGCGCATCGGCGAGGTGCGGCTGAAGGGCTTCGCCGAGCCGACCGAGCTGTTCGTGGCGGCGCTCGGCGATGCGTGACCCGGAGGCCGTCGAAGCGCTGGTGCGCGCCGAGGGCCTGCTCGCGCCGGGCGCGCCGGTCGTCGTGCTGCTGTCGGGCGGGCAGGACTCCGTCTGCCTGCTGGACCTGGCGGTCGCGATCGCCGGCCGCGACGCCGTCGGCGCCCTGCACGTCGACTACGGGCTGCGGCCCGGGTCCGCCGACGACGCCCGCTTCTGCGCGGAGCTGTGCGAGCGCCTCGGCGTCGCGCTCGAGGTGGAGCGCGCCGGCGGCCCGCCCGCGGGCGGGAACCTGCAGGCGTGGGCGCGCGACCTGCGCTACGGGCGCGGGCTGGCGCTCGCCGAGGCGCGCGGCGCCGACCTCGCCGCCGGCCACACCTCCTCCGACCAGGCCGAGACCGTGCTCTACCGCCTCGCCGCCTCCCCGGGCCGCCGCGCCCTGCTCGGCATGGCCCCGCGCTCCGGGCGCCTGATCCGCCCGCTGCTGTCGGTCAGCCGCGAGGAGACCGCGGCCTGGTGCCGCGCGCGCGGCCTGTCCTGGCGCGAGGACCCGTCCAACGCCGGCGACCGCTTCGCCCGCAACCGCGTGCGCGCGCTGCTGCTGCCGGCGCTGCGCGAGATCCACCCGGCCGCGGAGGCCAACGTCGTGCGCACGGCCGCGCTGCTGCGCGACGAGGCGGCGGTGCTCGACGCCGCCGTCGACGACGCGCTGGGCGGCGCCGCGCACATCGCGCTGCAGCGGCTGCGGGCCCTGCCGGTCGCGCTCGCGCGCCTCGTCATCGTGCGGCTGGCGGAGGACGCCGCCGGCGCGCTCGTCCCGCGGGCGGCGGCCCGCACCGAGGAGATCCTCGCGCTCGACCCCGGGCGCGCGTGGACCGCGCTCGACCTCGGCGACGGGGTGCGGGCCGTGGTCGAGCGCGGCGTGCTGCGCATGGAGCGGGTCTAGCGGCCCAGGCGCTGGTAGCGCCGCGCGGCGAGCGGCAGGAACACCGCCACGATGACGAGGGGCCAGATCACGGCCAGCTCCAGCGCGTGCCGCACCACCCAGGGCCGTCATCGGCGAGGAGCCGGCGCCCGACCCGTTGCCCGAGGGCCGGCGCGCGCGGCTGGAGCTCTTCGCGCGCGACCAGCTCGCCGGCGCACGATCTTCTGGGAGGAGTTCTTCGTCCCCGACGACCACCCGGCGATCACGCGCCTGTGGGAGGAGGGCGGGTTCGCCGGCGAGCAGGACGAGCTGTTCGAGTGGGGGCTCCAGCGCGTGCTCGACGGCATCCAGGCGCGGATCGACGCGATGGCCGGATAGCCTGCGCCCGATGCGCGACCCGAAGATCGGCGAGATCCTCGTCCAGCCCGACCAGCTCCAGCGGCGGGTGCGCGAGCTCGGCGAGGAGATCAGCGCCGACTACGAGGGCCGCAACCCGCTGCTGATCGGCGTCCTGAAGGGCGCGATCTTCTTCCTGTCGGACCTCATGCGCGAGATCACGTGCCCGTGCGAGGTCGACTTCATGGCGATCTCGTCGTACGGGTCGTCGACCGCGTCCAGCGGCGTCGTGCGGATCCTCAAGGACCTCGACGCGCCGATCGGCGGGCGCGACGTGATCATCGTCGAGGACATCATCGACTCCGGCCTGACCCTCCAGTACCTGATGCGCAACCTCGGCGCGCGGGGCCCCGCGTCGCTGGAGGTGTGCGCCCTGCTCACCAAGCCCGAGCGGCGCGCGGTGGACCTGACGCCGCGCTATCTGGGCTTCGAGATCCCCGACCGGTTCGCGATCGGGTACGGGCTCGACCTCGCGGAGCGCTACCGGAACCTTCCGTACGTCGCGGCGTTGGAGGAGTAGCTCGAGGGCTCCAGCAAGCGGCCTGGCGGCCGAATACAGGCTGGTAGCCTAGGTTTTCCCGCCAGACCCGGAAGGCGAGTTTCCTCACCATGAGCAGGTTCTTCAAGAGCGCCGCATTCCCCATTCTCATCGTGGTGGTGCTGGCGTTCTTCGCCCAGCGGCTGATCAGCCCTGGGTCCCCGACGCGCGACACCTCGTACGCCGACTTCGAGCAGCAGCTCCAGGCCGGCGAGATCCAGAAGGCCACGGTCAAGCAGAAGGATCACACGATCGAGGTCACGCGCCGCGCCGAGAACGGCGAGGAGGCCGTCAAGTACGAGGTCGGCTGGGTCGACGACAACGGCAACGAGCTCGTCAACGCGCTCACCGCGGCGCGCGAGGCCGACAAGATCGACGACTTCACGATCGAGGGGACGAAGTCCAACGGCTGGCTGTCCCTGCTCACCTACGTGCTGCCGTTCCTGATCTTCATCGGGTTCTGGATCTTCCTGATGAACCAGGTCCAGGGCGGCGGATCCAAGGTGATGTCGTTCGGCAAGTCGCGCGCCAAGCGCATGTCGGTCGACTCGCCGAAGATCACCTTCCGCGACGTCGCGGGCGCCGACGAGGCCGTCGAGGAGCTGCACGAGATCAAGGAGTTCCTCGAGAACCCCAAGAAGTTCCAGGCGCTCGGCGCGCGGATCCCCAAGGGCGTGCTGCTCTACGGGCCTCCGGGCACCGGCAAGACGCTGCTGGCCCGCGCGGTCGCCGGCGAGGCGGGCGTGCCGTTCTTCTCGATCTCCGGGTCGGACTTCGTCGAGATGTTCGTCGGCGTCGGCGCCTCCCGCGTGCGCGACCTGTTCGAGCAGGCCAAGCAGAACTCGCCCTGCATCATCTTCATGGACGAGATCGACGCCGTCGGCCGCCATCGCGGCGCCGGCATGGGCGGCGGCCACGACGAGCGCGAGCAGACGCTCAACCAGCTCCTCGTGGAGATGGACGGCTTCGAGGCCAAGGACAACATCATCATGATCGCGGCCACCAACCGGCCCGACATCCTCGATCCCGCCCTGCTGCGCCCCGGCCGCTTCGACCGGCAGATCACCGTCGACCGCCCCGACCGCAAGGGGCGCGCGAAGATCCTCGAGGTCCACACGCGCGGCAAGCCGCTCGCCAAGGAGATCAACATCGAGGACCTCGCCGGCCAGACCCCCGGGTTCACCGGCGCCGACCTCGCCAACCTCGTCAACGAGGCCGCCCTGCTGGCGGCCCGCAACGGCAAGCGCGAGATCAGCCAGAGCGAGCTCGAAGAGGGCATCATGCGCGTCGTCGCCGGCCCGGAGAAGAAGACCCGGGTCATGAGCGAGAAGGAGCGCCTCATCACCGCCTACCACGAGATGGGGCACGCGCTCGTCGGTCACTACCTCGAGCACGCCGACCCGGTCCACAAGATCTCGGTCGTCTCCCGCGGCCAGGCGCTGGGCTACACGATCTCGATGCCGCAGGAGGACAAGTTCCTCACCACGCGCGCCGAGATGAACGACGCGATGGCGATGACGCTGGGCGGCCGCGCGGCCGAGGAGATCATCTTCGACGAGATCACCACCGGCGCGTCCAACGACCTCGAGAAGGTCACGCAGTCGGCCAAGCAGATGGTCATGCGCTTCGGCATGAGCGACAAGCTCGGCCCGCGCGTGTTCGGCCACAACCAGGGCCAGCCGTTCCTGGGGCGCGAGTTCTCCTCGGAGCCCGACTACTCCGACGAGATCGCGCGCGAGATCGACGACGAGATCCGCCGCATCGTCGAGTCCGCCCACCAGCGGGCCAAGGACATCCTCATCCAGTACCGCGAGCAGCTCGTGAGCATCTCCGAGATCCTGCTGCGCCGCGAGACCATCGAGCGCGACGAGTTCCTCGCCCTGCTCGACGGCAAGACGGAGGAGGAGGTCTTCGGCAGCGACACGACCGAGACGCCCGAGGCGCTCGGCCCGGCGCCCGCCGACCGCTCGCCCGCGCCGCGGCCGCTGCCGCGCCCCGGGTTCGCGACCGACCTGCGACTCGACTCGCCCGAGAAGCCCGAGCCGGCCTGATCAGCGGGTGCGCGCGCGAGCGCGCGCCGGCCCGTCCGGGTCGGCGTAGGCGACCGCGCGCATCATGTTGCCGCGGTTGCCGCGGTCGATCGCGCGGCGCAGCCGCCGCTGCTCGGCCTTCGACAGCGGCGACGTGCCGCGCTCGACGCCGTCGCCGTACATCGGCTTGACGTCGACGGCGCCGAAGCCGGCCTCGCGCGTGAGGCGGGCGAGCGTCACCGGGTCGAAGAACGCGAGGTGGTTGGCGGTGAACCCGTTCCAGCGGGCGCCGCGGGCCTTCAGCCCCAGCGAGTTGACGTTGACGGTCAGGATCAGCAGGACGCCGTCGGGCTTCAGGAGCGCGCGCAGGCGCCGCAGGTCGGCCACGGGCTCGGCCAGGTGGGCGAGCACCGACCACAGCGTGATCACGTCGAATCCGCCCGCGGCGATCTCGGGGATGTCCTCGGGGGCGCCGAGATGGGCGTTGCGGCCGCTGGGGTGCTGCCGGGCGATCTCGATCGCGGCCGGCGACAGGTCGACGCCGTAGGGCTCGAAGCCGCGGCGGTCGGCGATCCGCAGGAACAGGCCGGCGCCGCACCCGTAGTCGAGCAGGCGGCGGCCGTCGCCGCGGGCGAAGAGCGGGCGGAAGGCCCGCATGACGAGCCGGTAGCGGCGCATCCGGCGCCGGCCGCCGTAGTGGCCGGTGAGGAAGCGGCCGTAGGCGTCGCCGGCGTAGAGGTCGCCGAGGCGCTCCGGGCGGATGCCCGGGTTGCGGTACAGCAGGCCGCAGTCCGGGCAGCGCACGACCCGGTACTCCCACCGGCCGCGCTCGGTGTCGCGGACGTGGAACAGCGGCTTCACGCGCGTCGCCCCGCACAGGTGGCAGGGGAGGAGCACCTCGCGCTCGTGGAGCCGCAGCGTCGCGCCGTAGCGGTCGAGGTCGACCGGGCGCGCCGCGGCGAGGCGGGCGCGCCAGCGCAGCTCGTGGACGAGCGGCGCCCCGGGCAGGACCCACGGCCGCACCTGCGGGCCGCGGAGGCCGAGGCGCCTGGCGCGCGCCTCGGCGCGCTGGGCGAGCGTCGCCATCCCCCCGGCAGCGTGACGGCGTGCCGCGCCGGTTGTCAACGTAGGGTGGCGCGATGCGGCTCGGCGACCTCGCGCCAGGGACGACGCTGCGCCTCGACGGCCGCACGTGCCGGGTGCTCGACGCCGCGCGCGACGAGCACGGCGCGGTCGTCTGCCTGCTCGAGCATCCGGCGTACTGGTCGGCGGTGCTCGTGTGCGGGTTCACGCCCGGCGAGGCGGAGCTGTACGCGCTCGAGCACCCGGCCTCGGTGGTGCGCTCCCAGCTCGAGCTGGCGCGCGAGCGCGTGCGCGACGAGGACGCGTTCTGGGCCGAGTACGGGGACACCGACGCGGTCATCGGCGAGCTCGCGCCGGCCGAGGCCCCGCCGTCGTCGGCGGCGACGCTGGCGCACGACGACGTCCTGGCGACCGACCGGCTGATGGCCGGCGTGCTGTACGACCTCCAGGCCCGCCGGTTCTGGATCGTGCGCGAGGTGCGCGACTACGCGCTCGCGGACCTGGGGATCGACGCCGGTCCCGCTCGGCGGGCCGGGCTGGCCGAACGGCTGCGCGGGCGGTTGCGGCGGGGGTAGCGTCAGTCCTCGAGCTGCACCCAGCCGATCAGCTGCGCCGCGGCCACCGTGCCGCCGTCGAGCGTGAGCGTTCCGCCGACGAGCCCGGCCCGGAAGAGGAACTCGCGCTGGGTGACGGAGTCTGCACGACGACGCGGCCGTCGTCGCGCACCTGCGCCACCGCGTGATGGACGGTGGCCGCGGACGCGGACGCGGCGAGTCCGGCTGTGGCGGCCGCCGCCGCAAGCAGCACGAGCGCAGGTCGCATGGGCGGCGAGCGTAACCGAGGCGATGCGCCCGGCGCTAGCCGTGATCGCGCCGGCGCGGCGGCCGGCGGGGCGCCCGCGGGCGGTCGCCCGGCTCGCCGGGGGCCGCGCCGCGCGCCTCGCGGGCGCGCTCGCGGTCCTCGGAGCGGCCGACGAGATAGAAGGCCGCGCCCGTCGCGAGCACCAGGACGGTGCCCGCGACGATCAACACGACGACGGCGGTGCTCAGGCGGCCGTCACCATCGCGTCGCGCTTGGCGGTGATGCCGTCGAGCAGCTCGTGCATCGAGTCGGCGAACTTCTGCACGCCCTCGATCTCCAGCGTGTTCGTGACGTCCTCGTAGTCGACGCCGGCCGCCTTCAGGTCCTCGAACACCTTGCGCGCCTCGTCGATGCCGGTGTCGAGCGTGCGGGCCACGACGCCGTGGTCCTGGAACGCCTCGATGGTCTCGATCGGCATGGTGTTCACGGTCTGCGGCCCGATCAGCTCGGCCACGTACAGCGTGTCCGGGTAGGCGGGGTTCTTCGTCGACGTCGACGCCCACAGGCAGCGCTGCGGGGTCGCGCCCTTGGCCGCCAGCTTCTCCCAGCGCTCGCCGCGGAAGATCGCCAGGTACTCCTGGTAGGCGAGCTTGGCGTTCGCGACCGCGAGCTTGCCCTGCAGCTCCGTGTTGCCGAGCTTCTCCAGCCGCTTGTCGGCCTCGGTGTCGACGCGCGACACGAAGAACGACGCGACCGACGCGACCTTCGACGGGTCGCCGCCGGCCTCCACGAGCCGCTCCAGGCCGCGGATGTAGGCCTCGGCGACCTCGCGGTAGCGCTCCAGGCCGAAGATCAGCGTCACGTTGATCGAGCGGCCGTTGGCGATCGACTCCTCGATCGCGGGCAGGCCCTCCTTCGTGGCCGGGATCTTCACCAGCAGGTTGGGCCGGTCCACCCAGTCGTGGATGCGCTTGGCCTCGTCGATCGTGGCCTGCGTGTCGTTGGCGAAGCGCGGGTCGACCTCCCACGAGACGTAGCCGTCCTTGCCCGAGCCGGCGTCCCACACGGAGCGCAGCAGGTCGCAGGCCTCGACGATGTCGTCGTGGGCCAGCGCGTAGAAGATCTCCTTCGGGTCGCGCTCGCTCTCGAGCACCTGGCGGAGCTGCTCGTCGTACGCGTTCCCCTCCGCCATCGCCTTCTGGAAGATGGTCGGGTTGGACGTGACGCCGACGACGGCGTCCTCCTCCATCATCCGCGCCAGCTCGCCGGACTGCAGCATCTGCCGCGAGATGGAGTCCAGCCAGACGGATTGATCCTCGGCGGAGAGCCGGTGGAGCGGGCTGTCGGGCATGGTCGTCTCCTTGTTCTCGCGTGCGATTCGCCTCTCTAGAACCTACCCGACGCATGCGGCGGGTCAACGGGGCTTCACAATGGCGGCATGCATGCGGTGATGGGGATCGTGAACGTGACCCCGGACTCGTTCTCCGACGGGGGCGCGTTCCTGGACCCGCGCGCGGCGGTCGCGCACGGGTACCGGCTCGTGGCCGAGGGCGCCACGATCCTCGACATCGGGGGCGAGTCCACCCGGCCCGGCGCCCAGCCCGTCGACGAGCAGACCGAGCTGCGGCGCGTGCTGCCCGTGCTCGAGGAGCTGGCGCAGACCGGCGCCCAGCTCTCGATCGACACGTCGAAGGCGAGCGTCGCGCGCGCCGCGATCGACCGCGGGGCCACGCTCCTCAACGACGTGACCGGGCTGCGCCGCTCGCCGGAGATGGCGGCGCTCGCGGCCGAGCACGGCTGCGAGCTGTGCATCATGCACTCGATCGGCGACCCGCGCACGATGCAGGACGACCCGCGCTACGACGACGTGGTCGACGACGTGCGCGCGTTCCTGGAGGAGCGGCTCGCGTTCGCCGTCGAGCAGGGCGTCCCGCAGGAGCGCGTGCTGCTCGACCCCGGCATCGGCTTCGGCAAGACCGTCGACCACAACCTCGAGCTGCTGCGGCGCCTGGACGAGATCGTCGCGATCGGCTGCCGGGTGCTGATCGGGACGTCGCGCAAGTCGTTCCTGGGGAGGATCGCCGGGCGCGACGTGCTCGACCGCCTCGGCGGGACGATCGCCACGAACGTGCTCGCGCTCGAGCGCGGCGCCGCCGTGTTCAGGGTTCACGACGTCGCCCCGGTCGTCGATGCCCTCGCGGTTTCGGCTGCTACGTTGGCCGGGCGATGGCGGCCGACGACGACCTGAACGACGACGACGCCTACGACGAGGACGACGACGGCGTCGAGAGCGTCGTCACCGTCGAGGTCACCGGGCTGTCGATCTTCGCCGCCGTCGGCGTCACCGATGCCGAGCGCGAGGTCGGGACGCGCATCCTGCTCGACCTGCGCATGGACGTCGGCGAGTGCGACGCGACCGTGACCGACATGGTCGAGGACACCGTCGACTACGCGCAGGTCTGCCAGACCGCGTGGCTCGTCGCCCAGGAGCGCCCGTACCGCACGCTGGAGCGGCTGTGCTCGGTCATCGCCGACCGCATCCTGGCCGACTTCCCCGTCGAGTACGTGTGGGTGAAGGCGGCCAAGCCGGAGCCGCCGATCCCGCTGCCGGTCGGCGAGGTGTCCGTCGAGGTGTCGCGGGAGCCCTCCGACTGAGCCGATGAGCGGGTTCGACGAGCAGATCGCCGCCCGCCCGCTCGGCGACGGCCGCTACCGGGTGCGCTTCGACCCGGCCTGTCGCGTGGTGCGCGGGCCCAACGGCGGCTACCTGGCCGCGGTCCTGACCTCGGCGATCCGGGCCGAGGTCGGCGACGACGCCCGCCAGCTGCGGTCGCTGACCGTCCACTACACGCGCGTCCCCGACGAGGACGAGGCCGAGGTGATCGTCCGGGTCGAGCGCAGCGGGCGCAACCTGACGACGGTGTCGCTGCGCTGCGAGCAGGACGGCCGGCTCGTGGCCCTGGCGCTCGCGGCGGCCGCCACGCCGTACCCGGCGAGCGTCGCGTACGCCGAGGCGATGCCCGACGTGCCGGCGCCCGAGGACGTGCCCGAGCCGGAGGTGCCCGAGGTCTTCCGCGACCTGCCGATCCTGCGCCACTACGACATCCGGCCCGTGCTCGGCCATCCGCCGCTCTCGCGCGCCGCGGAGGCATACGCCGGCGGCTGGATCCGGCTGCGCGAGGAGCGGCCGATCGACGTGCCGCTGCTCGTCGCGATCGCCGACTCCTGGTGGCCGTCGCCGTACTCGGTCACCGACGGCCTGATCGCCGCGCCGACCGTCGACCTCACCGTGCACCTGCGCGGCGCGCTGCCCCGCCCGCACGACTGGGTGCTGATCGACGTGCGCTCGCGGACCGCCCAGGAGGGGTTTCTCGAGGAGGACACCCGGATCTTCGCGCGCGACGGGACGCTGCTGGCCCAGTCGCGGCAGCTCGCGCTGGCGTTCTGAGCGATGGGCGGCGGCGAGATCGGCTACCTGGGACTCGGCTCCAATGTCGGCGACCGCCGCGCGAACCTGCAGGCGGCGGTCGACGCGCTCCCCGCCCACGGGGTGGAGGTGCTGGCGTCGTCGTCGACCTACGACACCGACCCCGTCGGCGAGATCCTCGACCAGCCGTCGTTCCTGAACGCGTGCGTGCGGATCCGGACGGAGCTCGATCCGGAGGCGCTGCTGGACGCGTGCAAGGCGGTGGAGCGGGAGCTGGGGCGGCCCGAGCGGTACGTGCGCCACAGCCCGCGGGCGATCGACGTCGACCTGCTGCTGCTGGGCGCGCGCGAGTACCGCTCCGAGCGGCTGCGGCTCCCGCACGAACAGGTGCTGGCGCGGCGGTTCGTGCTGATCCCGCTGCTGGAGCTCGACTTCGGGCTGCGCACCCCGGCCGGCGAGTCGCTGGCCGAGGCGCTGGCGGCGCTGCCGCTCGACGAGGGCGTGCGCCGCGAGGGCCCGCCGCTGCGGCTGCCCGGCGACCGCGGCCGCTAGGCCAGTCCGACCTCGGCGCCGGGAATCCACTCGGCCGGCAGCGCGCCGGCCGGGATCGACCCCGGGTAGCTGGGGAACACGCGGCGGGCGAGCTCCCCGGCGGGCCGCGCGTCGACGAGCGGCGCGACGTCGCCGATCGTCGTGAGCAGACGCAGCCCGGCGCCGACCTGCAGGTCGGCGACGTTGAGCTGCTCGCCGCCGAGGACGCCGTCGGCGATCCAGCCGTCGACGCGGTCGAGATGGGCGGGCAGCGCGGCGAGGTCGGCGCGGACGGTCTCGTCGTTGGAGTGGTTGAGCGCCTGCTCGACCCGGATGACGACCGGCGCCGAGCGCGCGGCGAGCGACAGCGGGAGCGGCAGCTTCGCCTCGGCCGCGTAGCTGGGCAGCGCCGCCTGGTCGCGCGCGAACGCCGCCCAGATGATGCGCCGCCCGAGCGGCTGCAGCACCTCGTCGCCCCACGCCTCGGCCGCCTCGACCTTCGCCCGCAGCGCGGTGTCGGCGGGCAGCAGCGGCGGCTCGGGCTCCAAGCCGTCGAGGACGCGCAGGATCGCGCGCGAGCCGACCACCCTCGAGCCGTCCTCGAGCATGAGCCCGGGCACCGTGCGCTTGCCGAAGCGGAGCTGCTGGTGGAGCACGTGGACGACCGGGAGGAGGTCGACGCGCTCGTAGGCGAGGCCCTTCAGCTCGAGGGCGCGCTCGACCGTGGCGCACGGGTGCGAGCCGGGGACGACGTAGAGCTTCAGCCGGTCGGCCACCGCGACGAGCATACTTCCCGGGCCATGCTCCTCGTCGTCGACGTCGGCAACACCCAGACGCACTTCGGCACCTACGACGGTGACCAGCTCGTCGAGCACTGGCGCTTCGCGACCGTGCGCACCTCCACCGCGGACGAGCTCGGCGCCGTCCTGCGCAACCTGCTGGAGCTGCGCGGGCTCGGCCTGGCCGACCTCGACGGCTCGATCGTGTCCTCGACCGTGCCGCAGCTGCGGCCGGAGTGGCGGGCGGTCGGCGCCCGCTACCTGCGCCACGAGACGATCATCGTCGGGCCCGGCATCCGCAGCGGGATGGCGCTGCGCTACGACAACCCGCGCGAGATCGGCCCCGACCGCCTGGTGAACGCGGTCGCCGCCTACGAGAAGGTCGGCGGCGCCTGCATCTGCGTCGACTTCGGCACCGCGATCACCTACGACCCGGTGAGCGCCGACGGCGAGTACCTCGGCGGCATCATCTTCCCGGGCGTGGAGATCTCGATGGAGGCGCTGACCGAGCGCGCCGCCGCGCTGCCGAAGATCGAGCTGCACGAGCCGCGGACGCTGATCGGCAAGACGACCGTCGACGCGATCCGCTCCGGCGTCGTCTACGGCTTCGCCGGCACCGTCGACGCGATCGTGCGCCGCCTGCGCGCCGAGATCGGCGAGGACGCCGAGGCGATCGCCACGGGCGGCCTGGCGCCGGCGATCGTGCCGTTCACGGAGACGATCGACGAGCTGGACGACCTCCTGACCCTGCGGGGGCTGCGGCTCCTGTGGGAGCGCAACCGCTAGGGCGCGAGCGCCAGGACCGCGGTTAGGCGCCTCGCGACCCAGGCGGGGTCGTTGACGACCTGGCGCCAGGTGAGGCGCAGGACGCGCCAGCCCTGGGCCATGCGGTCGGCGTCGCGGCGGCGGTCGGACTCGAAGGCGTTCGGGGTGTCGTGGGTCTCGCGGCCGTCGAGCTCGACGGCGAGGCGGCGCTCGCGCCACAGCAGGTCGACCTCGTGGCCGAGGAGCTTGACGTTGACCGCGGGGCGCGGGAGGCGGGCGGTGCGGATCAGGCGCAGCGCGCGGCGCTCGAGCTCGGAGCGGGTGAGGACGTCCTGCGGGCGCGTGACGAGCAGCGCGGCGCGCAGGCCCTTGAGGCCGCGGCGGCCGGTGCCGCCGGCGATCGTGGCCCGGATCGCGTTCGCGTCGAAGCGGCGGCGGGCGGTGGCGCGGTCGATGGCGGCGACGACCTCGCGGACCGGCAGGATCTCGGCGAGGTCGAGGAGGGTGCGCGCGACGGTGGTGACGCGGATGCCGTCGACGACCGTCACCTCCGCCGCCGGAAGCCGTCCGCCGTGCACCCGCACGGCGGCGTAGTCGGTGGGAGTGCGCCCCGGGACGGTGATCTCAGGCACACGGGGTCGGCCTCGAATCCCCCACAGCGCGGCCGCCGCCCGATGCGACACCACCGCGTCCTCGCCGCCGGCGTAGGCCGCCGCCAGCCAGCGCCCCCGGTCACCGAGGCCAGGGTGGCCCACCGCGTACACGCCGCGATGGACTCGATGCAGCCAGCCCGCGGCGACCCGATGCTGGATGGCGCCGGGCGTCAGGCCGGCAGCGAGGAGCTGCGAGCGGTCGACGACCCCGTGCTGCCGCGCCGCGATCCACGCCACGCGGGCGTCGGGAGGCAGGGGGGTGATCGGAGAAATCACTGTCATGCAGCGATTAGTCCGATCACCCCCGCGGATTCGCCCCCTCTAGGCTGAAGGGCGTGTTGACGGATGCGTGGCAGCTCGGGCCGATCACCGTGCCCAACCGCGTCGTGCTGGCGCCGCTGGCCGGCATCGGCACGTGGTTCGTGCGCCTGCAGGCCAAGCGCTACGGCGCCGGCCTGGCCACCTCCGAGATGGTCTCGAGCTTCGCGATCCACTACCGCAACGAGAAGACCGTCACCGAGCTGCTGCGGGTCCATCCCGACGAGCACGCGGTCAGCGACGCGCCCACGTCGCTGCAGCTCTTCGGGCAGGACCCCGAGATCATGCGGAGCGCGGCCGCCTACGTGCGCGAGCACGTCCCCGGCGTCGACGTCATCGACCTGAACATGGGCTGCCCGGTGCCGAAGGTCTGCAAGACCGGCGCCGGCGCGGCGCTGCTCAAGGATCCCGACACCGCGGTGAGGGTGGCGAAGGCCGCCGCCGAGGGGTCCGGCCTGCCCGTCACCGTCAAGCTGCGCTCCGGCCAGCGCGCCGGCGAGACCGACGGCTTCGATCTCGCCAAGCGCCTCGTCGACGAGGCCGGCGTGGCCGCCATCGCCTTCCATCCGCGCTCGGCCCAGGTGCACCACAAGGGCACGCCCGACTACGCGCTCGCGGCCCGGCTGGTCGAGGAGCTGCCCGCGCCCGTGATGCTCTCCGGCGGCCTGCACGACGCGGACGCCGCCCGCCGCGCCTACGAGATCACCGGCGCCGCGGCGATCATGCTCGCGCGCGGCAGCCTCGGCAACCCGTGGCTGTTCCAGCAGCTCCTGGGCGAGCGCGACGACGAGCCGACCCCCGGCGAGGTCCTGCGCGAGCTCCACTGGCTCATGGACCGCGCCGTCGAGCACATGGGCCCCGAGCGCGGCGGCCGCTGGCTGCGCAAGGCGTACCCGTGGTACGTCGAGCGCCTCGGCGGCGGCAAGGAGATGCAGGCCGCGATGCAGCAGGCGTCGACAGTCGAGCAGGCGCGCGAGGCGCTCTACGCCGCCGCCTGAGGATCCAGCTCGTACGAGAACCGGGTGAGCTGCTCGCAGCCGTCCTCGGTGACGAGGAACAGGTCCTCGACGCGCACGCCGCCGTAGCCGTGGCGGCCGGTGCCGGGCTCCAGCGCGACGACGTCGCCGGCCACCAGCGGCTCGCGGCCGCTGCGCCCCAGCGCCGGCGGCTCGTGCACCTCCAGCCCGACCCCGTGGCCCAGCGAGTAGAAGAACCCGTCGCGCAGCGGCTCCTGGCCCTGCGGGTCGCGCTGGGTCGGCTCCCCGGCCGCCTCGAACACGTCGCAGGCGACCTCCCACAGGTCACGCCCCGCCACGCCGGGCGCGAGCAGCGCGACCGTGCGCGCGAGCGCGTCGCGCGCCAGCCCGTGCCAGGCGATCACGTCGTCGGCCGGGGTGCCGACCACGAACGTCCGCGTCATGTCCGACCAGCAGCCGCTTGCGCGGTCCTGCGGCCACAGGTCGACGACGATCGGCACGCCGGGCGCCAGCGGCCCGCTGCCGGCGTGGTGGCCCAGCACGCCCTGCGCGCCGCCCGCCGCGATGAGCTCGTCGAGCGTACAGTCGCGCGCCGCCACCGCCGCGCGGATCTCGCCCTGCAGCCGCTCGCTCGTGAGGACCTCGCCGTCGACCCGCAGCACCGGGCCGGCGGCGGACGCCCGCGCGAGCAGCGCCGCCGCGGCCGCCATCCCCGCTTCCGCCGCCGCCGACGCGCGCCGGATGCCCGCCAGCTCGGCGCCCGCCTTCACGCGCCGGCGCTCTTCGAACAGCTCCGTGTCGACCGTCGCCTCGATCCCCGCGCCGCGCAGCCGGTCGGCCAGCGCCAGCGGGAACGTCCGCGGCACCGCCGCCCGCGTCACGCCCATCCGCCGGCACGCGCGCACGTGGACCTCGTCGAGCGCGTCCTCGCGGTGCATGCCGCCCTCCACCAGCTCCACGAAGCCGAGCGCGAACGGGTCGAGGATCTCCAGATCGGGCCGCGCCTCCAGCGCGTTCGCCTCGTCGACGGTGTGCAGCACGGCGAACGGACGCCCGTCCCGCTCGCCGTACAGGAAGGGGTCCCCGATGGCCGCCGGGACCTCGTGGCGGAGCTCCGGCGAGCCGGTCGTCGCGCCGTGGATGAGGACGTCGGGCTCGATCCCCGCCAGGCTACGCCGATCGGGCGGGATCCGGTGTCTCGGGACCCCCGCAGGACCGCGCGCGGCCGTTGCT
>Ga0180220_1000932_pt1 | contig 25390 bp, 22 predicted proteins | sample eDN5th37CBELigBY_FD_151335 | JGI IMG/M metagenome (GOLD analysis project Ga0180220, IMG submission 151335) | Enriched backyard soil microbial communities from Emeryville, California, USA - eDNA 5th pass 37_C BE-Lig BY (version 2) (version 2) | ecosystem: Environmental > Terrestrial > Soil >...
CATGATCGGCAGATGCACCGAGATCAGCAGGGAGAGCACGTCGACGCCCGGCTGGCCGAAAACGCCGAGCAGGAGCGGGATGCCGAGCAGCACCAGGTTCGAGAAGGACGACGACACGCCGCCCACCACGCCGGCACGTGCATCCCGGCCCAGCCAGCGCGTGACCAGCAAATGGCCGGCCACCCAGCTCAGCGCAATGGCGCTGAAATAGGCGGCCCACAGCGACCAGGGCGCGGCCCCGTGAAAATCGACTTTCGACAGCGTGCGGAACAGCAGCACCGGCATGGCCACGCCGACCGCGAACTGCCCGAGCACTTCGCCGGCGCCGGCCTTCAGATAGCCGCTGACCGCGGCGATATAGCCGAGCGCCACGAGGCCGAACACGAAAAGGATGGTTTCGATCAGGGACGACATGGAGTTCCAGGACCAGCGCGTGGCATCATGCAAAAGTGGTCCCTTGCCGCAACCGCAAGGTGCCGGTCAACGAATAGTTGATTCGCCGGCGAAACCGGCCCGCTTGTTTTTCAGAGGGCTTTGGCATCCCTATATGCCTCGAATCGAAATAGGAACGCTCATGCTCCGGTCCTTCGCCGCCTTGCTGCTCCTGCTGCTGGTTCTGCCCGCCCACGCCACGGATGCGGGCTGGGCGGCGCTGCGCGAGGGCGGGCATGTCGTGCTCCTGCGGCACGCCATGATCAGCGGCACTACCGAGCCGGCCACTTTCGACATCGAGAAATGCAACACGCAGCGCAACCTGTCGGATCGCGGTCGGCAGCAGGCGCGCAAGATCGGTGCCCTGTTCGGCGCGCGGGCCGCCCCCGTCGAGCGCATCCAGTCGAGCCGCTATTGCCGTTGCTTGGAAACGGCCCGCCTCGCCTTCGGCAATCAGCCGGACCCGTTTCCCGCCCTCGACCCGCTGAGCGACGATCCTGCCGACCGTGACCGCCAGCGCGGGGAAATCCTCGAGGAAATCCGTACCTATTCCGGCTCGGACCTGCTGGTTCTCGTCACCCATCTGGAAAACATACAGGACCTCACCGGCGTATCGCCCCGCGAGGGCGAGGCGGTGATCGTCGCCCCGCAAGGCGACGGCGTGCGGGTGCTGGGCCGCGTGGTGTTCTGAATTTGGCGGGCTGTCCTCACGCCTCCACGGCGACGAATTTCAACACGCCGACGACGCCCGATCCGCTGCGCTTGCCGTCCGAGGGATGGTTGATGCCATCCGTCACCAGGACTTCCTCGAAGTCGAAGGGGCTTACGCTTTCGAGGCAAGCGGCGTTGACGCCATATTCATTCGGGTTGGAGCGCCTCTGGTGATGGGTATAGATGCCACAGACCGAGCAGAAATAGTGCTTCGCCGTGCCGGTGTTGAACTGGTAGAGCGCCAGCTTCTCCTGTCCCTCCAGAATTTGCAGGTCGCCGAGTTCGGCGGTCACCGCCACCGCGCCGCGCATGCGGCAATAGGAGCAGGTGCAGCGCCGCGCCGAGCGCAGCCCGTCGCGCAACCGCACATGGAACCGAACCGCCCCGCAATGGCAGGCGCCGTTGGCTTCGTTCATATCCGGATCGGGCATCGCAATCTCCTTCATTTGAGCCGCTGCGAGGCTACCATGAAATGCGGTGCATATACGTCGGCAGGGCGCCGCCGCCCGCGCTTGCGGCACATTCGGCCTTTTCCTGCTGGCAAAAACCGATTAGACAGCGCCCAAACGTCTGAATCCAGCATTCGCCGCAGAATCGAAGGAAAATCCCTTGTCCACCACGTTCGATAAAGTCGCCAAGATCATCGCCGACACCAGCGAGATCGACCTTGCCACGATCACGCCCGACAGCCACACCATCGACGATCTCGGCATCGACAGCCTCGACTTCCTCGACATCGTGTTCGCCATCGACAAGGAATTCGGCATCAAGGTTCCGCTGGAGAAGTGGACGCAGGAAGTCAATGACGGCAAGGCTTCCACCGACGAATATTTCGTCATGAAGAACCTCTGCGCCAAGATCGACGGGCTGATCGCCGCCAAGGGCGCCTGAACCCAGAGAGCGGCCCGAAGGATCGGCAACAGCACATGAGCGCCCGCGACGTCGTCATCACCGGCATCGGTCTCGTCTCCTCGCTGGGAGAGGGCACCGATGCGCACTGGCAGAAATTGTCGACGCCCGGCACCCTGCCGGTGCTCGATGCGGAGCGCTTCGCGCCCTACACCATCCACCCGTTGCCTGAAATCGACTGGAGCCTGCAGATCGCCAAGCGCGGCGACCAGCGCCAGATGGAAACCTGGCAGCGCCTCGGCACCTATGTCGCCGGCCTCGCCCTGGCCGATGCCGGCATCAAGGACAATGAGGAACTGTGCGCCACCATGGACATGGTGGTGGCGGCAGGCGGCGGCGAGCGCGACGTGGCGGTCGATTCCGACATTCTGGCCGCTTCCGCGCAGCGCGACGATTTCGACGTGCTGCTCAACGAGAAGCTGACCACGGAGCTGCGCCCCACCCTGTTCCTGGCCCAGCTTTCCAATCTGCTGGCCGGCAACATCTCCATCGTCCACAAGGTCACCGGTTCCTCGCGCACCTTCATGGGCGAGGAAGGCGCCGGCGTTTCGGCCATCGAGACGGCGGCCGCGCGCATCCGCTCCGGCCAGTCCACGCACATGCTGGTCGGCGGCGCCTTCCAGACCGAGCATCCCGACATGCTGCTGGGCTACGAGCTTGCCGGCTACCTGCATCGCGGCGAATGGAAGCCGGTCTGGCAGCGGCAGGGCGCGGAAGGCGGCGGCATCGTCTCCGGTTCCGGCGGCGCGTTCCTCGTCCTGGAAAGCCGCGAACATGCCGAGAAGCGCGGCCAGCGCATTTATGCGACCCTAGGCCCCGTTGCCTCCGGCCGTGCCCGCCGCGGCAGGGACGAACTGGCGGCCGGCATCAATAGGCTGCTCGATACGGTCGACGCCACCGAAACCGGATTGCTTGCCATTTCCGGCGCGTCGGGCGCTCACAAGGCGACCGCGGCCGAAAAGGCCGTACTGGACGCCAGGACCGACATCGCCGCGCGCGCCTTCTCGACGCTGACCGGCCACCTCAAGGAAGCGCAGTTTCCGTTCGCCGTGGCGCTGGCAGCGCTGGCGGTCAGCAACAAGGCCCCCTATCCGCCCTTCGAGGCCGGCGAAAAGGCTTTTGACGGATCGTTGAAATCCGTACTGGCAACCACCATCGGCTATCACCATTTCGAGGGCGCGGCGCTGGTCAGCGCAGCAGATTGAAGCCCGGAGCCCGTGACATGACGAAGTTCAAGGATCATCTCGGCAGGCCCGTCGTCGCCGTCACCGGCATCGGCGTGGTGACCTCGCTCGGCGTCGGCAAGAAGGACAACTGGGAGGCGCTGACCGCCGGCAAGTCCGGCATCCACCCGATCACCCGCTTCCCCGTCGACCAGCTCAACACCCGCATCGCCGGCACCGTGGATTTCCTCGCCTCCAGCTCCAGGGGCGCCAGCGCCCTGACCTATGAGCTGGCCGAGACCGCCGCCGGGGAAGCCGTTGCGGAAGCGGGCCTTGCGATCGACGATTTCGGCGGGCCGCTGTTCCTCGCCTCCCCGCCGGTCGAGCTCGACTGGCACGATCGCCTTGCGCTCTACAAGGGCGGCGAGCGCGAGCCGGCCTCCGACCGCCTGCTGGAGGTCGCGCGAAACCTCAATTCGCTGGAGATGTTCGACTCCTCACAATTCGCCTCCATCGCCGACCGTCTGGCCGACCGTTTCGGCGCGACCGGCCTGCCGATCACGCTGTCGACCGCCTGTGCCTCCGGCGCCACCGCCATCCAGCTCGGCGTCGAGGCGATCCGGCGCAGCGAAGCGCAGCGCGCGCTGGCCATCGGCGCCGACGGTTCGGCCACCGCCGAAGCGCTGATCCGCTTTTCGCTGCTGTCGGCGCTTTCGACCAGCAACGACGTGCCGGAAAAGGCTTCAAAGCCCTTCTCGAAGGACCGCGACGGCTTCGTGCTGGCGGAAGGGTCGGCTGCGCTCGTGCTGGAATCGCTGGAGTCCGCCACCGCCCGCGGCGCGACGGTGCTCGGCATCATCCGCGGTTGCGGCGAGAAGGCCGATGATTTCCACCGCACCCGCTCCAAGCCGGACGGCTCGCCCGCCATCGCGGCAGTGCGCGCGGCCCTGGCCGATGCCGGCCTCGGCGAGGACGGCATCGACTACATCAACGCCCACGGCACCTCGACGCCGGAAAACGACAAGATGGAACACCTGTCGCTGTCGACCGTGTTCGGCGAGCATATGAGCCGCATCCCGATTTCGTCCAACAAGTCGATGATCGGCCACACGCTCTCCGCCGCCGGCGCGATCGAGGCCGCCTTCTCGCTGATGACCATGCGCGAGGGTATCATCCCGCCGACCATCAACTACGACAATCCCGATCCGGCGATTGCGCTCGACGTGGTGCCGAACGTGAAACGCGAGGCCAGGGTGGGCACGGTCCTGTCCAATTCCTTCGGCTTCGGCGGCCAGAACACCTGCCTTGTCATGGCAAGGGAACCTGTCTAATCCCCCTGTAGTGAAACTGAATGCACGAATGGAGCGGCGCCGCCGCCCGTTCCGTTGCCTTTGCTGAAATGGAGCGTCGTTCGATGCGCGCACTGCAACTCATCGAAGATCGCCGTCTGGAGACGGTCGACATCGCCCCGCCGCCCGCCCCCGCACAGGGCGAGGTGACGCTGCGCATCAAGGCCGTCGCTCTCAACCATATCGACGTGTGGGGCTGGCGCGGCATGGCCTTCGCCAAGCGCAAGCTGCCGCTCACCGTCGGCGCCGAGGCTTCCGGCGAAGTGGAAGCGGTCGGCCCCGGCGTGTCGAACCTGCTTCCGGGTCAGCTCGTCTCCATCTATGGCGCGCGCACCTGCGGCCTGTGCCGCGCCTGCCGCGAAAAGCGCGACAATCTGTGCGAGCACGTCTCCGGCGTGCACGGTTTCCATCTCGACGGCTTCGCGCAGGAAAAGATCAACCTGCCCGCCCGTCTGCTGGTCCCTGCCCCGCCCGGCGTGGATGCCATAGGTGCCGCCGTCGCGCCCGTCACCTTCGGCACGGTCGAGCATATGCTGTTCGACAATGCGAAGCTCGAGCCCGGCGAGACGATCCTCGTCCATGCCGGTGGCTCCGGCATCGGCTCGGCCGCCATCCAGCTTGCCAAGAAGATGGGCTGCACGGTCATCACCACGGTCGGCTCGAACGACAAGATCGAGAAGGCCAAGGCGCTGGGTGCCGATCACGTCATCAACTACCGTGAGGACCGCTTCGAGGGCGTCGTGCGCAAGCTGACGAAGAAGAAGGGCGTCGACGTGGTGTTCGAGCATGTCGGCAAGGACACCTGGGCCGGTTCCATGTTGAGCCTGAAGCGCGGCGGCCGCCTCGTCACCTGCGGGTCGACCTCCGGCGTGTCGACCGAAATGAACCTGATGATGCTGTTCCAGCAGCAGTTGAAGCTGCTCGGCTCCTTCGGCTGCCGCATGGAGAACATGGCCGATGCCATGCAGAAGATGGCGGCGGGGCTGGTCCATCCGGTCATCGACACGGCTGTCGATTTCGACGGCATCGACGCGGCGCTGAAGCGCATGGAAGGCCGCGACGTGTTCGGCAAGATCATCCTCAACGTCGGCTGAGGGATTTTTCGCCTTGGCCTCCGGTTCGACCGGCAACTGGCGGCGTGAGCTGAAGTTCCGCACCGCCCTGCGCTTTCGCAAGATGCGTCATTGGCTGGTGGCGAAGCTCGCCATCGGCGTCATGTCGGTGCTGCGCCTGCTGCCGCCGGACAGCGCGCTCAACTTCGCCGACCGCGTCGCCCGCCGCATCGGCCCGCTGACCGGCCGCCATCGGCTGACGCTGGACAATCTGCGCCAGGCCTATCCCGACAAGAGCGAGGCCGAGATCGAGGCCATCGCCCTCGACATGTGGGGCAACATGGCGCGGCTCGGCGCCGAATACATCTTCCTCGACAAGCTGTTCGATCTCGATCCATGGTCGGACAAGCCCGGCCGCATCGAGGTGTCGAAGGAAAGCATCGCGCTGTTCGAGCGCATCGCCGCCGATGACCGCCCGCACATCATCTTCACCGGCCATCTCGGCAATTTCGAGTTGCTGCCGGTCGCGGCGGCGACCTTCGGCATGAAGGTGACGGCGCTGTTTCGCCCGCCCAACAACCCCTACATCGCCGAATATATCCAGTCGATGCGCTCGTCGAACATGGGCGGGCTGCTGCCGTCGCTCAGCGGCGCCTCCTTTGCGTTGGCCTCCATTCTCGACGAGGGCGGCAATGTCGGCGTGCTGGTCGACCAGAAATTCATCAGCGGGCTGGAGACGACCTTCTTCGGCCGCACCTGCCAGACCAACCCGCTGCTCGGCATGCTCGCCCGCCACTATGACTGCGACGTCTACCCGGCGCGCTGCGTGCGCCTGCCGGGCAACCGTTTCCGTCTGGAAATCGAGGAAAAGCTCGACCTGCCGCGCGGGCCGCGCGGCAATGTGGACGTCAAGGCGACCACGCAGCTCGTGACCGATGTCGTCGAGCGCTGGGTGCGCGAGGACCCGGGCCAGTGGATGTGGTTCCACAAGCGTTGGCAGCTCAGCGGTCGCCGCCGCACCATTCGCGGCCGCAACTGACCTGACCGTGACATTCCGTCACGTCACTTCACCTTCTTCGGCAGTGTGTTACACTGCGTGCACGATGCTTGTGAGGGAGGCTTGAATGAGAACGGTTACCGACAAGAACCGCCCCCCGATGCTGTGGACGCCGTGGGGCGAGCAGAAGATCACCCAGCCTGGCGAGAAATTCGCCGCGCTGCGCCGGCTGGCGCTCAGGATACGCAAGGCACGCCAGCCCAAGCCCGTGCGCGAAAAACAACCGGCGACCTGAAGTCCGGATACGGCCTGCCGACGATGTATCGGCAGGCAAGGCCGACACAGGCACGATCCGGCCTTTGATCGCCTCTATTCGCCACCGTAGTAGTTCATCACCGCGTGGCGGGCTTCCGCGAAGAACAGCCAGCGCTCCGCCAGCACTCCCGCCACGAAGGCCAGAAGCGCGCCGGCCGCCACAGCGACATCACCGGCGCCACCCGGCCCCATTGCCGACAAGAGCAGCATCAGCACCGCCGGCACGACCGCCCCTGCGGCCAGCGCGATCTTCCACAGCTTGGCCGCATGTTTGCGGCCGACCCGAAAGCCCATCTCGCGGGTGAGATAGTTTTCGGTCATGTGTGGCTTCTCGAACAGCCGGACGCGACCGAGATAACCAAGGCCGGTTGCGCTTTCCGGTGTCGAGAGGGGCGAAAGTTCCCGCGTACGTGCGCGCCATTGCGCCTTGACCCACCATGCCACGGCCAGCACGACCAAGGCTGCAAGCGGCAACAGTGGCGAAAGCGCAGCCGAACAGGCGGCGAAGAACGCGCTCGCTACCAGACCGCCGGCAGCCGCGAACAGCACATAGCAGGCCGGCGTCAGGCGCGTGTGCCACGCCTGCACCGATTTGAGCGAAGCATAGATCATCGCCGTGCAGAATACGGTCACGAAGCTCATCGCCGTGCCGAGCAGCCCCGGCAGCCAGTAATAGCGGCCTTCGATCACGGCGAGCCAGGCCGACCATGTGAGCGGCACGAACGTGGCGAGCGCCATCACGCCCTCGCGCGACAGCCAGCTCGTTCGCCATTGGCTGAGTGCCCGCCAGGCACGCTGCGGATTGCCGAGATGCGCGGTGGACGACAGCAAACCGGCCGAAATGAGCGCCAGCGCAAGCACATGGGCGAGCTTCGTCGCGATATTGGCCGGATCGAGCAGGCCGAGGCCGAGCATCGCCGCCAGCCCGTAGCCAAGGCCCGACAAGGTGGTGAACAGGATGATCGACGGCGCCGGATGCAAATTTCAGATCCTGTCCAGCATCTTGTCCAGCCATCCGAAGAAGCCGGTGGCGTCGCTTGTGTCTTCTTCCAGCATGCCCGCGCTCGCCGAAAGCGGCGTGCGCCGGCGCGGCGGCAGGTACTTGTTGACCGGTCGCGTGCCCTGTTCCGGCATCAGGTCGATGCCGCCGCGTGCCGCCACCAGCTTCGAGACCTCCGAATGCGGATCGCCGAGATCACCGAAATGGCGGGCATTGGCCGGGCAGGTGCGCACGCAGGCCGGGGTGCGGTCCCGCTCCTCCAGCGTCTCGTTGTAGATGCGGTCGATGCACAGCGTGCATTTCTTCATCACGCCGGCGGCAAGGTCCATTTCGCGCGCGCCGTAGGGACAGGCCCAGGCGCACAGGCCGCAACCGATGCACATGTCCTCGTCCACCAGGACGATGCCGTCATCGGCGCGCTTGTAGGAGGCGCCGGTGGGGCACACGGTCACGCAGGGCGCATTCTCGCAATGCAGGCAGGATTTGGGAAAATGCACGATGCGCGCGTCGCCCGCCTCGGCCACCACGTCGCCTTCCTGCGGAACCACCTCGAACGAATGGACGCGGTTGAGCCAGGCTCCCGAAACGTCGGCTCCATAAGGGTCCTGGTCGGAAAGCGCGGCACCATAGCCGCCGGTGTTCCACTCCTTGCAGTTGACCACGCAGGCATGGCAGCCGACGCAGGTATCGAGATCGATGACGAGGCCGAGCTTTTTCGGGGTGGGGAGAGAGGGCAGGCTGGTCATTTCGATTGCCCCCGCAATCTACCCCTCTCTGGCCTGCCGGCCATCTCCCCTACAAGGGGGGAGAGCAGCCTTCGCGCCGGCTTTCGCCAATCGTCAGCGTCGCAGGAATAACGGAGAGATTGAAGCTGCCGGTCTCCCCCCTTGTAGGGGAGATGGCCGGCAGGCCAGAGAGGGGTAGGACCACATGTCATCCGGCAAGTAAGTGAATTCATTGCGCCCACTCCTGCCCGTAGCGCAGTTCCGTCGGATGCGGTTCCGGCTCGGGTTGCGCGACCGGCGGCAGGTGCGGCTCGCTGACCGGCCCGACCTCCGCCTTCTCGATGTGCACCCGAAGGTCGTACCACGCCGCCTGCCCGGTAACGGGATCGGAATTGGAAAGCCGCAATCCGTCCTCGCGCGGCGGCAGAAGTTCATGGATCAAGTGATTCAACAGGAAGCCTTTTCTGGCTTCCGGCACATTCCGGTCCAGCGCCCATGTCCCTGCCCGCTTGCCGATGGCGTTCCACGTCCACAGGGTGGACGCGTTCACCGCCTCCATGCGCGCCACCTCGACCTTGATGCGGCCGTGATGCGAACTCACCCACGCCCAGTCGCCATCCTTCAGGCCAAGCTCGTCGCAGATCGGACCCGGCACATAGAGCGGATTGCGCGTATGGATCTGCCGCAGCCATGCATTCATCGAGCCCCATGAATGATACATGGCCGCCGGCCGCTGGGTGACGGCGTGATAGGGATATGCGGAGCGGTCGACCATCGCCTCGCCGAGCGGCCGATACCACACCGGCAGCGGATCGAAGGCCTGCATGATCCGCTCGCGGTGCGTCTCGGGCGCGACCGGCTCGCGCAGCCCTTCGGCCGACAGGCGGAACTTCTGCAAGGCTTCCTGATAGAGCTGGAAAGTCACCGGCTGCGGCGTATCGAAGAAGCCAATGCGCACGGCAAAATCCTGATAGGCCTGGTTCGCATGCTTGAAGAACTGCGCTTCCATGGGGATATGCGCCGAAAAGAACGAGCCATTCTCGATATAGCGCTCCATTTGCCGGCGGTTCGCCGCGCCCCTGCCCGCTCTTTCGCCGTTGAGGCCCCTGAATCCGGCAAGCGGACCGATGCCCGGCCGCCGCTCATGGCGCACGATATAGTCCGCATAGTCCTTGTAGAGCGCCCTGCCGTGACCATCGGAAAAGCCCGGCAGATTGAGCCGCGCGCCGAGATCGAGCAGCACGGTCTGGAACGCCCGCACGTCGCGGTCCGGTTCCAGAACCGGCCAGCGGATGGCGTCCTGCACCGCATCCGGCTCGGAAATCGGCCGGTCGAGCAGCGAAATGCAGTCGTAGCGTTCCAGATAGGTGGTATCGGGCAGCACGAGGTCGGCATAGGCGACCATCTCCGAGGCATAGGCATCGGCATAGATGATCTTCGGAATGCGGTATTCGCCGGTGGCCTCGTCCTTTTCCTCCAGCATTTTGATGGTGCCGGCCGTGTTCATGGACGAGTTCCACGCCATGTTGGCCATGTACATGAACAGCACATCCACCGGATACGGATCGCCGGCATGGGCATTGGCGATCACCATATGCATCATGCCGTGCGCGGCGATCGGCGCATCCCAGGAGAAAGCCTTGTCTATGCGGGTCGGCCTGCCCTGGGAATCGACCAGCAGATCCTCCGGACCGCGCGGAAAGCCGAGATGTGGGCCGGAAAGCGGCGTGTTGGAGCCGAAATGCTCGGCCTTGCCGTGCGGCGTCGGGTGCGCCGACAGGGGTTTCGGATAAGGCGGCTCGAAGCGGAAGCCGCCGGGGCAATCGATGGCGCCGATCAGCACCTGAAGCATGTGCAGGGCGCGCGTCGTCTGGAAGCCGTTGGAATGGGCCGAAAGGCCGCGCATGGCGTGGAAGGAAACCGGCCGTCCCACATAGCCCTGATGGCGCTGGCCGTTCATGTCGGTCCACGGCTGCTCGACGAAGATTTCCTCTTCGAACGCCACGAGGGCGATTTCGGCCGCCAGCCCGCGAATGGTCTCGGCCTTCACGCCGGTTTCGGCCGCCACCGCCTCCGGCGCATATTTCCAGTCCAGGTATTTTTCGGCCAGAAGCTGGAACGACGGCACGGCGAAGCGCCCGTCGTCGAGCTGCACACGGCCCGACAGCGCCGCCCGCGCGCCCTTGGTGCCGAGCGGCACGATCTGTTCCGTCACCGTCTCATGCACCAGCGGCTTGCCTTCGCCGTCCCGCGCGAACAGGCCGTGCTCGGCCGTTCCGGGCGCATCGATCACCAGCCAGGTGGCGTTGGTGTAGCGCACCAGATAGTCGACATCGATCCTGCGCGCCTTCAGCAGCTCATGCACGACCGACAGGATCAGCAGCCCGTCCGTACCCGGCCGGATGCCGATCCAGTTGTCGGCCACCGCCGAATAGCCGGTACGGATCGGATTGACCGAGACGAAGCGCGCGCCCCGCTTCTTCAGCTTGGCGATGCCCATCTTGATCGGGTTGGAATCATGGTCCTCGGCCACGCCGAACATGATGAACAGCTTGGTACGCTCCCAGTCCGGCGCGCCGAACTCCCAGAACGCCCCGCCGATGGTCATGATGCCGGCCGCCGCCATGTTGACAGAGCAGAAGCCGCCATGGGCGGCATAGTTGGGCGTGCCGAACTGCTGCGCCCAGAAACCGGTCAGCGACTGAGACTGGTCGCGCCCGGTGAAGAAGGCGAGCTTCTTAGGGTCATCCGCGCGCACCGTTCCCAGCCACTCGACCGCAAGCGACAGCGCCTCCTCCCACGAAATCTCCTGGAACTGGCCGGACCCGCGCGGCCCCACCCGCTTCAGCGGCGCCCGCAGCCTTGCCGGCGCATAATGCTGCATGATGCCGGCCGAGCCCTTGGCGCACAGCACGCCCTTGTTCACCGGATGATCGCGATTGCCCTCGATGTAGCGGATCTTGCCGTCCTTGATGTGGACATTGATGCCGCAGCGGCACGCGCACATGTAGCAGGTGGTCTTGCGCACCTCGTCTGCGACCGGCCTTGAAAGCGCGACACGCTCTCTGGGTTTCATCGGCAATGCTCCTCGCCACCAGTGGTAGCCGGGCGCGGCCGGAAAGGGAATGCCGGCCGGCGTTCATCAAAAGCAAAATGAAGCGAAGGCGGTTCGGGTTGCACGATCTCAATTGGTGACGACGATGCGGGTGTTGCCCATGCCGACCTCGCGCACCAGCGCATAGAAGGCCGCCGCATTGGCCGTTTGCAGCCGCACGCAGCCATGCGAGGCCGGGCGACCGAGCTGCTTCACCGCCCCGGTGCCGTGGATGGCATAGCCGCCGTGGTAGAAAACCGAATAGGGCATGGGCGACATGTCGTATTTGCGCGAATACCACATCCTGTGCATACGCTTGGGCCGCCATGAGCCGCGCGGCGTGACATAGCCCTTGCGCGCGGTCGAAACCTTCCAGCGATAGAGCACGCGCCCATGCTTCCTGACCGTCATGGTCTGGGTGGAGAGGCTCACCCGCGCCTCAAGCACATTGGCAAAACTCTGGACCGGCGAACCCAGTATCATCGCCGCCAGCGCAGCCGTCATGAGCATGGTCTTCTTCATCGATCCAAACCCCTTTACAGCCCTATGCCAATGCAATCTCCGGATTTTCTTGGCTTGCCAAAGCAGATCATGAATGATCCACGCTATTGATTGACATTTTACTGACGAGAGACGCGGCATTAATGCTTTCTGCCTGGCACGACATACATCTTGCCAAGCAGGCCCGAAGCTTGCTCAACTGGCGCCATGGACAATCGACTCCCCCTGAACGACCGCCTGCTGGAGGCCGTGGAGGCCCGGCGCGAGGAAGTGATCGCGCTGACGGCGGAGCTGATCCGCTTTCCCACCGTCAACCCGCCCGGTGAGGCCTACACGCCGTGCGCCGAATTCGTCGGCGATTACCTGAAGCGGCACGGCTTCGAGGTCGAATATATCCGGGGCGAAGGCGCGCCCGGCGACACCGACCGCTACCCCCGTACCAATGTGGTGGCGCGCTTCGACGGGCGCGTGGCCGGCCCCACCGTGCATTTCAACTCGCATATCGACGTGGTCGAGGCTGGCGACGGCTGGACGCTCGATCCCTTCGCCGGCGTCGTGAAGGATGGCCGCGTCTACGGACGCGGCGCCTGCGACATGAAGGGCGGCCTCGCCTCCTCCATCATCGCCGCGCTCGCCTTCATGCAGGTCTATCCGGATTTTCCCGGCGCCATCGAGATTTCGGGCACGGTGGACGAGGAATCGGGCGGCTTCGGCGGCGTCGCCCATCTGGCGAGGCTCGGCTATTTCTCGAAGCCGAAGGTCGATCACGTCATCATCCCCGAGCCGCTCAACAAGGAGCGCATCTGCCTCGGCCATCGCGGCGTGTGGTGGGCCGAGATCGAGACGAAGGGCGAGATCGCGCACGGCTCCATGCCTTTCCTCGGCGACTGCGCCGTGCGCCACATGGGCGCGGTGCTGCAGGCCTTCGAGGACGAGCTTTTCCCGGCGCTGGACGCCAAGCGCACGGCAATGCCGGTGGTGCCGGAGGGCGCACGGCGCTCGACCATGAACATCAACTCCATCCATGGCGGCCAGACCGATGACTTCCGCCCCGGCCTGCCCTCGCCCAACGTGCCGGACCGCTGCCGGCTGACCATCGACCGCCGCTTCCTGCTCGAGGAGAAGATCGACGAGGTCAAGGGCGAGGTCGTGTCGATCCTCGACCGGCTGAAACGCGACCGCAGGAAATTCGACTACGAGATCCGCGACCTGATGGAGGTGCAGCCGACCATGACCGAGCGCGACGCGCCGGTGGTGAAGGCCGTCGCCAAAGGCATCATGGAGATCTTCGACCGCGAGCCGGACTACGTGATCTCACCCGGCACCTACGACCAGAAACATGTCGCCCGCCTCGGCCATCTCTACGATTGCATCGCCTATGGCCCCGGCATCCTCGACCTCGCCCACCGCCCGGACGAATGGGTCGGCATCGACGACATGGTGGACGCGGCCAAGGTGATGGCCATCGGCCTCAACGTGCTGCTGCGCGGCGGGGCGCGGTGACCGCCCCCTCCCGCAATGCACAAGAAGCACGACAAAGGCGATTTACTCTTTAGGCATTCCGCGCTTTGATCCGCCTCGATCGGGAGACAGGGAGCAGGCCGATGAAATCCTGGACATCTTTCCTTGCGGCGGCAGCGATGGCCACGGCGATCAGCCTGCCGGCCCTGGCGGCGCGTACCGATCTCGTCATCGGCATTCCGCTGGAGCCGCCGCATCTCGACCCGACGGCGGGCGCCGCCGCAGCCATCGACGAAGTGCTCTACGCCAATGTGTTCGAAGGCCTCACCCGCATCGGCCCCTCCGGAGAGGTGCTGCCGGCGCTTGCCGAAAGCTGGGAAATTTCCGAGGACGGCAAGGTCTATACCTTCAAGCTGCGCAGCGGCGTGAAATTCCATGACGGCAGCGATTTCGAGGCCGGGGACGTGAAGTTCTCGCTCGACCGCGCCCGCGCCGATGATTCGGTCAACGCCCAGAAGATCCTGTTCGAGGCCATCGACAACGTCGAAGCCGTCGATCCGGCCATGGTGAAGATCACGCTCAAGCATCCGCAGGGCGCGTTCCTCTACAATATGGGCTGGGGCGACGCGGTGATCGTGGCCCCGGAATCGGCCGGCACCAACAAGGAAAAGCCAATCGGCACCGGCCCCTTCCGCTTCGAGAACTGGGCCAAGGGCGCTTCCATCCGGCTCACCAGGGCCGACGGCTACTGGGGCGAACCGGCCTATCTCGACAAGGTCGAGTTCCGCATCGTGCCCGATGCCGCCGCCGCCGTGCCGGCATTGCTCTCGGGCGACGTGCAGGCCTTCCCCTTCTTCCAGCCGGATGGCGTTTCGCAGATCGAGGGCGATCCGCGCTTCAAGATCGAGGTAGGCGCCACTGAAGGCGAGACGCTGCTGTCGATGAACAACAAGAAGGAGCCTTTCGACAAGCTGCAGGTGCGGCAGGCCATCTCCTATGCGCTCGACCGTCAGGCGATCATCGACGGCGCTTCGGCCGGGCTGGGAACGCCCATCGGCTCGCACCAGTCGCCGGCCTCCAAGGCCTATGTCGACCTCACCGGCACCTATCCGCATGACGTCGCCAAGGCCAAGGAGCTGCTGAAGGAGGCAGGCCTCGAAAACGGCTTCAAGACCACGCTGAAACTGCCGCCGCCCTCCTATGCGCGTCTTGGCGGCGAGATCATCGCCTCGCAGTTGCGCGAGATCGGCATCGAGGCCGAGATCATTCCGGTGGAATGGGCGCAATGGCTCGATCAGGTCTTCACCCGCAAGGATTTCGACCTCACCATCGTCTCGCACACCGAGCCGAACGACATCGATATCTATGCGCGCAAGGATTATTACTTCAACTACGACAATCCGGCCTTCGACAAGGTGATCGAGGAGCTGAACCTCACCTCCGACGAGGCCAAGCGCAACGAGCTGCTCGGGCAGGCGCAGAAGATCCTCGCCGACGACGCCGTGGTCGGCTTCCTTTATGAACTGCCGAAGGTGGGCGTATGGGACGCGAAACTCGAAGGCTTCTGGAAGGACGCTCCCATTCAGGCCAACGACGTGACCAGGGTGCGGTGGACGGAGTAGCGGGAATGCTTCGCCCGTAATCCGGCAGCAGGCCAATGGATATGATGACTCGCTCGGGCCTGCTCCCCATCGTCTTTGGTGGGACATCCAAGAGCGCTGCTATCGAATCATTTCGGATTCCGGCTGAAACGGCCCCTCACCCTTACCCTCTCCCCGCCCGCGGGGAGAGGGAGACGTCAGCGTTGAGGACAGCATCCTTCTTGCCGTTTACGGGAAGCCGGTCGCATCTGGCATTGCCGCCACCCCTGCCCCCTCCCAACAAGGGGGAGGAGAATTTTGCAACGCCAGCATCCCCCATCCAATGTCAAAGATTTTGGCAACGACAACGGCGAAATCATCCACCTCCCCCTTGTTGGGAGGGGTCAGGGGTGGGGGTATTGCCCCGCCGGAACGAAAGCGCCGCCGCATGACGGCCTATCTCGCGAAGCGCCTCGCCATCGCCGCCATCACGCTGGCGCTGGCGTCCGTGGTGGTGTTTTCGGTGCTGGAGATCGTGCCGGGCGATCCGGCGCGCGTCATGCTCGGCATGAACGCCAGCGAGGCGCAGGTCGAGCAGTTGCGCCAGCAGATGGGCCTCGATGGCTCGCCGGTGCAGCGCTACCTGCACTGGGCGGGCAACCTTCTGTCACTCGATTTCGGCCGCTCCTACACCTATTCGGTGCCGGTCATCGACCTGATCGCGGAGCGGCTTGCCGTCTCGCTGCCGCTGGCGCTGATCGCGCTGGCGCTCTCCACCGCCATCGCCATTCCGGTCGGGCTCTACGCCGCCTCGCGGCGCGGCAAGGCCGGCGATGCGATCTCGATGGGCGCGGCGCAGCTTGGCGTGGCGGTACCCAATTTCTGGTTCGCGCTGCTGCTGGTCTATCTGTTCGCGGTGTGGCTGCGCTGGCTGCCCGCAGGCGGTTTTCCGGGCTGGAGCGCCGGCATCTGGCCGGCCCTCAAGGCCCTGATCCTGCCAGCACTTGCGCTTGCCCTGCCGCAGGCCGCGATCCTCGCCCGCGTCACCCGCTCGGCGCTGGTCGATGTGCTGTCGGAAGACTACATCCGCACCGCCCGCGCCAAAGGCATGCCGTGGCGCAAGGTGCTGTGGGGTCATGCGCTGCGCAATGCGCTGATCCCGGTCGTAACCATCATGGGCCTGCAATTCGCCTTCCTGCTGGCCGGCACCATCATCATCGAGAATGTGTTCTACCTGCCGGGCCTCGGACGCCTCATCTTCCAGGCGATCACCCAGCGTGACCTGATCGTGGTCGAAAGCGTGGTCATGCTGCTGGTCGCCACCGTCATCGCCGTCAACCTGATCGTCGACCTGTCCTACGCGCTGGTCGATCCGCGGCTCAGGAGCCGGGCATGAGGGCGCTCGCCAACCGGCCGCTGGTTGCAGGTTGCCTGATCACCGGGCTCGTCGCCCTGATGGCGCTCGCCTCCTTCCTGTGGACGCCCTATGACGTGACGAAGCTCGTCGTGGCGGACAGGACGCAGGCCCCTTCCTTTACCCACTGGTTCGGCACCGATCATTTCGGCCGTGACATCGCCTCGATGATCATGGTGGGCGCGCGCAATTCCATCGCGGTGGCGCTGGTGGCGGTCGGCATCGGCATGGGGATCGGCGTGCCGCTCGGCCTGTTCGCGGCGGCGCGCGGCGGCCTGCTGGATGAGGCGCTGATGCGGTTGAACGACCTCGTCTTCGCCTTTCCGGCGCTGCTGTCGGCGATCATGATCACCGCCATTTTCGGCCCCGGCGCGGTCAACGCCATCATCGCCATCGGCATCTTCAACGTGCCGGTGTTCGCCCGCGTGGCGCGTGCCGGCGCGCTGTCGGTGTGGCCGCGTGAATTCATTCTGGCCGCCCGCGCCGCCGGCAAGGGCCAGACACTGATTACCGTCGAGCACATATTGCCGAACATCGCCAATCAGTTGCTGGTGCAGGGCACCATCCAGTTCGCGCTCGGCATATTGGCGGAAGCCGGCCTTTCCTATCTCGGGCTCGGCGCGCAGCCGCCCATGCCGAGCTGGGGGCGCATGCTGTTCGACGCCCAGACGCGCATGACGATCGCGCCCTGGATGGCGCTGTTTCCCGGCATGGCCATCGTCATCACCGTGCTGGGGCTGAACCTTCTGGGCGACGGCATCGCCGACCTGCTCGATCCGAAATCGAGGCGGCGCCGATGAGCCTGCTCGAGATCGAAAACCTGTCGCTCTCCATCGGCACGGTCCCGGTTTTGAACGGCATCGACCTGTCGGTGCGTCAGGGCGAGATCATGGCGCTGGTCGGCGAATCGGGCTCCGGCAAGTCGATGACGGCGCTGACCGTCATGCAGCTTCTGCCCCATGCCGCCCGCACGTCCGGCCGCGTGCTGTTCGACGGCAACGATCTCGCCACCGCCAGCGAGGAGCATATGTGCACGCTGCGCGGCGACGACATCGGCATGGTGTTCCAGGAGCCGATGACCGCGCTCAACCCGCTCAAGACCATCGGCGAGCAGGTGGCCGAGGGCATACGCTGGCACACGCGCTCCAGCCGCGCCGAGGCGGAGAACCGCACCCGCCGGATACTCGACCGCGTCGGCCTGCCGGAAGCAAAATTCCCGCTGTCGCGCTATCCGCACGAACTGTCCGGCGGCCAGCGCCAGCGTGTCGTCATCGCCATCGCCTGCGCGCTGAAACCCCGGCTGCTGATCGCGGACGAGCCGACCACCGCGCTCGACGTGGTGTTGCAGGCGCAGGTGCTGGACCTGCTGCGCGATCTGGTGGCGGAAAACCGCATGGGCCTGCTTCTGATCTCGCACGACCTCGCCGTCGTGGCCGACATGGCCGACCGCATCACCATCCTGCGCAATGGCAGGGTGATGGAGGACGGCGAGACGGCGCAGGTGCTTTCGGCGCAAACGCATCCCTACACGCGGCAACTGGCGCAAGCCTCCGCCCATGTGCCGGAAATCCGCGCCGCCGCGGCTGCACGCAACACGCGGAAGCCCGAGGACCCCGACAGCCCCCTCCTTTCCGTCCGGAACCTCACCCGCGACTATCCCGGCCGCCGCCTGTCGCTGTTTCGGCGCGACACGCCGACCCGCGCGGTGGACGATGTGTCGTTTTCCATCGCGCCCGGCCGCTCGGTGGCGCTGGTCGGCCGCTCCGGATGCGGCAAGTCCACGCTGGCGCGCATGGTGCTGGCGCTGGACCGACCGACCGCCGGCGAAATCCGCTTCCGGGGCGAAACCCTCACCGGCAGGCGCGAGGCCGAGCTGAAGCCGGCAAGGCGCGACATGCAGGTGGTGTTCCAGGACCCCTACGGTTCCTTCAATCCCCGCCAGAAAGTCGGGAAGCTGGTGACGGAACCGCTCCACCTGCTGGAAAAGGCCCCGACACGGGCCGAACGCCGCGAGATGGCGGCTGCCGCGCTGGCCGAAGTCGGGCTGGGGCCGGATGCACTCGACAAATATCCGCACGAGTTCTCCGGCGGCCAGCGCCAGCGCCTGTCCATCGCGCGCGCCATCATCACGAGGCCGCAACTGGTGGTGGCGGATGAGCCGGTGTCGGCGCTCGATGTCTCGATCCGCGCCCAGATCCTCGATCTGTTCGCCGAACTGAACGCCAGGCTCGGCATCGCCTACCTGTTCATCACCCACGACCTGACGGTGGCACGGGCCATCACCGACGAGGTGATGGTGATGAAGGAGGGACGGATCGTCGAGCGCGGCCGCACGCACGAAGTGCTGGACAACCCGCAGTCGGATGCCGCGCAGGAACTGGTCTCGGCCGCGCCCGACCTCAAGCGGGCGCTGGCCGGCAGGCTGCGGGAACAGGGATAGTTCTATCCCCTGCCCCTCACCACATCGGCCGGGTCGATATCGAGCACTTCCAGCGTGCGCTTGAGCAGCCTGATCTCGTTCTCTGCCAGGCTGGCATCCGCCTTGGCGATCTCGGCCATGTGCCCGGCAAGGGTGCGCCTGCGCTCCAGCGGCAGGTCACGGAACAGCGCCACCGCCTGCGCGCCCGTGGTCTCGTAGCCGGCTTCGTTGAGATATTCGACCACCCCGTCGATGCTGGCCTCCGGAATGCCGAACGCGTCGCGGCAGATGCGGCGGAAAGTTTCCATCTCGCTGTCGCTGACCGAACCATCGGCCAGGATCATGCGAAACAGCATCAAGAGTTCCGCCGAAAGCACCGGATCGTCGGCGACCTTGCGCACGCCGGGGTCGCCCTCGAACAGGTTTCGTATGTGGTCCAGAAACGCGAACGCCATGAAATTCCCCTCATGCGCCAATCCGGCCATAGTTAGAGCATCGCAAGGAAAAGGGGAATCCGGCTTTCGCGGTCTTGTATCGAAGCAAGGCGAAGTGTGGCCATTGCGCAATGGCGCTGCATGTGGTGGAAGCAGCCTCGAAACTTTTCCTCCCGCCGGTTCAGCCTCATGATCGAATTTACCGCCGATACCGTCGCCATGCTGGCGCTGGCCGCCTTTCTCGCCGGCATCATCGATTCCATCGCCGGCGGTGGCGGGCTCGTCACCATTCCCGCCTTGCTGCTGGCCGGCATGCCGCCGGTGGAAACGCTGGGCACCAACAAGCTGCAAGGCCTGTTCGGCTCCGGTTCCGCCACGCTCGCCTATGCCAGCAAGGGCCATGTCGATGTGCGCAAGCAATTGCCGGCGGCCGGCTTCGCCTTCCTCGGCAGCGCCCTCGGCGCGCTGGCGGCAACGGTCGTTCCGGCCGAAATCATGCAGGCGGCGCTGCCGGTCCTGCTGGTGGCGATCGCGCTCTATTTCGCCCTCAAGCCCAACATGGGCGACGTGGACCGCGCCGAGCGCCTGTCACCCTTCCTGTTCGGCCTCACCATCGTCCCGATGATCGGCTTCTATGACGGCTTGTTCGGTCCGGGCACCGGCTCGTTCTACATGCTGGCCTTCGTCACCCTGGCAGGCTACGGCGTGCTGAAGGCCACGGCCCACACCAAGATGCTGAACTTCGCCACCAATATCGGCGCCTTCGCCGTTTTCGCCATGGCCGGCGTGATCCACTGGAAGATCGGCCTGATGATGGGCGTCGCCCAGTTTCTCGGCGCGCGCCTCGGCGCCACGCTGGCCATGCGCATCGGCGCCGGCCTCATCAAGCCGCTTCTGGTGGTGGTATGCCTGGCGCTGGCGGTGAAGCTGCTGGCCGACCCGGCCAACCCGCTGCGCCTGGTCCTTGGGGTTTAGATTCTACCGGGTCAGCGCGAAAATGGCGTCGCAGTCGAGGCAGGTTTCCAGCTCAGCCGCAATGTCGTCCAGCGCCCGCTCCACCTGCGCCCTGTAGTCGAGCCCGCCTCCCTTCACCCCAAGGCTTTCAAGCAGCCGCGCCCGGAACGCGTCGGCTTCGAACAGCCCGTGCAGATAGGTGCCGAACACCTTGCCGTCCGCTGAGGTCGCGCCATCCTCGACACCGTCGATCATGGCGACCGGACGGCCGCAATCGGGACCGGACGTGCGTCCGAGATGGATTTCGTAGCCCGACAGCGGCAGGTCGAAGGCAACCGAGCGGGCGCCGACATTGCGCACGGTCTTTTCAGGTTCCATCACCGTCTCGACATCGAGCAGGCCGAGCCCGTCCGCTTCCCTCACCCCGCCCTCGATACCGTCTGGGTCACGCACCTTGCGCCCAAGCATCTGGTAGCCGCCGCAGATGCCGATGACATGGCCCCCGCGCCTCCGGTGCGCCTCCAGATCGCGGTCCCAGCCGTTCCCACGAAACTGCAACAGGTCGCCGATGGTCGACTTGGAGCCGGGGATGACCACCAGGCCGGCATCCTGCGGGAGGTGCTGGCCGGGCGGCACGAACACCACCTCGACCTGCGGCTCGGCGCGCAACGGGTCGAGATCGTCGAAATTGGCGATGCGCGACAGCATCGGCACCGCCACCTTGAGCGCCCGCCTCTCGCCGGCGGCGAGCCGTTCCAGCACCACCGAATCCTCCGATGGGAGCCTTGCGGCAGCCTTCAGCCACGGCACCACCCCGAAGCACCGCCAGCCGGTGAATTGTCCAATCGCTTCAATGCCATCGTTGAAAAGGCTGACATCGCCCCGGAACTTATTGATGAGGTAGCCGGCCACCATTCGCCGATCTTCCTCCGGCAGGATCAGATGGGTGCCGGCCAGCGAGGCGATGACGCCACCACGGTCGATGTCGCCCACCATCACCACCGGCACGCCGGCCCGGGTGGCGAAGCCCATATTGGCGATGTCGCGGGCGCGCAGGTTGATCTCGGCCGGCGATCCGGCCCCTTCCACGATGACGAGATCGGCGCCCTCGCCCACCTTCGCCCAGGAATCCATGACGGCGTCCATCAACTGCCCCTTGAGCACCTGATAATCGCGGGCCCGGGCTTCGCCCAGAACCTTGCCCTGCACCACGACCTGCGAGCCGATATCGGTCTGCGGCTTCAGCAGAACCGGGTTCATGTGCACGCTGGGCGGCGCGCCGCAGGCCAGCGCCTGCAGCCATTGTCCGCGTCCGATCTCGCCGCCGGCCGCCTCGCCCGGAATATCGGCCACGGCCGCGTTGTTCGACATGTTCTGCGGCTTGAACGGCCGCACCTTCAGCCCGCGCCGGTGCGCAGCGCGGCACAGCCCGGCCACCAGCACGGTCTTGCCGACGTCCGAGCCGGTGCCCTGCAACATAACCGCCCGCGCCATCAGCAACATCCTCCGCCGCAAGCCCGGTCATGCATTTGTGCTGACATGCGCTATCTCGATCTTCAAATTTTGCACAGCCGCTCCGCTTATGGTCGGGTTGCGCGGCCTTATCATTGGTCTAGAGTGTCCGCCATCCATAGCCAAGCATTGCCGGCGAGCAAAATGACGGCCCGCCGAGCGGACGGGAGGACGCGATGGACGGTGCTGTTTCAACGCATGGCAACCAGTTCGAACTCACCGAAGACCAGCGTGCGATCCAGGACATGGCGCGCGCTTTCGCGGAAGACCGCGTCGCGCCGAACGCACTGGAATGGGACAGGGAAAAGCGTTTCCCCGCCGATGTGATCCGCGAGACAGGCCCGCTCGGCCTCGGCGGCATCTATGTGCGCGACGATGTCGGCGGTTCGGACCTTTCGCGCCTGGACGCAGTTCTGGTGTTCGAGGCGCTGTCCCACGCCTGCCCGGCCTTCTCGTCCTTCATCTCGATCCACAACATGGCCGCCTCGATGATCGACCGCTACGGCGACGAGGAGCAGCGCCAGCGCTTCCTGCCGAAGCTCACCACCATGGAATGGCTGGCAAGCTATTGCCTGACCGAGCCCGGTTCCGGCTCCGACGCAGCCGCCTTGCGCACCCGGGCCGTGCGCGACGGCGACGACTATGTGCTGAACGGGGTCAAGCAGTTCATTTCCGGCGCCGGCGACAACGACCTCTATGTGGTGATGGCGCGCACCGGCGAGGATGGTGCCAAGGGCATTTCGACCTTCGTGGTTGAGAAGGATACGCCCGGCCTTTCCTTCGGCGCCAACGAGCACAAGATGGGTTGGCACATGCAGTCCACCCGGCAGGTCATCTTCGAGGATTGCCGGGTTCCGGCCCGGAACCGGCTGGCGCAGGAGGGCAAGGGCTTCTCCATCGCCATGTCGGGCCTCGACGGCGGCCGGCTCAACATTGCCGCCTGCTCGCTGGGCGGCGCGCAATCGGCCCTCGACAAGGCCCTCATTTATACGGCCGAGCGCAAGGCATTCGGCAGGAGCATCGACCAGTTCCAGGCGCTGCAATTCCGCCTTGCCGACATGGAGACGGAACTCCAGGCCGCCCGCATCTTCCTCTACGCCGCCGCCTCAAAGCTGGACGCCAAGGCCCATGACGCCTCGAAATGGTCGGCCATGGCCAAGCGCTTCGTCACCGACACCGGCTTCAAGGTGGCGAATGACGCGCTGCAACTTCTGGGCGGCTATGGCTACCTGCACGATTACGGCATCGAGAAGCTGGTCCGCGACCTGCGCGTACATCAGATCCTCGAAGGCACCAACGAGATCATGCGCGTGATTGTCGCGAGGCATATCATTGGAAGGCAATAGGGGAGTAAGGCAGTAGGGCAGTATGTCAAAGCTGCCTCCCTCTACTGCCCTACTGCCTTACTCCCCTATTCCCCTAACTCCGAAGGAGTTCACCATGACCACCATCGCCTTCATCGGTCTCGGCAATATGGGCAACCCCATGGCCGCCAATCTGGTCAAGGCAGGTCACACCGTCATCGGCTTCGATCTCGTCGCCGAAAATCTGGCCACCGCGCGCGAGCACGGCGTGACCATCGCGGCGGATGCGGCCGCCGCCGTCAGGGAAGCGGAGGTGGTGGTTACCATGCTGCCGGCCGGCAAGCATGTGATCGCGGTCTATGGGGACATCGCGCCGGCCGCGAAGCCCGGCACGCTGTTCATCGATTCCTCCACCATCGACGTCGAGTCGGCGCGCAAGGCGCATGCGCTGGCGGCCGACCATGGCCATGTTTCGGTCGATGCTCCCGTTTCCGGCGGCACCGGGGGCGCCACGGCCGGCACGCTGACCTTCATGTGCGGCGGCGCCGAAGGCGCATTCGCCCGCGCCGAGCCGATCCTGCAGCCCATGGCCGGCCGCATCGTCCATTGCGGCGGTGCCGGCGCCGGCCAGGCGGCCAAGATCTGCAACAACATGATCCTCGGCATTTCGATGATCGGCGTGGCCGAAGCCTTCGTGCTGGCTGAAAAACTCGGCCTGTCGCATCAGGCCCTGTTCGACGTGGCTTCCACCTCGTCGGGCCAATGCTGGTCGCTGACTACCTATTGCCCGGTGCCGGGGCCGGTGCCCACCTCTCCCGCCAACAACGGCTACAAGCCGGGCTTCGCCGCGGCGCTGATGCTGAAGGACCTGAAGCTTGCGCAGGAGGCCGCCCAGGGCGCCGGCGCGGCGACCCCGCTGGGTGCCGAAGCCGCGCAACTCTACGGCCTGTTCAACGCGCAGGGCGGCGCGGGCACCGATTTTTCCGGCATTATCGAGTTCCTGCGCGGCCAAAAAGGCTGAAGCACCCCGCACTCCGCTGGCCCTGCCGTTTCACCCCGAGGTTGCAATCCGGGCAACCTCGTGCACGCCTGACGATAGGCGCTAAGCTCACAAGAAATATCGCAAATTTAGGTTTGCTTAAGCTCTCGCTAACCGACCGGTAACGATGTCGCTGTAAAACCATAACCCGAAGGCGGGCGACCGCCCTACGCTCCGGATCAGGTTGTGCGTACCGGAGCGCGAAGTTTGAGTGAACGAGTGTGGTTTCGCAGCGTTCGAGTGGCGAAACATCCTGCGTATCCGGCAAGACCGCGTTCCGAAGGGAGCGCGGTTTTTGCTTTCCGGACAGGTCTTTGCTTTCCGGCACCGGGCGGAGAACCTGCCGCACAAGGAGCGGCAGGTCCGTGATGGCTCAGCCGAACAGGTCCTTCTCGGCCAGATCGAGCGCCTTGACGATCCGCTCGCAGGCAAGGTCGATCGTGTCGCGCATCCAGATCAGCGGCGGCGACAGGATCATGGTGTCGCCGGTGGCACGCAGCATCAGGCCGTTGGCGATGGCATGGTCGCGCACCACGACGGCCGCGCGGCCGTCGCCCTCGAAGCGCTCCCTGGTCGCCTTGTCCTTGACGATCTCGATAGCGCCCATCAGGCCGAAGGAACGCACCTCGCCCACCAGCCGGTGATCGGCAATGCGCTCGCGCAGCGCCTGGGCGAAATAAGGACCGGTATCGGTCTTCACCCGCTCGACCAGCCCTTCCCGCTCGATGATGTCGAGATTGGCGAGCGCCACGGCGCAGGCCACCGGGTGCCCCGAATAGGTATAGCCGTGGTAGAATTCGCCGCCCTTCTCGATCAGTGTCGAAGCGATGCGGTCGCCGACCAGCAGGGCAGAAAGCGGCTGGTAGCCGGAGGTCAGCGCCTTGGCGGTGGTGATGGTGTCGGGCTCGATGCCGAAGGATTGCGCCGCAAACCATTCGCCGGTGCGGCCATAGCCGGTGATGACCTCGTCCAGCATCAGCAGCACATCGTATTTGCGGCAGATGCGCTGGACTTCCGGCCAGTAG
>Ga0180220_1000933_pt1 | contig 25278 bp, 23 predicted proteins | sample eDN5th37CBELigBY_FD_151335 | JGI IMG/M metagenome (GOLD analysis project Ga0180220, IMG submission 151335) | Enriched backyard soil microbial communities from Emeryville, California, USA - eDNA 5th pass 37_C BE-Lig BY (version 2) (version 2) | ecosystem: Environmental > Terrestrial > Soil >...
CGCAGTTCATCGAGCGTATCGAGCAGGCTGCGCCCACGCCTCACCGCCCGGCGGGGCGCCTGCGTGGCATCCTCCACCCCCTGCAGTGCCAGCACGGCGTCGAGGCTCGCAGTCGCTCCGACCGGGGCAAGGCTACCGGTCTGCAGCGGGGCATCGCTGCCGGGAAGGCTGAAATCCCCGCTTCCGACCGTGCGATCGGCCTTGCGCGCGTTGGCGACACCATTTGTCCTGCGATTGGCTTCGATGCGCACTGGCGGGACTCAATTCTCATGCTGTTTGAGCTGGGCAAAAACTGCCGGCGAATGGTTAAGGAGCGCTTAACCTGCCCGGCAAGAATTGCTCAGCATGGCAGGACACGTCTTAGCGGCAGAGATATATTTTACAATAATATCATCCATTTAAGCCGATTGCCGGAGTCAATTTCCCAATTGGCACGCTTCTCGCAGATACCTCTGCGACTGGCGCGCATGGGGATGCGCCGCCGCTCGATCGGGGAATGTGAAATGAAGAACCCGCTGTTGCGCAGCATCATCATGGGGCTCACCGGCGCACTGCTCGCCCTGACGCCGCTCAGTCAGCCTTTCGCCGCTTCGGCGCGCATCAAGGATATCGTCGATTTCGAGGGCATCCGCGAGAACCAGCTCGTCGGCTACGGCCTCGTCGTCGGCCTCAACGGCACCGGCGACAGTCTCAACAATTCGCCCTTCACCAAGCAGTCGCTGCAGTCGATGCTCGAGCGCCTCGGCGTCAATACCGCCGGCGAAAACGTGCGCACCCAGAACGTCGCCGCCGTGATGGTGACCGCCAACCTGCCCCCCTTCGGCACACAAGGCACACGCATCGACGTCAATGTCGCCGCGCTGGGCGATGCCGACAGCCTGCAGGGCGGCACCCTGCTCGTCACGCCGCTTCTGGGTGCCGATGGCGAAGTCTACGCCATTGCCCAGGGACCGGTGCTGATCAACGGCTTCAGCGCCGAGGGCGACGCCGCGACGATCATTTCGGGTGTTCCGACCACCGGCCGCATCTCCAATGGCGCCCTCATCGAGCGCGAGATCAATTTCCAGCTCGCTTCGCAAAGCTCGCTGCGCCTGTCGCTGCGCAACCCGGACCTGACCACCGCCCGCCGCATCGCACTGGCCGTCAACGACTTCATCGGCGCCCCGACCGCCGTGCCCGAGGACCCGGCGACGGTACGCGTCACTCTGCCCCCCGGTTTCAATGGAAATATCGTCGATCTCCTGACCGACGTCGAGCAGCTGATGATCGTCACCGACCAGCCCGCAAAGATCGTCATCGACGAGAATTCCGGCATCATCGTCATGGGTCAGGACGTGCGCGTCTCGACCGTAGCCGTTGCCCAATCCAATCTCACCGTTACCATCGCCGAGAATCCAGAAGTGGTGCAGCCGGAGCCGCTGACCTTGGGCCAGACCGCCGTCGAGCCCAACACCGATCTCGATGTGCTCCAGACCGACAGCCAGCTCGCGGTCGTGCCGGAATCGGTCACGCTTCAGCAGCTGGTAGATGGCCTCAACGCGCTCGGCATCAATCCGCGCGACCTCATTGCCATCCTGCAGGCGATCAAAGCGACCGGTGCGCTCCAGGCCGAGATCGAGGTGCTGTGATGATCGAAAGTCTCACTGCTCCCCTTCAGGCGCCCCACTATCAACAGCTGCGCCAGCAGGCGCAGGAACTCGAGGGTGTCTTCCTACACACCCTCGTCAAGCAGATGTTCTCCGGCATCAAGACCGATGGCGATTTCGGCGGCGGCTTCGGCGAGGAGACCTGGCGCTCCATGCAGGCCGAACAGCTGGCCCAGTCCATGGCCGAAGCCGGCGGCATCGGCCTTGCCGACCAGATCCTTGGCGACCTGATCGCCCTGCAGGAAGCCTCGCAATCAACCACCAACCCCGCGCAGGCCCTGCCTGCTGCCTATGACGGAGCCAACCGCTGATGTCCGCCGCCGAACGCCTTTCCGCCCTCGACAGCCTGCCGGGCCACGAACTCTGCGCCCGCGCCGAAGCCGCCCTCGGCGCACTCGTCGACGTCATGAACCAGGAAACGATGCTGCTGCGCGCCGGGCGCTTCCGCGACTCCGCATCGCTGACCGCCGATAAGGCGCGCCTCGCTCAGGATTATGTCGGCTACGCCCGCTCCGTGCAGCGTCAGGCCGAACGGCTCAAGATCGAAGCCCCTACCGAACTCGAGGTCCTGCGGGCCGGCCACGAAAAACTAGCCACCCAAATGGCCGAGAACCTGCGCGTCATCGCCACCGCCCGCCAGGTCACCGACGACGTCCTCACCGACGTCGCGCAGATCGTCGGGCAGCAGAACAAGGCAAAGACCTACGGTGCCAATGGCAGCACCGCACCAAAGCCGGCCGACTCGGCCCGCGGTATCGCCGTAAACCGCGCCCTTTAGTTCTCATTTGAGTCGAATGCCCGCGGCCCTCGACATCTTTCGTCAAAGGGCCATCCCCACATCCTGACGGGTCGAGCACCACCCGTCAGGAACACCGATATTGCGGATCGTCGCCGAAACCGCCCAGATCACCACCGATCAGCGCCAGAACCGGACACACCCCGGACGAACGAGCTTTCGTCCGGCCCCTCTGCCTTCCCAGGAGGAGGCGATAACCGATTCCGACGGCCACCGGCCGGCTCCCCACACTCCCGAGCCTTCCGCCAGGACTGGCGCGTCCTTCACCGCCGCCCTTCTCGCCGGTTCGCTGCCCCGCGAATCCCCCATCGAACTGCTCCTGCGCATCGGCTCCACCCGAGCCCCGCACCACACCGAAATGTACCTGCGCGACCGCCAGGCCTGACGCCCCGCTTCCCCTAAAAAACGTAAGATGCCGGGGACTTTTAGCACCCCCGTTAACCGTTCTTTATCGCGTCCCCGGCCATGCTCCGCGCAGTCTCAGGAAGAGGCACCAACAACTTATCCTAGAAAAGGAACGGTCATGGCCGACATTTCTCTTTCCAAAGCCGTACGCACCAATCTCATGTCGCTGCAGACCACGGCGACCATGATGAGCAAGACGCAGGAGCGTCTCGCCACCGGTAACAAGGTGAACTCGGCTCTCGATAATCCGACCAACTACTTCACCGCCTCCGGCCTCAACAATCGCGCCAGCGATCTGAGCAATCTGCTCGACACCATGTCGAACTCGATCAAGACGATCGAAGCCGCCGACAAGGGTATCAAGGCCATCGAAAAGCTGGTGAAGAGCGCCCAGTCCACCGTCAATCAAGCCCTACAGGATGGCAAGGGTTCGACTGGCACGCAGATCCAGAGCAATTCTGCGATCGACACCACGGGCGTTACCGGCGTGAGCACCAAGGATCGCGCGGAAAATCAGACCCTTGCCGGTCTTGGCTTCGCGGCTGGCGATGAGATATCTCTTACCTCCACCGACAAGAACGGCACCACGTCCAATGTGACGATCACCGTCGGTACCGGCGCCGGCGAACTTGATACGACTGCTAAGGTCTCGGACCTGCTTGCAAAGATCAATGCTTCTGGCGTTGCGAGCGCAGAGATTACCGAGGATGGCCGTCTCAATCTCACTGCTACCGGCAACAAGAGCCTTGCCCTGAGCATTGAAGATGCCGGTCGCACGGAAACCGCAGCTCAACCTGACCAGGATGGTTCAGCGGCACTGACTGACGCCGCCACGGGCGACAACCCGTTCCTTGCTCTGGGTTTCCTTGGCATCCAGGATAAGACCGGAACCGACAATGGCGACACCACCGACGATGGCAACTCGGTCGATGACGTTCTCGATCCGGGCGGTTACGACGTCAATCTGGATTTCAACGCCACCGCAGGCAGTACTGCGACCCTTTCTATCACCAGCACTGCTGCAGCCACGCAGGTTGATCGTAGTGAACTGAAAGAGCAGTTCAACGCAATCCTCGTCCAGATCGACGACCTGGCCAAAGACTCCAGCTTCAATGGTGTCAACCTGATCGCCTCCAACACTACCGAGCTCAAGATCGCGTTCAATGAACGTCGCGATGAAGGCAAGTCGGAAATGACGATCAAGAGCAAGGATCTCACGTCCGAGGGTCTCGGCCTGAATCCTGCCGGATCGCTTAATGATACCGAAGCCAACCAGATGCTCGACAAGCTGACCGACTCGCTGACGACGCTGCGTTCGGCCGCTTCGAGCTTCGGTTCGCAGCTGTCCACGGTGCAGACCCGCGAGGACTTCACCAAGGAGATGGTGGATACCCTCGAATCGGGTGCCGGCAACCTCACCCTTGCCGACATGAACAAGGAAGCGGCGAACCTGCTGGCTCTGCAGACCCGCCAGCAGCTCTCCTCCTCGGCCCTGTCGATGGCTTCGCAGGCAGACCAGTCGGTGCTGCAGCTCCTGCGCTAGTCGACGACTGACAAGCAACGAATGGAAAGGCGGGCTTCGGCCCGCCTTTTTTGATAGTGTGCCGCGCATCGAAGACGCGCGGAATCGGACATGGCACTCAAGGTTGAACTCAAGCCCGGCGAGCGGCTGCTCATCGGCAATTGCATCATCACCAATTCGGACCAGCGCACGCGCCTGTTCATCGACGGGCAGGCGCCGATCTTGCGCGAGAAAGACATTCTCACCGCAGAGAGCGCCAATACGCCGGCCAAGCGCGTCTATCTGGCGGTACAGATGATGTACATTCAAAATGACACTTCGGCCCTGCGACGTGACTACTTTGCGCTCATCAACGACATCGTCACGGCAGCGCCATCAACAATCCCCATTGTCGACCAAATCAATAACGACATCTTAACCGGGAATTTGTACAAAGCTCTCAAGGCTGCAAAGCAGCTCATCCAATACGAACGGGATCTTATCGAGCATGCAACATCAGGCGGCTCTGGCCTACCAGCAGACGGCTAAAACAGTCGAATCACCAAGGGAACGCGAGGCGGCGCTTCTCGTGCGCTCGGCCAGCATGTTGCAGAACATTCAGGATAACTGGTCCAGTCAGAGCGAGCGCTTGTCCGCGGCCCTGACCTTCAACCGCAAGCTCTGGACGGTCTTTCTGACCTCAGCGACGAACGAAGACAATCCGCTTCCCCGGGAGGTGCGCCAGAACATCGCCAATCTGGGCATCTTCATCCTCAATCAAACCCGAGAGATTCTGTTGGCGCCGGAGCCGGCCAAGCTGGACGTTCTGGTACAGATCAATCGACAGATCGCAGCCGGGTTACGCGCTCAAGCCGCGTAGTCGGCTCCCGCATGTGAAAAGGGCCGCTATCGAGCGGCCCTTTTTGTTATTGCAGTCTCTCTTTAGAGGAACTGTGCCAGGCTGAGTTGGCTCACCATGGCCGTGACTTGATAGCTCGCCTGCAGGCGGGTCTGTAGCGCCAATATCTCCATGGCGACATCTTCCTCGGAAACCGTCTCGACATCGGCAAGCAGGTTTTCGAGCTGCGCCTGGTAGGATGTGTGCCGCGTCGAGGCGCTTTCGAGCGTCGAGAGAGCGATACCCATATCCATAGCCAGTATTTCGATTGAACCGGCTTCGCCATTCCGGTTCTCGGACAAAAGCGTGGCTTGCCGATCAGCCATCCCGTCGAACCGGGCTTTATCGGCTGCATCCCCTGTCGGATAGGTGGTGATGGCCATAGAGGCGGTGGAACGCATCAGGGCCAGCAAACCGCTTTCGTCGGCCTGCATGCCGTAATTGACCCGCGTCGATGCATCCACCTGTGCCGAAACGGTTTGGCGCGGCGTTCCCTCGATGGATTTCGCCGCGGCGTTAAGGCTCGCCTCCAGCGATTTGCTGAAATTTTCCGCCGTTTTGGCCGCTGTACCGATCTGGAACTGACCAGGTCCGGCAGGTCCATTCGTCGCGGTCAATTCGATATCGCGCTCTCCGCCGGGAAACGCCACCCGCACGGTGACCTTGTCACCCTCGCTGACATCGTCGGCGAAAGTGAAGGATATCGCGGCACCGTCCAGTGGCGTCGCCCCGGCAGTCAATGGTGCTGCGATAGCGGCGCTCTCGGCCACGGCGGAAACAAGGCGGAAACCGTGGTTATCCGATGGCGGCGCTTTCTCGCTAAGGACTACATTGCCGCTATCCTGGAGAATTTCTAGGCGGCCGAGGCCTTCGGCGGCAACGCTGGCGGTTTCGCCTCCATACCACATAACCGTGTCGGAGGGTGTCGCGAGCCTGAGCGACGTCGCCTCTGCTAGAGAGGGATCGTCATTGACGCGAAGTACCGGCTCGCCGGCACTGTTGAAGAAGTTTTCTGCCGCCGCGAACGTGGAAGCTGCCTTGAGGGTAGAGCTTCCCACCTCAAGCAATTTGCTCCGAAGAGCCTGATTGAAGCTCTCTGCCGTTTCGTCTGCGCTGCCGCCGATCGAGAATGTGTCGGGGCCTGCTGCATCTCCTGCATTCACCGCACTCAGAGATATCTGCGTTTCCGTTCCGTCGGGCAGGACAAGCCCAATGGTGATTGCACTTCCCGCGGTGATCTGCGGAGACTCTTCGAAAGTAACGGTCACCTGCTTGCCCAACGGTGCCGCACCGGGATGAGGCTGGCCTACACTCACTCCCGGCGGGTTGGAGACGGTCGAGACTTTCATGCCGAACGGATGCACGCCATCTTCGCTCAATCGCACCGTCGCATCAGTGCGCTCGGTCTCGAGACGGCCGCGACCGTCGATGCCGAGATCGGCTACCTGCCGCTCGGCAGCGACAGTCTTGAAGCCTGCGCGGCCGCTTTGTCCGTCCAGCAATGCCGACACCGACGCAACCGGCTGCGCGTCCGTTTTCGAGCCACCGAACAGGTAACGCCCGGCAACCTCCGAGTTCAGCAATGTCACGATCTCATCGAGGCGCGCCTTTGAGAGGTCCGGAACGGTCGCCAGATTGATGTTGCCGGTTCCATATTGGCCCTGTGCGGCCGATGTACGAGCCTCGGCCTCGAGCGCCTCGAAGCGGTTCACGGTATTGTTGAGAAAACTCAGCCGCAGATTGACCATGTCGATATTGGCGCTGTACCCCTCGATCCGCGCCAGCCGCGAACGTACGCTTAGCGACAGCGGCAGGTCCCGACCCATGCCGGCCAGTGTCGAGGATTTCTCGCCGGTACCGAGCTGCAATTGCAGGTCCGCCATGCGCGATTGCATGTTCGAGATAACCGAGAAGCCGGTCTGCAGCGGAAACATCGACCTGTTGACGATCATGGCTCAGCGCCCTCACACGTTGAATAGCGTATCGAGCAGTTCCTGCACGATGGAAACCACTCGGGCATTTGCAGCATAGGCGTTCTGCAGCTGGATGAGGCGCGACATCTCCTCGTCGACATTGACGCCGTATTCGGCGTCCATCTGTTGCACCAGGGTGTCGAGCGTCAGCTGGCGATCGTCGCGCTTGGAGAGCGCCGCGCCAATGTTGTTGCCCTGGAAACCGATGGTCTGGGAAATGATCTCGCTCAGATTGCCGCTGAGCTGAAAGCGCGCCGGATTGGCATCCGGGTTTCCACCCGAGACGAACTGCATCTGCGCCAGTTGCTTGACGAGATAGTCCGGGCGCGCACTATCGCCCAGCGTACCCCCGGCGCTCGTCTGCACCAGCAACCGATTGTCGGCAATGATTGCGGTGTTGACCGAAATTCGCGCCGCAAAACCGAGCTTTTGCGGCGGCGTTCCGTCGAGATTGTTGGTGAAACCGGAATTACCTGCATCGACAAAGAGGTTCAGCGCCAGCCCCGCCCCCTGCTCTGCCGTCGAGGTCGTGCGCGCAATGAGCGAGGTCACGCCTGTTGCGCCCGAGCTATCGCCGACTATGCGCAGGACTTTGGCATCGTCGGATTGCGCAGGGGTACTGATGCGCTGAGCGATGGTCAGCCCGGGCACCAACCCCTCGAGCTGGGTCGCGACCGCCGCGGCGCCACCCGACATATCGACGCCGATCACCCGGACGCCGCTGGCATCCTTGTAGTCGATGTCCTGCTGCGTATTGACCACGCGCACCTGTCGGGCAACGCCGTTTTCGGTGTAGTTGATGAGGAAGTCATTGCCCGGCTTAATACCCGAAATGTCGAGGTCGAAACCGTTCCCTCCGGCCAATTCGGTGCCGGGCGTCTGTACGGTGCCAAAGGCCTGCGCCAGCCCCGCCGCAATCTCGTCGAGCTGAGCCTGTGCCTCGACCAGGGTCTTGTCGCGCAGCGTCAGCAAGCCACCAAGTTCACCGCCCTGCACCACCCCTTGCTGCACGAGATCGAGCGTCAGGCCCGACGGCGTGGTGATGGTGAGCTTGCCGACCTTGGTGAGGTCGGGATCGTAGTCGAACTCCGAGGTCGCGGCGAGATTGCCAGCCGACTCGAAGCTGAAGACAGAGGCACGCCCGTCCAGCAAGCCGACGCCGGACCGGGTCATCAGCGCCACGGTACCATCAACGCGATAGTCCGCCCGCACGTCGATCTTTTCGGCGACCTGGGACACCAGCCGATCGCGCTGGTCGAGAAGCGCCGTACGCCCGGCATCCTCCATGCCAAGATCCAGCAGGCGCAAATTCACCTCTTCGAGCGAACTCAGCATGCCGTTGAGGCTGTGGACGCTGGCGGCTATCTGGCCCTCGGCTTCCTGGCGCATGCCCTGGATATCGCCCGAAAGCTGATTGAGCGTCTGCGCCATGGTCTGGGCACGGGAGACGACCTGCGAGCGGACCGTATAGTCGTCCGGACTGGTCGAAAGCCCCTGCAGCGCGTTCTGCAGCTCCTGGAAAACGGTGTCGAGCGATCCGACCGATCCCGGCTTGCCGAGAAAAGTTTGCAGCCGCTCGAGATAGCCGGCCTGAACACTCGATGAGGCCGTGTCCGAGACCTGGCGCGTATAATAGGTCTGCAGGGTGGTGTTGAACGCGCGCTGCACGCCCTCGGAACGCGCATAGCTCGATGTGGCGTCGTTGTGATCGACCACATTGAGCGACTGCCGATGATAACCGGGCGTGCCCGAATTGGCGATGTTGCGCGAAACGACGGTCAGCGAATCCTGGTTGATCCGCAGACCGGTTACGGCGTTGTTCAGCGACGATACCAGACCCATGCTCGGCTCCTACGGCGCAACCCGGCCCCGCCTCTTAGCGGACCATGTTCAGCGCTTCCTGCAGCATTTCGTCGGCCGTGCTCACGATGCGCGTGCCAGCGGCATAGGCCTGCTGGGTCACGATGAGCTTGGTGAATTCCTCCGAAATGTCGGTGTTCGAGGCTTCCAGTGATCCACCAATGATGCCATTGCCGGAAAGATCGACGATTGCCTCGCCCGATTCCGACGATGTGGCATAGACCCCGCCATCGAGGCGCTTGAGCTTGTTGATGGCATTGAACTCGGCCGTCACGACCTGTGCCATATCGATGCGCTCGCCATTCGAATAAGTCGCAACCACCCGCCCGTTATCGGCGATCGCCACGGAGATGAATTCACCCGCGCCATAGCCGTTCTGGTTGAGGGTGGAGACATTGGCCGTGCCGTTCACATCGGCGAACTGCGACAGTCCGTTGGTGTCATAGCGGAACTCGACATCACCGACCTTGACGCCGTTGACGGTGAGGTCGGAAAGCGTGGTCGCCGTGCCGCTGGGAGAGGTCATCGAACCGCTCGGACCGAAGCGGAACTCCTCATTGACGCGGGTCCACATCGCGTCGCCACCCGTCGCGGTGCTGTCGGACATATAGTAGAGGTGCCAGGTATCGACGCCCGAAGAGGCGCCCGATGAATTAGTCTGGCTGTCGACCTTGGCCCAGCGCAACTGCACATTGGCCGGAGCACCGTTTTCCGCATAGACGGTGATAGCGCCGCCTGCGATCGTATTGGTGATGAATTGCGTATTCTGGTTGGCTGCGATGGTCGGGACCGGCACGATGGGCACGTCTGGCGAGGCCGTAGCGCCGTTGGTCAGGCCGAGATTGCCGAGCGTTCCGCCTGCACCGCTGACCCGAAAGGACGCGGAATAGTTATCGAGCAGAACCTGCAGTTTACCATCACCATCGAGACCGACGGTCGCGTTGGCAGCGGCCGCACCCCCTCCATCACGCAGCCCCTGCTGCATCTTGGTCAGCACTGACCCGATGGTCGCCGTTCCCGATATATCGATCCCGACATTGCTTCCGCTGTAGGTGCCATCATGGAAATCAAACGTCACCTCAGTGCCGTTGACGTTGATCGTGAGGCTATCCCCCGCAACGAAAGGCCCGGGTGTCGTGGCGTCATCACTGCTCGCCGGACTTCCACCGACCAGCGTAGCGCCCGTCATCGATGCGGCCTGCGAGCCGGGCACATTCATGTAGTTCGCCGCCTGCAGCAACTCGCTATTGGCAACAGTGGCGTTGTATGCGCTCGTCTTTGGCACTTGCGGCAGGTTGGCCTGGTAGTTGATGCGGTTCGTCTGCTGGGCCGGCAGGAAGGAGTTGGAGAGCTGGATCACCTCCGGCACCGAACCGGAGATATTCCCGGTCTGCGTGTCGATGGGCAGGCCCTTCAGGTAGTACCCGGCCCCGTTCACCAGGCGCCCGTCCTTATCGATCTCGAAGTCGCCGCGGCGGGTAAAGAAGTTCGTGCCGGCAAAGACCGAATTGCCGTCCGATTGCCCCACCTTCGGCTCGACGACGAAGAAGCCGTTGGAATTGAGGGCGATGAAGGTTTCGCTCGAAACCGTCTGGATATCGCCCTTGACGTCATTGGTGCTGCGCGATTGCGCCAACACCGCACCCGGCACCTGGCGTGCCAGCGGCGCATCGGGAATGAGGTCGAGGAAGTCGGTCTCGATGCGCTTGTAGCCGGTGGTCTGCGAATTGGCGATGTTGCCCGAGATGTTTTCGAGCGCATGTGCCTGCGCCCGCAAACCGGTCACCGCGCTGGAAAGAGCCCCATAAATCCCCATCAGTCACTCCATGAACCTGCGGGCGCATACCGCACCCATTTGCCCGAACTGATGCAAGCAGGGTGCCAACCGCAGAGGCCTTGATTTGATTGGGAAAATCGCGATTACCGTTCGTAAAACCGGTAATATCCGGGCAAATCAATCCTGCCCCGCGGCAAGTTTTGCCGGCCGGCCTCGACTGCTTGTGCGCTTGCGGCAAAGGCTCTAAACGCTTGGACCCACCGATAGAGCCGGAGAAACGCCCCACTCATGCTGTTCAAGAGCGCCGATGAGTTCCTGAAATCCCCGCGTCATGCCGTGACGGTTTTCGGCATGGCCGGCGTCGGCAAGACGTGGCTTAGCAACATGCTGCGCGATCACGGCTGGTTTCACTATTCGGTCGACTATCGCATCGGCACCCGCCACATGGGCGAGTTCATCGTCGACAATTTCAAGCGCGAGGCGATGAAGGTGCCCTTTCTCGCCGAGCTCTTGCGTTCGGACTCGATCTACATCTCGTCCAACATCACCTTCGACAATCTCGATCCGCTCTCGACCTATCTCGGCACGCCGGGAAATCCGGCCAAGGGCGGCCTGCTCTTCGCCGAATACCAGCGCCGGCAGGAGCAGCATCGGATTGCCGAAATCTATGCGCTTCTCGATGTCCCCTATTTCATCGAGCGGGCCAACGCTCTCTACGGCTATGATGATTTCATCGCCGACACTGGCGGCTCGTTGATCGAGGTCGTCGACCACGACAACCCCGACGATCCCGTGATCAAGACGCTCGCGGCAAATACGACCCTGGTATATCTGCGCGGGACTGAAGCGGATGCCGAAAAGCTGGTTCAGCGCTTCAAGAAGAACCCCAAGCCCATGTACTATCGCCCGCAATTTCTCATTGAGAAGTGGAACGAGTACAAGGCAGTGAACGGCATCACCGAGGACGATGCTGTTGACCCGGCCGGCTTTGCTGCTTGGGGATTCGAAGCGCTGTTGAAAGACCGTCTTCCGCGCTATCAGGCTCTGGCAGACAATTTCGGCTATGTCATAGACGCCGCCGACCTTGCCGGCGTGCGTAACGGTTCCGATTTCCGCGACCTGATGGCGGGGGCGATCGAAGCGCGAATGCGCTAGCGGCTTCAGACCGCTCGCATCCCGTTCCGCTCTTCCATCAGCTTCTCAGAAAGATGGCCTAAATGCCCATCAGGATTCCAGATAATCTACCCGCACGCGTCACGCTAGAACAGGAAGGCGTGGTGGTGATGGATTCAACCCGCGCCGCCCGTCAGGATATTCGCCCTCTGCAAATCGGCCTGCTCAACCTGATGCCGAACAAGGAACGCACGGAAACCCAGTTCACCCGCTTGATCGGCGCCACCCCCCTGCAGGTGGACCTGACGCTTGTGCGCATTACCGATCACAAGTCCAAGAGCACGCCCGAAGAATATCTTCGGACCTTCTATCGGACCTGGGAGGAAGTGCGCGCGCAAAAGTTCGACGGCTTCATCGTCACCGGCGCGCCAATCGCCAACCTCCCCTTCGAGGAGGTGCGCTACTGGCCTGAGATGATCGAGATCATGAACTGGACGCAGACAAACGTGCACCACACCATGTTCATCTGCTGGGGCGCACAGGCGGCGCTGCACCATTTCCATGGCGTTCGCCGTTATCGCATGGAAAAGAAGGCTTTCGGTATCTACCGCCATCGCGTCATCCGGCCGGCTTCACCCTATCTGCGCGGATTTTCGGACGATCTGGCGATCCCGGTGTCACGCTATAACGACATCGAGCGCACCAGTCTGCCGAAGGAACTCGATATCCTAATCGACAGCCCGATCGGGGTCTGCATGCTCGACGATCGCGAGCATCGGGCGGTGCACATGCTCAATCACCTCGAATATGACAACCGCTCGCTTGCCGACGAATATGAGCGCGATCTCAAGGCCGGCCTCGATACGCCGCCCCCCCTCGACCTCTATCCCAACGACGATCCCTCGCAACCGCCGGAAAACCGCTGGCGCAGCCACGCTTTCCTGTTGTTCCAGAACTGGATCAACGAAATCTACCAGACGACGCCTTACGATATGACGAAGATCGGGGTAGCGAATAGCGAATAGCGAATAGCGAATAGCGAATAGCGAATAGCGAGCTAGAAAAACAATCAGGCCGGAGGCTGCAAGCCCCCGGCCCAACTATTCGCTATTTCGCTATTTCGCTATTCGCTTACTTACTTTCAAACAGCGATCTTGCCGCCGCCCTGCTTGGTGATCACCACCACGGACGGACGAACCGGCAGATTGTCGTCGAAGTCCGGCCAGCGGGTTGCCAGGTCCTCATAGTGGGAAACGCGGCCGAAGCCTTCCCAATCATCGCCGCCGTCAGCGGGGTGCTGCACGGCGAGGAACAGGGTCTCGCCACTGGGCGTGAACACCGGGCCGCACATTTCGGCGCCGACCGGCACGCGGAAGAACAGCTTCGAGGTCGCGCGCGCTTCACCTTCGGTGTCAACCGCCCACAGGCCGTCGGTGCGGCCCGTCGCCGAGGGGCTGTTGCCGTCGGTGGATACCCAGAGGCGACCATCACTGTCGACGGCGCAGTTGTCCGGCATGCCGAACCAGCCGTTTTCGGTGGTAGCCGTCGAGAACGTCGCACCAACTTCGGCAACCGACGGATCACCGCACTGCAGCAGAACCTCCCAGGTGCCGGTGGTCGCCCCGAAATCGCCATCGGCTTCGGCGATTTCGATGATGTGGCCAAAGGCGCTTTCGGCGCGCGGATTGGCGGCATCCACCTGCTCGGCCGTGCGGCGGGTGTTGTTGGTCAGCATCACATAGACCTTGCCATTGCTGGCATTGGGCTGGATGTCCTCGGGACGGTCCATCTTGGTGGCGCCGAGCAGGTCGGCGGCGCGGCGGGTCTCGATGGAGATATCGGCCTGGCTGTTGAAGCCGTTGTCGGCAGTCAGCGGGCCTTCACCATGGACCAGCGGCATCCACTCGATGGTGCCGTCTTCGACAAAGCGCGCGACATAGAGCGTGCCTTCGTCGAGCAGGTCCATATTGGCGGCGCGATCGTCCGGGTTGTAAGTGCCCGCGGTGACGAACTTGTAGACGTAGTCGAAGCGCTCGTCGTCGCCGAGATAGAAGACGACGCGCCCGTCGGGGGCAACGATCGATTCGGCGCCCTCATGCTTGAAGCGGCCAAGGGCAGTACGCTTTTTGGGGACCGCGTTCGGGTCCATCGGATCGACTTCGACGATATAGCCGAAACGATTGGGTTCATTGGGCTCCTTGGAGATATCGAACCGGTCGTAGAAATTGGCCCATTCATAGGAGCCGTCCGGAACGCCGAGACGGTCGTAGTTGGCGGCTTCGGCATGATCGGCCGGCAGTTCGCCACTGAAATAGCCGTGGAAGTTCTCTTCGGCCATGACGTAGGTGCCCCAGGGCGTAACACCGCCGGCGCAGTTGTTGACGGTGCCCAGCACGCGGGTGCCGGTCGCGTCTTCGCTGGTCTTGAGCCGATCGTGGCCAGCGGCGGGACCGGTGAGCTCCATCTCCGTCATCGCGGTGATGCGGCGGTTGTACTCGCCGTCGGTGACCGGCTCCCACTTGCCGTCGACCTTGCGGATCTCGATGATCGAGCCGCCATGCGCCATCATCTCGACGTCGACCTGGTCCTTGGTCAGCGGGTTCATGGTCATCTCACCATCGGTGATGGTGACCAGACCCGGGAACATCAGGTGCGGATTGGTGTATTCGTGATTGACCACCAGCAGGCCATGCTCGTCCGAACCGTCGAGCGGAATGTAGCCGACATAGTCGTTGTTGTAGCCGAACTGCTTGGCTTGGGCGTCAGCGGTCTGGTTGGTCGGATCGAATTCGGGTGCATCCGAGAGCACCGGATCGCCCCAACGCAGCAGGATGTCGGCATCATAGCCTTCGGCCACATGGTGCGTTTCATCGACACCGGCTTCGACTTCGGTAAACGAGAAGGCCGAACCGCCCTCATCCGCCTTCGCTTCCTGCGCTTGCATCAGTGCAAGCGGGCTGACCGTGGCGGCGATGGCCGAAACGGCCAGCGAGCCCTTGAGGAAACCACGGCGCGAGAAGCGCGCACTGATGATCTCACCCATGGTCGGGTTGTTCGTCGGGTTACGCGGCTCGCCGTCCGCGGCCTCAAGTTGCGATGTCTTGAAAAGGGGTGAGTGTTCGTTCATCTGCCTGACCCTCTGGTGCTTGGGACGCTCTCAAACTTTAGAGCCATTCCAAGCTGTAGGAGGGCGGCATCACAGTCCGATGACCGAGCAACGACTGTTTTATGACGCTCCCCGGATCGATGCATCCTCTTGCAATCGCATGGTTTGTCCTTACCTTCGATCACGCTGACGGGAGAACCACTTGGCTCAATCACCGACTACCATCGTCGACGAGATCGGGATTGCGCTCGCCAACATTGCCGATGCCGCGACAGGCACTTTCACACCCACGCTTCGCCTCGGAGTCACGGGCCTCAGCCGCGCCGGCAAGACCATCTTCATCACCGCGCTCGTCCACAATCTCCTGACCGGCGGACGCCTGCCCGGGTTTTCCGCCCTAACCGAGGGCCGTTTTATCGGGGCCCGCCTCGCCGAATACCCGGACGCCACCATTCCCCGCTTTGCCTATGAGCAGCATCTGGCGGCCCTCACCGGCAAGCCGGCCGAATGGCCTGAGAGCACCCGCCGCATCTCGCAGCTTCGCGTGGTGCTGAGATATCAGTCGACGCGCTGGCTTGCCGGCATGAGGGGCCCGGCAACGCTCAATCTCGATATTGTCGACTATCCGGGCGAATGGCTGCTCGACCTGCCCCTGCTCTCGCTCAGCTTTGCCGAGTGGAGCGCCGAAGCGCTCGAACGCGCCCGCCGTCCGGCTTCCGAGCACGAAGCCAAGGCTTTTCTCGACGTGCTCGGCGGCATCGATCCGCTCAAGGACGCCAATGACGTGGACGCCGAGGCGCTCGCCACCGCTTTCACGCAATATCTGCGGTTGAGTCGGGAGGACGGCCGTGCCCTCTCGACGCTGCCGCCCGGGCGCTTCCTGCTGCCCGGTGATCTCAAAGGCTCTCCCGCCCTCACCTTCTCGCCCCTGCCGCCCCAAGGCCATGGCGTGCGCTCAAAGAGCCTCTACGCAATGCTCGAGCACCGCTACGAGGCCTACAAAGACAAGGTCGTACGCCCCTTCTTTCGCGATCACTTTGCCCGTCTCGATCGCCAGGTCGTGCTCGTCGACGCCTTGCGCGCGCTCAATGCCGGGCCCTCGGCCGTTGCCGATCTGGAGACGGCGCTCACGGCCGTGCTCTCCTGTTTCCGGCAGGGCGAAAGCAATCCGCTGAGCCGCCTCGTCTCGCGCAAGATCGACCGCATCCTCTTTGCCGCAACCAAGGCCGACCACCTGCATCACACCAGCCACGACCGCCTGGAAGCCATCCTCAACCGCCTGCTTGCCAACGCAAGTCGCCGCGCCCGGTTTGCCGGCACCGAAACGAAATCCCTGGCGATCGCGGCCATCCGCGCCACGCGCGAAGGCGAGATTCGTGAGGGCGGCGAAACCCTGCCCACTATCATCGGCACGCCGGCCGAGGGGCAGGTGCTCGATGGTGTCACCTATGACGGCCAAACCGAGATTGCGTTGTTTCCCGGTGACTTACCGGCAGAACCGGACTCCGTTTTCGAGAGCGACAAGCCCCTGGCGCTCAACTTCCTGCGCTTCACGCCCCCGCAAAAGCTCGACCGCAACGCTTCCGGAGACGCGGTTTTGCCCCATATCCGCTTCGATCGCGCCTTGGACTACCTGATTGGAGACTGGATGCGATGAAGCGACCTGTTGCACGGCCAGTCACACCCGAGCGGGACGATGCCGAACCGGCGCGCACCCCGCGCGCCTTCGAGCCGAACGCCGTCACGGTGACCGAAGCCGACTTCGAGTCGGTGCCGCCCAGCGATGACCTGGTTTCGCCTGAGCCTCGGCGGATCGGCTGGGTCGGCAGGGTGCTGTGGACGGCTGGCGGAATCCTGCTGTCGGCAGGTCTTGCGCTGGCGGCCGAACGCCTGATCCGTGATCTTTTCGCGCGCTACGAATGGCTTGGCTGGACCGGATTGGGCGTGCTCGGCGCGTTCATCGTCGCGCTCCTGGCGCTAATCGTGCGGGAATGGTCCGCACTTCGCCGGCTAAGGGTGCTCGATCAGCTGAAGGCGGATGCACTCACGGCCATAGCCACCGATCAACCCGCCAAGGCACGCGCCGTCCTCTCCGAGCTCGAGCACATCTACGCCAGCCGCGCCGATCTTGCCCGCGCCCGCCAGTCGCTCAAGGACAATGCTCCGCATATGCTCGACGGTACCGAGCAGGTCCACCTGGCCGAGCGCCTGTTGATGGGTCCGCTCGACGCGCGCGCGCGAACGCTGACCGCCGCCTCGGCCCGGCGCGTTGCGCTGGTGACGACCGTCTCGCCACGCGCGCTCATCGACGTCGCCTTCGTGATCTATGAGAGCATACGCCTCGGCGGCGCCATTGCGCGGCTCTATGGCGCGCGCCCCGGTTTCTTCGGCTTCTGGAGACTGGCCGGAGCCGTGCTGGCGCATCTTGCAGTCACCGGCGGGCTGGTGCTGACAGATGGCGTTGTGGAACAGCTCGTCGGTCAGGGATTGGCCGCCAAGCTTTCTGCCCGTCTGGGTGAAGGCGTGGTCAATGGCCTGATGACCGTGCGGGTCGGCATTGCCGCCATGCGCGTCGTGCGCCCACTTCCCTTCGAGACGCAGAAGCAGCCGGTGGTAAAGGACTTTATCGGCGAACTGGCAAACGTCACGCAGAGCGTGAAGGAAACGCCGTAACCCTTTGCATAGACTCCTAAGCTGCCTCGTCCTTGGCAGCGCTTGGCGCAAGCGTCACCTTGAGCCCGTCGAGATCGTCGTTCATCAGGATCTGGCAGGAAAGCCGCGAATTGGAGCGCACATCCCCGACGCTGTCGAGCATGTCCTCTTCCTCCTCGTTCGGGGTGCCGACCGCGTCCATCCAGGCGTTGTCGACATAGACATGGCACGTCGCGCATGAGCATGCGCCACCGCACTCGGCCTTGATATTGAGGCCCCAGTCGCGGATGACTTCCATCACCCGCCAGCCTTCGAGGCCCTCGAGCTCGTGTTCGACGCCCGATTGGTCGGTAACGAGGATTTTCATGCGGAAACTCTCATGTCGGCAACTGGCACTTGAGGGTTCCGATCGGCCGTTTGGCCGAGTCGGATGGCGTTGATTTCGAGAACCGGAGCGCAGCGTATGTAAAATACGTGAGCACCGGAAGCGCAGAAATCTGCGCTAGACGGCCGGCGAAACGGTCGAGCGGTGCCCTCAAGCGACACCGAGCTTCTTTTGCAGTTTGGTGGAGCTGGTCGTGTATTGAAAGACCACCCGCTCATCGGGCGATATGATCTTCTTTGCCGCCTGCGCCATCAGAGCCGCTTCATGGAAGCCGGAAAGGATGAGCTTGAGCTTGCCCGGATAGTAGTTGATGTCGCCGATGGCGAAGATGCCCGGGACCGAAGTCTCGAACTTTTCGGTATCGACGGCAATGAGGTTGTCGTTGAGGTCGAGTCCCCACTCGGCAACCGGTCCCAGCTTCATGGTGAGCCCGAAGAATGGCAGCAGACGCGTTGCCGGTACCGAGACGTCGCCGCCATCGGTGGTGAAGTGGATGCGGCTCAATTGCGCGTCCTCGCCCTCGAGCGCGGCGACCTGGCCGATCAACAGCGAAATCTTGCCGTCCCCCACCATGGCCTTCATCTTGTTGACCGAGTCCGGCGCCGCCCGGAACGCATCGCGACGGTGGACGAGCGTCAACGAGCGCACGATCGGCTGCAGGTTTAGGGTCCAGTCAAGCGCGGAGTCGCCGCCGCCCACGATCACTACATCCTGATCGCGGAAGTCCTCCATCTTGCGCACCGAATAGAAGACCGACTTGCCTTCATAGGCCTCGATCCCCGCCACCGGCGGACGCTTGGGCTGGAAGGAGCCGCCACCGGCCGCAATCACCACGACCTTGGCGTGGAAGGTCTCGTCCGCATCGGTCGTCAGCCTGAAACTACCATCCGGCTGCTTTTCGAGCGCCGTCACCATGCGGTTGAAATGGAACTCGGGCTGGAACGGCGCAATCTGCTGCATCAGATTGTCGGTGAGCCCCTGCCCCGTCACGACCGGAAAACCGGGAATGTCGTAGATCGGCTTTTCCGGATAGAGCTCGGCACACTGGCCGCCGGGGCGGTCCAGAATGTCGATGAAATGGCATTTGATGTCGAGGAGCCCCAGTTCGAAGGCCGCGAAAAGCCCGCAAGGACCCGCGCCGACAACGACGACATCGGTTACGATTTCAGTTCCGCTCATTACAGTCTCAGCTTGTAGGAGCCTGGTATTCGGCCCCGGTTCTTATTGGGTCATTGCACGCCAGCGTGAATGACGCGGTGGTGGATTGCCCGCATGCACGCAAGCAAAAGTTGATTTTGAGGCTCCGTTTAAAACAACCGCCGATTAAATCAACCGGCGCGCCGCAGATAGGGCCGCGTGCCGACCGGCACTTCGCCGAGGCCGACCGGCTGGTAATAAAGATCGACCTCCGGCAAGCGGTTCTCGATCAGCGCCTCGCGGGTCGGCTCGTGCGTCACGACGAACGCGTTAATCCCGCAGCGGCGCATCAGCGGAATCTGGTCCTGCAGAACGTCGCCGACGGCCCGGATTTCGCCCTTGTAGCCGAAGCGCTCGGCAAGCAACCGCGCCGTCGAATAACCGCGCCCATCCGTGAAGGCCGGGAACTTGATGGCCACCGATGCAAAGCGCCCCAGATCAGCGCGCACGTCCTCGATCCGCTCGCCCGGCGAGACCAGAAGCCCCAGCGGATGAGGATTGGCGAGAAACGCTTCGCGGTTTTCAAGGAACAGCGGCAGCGGTACATGGGTGTAGCGCGCGTCCGATGGACTGGTGCCTTCCACCCACTCGCCGAACGGATCGGCGACGAAGACGCCATCCTTGAAAAGATTGTACTTGGCAGCGCGCATGGGCGAAGCGATCGCTCCGTTGAAGTCGAAATGGATGCCGCATTCCTTCTTGTTCAACCCGCGCCAGCGGCCGGCGCGCGGGTCTTCACCATCCGCTACAATCGACGTGCACGGCGCGCAACCGATCGATCTGTATCCCTTGGAGAACAACGGATGCTCGGGCAAGCCGTGGTCGATCTTATACTGGTTGACGTCGGCATCCGAGAAATAGGCAAGCGGGTTCACCTTGATGCGATCGTCGCTCGTCAGCTCGAAATGTGGCAGTACGCCGCGTTCGACCGTCTGGTAGCGCTTGCGGCCGGTGACCCAGCCGCCGAACTGTTCCGTGATCGGCTCCAGCGGCTCGGTCTTGCGGATATGGCAGCAGGAGTCCGGATCGGTTTCCCAAAGGTCGCCCTTTGGGTCGAACCGCGCGAGATCCTTCGGGTCCGGCCGGATCGCCGTGACATTCCTCAGCCCGAGATGCTTCTTGAGTGTCTCGACATAGGCAAGGGTTTCCGCAAAGTGCTTGCCCGTTTCGAGGAAATAGACCGGCAGGCTTGGATCGACCTGCGCCACCATATGCAGCAGCACCGCCGAGTCGGCTCCAAAGGATGAGACGATCGCAATATCGCCGGGCAGGATTTCGCTTGCGGCATGGCGCAGCACGCCCACCGCGTCCATCTCGTCGAACATGCCGTTGAGCGCGACAATGCCGAGAGCGCGCAGCGGATCGCGCTTGTGCTGGCGCTCAGCTATTGCACTAACCGTTGCCATAGAGTGCCTCCTTGAATGGGGCTTCGCCTAGACGGCGGACCGCGGCGATAAAGGGTTCCTCAGGGCTCTCGCGCCGTTCGATATAGAAGTCCACCAGCCGCTCGATGGCGTCCGGCACGGCTTCCGCCTCGAACCCCGGTCCCAGGATCTTGCCGACCGAAGCGTTCTCGGTCGCATCCCCGCCCAGCGTGATCTGATAGAGCTCGCCGCCCTTCTTCTCGACGCCGAGAATGCCGATGTGACCGACATGGTGGTGCCCGCAGGCATTGATGCAGCCCGAAATCTTGATCTTGAGTTCGCCGATCTGTTTCTGCCGCTCTTGTTTTGCGAAGCGCTGCGAGATCGACTGCGAAATGGGGATCGAGCGGGCATTGGCCAGCGCGCAATAGTCGAGCCCCGGGCAGCAGATGATATCGGTGATGAGACCGGCATTGCCGTCCGCGAGCCCTGCGGCCACCAGCGCGTCGTAGACGGCACGCAGGTCGCTGATCTTCACATGCGGCAGCACCAGGTTCTGCTCATGCGTCACGCGCAACTCGTCGAACGAATAGTGCTCGGCGAGATCGGCGACGACCTCCATCTGCTCGGCGGTCGCATCCCCCGGCGGCTTGCCGATGGGCTTCAGCGAGACGGTGACGCTCGCATAACCGGGCTCGCGGTGCGAGTTGATGTTGTTCTCGAGCCAATCGCCATAGGCGGCATCGAGGATCTTCTCGCGTGCCACGTCAATGCGGGTTGCCGGCAGGGTCTCGAAGGGCGGCGGGGCGAAATAGGCGCTGATGCGGTCTAGTTCTTCCTGAGGCAAGGTCAGCACGCCACCACGGATTTCCGCGAACTCGGCCTCGACCTGCCCCTTGATCGTCTCCAGCCCTTCCTCGTGCACCAGGATCTTGATGCGCGCCTTGAACTTGTTGTCGCGCCGTCCATAGCGGTTGTAGACGCGCAGGATGCTCTCCAGATACGCCAGCAGATGCTCATGCGGCACGTAGCCGTTGATCATCTTGGCGACCATGGGCGTGCGGCCCATGCCGCCACCGACCCAGACTTCCCAGCCGATCTCGCCGGCAGCATTGGTCGCCGCCTGCAGGCCGATATCGTGAAAGCGGATCGCCGCACGGTCGCTCGGCGCGCCGCTCATGGCGATCTTGAACTTGCGCGGCAGATAGCTGAATTCGGGGTGCAGGCTCGACCACTGGCGCAGGATTTCCGCCACCGGGCGCGGATCGATGATCTCGTCGGCCGCCGCCCCCGCGAACTGGTCGGTGGTGATGTTGCGGATGCAGTTGCCCGAGGTCTGAATCGAGTGCATCTCGACCGAGGCGAGATGCTCCAGGATTTCGGGCACATCCTTGAGCTTGGGCCAGTTGAACTGGATGTTCTGGCGCGTGGTGAAATGCCCGTAGCCGCGATCATAGGTGCGCGCGATATAGGCGAGCTTGCGCAACTGGCGCGAATTCAGCGTGCCATAGGGAACGGCAATGCGCAGCATATAGGCGTGCAACTGCAGATAGAGCCCGTTCATCAGCCGTAGCGGCCGGAACTGATCTTCGCTCAATTCCCCGGAAATCCGGCGCTTCACCTGGTCGGCGAACTGCGCCGTGCGACCGCGCACGAACGAGGCGTCGAATTCGTCATATCGATACATGCGCGTCCTCACTCAGATGCTGGCGCTCGAACACAGGGACCGTCGGGCCCGAAGCGCGGATGCGCTCGCGCAGCCGCACCGGCACGATCAGGCCGTCCACGACGTTCACAGTCTCGATCTCGAGGCTGATGATGTGGCCGGTCGCCTTGGATGCGGCGATGGCGGCGTCGCGCGCCTCCGCCTCTTCCTTGGCGAACAGTCGCGCCGCCTGCAAGTCCTCGACCCAATGGCCGGCCTTGTCGAGATAGACCGTTGCGCCGGTCGTCAGTTCATTGCCTGTCAGAATTTCCATCATGCTACCCTGAAACTCTCGGCGGCCACCGCTGCGGCATCGGTCCAGTCGCCTGATGCCACGGCTTCGCCTACGATAATGATGGCCGGACCATCGGCGAACGCGACTGCGCCACGTGCAAGACCGCCCAGCGTGCCGCGATAGAACGCCCGGTTCGCCCGCCCTGCATTGACCACGATGCCGACCGGCACCGACTTCCGGGCGCCATGCCCGATCAGCCGGGCCGCGACCTCTGCCGAATTCGACTTGCCCATATAGAGCGCCAGCGTCAGGCCAGCCGTCGCCAGCGCCGCCCAGTGCTGCAGGTCACTGTCCTCGGCGCCATGCGCCGTCGCCATGATGAAGCCGCTCGAAACCTTGCGCAGCGTCACCGGCGTTGCGGTGTCGGCGGCCGCAGCCAGCGCCGCGCTGACGCCCGGCACGATGGCGTAGCCGATGCCTGCCTCGCGCAGCGCCGCAATTTCCTCGCCGGCGCGCCCGAAGACCATCGGATCGCCTGATTTCAGCCGCGCAACCCGCTTGCCCTCGCCGGCCAGCCGCACGATCAACGTGTTGATCTGCGCCTGGCTGAACGAATGATGCCCCTTGGCCTTGCCCACGCAAATACGCTCGGCGTCACGCCGGCCCATTTCGACGACGGGTTCCGGCACGAGTTGATCGTGGACGATGACATCGGCCTCCTGCAGCAGCCGCTGCGCCCGCAACGTCAGCAGGTCCTCCGCGCCCGGGCCGGCACCGATCAGCCAGACGACACCCCTGCCAGCGCCTCCAGCCACATGGGCGTCGAGCAGCGTTTCGGCTTCAGCCTCACCACGCCCGGCATTCACCGCCGCTTCGATGGCGGGCGAGGTGACGAGTTCCTCGTAATACCGGCGCCTTGCCGTATTTTCCTGAACCAGTGCTTCAACTTTGGCGCGCAGGCTTCCGGCGAGCCGCGCCACCTTGCCGAGCCCCGGCGAGAGCATTGCCTCGACGCGCGCTCGCACCAGCCGCGCCAACACCGGCGCATCACCCTCCGTCGAAATGGCCACAGTCAGCGGCGCCCGTTCGACGATCGAGGGCGTGTAGAAATCGCACTCTGCCGGAACATCGACGACGTTGAGCGGAATGCCCCGCGCCCGCGCTGCCGCCTTGGCGGCCTTGGCATCAGGGCCCTGCTCCGCCACGAACACCAGTGCCGCACCATCGAGGTCGCCCGCCTCGAATGGCCGCGCCAGCACGGCGACCGCCAGCGCGGAAAAGTCGGCTTCGATGGTCCTGGATATAATGACTACCGAAGCAGTCGTCTTAATTGCCAACCGGGCCTTATTGAGGGCTTCTTCTCCACCGCCGACGATGACGATGCGCTGACCCTCGACTTTGTAGCTCAACGGAAATGTGTTGAGTGCACCCATTGGACTCCTTCCGGGAAGTCCTGAAACTATGCCACGACAAGCTGTTGTGACAAGTCGTTGAAATACAATAGCTTTTATATTTCCCTACACAGCGCGCCCGTAGAACGTCTCCAGCGCCTGCGCCGTGCTGCCGCCAAATGGTTTCGCGCCGGGGACAAACAGGGGAAAAAGCCCTCGCCTAGCCCTGCCGCGTCGGCACATGCACGACAAGTCCGTCGAGTTCGTCGCGCACCTTGATCTGGCACGAGAGCCGGCTTGTCGCGCGCACATCGAAGGCGAAGTCGAGCATGTCTTCCTCCATGCTCGAAGGCCCGCCAACCGTGTCGCTCCACGCATCGTCCACATAGACATGGCAGGTGGCGCAGGTGCATGCGCCACCGCATTCGGCAACGATCCCCGGCACGCCATTCATGATCGCCGTCTCCATGACCGTGGCCCCGTCCTGGGCCTCGGTCTCGTGGCGCGTTCCGTCGGATTCGATGAAGGTGATCTTGGTCATGATGGCGGATATAGACGCGCCCGCGGGCCGCGGCAAGGCGCGCCAGTGCATGGGGTGGTTGCGGTTAGCGCCAATCCTCCTGAAGCGCATTCCAGATGGCGTCGCACGCTGCGTTCGAATTACTGAGGAGTTCGGCGTTCCAGAGGCGCAGGAGATGGAAGCCGCGCGCCATCAGGTCGGCGTCGCGCTCGTTGTCACGGATACTATCGGCATGCTGGCTGCCATCCAGCTCGATAATCAGCTTGCTCTCGTAGCAAACGAAACCGGCTATGTAGCGGCCGATCGGAACCTGCCGGCGGAACTTGTAGTTGGCAAAGCGCCGATCCCGGAGCAGCAGCCACAATCTGCGTTCGGCTTCCGTGGGCGCTCGACGCATCGCGCGTGCAAACCCCTTCAGCCGGTTGCTCATCGACCGCCCCCTCATCCGCCCTTCGGGCACCTTCTCCCACGAGGGGAGAAGGGAAGTCCGTGCATGTCATAACTCCATGCAAGAGCAGAATATTCAAGAACAAGGTAGGGGGGGCACCAGGGCGCCACAACCACCGGATCCCCTTCTCCCCTCGTGGGAGAAGGTGGCGCGCAGCGCCGGATGAGGGGGGCTACAGTCCCAGCAGCCCCTCGAGATAGTGCCGCCCTATCCCAAAAAACCGCTTCGTCTCCGCGACCTTCCCCAGCGCCGCGTCCCGCCCCACGCGTCCATCCTTCTGGGCGACGATCAGCACGTTCTTGGGCG
>Ga0180220_1000934_pt1 | contig 25223 bp, 18 predicted proteins | sample eDN5th37CBELigBY_FD_151335 | JGI IMG/M metagenome (GOLD analysis project Ga0180220, IMG submission 151335) | Enriched backyard soil microbial communities from Emeryville, California, USA - eDNA 5th pass 37_C BE-Lig BY (version 2) (version 2) | ecosystem: Environmental > Terrestrial > Soil >...
ACGGACATCGCGCGCGCGGATGACAGCTCCCAGTTGGACGGGAACCGTTCGGTCGCGATCGGGACATTGTCCGTGTGGCCCTCGATCTGGAAGCTGCGGTCCCCGATGCCGGCGAGGACGTCGCCCACCTCGCGGAGCGTCTGCCGACCTTCTGCGGAGAGTGTCGCGCTGCCGGACGCAAAGAGAATGTCCTGCGGCAATTGGATGACCATGCGGCCGCGCACGATCTCGACACTGAGGCGGCCCGCGTCGATCAGCGAACGGAACTGATAGAGCACGTCCTCATAGATCCTGTTCCGCTCGCGGATCTCCCGTTCCACCTGCGAGAGCTGGAGGATGCGCTCCTGCAGCTCCGCGTATTGTTCGCCCTGCCGGCTGAGCAGCGATTGCACGCGCGCGAGCTCCACCTGCGCGCCGGCGAGCTCCTGCTCCAGCCGCGCGACCTCGGCGTTGCGCCCGCCGAGCGTCTCCTCGAGCTCAGCGATGCGCTGCTCGCGCGCCCTGACGTCCGCCTCGCGCCGCGCGAGCTCGCCTTCCAGCATAGTCTGCTGTTCAGAATGGATTCGGTTGAGTTCCGCGAGCGCGGCCTCATGCGTGCTCCGCTTGACGCAGCCGCCCAGCGCCAACGCTATCAGGCTCGCGAGGGCTAGGCCTTGGAATCCAGGTCGCGACATGGCTACGGCGCCTCGGTGTTGCGGGATCGATCGGGTACCGTGGTTTACGACGTCGGACGTGTCCCGAAAGTAATCATCCCCGACCGTGGCAACAACCACTCGGCTGACGCCCGGCGAGGTCGAGTGGCGGCCACCGAGATCCGATCGACCCGGCGCCATGGTGAAAAATAGGCGCGCCGCGACGTGCAATAACTACCCGGCGAAGAGCAGGTAGCGGTTCGAGCCGGGCCTTCCGGCGAACACCCGCGGGCTCGCGCCGCGGGTGCCGGCGAACGGCGGAGACGCAGGCAGGACGCCGAACATCGTTCGATCCGGCGAGGCCGGCGCGACTGCAAACGCCGGTGTCAGCCCGCCATCTCGTGGCTCAGACGAGGTGATGGCCCGGCGCTTGCCGCCGGAGAGGGCGACTCTCGGGAAGTGTTGTCCCCGTCTCGATGAGGTAGGAGTCCATGCGCGAAGTCACTCCCCGGACCGCGCGCGTCACATGTGTCGTGCACCGGCTGTCCAGTCGGCCGCGGCGCGCGCGGCAGCAAGCTCCCCGGATGGTGCGCCGGTGATCGGCCCGGCCTGCCCCCTGTGCGACGTGAAGGACGAGCTGGTCTACTTCCGCGGCGAGCGGGCCATCGTCCTCTGGGACCCGGTCCCCGCGTCCCCGGGGCACTCGCTCATCGTCCTGCGTCGCCACGTAGCCTCCTGGTTCGACGCCACGCCGGAAGAGCAGCGCGAGCTGCACCGCTGTATCGGCGTAGCGCGCGCCGTCATCGACGTGCGCCACCGCCCCGACGGCTTCACGGTAGGGTTCGAGGTGGGCGAGGCCGCCGGGCAGGCGGTCCCGCACGTCCACATCCACGTCATCCCGCGTTACGTCGGTGACGTGCCGGACCCGCTCGGCGGTGTGCGCTGGGTGGTCCCGCAGCGCGCGCTCTACCGCAGCGCGCCCGGAACGAAAAAGGTCGGCTGACTTGCGGCGCCGACCGGCAATGTCGGCGACGAAGGCTGCCAGTCGCCGGTCGCCGCAGCGCCCACCGAAATGTGGGAAGGCCGTCCGAGCGCTTGCCACCACGCCAGACGGCCATCCCGCAAGTTGCCGCACAGCCGGGAGTCGTCCCGACAGTCTCTGACTACACCGCGAGCACCTCGCGCTCCAGGCGGGCGTAGCTCTGCTCCATCCCGCCCACCATGCCGGTGCCGAGTACCATGTCGCGCACCTCGGCGCTCGGGTAGGTGATGACGAAGGTGAGGAGCGTGCCGGCGCCGACGGGCGTCAGCGTCATCTCATTCGTCGTGGCAGGGCCGTCGCTGCCGATCAACCGCTCGGTTGTCACTTCCCGGTGCGGCGGGTCGGACTCGAGCAGTTCGCCTTCGAAGCCGAAACGATTCGAGCCGTCCTCGGCCTCCCACTCGTATCGGTACGATTCGCCGACCCGGTTGGCCACCTGACACACCGGCATGCGCCAGCCGTCGGGCCCCAGCATCCAGCGGCGGAGCAGCTCAGGTTCGTGGTGCGCCCGCCACACCTGCTCCACCGTGCCGCGGATGACCCGGCTGATACGCACGCGCGTGTCGCTCAGGATCTTCGCCCGGGTCGCGAGATCGGCGGCGAAGGAAGCAAGGTCCGCCAGCACGTCGTCGAGCTGACCCAGTGCCGACTTCATCCCCTCCATCATCCCCATCTCCACCAGCTTCTGCATCGTCTCGAGGTCAGGGAACGTGGTCACGCTCGTCATGCGCGAGCCGGTCGGCGTCGATTCGAAATTGAAGACCATGCGCATGGAGGGCATGCTCGTGTCCGGCTCCCCGTTCTCGTCGGCGAAACCGTCCTCCACCTCAAAACGACGGCCGGGTTCCACCGCCAGGAAACGCCACCAGCCGCGCGATACCGTGCCATCAGGGCCGGTCATGTGGTACTTCGACCAGCCGCCCGGGGCCATGTCGTGCCGGGTGAACGTCGCCGGCCATTGTTCGGGCCCCCAGAAGCGCTCGAGCTGGCGCGGATCCGCGTACGCGGCCCACAGACGCTCGACAGGCACCGGGTAGTCACCCACGACCTCGAGGGTGAGGGCTTCGGGATCGGACTTGATGGACGTGATGGGCATGCAGTCACTCCTCCGGGTTGCGCTCGGCCAGTACCGCGTCGAGCTGGCTGAATCGGGCCCGCCACAGGGCCTCGAGCTGGGTCAACAGATCGCGCGCACGCGCGAGCCGCTCCGGATTGCCGCGGACTATGCGTTCCCGGCCTCGCCGCTCCTTCATCACGAGTCCAGCCTCCTCGAGGACGGCAACGTGTTTCTGCACCGCCGCGAACGACATCGCGTAGCGCGCGGCGAGCACGGAGATCGACGCCTGCTCGCCCGCCATGACGCGCGCCACGATGTCTCGCCGCGTCGCGTCCGCGAGCGCATGGAACACACGGTCCACCTCGGCATCACTGAGCGAAGAACGTACAACCATATGGTTGTATATAGTCGGGCGGTTGATGGGGCGCAAGGGTTTTGTTGCAGGGCGCGACGCAACGGCGAGGCCGTTGCGGTGAGAAGCGGACGGATCCCGGGAGGCCGTTAACGGGTAGTTTCCGGTCTGTGTCACATGGGGCCGCCATCGGGCGGCCGGAGCGACGGGTTGGAGGTTCGAGTCATCGGTCCCTGACACCGTGCGAGGCGCGAGGTCATGAACAGAGTTCGAATGGAGAGAGGCGTGTCGTCCGAGCCGCGAGGCGGCAGGGTATGGCCGGCGAGGTGGCGGCCGGGATCGGCGGGGAGCCGTGTTACGGCGTGGGCGCTCGTCCTGGCCGCGGTCCTGACCGCCGGGATCGGTCCCGCGGTAACGGAGGCCGCCGCCCAGAGCCCGATGACCGGTGCGCCGCTGGCGGAGGCACCGCCGCTCATCAGCCGCGTGCTGGACAACGGGCTCGAGGTCATCGTCCTCGAGGACCCGTCGGTCCCGCTGGTGACTGTGGAGATGGCGGTACGGACCGGGTCGTTCACGGAGCCCCCGGAGCTGAACGGGCTGTCGCACCTGTACGAGCACATGTTCTTCAAGCCGGCGCCGCGCGCGCCCGGGCGCGAGACGTACATCCACCTCCTGGACCAGCTCGGGATCGTCTCGAACGGCCGGACGCTGGAGGAGGTGGTCGAGTACTACTTCACCACGACGTCGCCCAACTTCCCGCTCGCGATGCGCTGGCTGCGAGACGGGATCCTGTATCCGGAGTTCGATCCGGTGGAGCTGTCGCGTGAGATCGAGGTGGTGGTCGGCGAGCTGGACCGCCACGAGTCCAGCCCGTTCGACGCCTTCCTCAAGGAAGTGAACAACCGGCTGTTCTACCGCTACCCCAGCCGCAAGAACCCGGCGGGGAACCGGGAGACGGTGCGCTCTGCGACGCCCGAGATCATGCGGATGATCCAGTCGCGCTACTACGTCCCGAACAACTCGGCGCTCATCGTCGCCGGCGACGTGGTGGCCGAAGAAGTCTTCGATCTGGTGGAGGAGCTGCTCGGCGACTGGCAGCCTCGCGCGCGCGATCCGTTCGAGGAGTTCCCGCTCGTCGAGCATCCGCCGCTCGAGCGCAGCGAGGCCGCGATCCTGACCACCAACGTGCAGAATGTGACGGTCCAGATCGCGTGGCAGGGTCCGTCGATCGGGGTGGACGACGAGGCCACGTACGCTGCCGACGTCTTCATGTTCATCCTGCGGCAGCCCAACTCCCGCTTCCAGCGGGCGCTGGTGGACAGCGGGCTGACGCTGGGCGTGAGCTTCGGTTACTACACGCAGCGCAACGTCGGCCCGATCTACCTGACCTTCCAGACCACGCCGGACCGGGCCCGTGCCGCGCTCCGCGCCGTCTACGAAGAGATCTCGCACTTCAACGACCCGGATTACTTCACCGACGAGGAGCTGGAGAGCGCGAAGGCGCTGCTCGAGGCGGACGACCTCTTCTCCCGCGAAGAGGTGTCGGACTACGTGCACACCATCGCCTTCTGGTGGTCGACGACGGGTCTGGACTACTTCCGGGGGTACCTGCGGAACCTGCGCGCGACCTCGCGCGAGGACATCAGCCGGTACATTTCCACCTACATCCAGGGGCAACCGCACGTGGCACTGGCGCTGCTCTCGCCGCAGTCGCTCGCCGTGTCGGGGCTCACTGAAGCAGACCTGATCGGGGAGGTGCAGCAGTGATCGCCACGACACAGGATCGCGCCTACCGCTTGCTGCGCCGCGCCCGCGCGCTCGCGTTCGTCGCGCTAGCGCCGTTGGCCGCATCGAGCGCGGGCCTCGCGCTCACGTTCGCCGCAGTCCTCGCCGCGCCCGTCGTCGCCCACGCGCAGGTGACCGCACAGGACCGCGCGCATCTCGTCACCGAGTTCGACGTCAACGGTCTCCAGGTCCTCGTCAAGCAGCGCGAAGGGAGTCAGACAGCCGTCGCCGCGCTCTTCTTCCGCGGCGGAGCCGCCAACCTGACGGAGGAGACGGCAGGGATCGAGGCGCTGATGCTCGAGGTCGCGGTTGAGGCGAGCGACAACTTCCCGCGCGAGCAGCTACGGCGCGAGCTGGCCAGCATGGGCACCGAGCTGTCGTCTGCCAGCGGGCTCGACTACTCGGTACTCCTCATGAGCTCGACGCGGCTGCATTTCGACAGGTCGTGGGAGATCTTCACCGATGTCGCGATGCATCCGACCTTCGCCCCCGACGACTTCGAACGTGTGAAGAATCGCCTGGTGCTGGGTCTCCTGAGCGCGCAGGACAGTCCCGACGCATATCTCCAGCAGCTCCAGGCGGAGATGGCGTACGTCGGCCATCCGTACAGGAACGACCCGGCCGGAACCGTTGAGTCCCTCAGCGCCCTGACACTCGATGACGTCCGCGCCTACCACGACGAGGCGATGCAGACGTCGCGTCTCCTCCTCGTGCTCGTCGGTGACCTCGACCCCTCGGAGGTCCAGGCGATGGTCGCGGAAACGCTGGGGCGGCTGCCGCGTGGCAACTACGTGACGCCGGAGGTCCCGCAGCTCCAGTTCGACAGGCCGGCGGTACAGGTCACGCCCCGGAACCTCCCGACCAACTACGTGCAGGGGATCTTCCCGGCGCCGCCGCTCTCCTCGCCGGATTACCCGGCGATGCGCGTGGCCACGACCATCCTCCAGAGCCGCGTCTTCTACGAGGTCCGCGAGGAGCGGAACCTGTCGTACGCGCCGAACGCATTCCTCTGGAATCAGGCCGCCAACGCCGGCGGGATCTACGTGACCGCAGTCGACGCCAACCAGGCAGTCGCCGTGATGCTCAACGAGATCTCGCGGCTCAAGAACACGCTGGTCCTGCCGAATCTCCTGACCAGCACCGCGCAGCACTTCCTGACTACGTATTACCTGGATCAGCAGACCAACACCGCGCAGGCGGCCGAGCTGGGGCGTTACGAGCTGATCGGCGGGGGCTGGCGCAACGCCGACGCCTTCCTCGAACGGCTGCGCACCGTCACCCCCGAGGACGTCCGCCGGGTCGCGAACACCTACATGCGGAACCTGCAGTTCGTAGTCCTCGGCAACCCGGCACGGGTTTCCGAGGAAGTGTTCCTGCGCCAGCCCTAGGTTGGCGCAGGGAACCGGGTTTCAGCGTTCAGTGCTCAACAACGGCCGAGAATGGCTGAACTGCTCGCCCGGGGTGTGCCAGGCCGGCCCGCCACCGTGCGCGTGGCCGGTGGCGCAGCCCCTTGAAATCTGAACACTGAACGCTCACGCCGACCGCCCGTCCAGGCGGTCGGCGATCCACATCTTGATGACCGATTGGCGGGGCACGCCGAGACGCCTCGCTTCCCGGTCAAGGGCCCCGACCATCCATTCCGGGAAATCGACGTTGACCCGCTTCATCGGCCGGGCGACGCGGCGGGCCCTGGCCAGGTCCAGCTCCGCGGTCACGTCCTCTCCATCGTCCGAACTTCCTGTCGAATGTGCGAGATCAAGTCGACAGTGGCGTTACGGCCGGAGAGGTGGGCGGCGTGTCCGGGCTAACCCATGGCGGGATCGGCCGAATGATCGCCGGAAACGACCCTGGCTTGCAGCAGCCGGCCGGTTCGCCTATGAATGCGCAGCCCGGATGGAAGGTCTCGCAGGCGACGGAGGCGCAGTGGCGACGTGGGTTCTGGATCGGATCGAAGATGATCGGCACGCCATCCTGGTCGACGGGCATGGTACGCAGCGCGTCGTCCCCATCGGGGAGATCCCTGCTGGTGCGGCGGAGGGTGACGTGCTGCGCGAGGTGGTCATCGACGAGGGCGCCTCCTGGATCATCGACTCCGAGGCCACGGAGCGGGCGCGGCAGGAAGTCGTCGAGCTCCGACGCTCGCTCCGGCGAGGCCCGTCGGGCCCGATCTCGCTCTGAGCTGAACGTGCGACCTCGATCGCCTCTCGTTGGGCTGCTCCTCGCCGTTGCGCTGGCCGTCGGGGCGTGCGCGGCCCCGCGTGCCCAGGTCACGAGCGGCTCGCCGGAGCGGCTCCGCATCCACTTCCTCGACGTCGGTCAGGGCGACGCCGTGCTGATCGAGGCGCCGGCGGGGCGGCACGTGCTCATCGACGCCGGCCCGGGGAGCGCGATCGTCGGCCAGCTCCGTGAGCTGGGCGTCGACACCATCGACCTCTTCATCGCCACCCACAACCACGCGGACCACATCGGCGGGGCTGCAGCCGTGCTGACCGCGTTCCCCGTGCGCTTCTTCATGGACAACGGCGTCCCGCACACGACGGCGACGTACCGGAACATGCTGGAAGCCGTCGCGGCGAGGGATGTCCCGCTCCTGGAGCCGGAGGCGCGGAGCATCACGGTGGGTGACGTGGTGCTGGAAATCCTGCCGCCGCCGGGCGACCCGGCGCTGGACCACAACGACAACTCGATCGGCGTCGTTCTCGCGTACGGCGAGTTCCGCGCGACGTTCGCCGGCGATGCCGAGGATCACCTCTGGCGGCACTGGCTCGCGGAGATCCCGGAGGCGATTCCCGAAGGCGTGGCGGTGCACAAGGCGTCGCACCACGGTTCGCGGAACGGCGACTCGCGGGAGGCGTTGCGACGCGTGCGGCCGCGGCTCGTCGTGATCAGCGCGGCGGCGGAGAACCTGTACGGCCACCCGCACGCTGAGGCGCTCGCGCTCTACCGGGAGGTCGGCGCCGCGGTACTGTTCACGGGCAGCGTCGGGACCGTGACCGTTGAGGCCCGTACCGACGGTGATTTCGAGGTGAGGACGTCGCGGTGATCAGCTCATCGAATGCGCGTCCGGCACGGGTGCGCGTCCTGCTCATTCCCCTGCAAGCACCCACCCCGACAACAGATACTGTCGGCGCCGATCTGCCCCGGGAGCGCGGGCGACACCGGATTCAGCAGGTCCGCCGGGGAAGGATGTTCGCACGCGGCATTCCGCGCGAAGTCCGGGATCCGTGCTCAATCGAGTCGGGCGGGCGACCCCGATTGGTGGGAGGGCAGCCGGTGCGCTCGGCTGCCCTCTTTCTACCCGAGCGTGCCGACGGCGCAGGATTCACGTCCCCCGTCCGGAAGCACCACGATCCCCGCCGTCGAAACGTCGCGATCAGGCCTGTGATCAGTTGGACTGGATCGCGACGTTGAACTTGCCGCTGGTCACGCTCTTGTTGCCCACGGCGCCCTGATCCGAGGGCACGAGCGTGAACTGGAAGGTGCCCACGGCGCGGTTCGACGAAATCTCCGTGATCGTCACGGTGCCGGCCCCCGCCAGGAGCGTCGAAGTCCAGGTCGCGGTCGTGACACCACCTCCCGTCAGCGTGGCCTCCACGTAGACGACGATGCTCGATGTGCCCTGCCCGACATTGTACGTACCGGGTCCGTTGATTCCGGATATCGTGACGTTGAGCTGGCGCGTACTGCCGGCGCCCGTCGTCTCGGTACCGGCGAAGGAGAGCACACCACCTACCTGCGCATTCTCCGTGTAGGTCGCCGCGGTGGCGAGCGATGCGTTGAAGTTCTGACCGCCGACCGTCGCGGTGATCGTCCCCGTGCCCTGACCGCCCCGTCTGGTCCCGTAGCATCACCTCCGCACGCCGCCACGCCGAATGCGACCATCAGGGACACCGCCGCCTGCCGGGCTACACGAAAGGACATGAATTCTCTTCCTGTCAGAATGTGAGAGCTGCCGGGCGATTCCGCCTCGAAGGTCCGTCCACCACGGCTACCCGGCCGGGAAAGGGCCGCGGAATATCAACGGAAGCGTGCCGGGTGTCAAACGACGGGTGCGGGCAAGTGTCGAAACCGAGCGCCCCGTGCCCATGGTTCTCGGGCTCGAGTGCACCAGGCATTGCTCACGTCATCACCACCCGGCCGGACAGGTACTGCCCGCGCCCGGCAACGTCCCGTACGGCCGTGGTGAGCAGGCGCCGTGTCAGGAACCGTGACGTACACCGGGAACGCCGCCGAATCGGAGCAGAGTGTCTCTTTCCGGTGCATTGAATCGTCTCACATTACTTGGCGTCTGCCTGGAGTCCACGCGTCCGTCGTCGGGGCGTCTCGCGGGAAGCAGGGGCACTCCCGCGGCTACCGGCGATGCGGCGTCAGGACGGGCAGGTCCGATCGAGTGCCGCCGGCCAGGTCCGTCAGAACATGGGCCCTGGCAAACTGCGCAGCCGGGTGCGCTCTTTCGGCCGGGGCGCGCGCGGCGCTGACCACCCCGTCACACGTGAGGAGCGAATGAGAACACTGGCGCTCGTGATCTGCCTGCTGGCCGTGGCACGAGTTGCAAAAGCCCAGAGCTGCATGGGCACACCGATGCCGATCGGAAGCATCGCCGTCATCGGTGGGGCGAGTATGGCCGAAGGCGTCAGGACGCTTTCAGCGGGTCTGGCAGGCTACCACTTCAACAGGCTGGGCTGGGCGGTCAGGGGCGGGCTGCTCAGCTTCGACGACGCCTCCCGGAGAGGGATGGAAGGCAGAGCCCACATGGGCATCACCGTCACGCCCCCCGGCAGAATCTCAGCGTGTCCGCATTTCGGTGTCACCTACTCCTGGCAGGACAAGAATGGAGACGGCCGGGATGCCTCCCAGTTCGCTGACGCGGATTTCATGTTCGGAGTGGGATACCTCGGCCAGACGGGAAGTGGTCGCACGTATACGGTGTTTGGCGTTCCCCGCGTGTCGTACGGCTGGAGGAGCGTGCCGGGCATCGTCGTCGAGGACATGGGCCTCTACGTTGGAGGCACGATCGGCGCCGGTGTGAACGTGGGCCGCCTCATCGTGACGGGCTACGGCTCCTTCAGCACGGACGAACGCACGAGCACCGTCGTAGGTGCGCACGTCGGGGTGGTCGTCAATTGAGCGGCGAGGCCTGTCTGGCGGAGTCACACGGGGCTGCATTCCTCGCGGGCCGCGGCAGCGTGCATGCCGCCTTCACGGCGCGACACCCGGCAGCGTGCTTCGAGGGCGCAATACTTGCCGCAGCGGTGCGCGGACCCTGATCTTTCCTCCCTGGTCGCAACAGCGGGGGGCGTCGCCGCCCTCCTCCATACATTGTGGAAATTGGCCACGTGCCTGACGTGATCGCCGTGCTGATCCCGCTGGCCCGCGGCCGCCCACAAGCTGCACATGCGAGGACGAATGAGAACGCTGGCGCTGGTAGTCTGTCTCCTTGCCGTTGCCCGGGCCGCCGAGGCGCAGAGCTGCATGGGTGCACCGATCGAAATCGGTAATTTCGCCGCCGGGGGCGGCGTGAGGTACACCACCGGGGAAAAGGGCTTCTGGCTGGGCGTGAACAGCTACAGGGCCGACAGGTTGGCCTGGTCCGCCAGCGTAGGCCAGGCCGATATTGACGGGGTTCCGCAGAACGTGACCGAGCTCGGCGCCAGCGTTGCTTACGTCCTGGCGGCCGGGAGTCAGTTCGCTGCCTGCCCTTTCGTCTCGGGGAGTTACGGGTGGTGGAGCGACGCGGTCCTCGGCGAGTCAGCCGGCTATCGTCTCCTGAGCGGCACCGCCGGAGTCGGCGTGGGCATCAACGTGCCGATGTCGAACGGCGCCTCGCTCGCGATTTTCGGCGCCCCCGGATTCACGTATCTCCGGTCGAAGAACGAGCTCATGGATGAGACGACCGAGCGCAACTCCAACCATTTCGGCGCCACCGTCGGCCTGGGGCTGAATCTCGGGCGCGTGTTTTTCGCCAGCTACGGGTCATTCACGAGCGAGGAGGGCACCGACCCGCTGTTCGGGGCGAGGATCGGGTTCACTGTGGATTGAGGGGTGGTGGTGGGTCGTACCACCCCCTGAAGCACCACATTTCCTGATTCTCGATCGAAGGCCAGCGGCTGACCAGGTCGTCTTGCCACGCCCGATTCCAACCACTATCCTTTTCACAATTCGAAAAATCGCGAGCCCGCCCCGGAGCCTCCGGGGCTCGCTGTCAGTACCCCTGGCTATGATGTGGCGGCGCGCCGGTGCGCCGCCACCCGTTCGTTTTCAAAGCGTCCCGGGACAGCGGCAGTCACCACCGGTCGACGCGGGCTGGAGCTCACGCACGGCGAAATCATCGTCGTGCGCGGGCCTGTCGTTTTCGGGCGTCCGAGCATGTCTGAACGGGTCATCTATCTCTTCAAGGCGGCGAGGCGTCCGCTGTACCGGAAGGAGAACCTGGCGCTGCTGGCGGCGGAGCGCGGGTCGGTCGTGGACGTGTCGTACAACCGCACGTGGGTGGCGCCGGCGCTCCAGGCGCAGGACGCGATTCCCGCGGGCGCCAGGGTGCGGCTCGTCTTCACGGACCGGCCGTACACCCATTTCGTGCCCGTGCGGGCCGCCGAGGTGCTGGAGGCGTCGTGGGACGAGCTGATGCTCCGGCTCCGGGTGGTGCTCGGGAACTGGATCGGGGCGGAGTCGCTGGATCCCGTCGGGTTCGCGGAACTGTTGAAGGCCGCAGATCCCGGGGGTATGCCCGGGAACCGGTTCGTCGCCGCTCCGCAGGAAGACGTAATGCTCACCCCGTATTTCGGTGAGCGGGAAGACGAAGGGTGGCGACGCGCGGTGGATGGCGTCCTGGCCATGTCCGGGGCCGGCGAGGATCGCGCGTATCACGGGAGCGTGTTCTTCCGACCCGTCGGGCTTCGGGTCGACGGCGAGCTGTATGTCGCCCGGCGGGTTCCACTCGCGCCGGGGACTCGGGCGGCGCTCGTGATCGCGTTCCACAACCCGCATCTGTCGGAAAGCGACGTCGCCCGCCACACGCTGCGGGTCCTTGCCGCGGAGCACGCCGTTCGGGTCGACGTTCCGGAGCGATTCCCGGCGGTTGGCGAGCTGGAAGTACCGTTCGAGGTCATCGGCGACGATCCCACGCTCACGGTGGAGATCGGGCCGACGCCGTCGGAGCACACGTCGATCACGCTACGGTTGGGATCCGGGGCACGAGGCGTGGTCCGGCTCGCGCACGACGACGCCGCCTCACATGCTGCGGCCAGGACGTACGAAGAGGCGCCAGCTTTGTCGCCGCCGGTTTCGGAGGCCGGCTCCGACGCCCAAGCATTGGCCAGCCGCAAGGCGCTTCTGCGCGTCTACGACGTGGTCATGCGAAACGCGCGCATGGAGCCGGCTGACGCGCTGGACGTGCTGGACGCGTTCGACCCGTTGCTTCCGGGCGAGCAGCGGCTGGCTGAGCGACGGGCGCTCCTGCTCCATGCGACGGGCGACGTCGAGGGCGCGTGGAACGTGCTCCGCGGCCTGGATCCGGAGATCATGGGGAACGACGCGCGCTTCCTGCTGTTCCGATTGCATGCGGAGCGGGACGGCGGGGTGGGTCTGCTCCAGCGGGTCCTGACGCTCGACCTCACGGCGGAAGGGCGATTCACCCGCTTCGTCGAGGCGCTGGACGGTCTTTCCCCCAACGCCCTCGCGCGCCTGATCCCATCGCTGGTGGGTGAGCTTCCGGCGGAGCAGCTCCGCGAGGTCGTGAGCCGGGCAGCCTCGCGCCTGGAATCGCCGGACGCCATCGCGGAAACCGCTCGAAACCTCTTCCTGGTAACGGGCGACGCGGAGTGGGCGTATACCTTCCTGGACAGCCGCCGGCACGAGCTGCGTCTCGCGGATTCCGTCATCGTCGATGCGCTGGTCGAGCTGGCGGCGGCAGGCGGTCTCCCGGACGGTGCGACCGGGCTGCTGGACGAGACTGGCCGCAGAATCGGAAACCTGATCGAGCAGGACCGACTCGACGAGGCGATGCCGCTGCTCCGCCAGGCATCCTCTGCGCTGAGTCGCCCCGAGCGCGACCGGCTGTACCACCGGGTCGCGGACCGGCTCGAGCGGCGACGGGATCCCGTCACCGCCGCCGGAGTCATGGTCGAGCTGGCGTACGCCGCATGCACCACCGGCGACCTCGATGCTGCGACCCGGGCTGTGGAGCGGGCGGTGGGACTCTGGGCATCGACCGCTTTCCACGGAGCAGCCACGGATGGCGCCGGTAGCGGTGGACCTGCCCGCACGGCCGTAGGGGGAAGCGCGTTCGCCCGCCCCGTTGTCGGGGCGGCGATCGGATCGGTACCGGCCGCCCGACCTGGTACTCTGACCGGTGCGGAAGCCAACGGCGCTCCTGAAACCGGGCCCGTAGCTCCCATGCCATCGTGGCTCGCCGACGCCGTCGCCGCAGTGCGCCGGGCATGGGAAAGCGTCGAGGAGCTGGTGGAGTGGCGGCGGGATGACGAGGCGAGACTCCGTGAATCGCTGCACGCCCGATATCTGAACCGACGAATCCTGATCGCCGGGGGCCGGCGCAACCCGGAGTGGGTGGAGCGGCTCCGCGAGCTGACCGGCGCGGAGGTCGATTGGGCCGAGCACTACCGCGACGAAGGCGACGACCTGGCTGCTTTCGCCGAACGAATCCGGCAGAAGCATTACGACATCGTGCTATATCTCCTCCAGAAATCGGGGCACGAGGTACAGCACCGCTTGCGACCGGCCTGTGCGGAGGCAGGGGTGCCGTGGGTCCCGACGACGACGGCGGGGTGGAGAGGGGTGGTGGAGGGGGTGGGGGGGCGCTACTCCAGCCGCGCCTCCCTAAGGGGCTGCACAACGGTGACCAGATTCGCGAAGCGACTACTTGGGTGATTGCCAGTTCAGCATGTTCGGAAGCGCACAAAGCGCGCGAATATCCGGCGGGTGGGTGATACGAACACTAACTGCCGTGCTTCACAACCACTTTGCCAATAGGCGGCGCTTCAGAGAGACACCCAACATTTCCGTTGGTACGTGATCGACGAGGACCCTGATGCCAACAGTAGGATGGATATTGGAGAACGATATTGACAGGTACTGGGCTGGGCGGTCCATTCCGTGGCCGCGAGCACCTATCCCGGCGTCCGGTGCTCGTTTTGCAGCGCCAGATTCCATACGCGCGCTGATCGAGACCGCCACGAAGCCGAGACTCACGACATTGCGATGCCTGTCCTGTGTATCGGCTCCTCCATCGCCCGAAAGAGATTACCGTTCGGAAACATATCCTACCGGAGGACATCTGGCTCGACGGGGGCACCGACGCTCGAATCCGCGTGAATCACGGTGAGTGGCGAAAGATCGAACCCCACGTGCTGGCTGTCGAGCTGGCATCATGCACTACCGGCATCTTTGACGTTCGGGTCCAAGATCGTCGGTCTGGCGCCGTCGCTGAGTATCGAATCACATTCAGCATTCCGGATCCTGCAACGCTCGACGAAATCGACGAAGCATTCATACGAAATCTCGCGAGAGAGGGTATCCAACACGCCGATATCACCCGTTTCGAGGGGCTATTGCCTTCAGTCGGCGCAGAGCGGCAGTATGGCGACGCACTAGGCGATTACGCGGTTGGTGTCCTTTTGAAGGAGCGCCGGTGGCGGTCGCTCGCGCCTGTATCCGCCGACGACTACGCGACCAAGATGCGCAAGTCGCTGGAAGTTTTGAAGGATTTCGAACGGTCCGTAGCTTCCTCGGTCGCGGCATGCGTTCGATTCAACCTCAACGACTTCCGCTCTGAGATGCCGGCTGCTGTACCGCGTCTGAATCTCTGCATGCGATTTTTTCGAAGCATCGGGGATTTCCCAAGGCTCGATCCCGAAAAGTACGCCGCGATCGATCTCGAAGCGGCGCTGCACGTTGCGCTCCTGCCCACGGCGTGCGACACACTGGCGCCCGACGAGCCCGGCAACCTGGTGCCGCGTACGGTCATGGAGGACCCCACCCTGCCGGCCATCGAGCTGAACGCCCCCCGCTTCCACCTGGAAACCCGGGGCGACCCGTCCAACCCGATCATCGTATTCCTGCAGCCTGCCCGTCGGCGCTCAGCTCGTTCCCGTTGGGCGAGCCATCACCCGGCTGAGCAGTTTGCCGACGTCGTCGCCGCACCCGGCGAGGAGGAGTGGGGCGAGCACGGTGAGGACGCGGCGTGCGCTGAGGCGGCTCCACGGGCGAGGTCTCAAAGGTGCCCCCGTGCTGTGGAACGTAAAGCCGTGGACGCAGGAGCGCGCCCGGCGCAGCAGGACACATGCGACTGTTGAAGCGCGACCCGGAGACTGTCAATGACGTTGTGCGACAGTGCCGTTCGACGGATCTCGGGCCACGGATGCTACCATGCACGGGCGGACCGACGGGTCCGCCCCTGGTTGGATGGGTCGACACCCAGGCACGGGCGCACACGCCGGTGCGCCCCTACAGCGTCGTGGCCGCCCGCAGTCGGGCGGGAACGGCCCAGAAAAGCGCCGCGCGAAGTTTTCGAACGGACGGGCGAAAATGGTTGGAACGACGGCGCCATGCAGTTCCGCAATGCCGCTTGACAGAACGAAAAGGCGCCCCTAGCTTGGCGCCCGCTTCGCGGCTTCATTTCACATTCCCCCGACGGCTGGGAAACGCATGGCCCTCGGGCAAATGCCGGAGGTATACCGTGCGCTGGCTGCCGGTTCACCCGCTCGGGCGCCACAACATCGTATCTATTTTCCTCCTTTTCGCACTGACCATTACCGGTTGCGGCGATGGTGCCGCCGGGCCGAACGGTCCGGACGATTCGGATGAGGTCGCGACCGTTGCAGTCACGCCCAACCTGGTGCCACTCGTGCCGCAACAGACCGCGGACCTGACGGCGACGGTGCGGAACGCGGCCGGAAACGCGCTGACGGGTCACACCGTGACGTGGACGACGAGCGCGTCTGGCATCGTCACGGTGACAGGGAACGGCGCGGCGGCAACCATCACCGCCGTCGCTCCGGGGAAGGCGACCATCACAGCCACGAGCGAAGGGAAGAGCGGGTCGGCGACGATCACGGTGAACGACGGCGGCTTCGTCGGCGCCGCCGGCGGGCAGGTCACGGCGGCGAACGGCGCGGTGCGCATTCAGGTACCGACGGGCGCCCTCTCCGCCGGGACGGCGCTCTCCGTCTCGCCCGTGGCGAGCCCTCCGGCCGCCACGGGGCTGGTCCAGGGGACGGGCTTCGACCTGGGTCCGAATGGAACCACCTTCGCGCAGCCGGTCACCGTCACGATCCGCTACGAGGCGTCGGCGGTAGGCCAGGGCATGGACCCGGCGTTCTTCCGGGTGCACCGCTGGAATGGCAGCGCCTGGGAACCGCTGGCCAACGGCGCCGTCAATCAGACTTCACGTGAAGTCAGCGGGACGACGACATCGTTCAGCACCTTCGCCGTATTGTTCGGATATCCGGTACCCTCCATCACCGCGGTCGACCCGCCGAGCGCGGTCATCGGCCGTGGTTCGCTGACGATCACGGTGACGGGCACGAACTTCACGCAGAATTCCGTCGTGCGCTGGAACGGGTCGGATCGGGAGACCACCTTCGTCAGCGAGACCGAGCTCGAAGCCTGGATCGAGCGGGACGACTTCGTCAACGGCGGCCTGTCGCAGATCACGGTCTTCACACCCGGCCCCGGGGGCGGCACCTCGCAGGCGATTCCCTTCATGGTGATCCAGCCGCCGGGCTCGGTCATACCCTTCATCGCGCCCGGATCCCACCACACCTGCGGCGTGTCGACCGACGGTTTCGCGTACTGCTGGGGGTTGAACTCGAGCGGGCAGCTCGGCGACGGCCAGACGGAGAATTCCTCGGTACCGGTCGCGGTGGCAGGAGACGAGTCGCTCATCCGGGTGGCTACCGGATTCACGCATTCGTGTGGCATCGCGTGGAACGGCATCGCGTTCTGCTGGGGCGCCAACGGGTCGGGGCAGCTCGGGACTGGCGACAACGTCGAGTCCGCCGTGCCGGTGCCGGTGTCGATCGATCGTTTCTTCAAGTCCATCGCCACCGGCTCCTCCCTGTCGTGCGGCCTGGCGTACCCCGGCGAGGCGTTCTGCTGGGGGGCGGGTTCGAGTGGCCAGCTCGGGAACGGCGGGCTGACCAACCAGTCCGTGCCAGTGGCGGTATCCGGCGGTCACGATTTCGACAGGCTCGCGGTCGGCGAGGCCCACGCCTGCGGCCTGACAACGGATGGCAAGGCCTGGTGCTGGGGTCGGAATGGGTCAGGTCAGCTCGGCGACGGCACTACCACGAATCGCTCACAGCCCGTGGCGGTCCTCGGTGGGCACGAGTTCGCGGACATCACCGCCGGCACCAGCCACACCTGCGCGATCGAGAGCAACGGCGATGCGTTCTGCTGGGGTTCGAACGCCCTCGGCGAGCTCGGTGATGGCAGCACCACGAACCGCTCCCAGCCGGTGGCAGTAGCCGGAGATCACGACTGGGCCGCCGTGTTCGCCGGTGGAAATAACACCTGTGGCGTGGATGCGATCGGAACCGCCTACTGCTGGGGCGACAACGAGTTCGGGCAACTCGGCGGCGCTGCCGGCGCCTTCGCGAGTCAGCCCACGCAGCTCCAGGGCGCCGGGGCGTACAGCTACGTGGTGCCGGGCGGCTCCCACATCTGCGGCGTGACCACGGCCGGTCTCGCCCGGTGCTGGGGCTCCCGGGGCTACGGCCAGCTCGGCACCGGCGAAGCCTCGTACGTGGCGGTGCCGACGCCCGTAGCCGGCGGCCATGTTTTCGCCAGTGTAGATCTGGGCGACTCGCACGCCTGCGGCGCCACGACCGGAAACCAGGCCTATTGCTGGGGTGGTGGCGACGAAGGCCAGATCGGAAACGGCTCGACCAATTCGGCGAAAACGCCTGCACTCGTCGCCGGGAATCACGCGATGGGCACGGTCGCGGCCGGTGGCCTTCATGCCTGCGGACTCACGACGCAGGAACAGGCCTACTGCTGGGGACGCAACCTCTCCGGTCAGCTCGGCAATGGTACGACGCAGTCTTCCACCTCGCCGGTGGCGGTGGCCGGCGGGCTGACGTTCACCGCCATCACGACCGGCTCCGCACACACGTGCGGACTCACCGCTGAGGGCGACGTCTATTGCTGGGGCGAGAACTCCAGCGGCCAGCTTGGCATCGGATCGCAGCAGGACCAGACCCAGCCCGTCCAGCTCGCGTTCGAAAATGGCATTGTGATCACGCAGATCTCGACCAACGCGGATCACACGTGCGCGCGCGCGGCGACCGGAGCGCTGTACTGCTGGGGCGCCAACGGGTTCGGACAGCTCGGGGACGGCACCACGAACAACGCGCTGACGCCGCAGCTCGTGGCCGGGGGCCACTCGTTCGATTACGTGTCCGCCGGGTGGTGGTACACGTGCGGTGTCCTGACGGATGGGAGCGTGCGCTGCTGGGGCTTCAACAATCAGGGGACGCTGGGTACGGGCGGCGGTCACGGGACCGTGACGACACCTGCTCTGGTGAATGGACTTGCCGGTGTCAGAGAGATCTCGGCCGGTTTCGGCCACACGTGCGCGGTCACGGAGAGCGATCAGGCGTTGTGCTGGGGCTTTGGCCTCGAGGGCCAGCTCGGCACCGGCTCGACGGCGAGAAACGCCGTGCCCACGCCGGTTTCAGGAGGACTCCAGTTCGCGCACGTCGACGCGGGGAACTCCTATACCTGCGGCGTGACGACGGCGGGCATCGCCTATTGCTGGGGCATGCAGGGCGATGGCAATCTCGGGAACGGCCTGCCGAACGCCGACGCCATGCCGGCCCCGGTCGTTGGCAATCTGATTTTCGGACCCCTCCCGCCGCCGTGACGATGTGAGCGGCCGCGGGTGGCTCCCGCAGTCCGCTGGTACTCGCGTGACGGGCGGCCGGCCTCCGGGCGAAGGCGGCATCCCCTCCGGGATGCCGCCTTTTCCATTTTCCGCACCGTTCAGGACAACTCTCTCCCGCCTGGCCTGAGGGTAATGGGAATGGGAGAAAACGGTTCCGGCGCCGACGCACGATATCGCGGGTTTCCCACGATCTTCACACGATTTCGATCTTGACGTAAAACCATGGGGTCCATAGCATTTTGAACCCGTTGAACTCGCTCAGATCGTTCCATTCCCGACGGCTGGGTAGCCGCCGGTTTTGGGGCTCTATTCCTGGGGTCGCGCCATGGTTTCAATGTGGTCCCGCCATTTCGGGCGATTCGTCATCGTCGTCGTTTCCGCCTTCGTTTCCCTTACCGTCATGGCGTGCGGCAGTGATTCGACGGCGCCGGACGGACCCGACACCGAAGCCGTATCATCCGTCACCGTCACACCCAATCTCGTACCGCTGGTGCCGCAGCAGACGGCGGGCCTGACGGCATCCGTGCTGGACGCGTCCGGCAATCCGCTCTCCGGGCGGCAGGTGACATGGACGTCCAGCTCGCCGGGGACGGTATCCCTGACCCCGAACGGCATGTCCGCGACGATCACCGCCCTTGCCGCGGGGACGGCAACCATCACCGCAACGAGCGAGGGGAAGAGCGGCTCGGCCACCATCACGGTGAATGAAGGCGGCTACATCGGCCCGAACGGAGGGCAGGTCACCGCGGCGGGTGGCGCGCTCCGGATCCAGGTCCCGGCGGGCGCACTGGGCGCTCCACTCGCGATCACCGTGAGCCCGCTGGCGAATCCGCCGGCCGGCGAGGGCCTCATCCAGGGCACGGCGTACGACCTCGGCCCGAACGGGTCGGGTTTCTCACAGCCGGTCACGGTCACGATCCGGTATGAGGCGTCCGCCGTCCCGCAGAACATGGATCCGGCGCTCTTCCGCGTGCACCGCTGGAACGGCAGCGCCTGGGAACCGCTCGGCAGCCCCGCCGTGAACGTCGCCACGCGCGAGGTCTCGGGGACGACCACAACGTTCAGCGCCTTCGCGGTGCTTGGCGTGCCGGGGAGCCCGGCCCCGACGCTCACCTCCATCGACCCGTCAAGCGCGTTCTCGGGGAGTGGCGACCTGACGCTCACCGTAGCCGGCACGGACTTCGTCGAGAGCTCCGTCGTCCGATGGAACGGCTCGGATCGGCCGACGACGTTCGTGAGCGCGACCCAGCTCCTGGCCGCGATCTCCGCCGCCGACCTCGAGAATCCGGGCCAGGCGCAGGTGACCGTCTTCACACCGTCGCCCGGTGGCGGCACGTCGGAGGCCGTCGAGTTCACGATCATTCCGGCACCGGGCTCGGCCGTGGCGAAGATTTCTTCAGGCGTCTACCACGTGTGCGGGGTGGACGTCGCGGGTGTGGCGTACTGCTGGGGGAATAACGACGGAGGCCGGCTCGGGAACGGGGTGCCCGGCAATTCGCCGGTGCCCGTGGCCGTGTCCGGCGGCCAGACTTACAAGCTCATAGCCACCGGCGAAGACCACACCTGCGCCATCACGGCCAACGGCGCTGCGTACTGCTGGGGCGTCAACGACAACGGGCAACTCGGCAACGGCAATAAGATCTCGAGCGACGTGCCCGTGGCCGTAATGGGTGGCCACACCTTCAAGGCGATCGGGACCGGGACACGTTTCAGCTGCGGGCTCACCACTGCCGGCGCAGCCTATTGCTGGGGATCCAACATCGGTGGCCAACTCGGCGTGGGTGGCTCGATGGCGGCCAGTCAGACTGAACCCGTTCCGGTCGTGGGCGGACACACCTTCCACAAGCTCGCAGTCGGGTCGCGGCACGCGTGCGCGCTGACCGAGGAGGGCCAGGCGTACTGCTGGGGCTCGAACCAGTACGGGCGGCTCGGTGACGGCACTTCCACGGTGTTCCAGCTCACGCCCGTCGCCGTGACCGGCAATCACGAGTTCGTGGACATCACGGCCGGGGCCGCCCACACCTGCGCCCTCGAGCGCGATGGCGATGCCTTCTGCTGGGGCCACAACGAATTCGGCCAGGTCGGGGACGCCACCTTTACCGACCGCAACGCCCCCGTACCGGTCGCCGGGAGTCATACCTGGATCGCGCTCCACGCGGGCGGCAACACGACGTGCGGCGTGGTCGTCGACGGGTCCGCGTACTGCTGGGGCGACGGCTCGTGGGCTCAGCTGGGTACCTCGATGACCAGCCTCGCGAATGAGCCCGTACCCGTCGAGAGTGCCGAGGAGTTCAGCTATGTGGTGCCGGGCACCTACCACGCGTGCGGCGTGACCACCACCGGCCAGGCGCGGTGCTGGGGCTTCCGGAGCTACGGCCAGCTCGCGACCGGCAACGCGGCCTACTTCGACCCACCGGTGAGGGTGGCCGGCGGACACGCGTTCACCCGTGTGGATGTGAATACGGACCATACTTGCGCCGTCACGTCCGACAATGCGGCCTACTGCTGGGGCATCGGGAACACCGGGCAACTCGGCAATGGTTCTGTGAGCGCCCGAAACTCGCCTGTTGCCGTCGTCGGAGACCACGAATTCGTGGCCGTCACGACGGGCAACTCGCACAGTTGCGGACTCGACTCGGACGGCCGCGCCTGGTGCTGGGGCTACAACCAGCAGGGGCAACTCGGCGACGGCACGAACCAGTCGTCCAACGTCCCCGTGGCGGTCACCGGCAACCTGCACTTCACCGAAATCAGCGCGGGATTCAGGCACACCTGCGGCCTCACCAACGGCGGCCAGGTCTACTGCTGGGGGAGTGATTCCGATATGCAGCTGGGGCTTCCGACGTTCGACGACCAGAACAAGCCTACGCTCGTGTCGTTCGGAGCCCCGGTCGTCATCACGCAGATATCTGCCGGCGACCGGCACACCTGTGCACGCGCGTCGACGGGCGCCGTGTATTGCTGGGGGAACAACAACAGCGGGCAGGTCGGCTCGCCCGGAGTCGCCCAGACTCCGAAGCTGGTTGGCGGGAATCACAATTTCGCCTCTGTGACCGCCGGCTGGCACCAGACGTGTGGTATCCTGAACAGCGGGAGCGTGCTCTGCTGGGGTTACAACGGCGGCGGCAGACTGGGCGTTGGCGACATCGGATCGACAGTGACCACGCCCCAGCCCGTGCTCGGGCTCGACGCGGAGATCACTCAGATCGCCATCGGCGACATTCACCTCTGCGCCCTGGCGACAGGCGGCAAGGCGTACTGCTGGGGTCGCGGCACCGAAGGGCAGCTCGGCACGGGTACGACCGGGGACCGGACCTCGCCGACGGAAGTCGCCGGCGGCCTCCTGTTCAAGCACATCGACGCAGGCGTTTTCTACACCTGCGGCACCACCTCGACCGGCGACGCGTACTGCTGGGGCTGGCAGACCTGGGGCGAGCTGGGGAACAACGGAGTGTCCTATGACTTCACGCCGGTCCCCGCCGCAGCAGGGATTCTGTTCGCCGAGCCGTAAGGCTGCGCGGGGGCGACGGCTTCTATGCCGTCGTGTGTGATGACGCGACGACGGAGCGATCGCGAGGCATCGGGAGCCGCTTTCGCGGGAATGACGGAGTAGGTAAACCGTCGTCCCCGCGAAAGCGGGGACCCCGACGAGGGCGCGATGTTGGACGGCGACGCGAAAACATCGGGATTCCCGCCCCCGCTTACGCGGGGGTGAACTTTGTTGCGCGGGAATGACGGAGTAGGTAGATCGTCATGAGGGCGCGATGTTCAACGGCGACGCGAAGACGTCGGGAGCCGCTTAGCTCGCCGGCCGGGCCATTCGGCACCGGCGCCCCAACTTCGTCGAACCAGTCTCCCCGAACGAGCAGATCCGAACGGGATGACCCGTTACCTCGCCCTCCTCCGGGGCATCAACGTCGGCGGGAAGAACATCATCCGCATGCCCGACCTGAAGCGGTGCTTCGAGGACCTGGGCTTCGACGGCGTCGTCACTTACATCCAGAGCGGAAACGTGATCTTCTCGGCGCCGCCCGGCGACGATGATCGTACGGAGCTCGTCCGGCGGATCGAAGCCGGGCTGTCGGAGCGGTTCCGGTACGACGCCAGCGTCGTGCTCCGATCGAGGGAGGAGATGCGCGACGTGGTCGAAAAAGCGCCGGCGGGCTTCGGCGGCGAACCCGAGCTCCGCCGCTACGACGTCCTGTTCCTGAAGGAGCCGCTCACTCCGGCCGAGGCGCTCCCGCGGGTCCCGGTGCGCGAGGGCGTCGACGAAGTCTTCTCCGGGCCCGGTGTCGTCTACGCCACCCGCCTCATCAGCCGGGCGACGGAGAGCCGGCTCCACCGGATCACTTCCGTGCCCATCTACTCGAGTTTGACCATCAGGAACTGGAACACCACGACGAAGCTGCTGGAGCTGCTCGAAAAGGTGTGACTCGTCGGTGGGCCCCGGCGCGCCCCCTCACGCCCTCCCGGCCGGCCGGTTGGCGCGACGGTACGCCCCCGGCCCCACGCCCATGAACCGCGTGAACGCCTTGGTGAACGCGATGGGGCTCGTGTAGCCCACGGCCTGAGCCACGGCAGGGATGCTCAGGGCACCGCTGGCGAGGAGCCTCGCCGCGGTGGTCATTCGCCAGCGCGTGAGGTACTGGAGCGGCGGCTCGCCCACCAGCGTCGTGAACCTCGCCGCGAACGCGGATCTGGACATCGCAACCTCGGCGGCCAGCCCCTCGACCGTCCAGGGCTCCGCCGCCCGGGCGTGGATCAGGCGGAGCGCCGCGCCGATCACCGGATCCGCCACCGCGCGTAACCCGCACTCTTCGACACTGGCCGTCGCGATCCAGTAGCGCAGGGCGTGGATCAGGAGCAGGTCTGCCAGGCGGGCCAGAACCACTGTGGCGCCGGGCCCCGGCCGCGCGCTCTCGCTCAGGATTAGCGGGACCACGCCGGAGAGCTGCGGGCTCGCCGCGATGGCGTCCGCCGGCAGGTGGATGGCCAGAGGCAACGTGCCGAGCAGCGGGTTCCGCGACGCGCTCCCGCTGAAGGTGAAGTGGCCCGTGACCAGTGTCGTGGCCGGGCCACCACCACCGAAGTGCTCGGCCCCGCCGAACCACGGCCGGCGGCACGAGAGATAGTCGATGCCCTGGGGCTCGGCCGCCGATCGCTCCGCATCCTTCAACGTGTGCGCCGAGCCGTGGGGGAGCAGGAGCGCGTCGCCGCTCGAGAGAGCCAGCACCATCGGCCCTCGCCCCTCCGCCTCCTCGACCGCCGGCCGCTCGATCTCGATCCACCCGCCGCCCCGCGCGACAACGTAGAAGCTCAGGTACGACCTCGCCGGGACCCGCAGCCGGTATGGTGCCCCCAGCTCGAGACGGCCGAAAACGGCCGTCGCCAGGTGCGCCGCGTCCAGGATCTCCCCGACGACGTCAACACTTTCGTCCACACATATTGGACGATCAGACAAGGAATCGAGAGCATTACGCATTGATTGTCTATAAGACCTCCGGCATCGTTGAGTCAAGTATCGCACCCGCGAACCTGGAGGGGATGACATGACGGGATACTTCGAACTCCTGCCGGCGACGGAGCTCGCCGCGCTGAGCAGCGGACTCCTGGTCGCCCGGCTGGTGCTGGGCTCGTACATGGCGGCGCACGGCGCGCAGAAGCTGTTCGGCTGGTTCGGCGGGTACGGGCTGGCCAACACCACCGCGGCGTTCGAGCAGATGGGGTTTCGCCCCGGGCGCGCGTTCGTGGTCGCCGCGTCGCTGACGGAGATCGTGAGCGGGGTGCTCGTTGCCGCCGGCTTCCTGGGCCCGATCGGTCCAGCGCTGATGATCTCGGTGCTGATCGTGGCGGCGGTAACCGTGCACTGGCAGCACGGGCTCTTCGTCACTTCGAACGGGATCGAGCACACGGCGATCTTCGGCGCGAGTGCCCTCGCCCTGGCGCTGACCGGGCCCGGCCTGTTCTCGCTCGACGCCGTGCTGGGGATCGACGCGTGGTGGTCGCCGCGGGCGGCCTGGCTCGCCATCGCGGTCGCGGTCGTCGGCGCCGTTACCAACCTCTCCGCGCGCCGCCTGCCACGGAAGCAGACGCAGGATTCGACGCCGCGTGTTTCGACCACCTGAGGAGGACCCATGACGACGACTGCACTTTCTATCGAACGACGCATTGCGCGTGTCGTGACGACACCGCCGCCGGAGCCGGGGTTCGGCGGGCCCGGCCACGAAGCGGTGTTCGTCCTCGAGGCGAAGGACTACGCCTTACAGGACCCGTTCATCCTCCTGGCCGATGACCGGCTGGACATGCTCCCGGGCGCGACCATCGGCGGCGAGCACCCTCACGCCGGCTTCGAGATCGCCACGTTCATCGTCCAGGGTGGACTCGACGAGGGCGACGAGGGTCTCCTCGGCGAGGGCGACGTGAGCTTCACCACAGCGGGGCGCGGTGTGATCCAC
>Ga0180220_1000935_pt1 | contig 25216 bp, 22 predicted proteins | sample eDN5th37CBELigBY_FD_151335 | JGI IMG/M metagenome (GOLD analysis project Ga0180220, IMG submission 151335) | Enriched backyard soil microbial communities from Emeryville, California, USA - eDNA 5th pass 37_C BE-Lig BY (version 2) (version 2) | ecosystem: Environmental > Terrestrial > Soil >...
ATGGACCCGTCACGAGCGGGTCCTCAAAACATCATTTATATTTTCAAAAAGGGGGTCATGCAATAAGTGTACCCCGTCTCTGTTAGAGACGCATAACAGCAATATTTCATTTATGTTACAAAACCATCCCCCCGTTGCTTCTCTTTCGCTACAGGCTTCTTTCTGCCTCTTTCTTCACGATTAGCTTCTTTTTCCCCGCTTGGCCGGATCGGTTCACGATGATGATGCCGGCAACCACCAGCCCGAGCGACAGGCCGATCCAGGCCGACACGCGCTCATCCAGCAGCACCGCCGACAGCAGGACGCCGAATACCGGAATCAGGAACAGATACAAGGATACTCTGCCGACCGCGTTATATTTCATCACCGTGTTCCACAAGGCAAATCCTGCAGCAGATAGCACGGATAGATAAATGAGAAGCAGCCAGCCTTTGGCGTCAAAATGAAAGGGCGTTATGCCGCTTCGGAACGCTCCAACGACGAAAAGCCCCAAACCTCCGGCAAACATCTGCTTTCCCGTCAGCGCCATGACGGATTCGCTTGCGCTTTCCTTGCGGAAAAGCACGTTGCCGAATCCGCCGAATGCCGCCGATGCCAGCAGCAAAACGGCCCCGATGCCGAAATGGAACTCCACGCCCTGCTGCGCGAAACCCATAACCAATATGCCGAGAAAACCTAGCAGCAGCCCAAGCCATTTCGCCAGGTTCAGCCCTTCCGACTTGTCCAAAAGCCGTGCCGACAAAATTTGAAACAGCGACGTGGAGCCCACCAAAATGGAACCCTCGATGCCCGAGCTGTAGCTGAGTCCCGCATACAACACGAGATACTGCATGAACGTCTGGATAAATCCCAGCCTTGCGAGACGGGGCATGGAAAGCGGCTTGCGGGCCGGGTTACGGGTCTGTCCCGTCAGCATGGCCAGGAATATCAATATCAGTCCCGCCAGCGCAAAACGATAGCCGGCAAATACCCATTCCCCAAATACGTTTTTGGAATCGATCTGAAAATGTTCGTAGCTGATTTTAATGACAGGCAGCGCGCTCCCCCATAACAGGGTCGCCACCGCCGAACTGATCAAAATGCCTGCCGGATGTCTAAACCATGTTTCTGCCTTCACTTTGCTGCACTTAATCTCCCTTCAGTCCTTATCATCGCGCTGCATGCCCAAATGACAGGCATGGTATTGCCGGTCCGTAAGGCTGTATATTTTCATTTCAAGCGGGGCCGCAAAAAACATCCTTTTCTGGGTAAACGTACGCTCCAGCACCATGCCGTTTTTTTGCATGACGCGTTCCGAGGCGGCGTTGACGGCATGGCATCTGCCTTCCACCCGCCGCAGCTGCAGCACGCAAAAAACATAGCTCAGCAGCACGCCTACCGCTTCGGTCGCCAGCCCCTGCTGCCAAAATCTCCGGTCGATCATGTATCCGATCATGGCGTCTTTTTGTTCCTGTCTCCAGTTTTGCAGCGACACGACCCCAACGGGAACGCTCGACTCCGGAATCCATATCCCGTAATGCATCGAATCCGGACGGCCGTCGTTCAAAAGCTCCGCCGCCACGCGGCGCGACCGCCCGAAGCTGAATAACGATCCTTGCGTGACGTATTTCATGACGTGCGGATCGGAGAGGATGGCCAGCAATGCGGGAGCATCCTTTTTCTCGACCTGCCGGAGCGCGAGGCGCTCCCCCGTCAATTCGGGCGAAAACCGAAATTTTTCCGCAAACATCCGCTTCCTCTCCTTTTCGTCGTTAAACGATTCAGGCGTTCCCCGATCTCAGCGTTATGACGGTCAGCTCCGGCGTGCACAGGAAGCGTATCGGCAGATGGGTTTCGCCGATGCCGCGATTGACGTAGAGCGGCATCGCGCGCTCCCCTACCGCATAGGTGCCCATAACGTAACGTTTGGCTCCCGGCGGAGTGAGCATGGCTCCGATGAGCGGAAACCGAACCTGCCCTCCATGGCTGTGGCCGGATAGCTGCATGTCAAACGGATATGCGGAGGCCGTGTCCGCGTAATCCGGCTCATGCATCATCAGCAGCGTAAACAAGCCGTTAGGGATGCCTCTCAACCCCTCATCGGGGTCGGGGAAACCCTTTAACCCGTCTTCGAGGCCAACGATGGCGATTTTCGCTCCTAGACGTTCCACCAGGGCATTCCCGTTTCTTAGAACCTGAAAACCTGCAATTTTCAGCATATCAGCGACCAAATCCGGATGGATCATGTAATCATGGTTGCCGAGAATCGCGAATTTCCCAAGCTTCCCGTTCATGGAAGCCAGCAGGGGAAGATATTCCCGCAATGCCTCAGCCTCCGAGTCCACTGCATCCCCGGTAAAAAGAATGAGGTCGGGGGATTCGCCTTCGATCGCTTCAGCGAGCTTGGCAATCACGCTTTTCCTGGAGTAGAAACCCAAATGGAGATCGCTGAACAGCGCAATCCGGATGCCGTCAAATGCCGCCGGAAGCCTGGGGCAGCGGAAGGACAGACGGATCATGTCCAACTGCCCCGGTTCCCAGAACGAGGCATATCCCCCGGCCACCATGCCGGCACCCAGAATGGCAGCTCCCGAGCGCTTCAAAAACGCCCTGCGCGTCATCCTGCCGGACTTTGAATTGTTTTTCATCGTCTGGCCGCTCCCTGTATAATAATTAAGAAGAAAAACGTCCATCGTCATACTTCTCTCGGTAGACAGACCACGTTTAATAACGTCTCGCCGCCAAAAAGCGGAGCACGTTCCCCATAATCTTCAAATGAAACGAAAGAGGGTGATTCCCTATGTCTAACGATACCATGACAAATCTGATTCAGAAACAAAAACATTTTTACAGAAGCGGCGCGACGCTCCCTCGGGCTTATCGCTTGAGCCAGCTCAAAAAGCTGCGGGAAGCGCTGATCGCAAACGAGAAAAAGATCGTGGAAGCGCTGAAAAATGATTTGAATAAAAGCGAATTCGAAGCCTTTTCCACGGAAATCGGCATCGTGTATGAAGAATTGGCTTATGCGATCAAGCATCTTCGCCGCTGGATGGCGCCCAAAAAAGTCAAAACCGCGTTAACGCATATCGGAAGCAAAGGCCGCATCATTCCCGAGCCTTACGGCGTCGCGCTTATAATCGCTCCCTGGAATTACCCGTTCCAGCTGGCCGTGTCCCCGCTGATCGGGGCGTTGGCAGCCGGAAACACCGTCTTGTTGAAACCTTCGGAGTTGACGCCTGCCACGTCTTTGCTGTTGGCCGACATCCTCGGCGCCATCTATGGCGAGGAATACGTGGCCGTGGTCCAGGGCGGTCCGGACGCAAGCCAGGAGCTGCTCGCCCAGCCCGTGGATTACATCTTTTTCACCGGCAGCGTCAACGTCGGCAAAATCGTCATGCAGGCGGCCGCCAAGCAGCTGATTCCGCTGACGCTGGAGCTCGGCGGCAAAAGCCCCTGCATTGTGCATGGAGATGCCGAGCTGAAGCTTGCGGCCAGGCGCATCGTTTTCGGCAAATTCACGAACGCCGGCCAAACCTGCATCGCGCCGGATTATTTGCTTGTGCACCGCAGCGTAAAACCCAAGCTGATTTCCTGCCTGCGGGAAGCCATTCGCGAGCTCTACGGGCCCGATCCGTTGTCCAATCCTTCGTACGGACGCATCGTATCCCAAAAGCATTTTGAGAGGCTTGCATCCTTTCTGCAGGACGGCAGCATCGCCGCAGGCGGTCAGACGGCCCCGGACCGGCTCCGCATCGAACCTACGCTCCTGGATCAAGTGACCTGGGATATGCCCGTCATGCAGGAGGAAATTTTCGGCCCGATTTTGCCCATCTTGGAGTACGACAGCATTCAGGAAGCCATAGACAGGATCAACGACCGGCCCAAGCCGCTGGCGCTGTACCTGTTCACGCAGCAGCCCGGCGTCGAAGCAAAGGTGGTCGGCAGCGTTTCCTACGGCGGCGGCTGCATCAACGACACGCTGATGCACATCGCCACGCCGTACCTGCCGTTCGGGGGCGTCGGCGAAAGCGGCATGGGGGCCTATCACGGGAAAGGCAGCTTCGACACGTTTACGCATTACAAAAGCGTGCTGAAGCAGACGACCCGTTTCGACATCGCTTTCCGCTACCCGTCTTCCAAAAACGGCCTGAAAATGTTGCGCAAGTTGATGAAGCCTTGAAGCCGAATGCCGCGCCTTTACAGTTCTTCGGGCAGTTTGTCGTCGGGACTCGGACTAAAAATCCGCCTGAATTCGGTCAGCATCGACAAAGCATAGGCCACGGTAATGAAGCTGAAGCAAATTTCCATAATAACCGCCAGCCTGGCCGTGCTGTCGACGGGGGAAATGTCGCCGTACCCGACGGTTGCGAAGGTCGCCACGCTGAAATATAGAAAAGAAATGAGCTGGTTCACGAGATCGTTGCCGATGTTTTCCCCGTCGAAGGCCTCCTGTCCGAACAGCTTATATATGGACGTATAAATAATGGTAAAAAAGCAAATGCACATCAATGCCGCCGCGCTGATTCGAATCACCAGCGTCTTCATGTAGGACCTCCTTTTTTTCAGCGCGGATTCGGCAATTCCGTTAAAAATATAGAGCACGTAAAAAATGACGGAGGCCAGGCAAAACAGCAAAATAAGCGCCCTCATGCCCCCCTTGCCCGGCACGATGTTCATCAGATCGATCAGGCCGAACAAATCCTCCAGCGACACGAGCACATAGATGATGACCGGCGCCAGCAGCACCGCCTTGCTCGTCCATTTTTGCTCCAATCGATAAAAAACGGCCATCAGCGCCAATAAAACCGCCGCATTCAAAAGCCACATCCACCAGGTCATGATCGTACACGCTCCCGCCCGCCACGGATCCGGGATATCTGAAAAGCCTCTGCCGCCCGAAGCCGTAAGCTTTAGATTTCTAAAAGGTTGCTTTAGTTTGAATTACCCCGGGGCGGGCCGATCGTCACATAGTCGCGTTCGTCCATGCCGCATATCCTGGCGTAAATGCCGCGGCCGAGCACAAATAAGGAGAGCCCCCGCATCAACCCATGTGCGGGGGCTCTTACGATTCGGCTGCGCGTTATACGCTAAGCCATTTTTTGAACAAATGCTTGGTCGTCTGCTTGTTGATTTCCGCGATGGACGTCGTGAGCGGGATGCCCTTCGGACAAGAGCGCACGCAGTTCTGCGAGTTGCCGCAGCCTTCGATGCCGCCGTCGTCCATCAAGGCGTCCAGGCGTTCGTCCGCGTTCATTTCGCCCGTCGGATGGGCGTTGAACAAGCGGACCTGGGAAATCGCCGCCGGGCCGATAAAGTCGGATTTGTCGTTGACGTTCGGGCAGGCCTCGAGGCAAACGCCGCAGGTCATGCACTTGGACAGCTCGTAAGCCCATTGGCGTTTTTTCTCGGCCATGCGCGGTCCAGGGCCCAGATCGTACGTGCCGTCGATCGGAATCCAAGCTTTGACGCGTTTCAAAGCGTTAAACATCCGGCTGCGGTCGATGACCAGGTCGCGGACGACCGGGAAGGTCCGCATCGGCTGCACTCGGATCGGCTGCTCCAGCTTGTCGACCAGCGCAGCGCATGCTTGGCGAGGTTTGCCGTTGATCACCATGGAGCAGGCGCCGCAAACCTCTTCGAGGCAGTTGGATTCCCAGCATACCGGGGCGACTTTTTCGCCTTTGGTATTCTGAGGATTGCGCTGAATTTCCATCAGCGCGCTGATTACGTTCATTCCCGGGCGATAAGGAAGCTCGAATTCCTCGACGTACGGCGCCGATTCCGGGCTGTCCTGACGGGTAATGATAAACTTCACTTTTTTGGTAGAAGCAGTTTGTTCCGCCATGTCAAATCCCCCTTCTTACTTGTCTTTGGAATAGTCGCGAATCCGCGGCGGGATGAGCGACACGTCGACCGCCTCGTAGGAAATTTCCGGTCCGTCCGGCGTCCACTTCGCTTTGGTCGTTTTCAGGAACTCCTCGTCGTTGCGGTCCGGGAATTCCGGCTTGTAATGCGCGCCGCGGCTTTCGTTGCGCAGCAGCGCTCCAAGCGTCATCGCTTCGGCCAGCTCGAGCATATTCCACAGCTGGCGGGTGAAAGACGCTCCCGGGTTGTTCCAACGCGATTTGTCGTTGATGTTGATGTTTTTGTACCGTTGCTTCAACTCTTTGATTTTGCCGATCGTTTTTTCCAGCTTATCGTTGTAACGAACCACGGTCATGTTTGCCGTCATCCATTCGCCCAGCTCTTTATGCAGCACATAGGCGTTTTCGTTTCCGTCCATTTTGAGGATGTTTTCGTATTTGTCGTCCTGCTGCTTTTTGTATCGGTCGAATACGGTGGAGGATACGTCCGCCGCGGACTTCTTCAAACCTTTGATATATTCGACCGCTTTCGGTCCTGCCACCATGCCGCCGAAAATCGCGGAAACGAGCGAGTTCGCGCCGAGGCGGTTGGCGCCATGATATTGGTAATCGCATTCGCCGGCCGCAAACAGGCCCGGAATGTTGGTCATTTGGTTATAGTCGACCCACATGCCGCCCATGGAATAGTGCACGGCAGGGAAAATTTTCATCGGGATTTTGCGAGGATCGTCGCCGACGAATTTTTCATAGATTTCAATGATGCCGCCCAGCTTGACGTCCAGTTCCTTCGGATCTTTATGCGACAGATCGAGATAAACGGTATTCTCGCCGTTGACGCCGAGTCCCTGGTTGACGCACACGTCGAAAATTTCGCGCGTCGCGATATCCCGCGGAACGAGGTTGCCGTAAGCCGGATATTTCTCTTCGAGGAAATACCAAGGTTTGCCGTCTTTGTACGTCCAGATCCGTCCGCCCTCGCCGCGCGCGGATTCGGACATCAGGCGCAGCTTGTCATCCCCTGGAATGGCCGTCGGGTGGATCTGAATGAATTCGCCGTTGGCGTAATGCACGCCTTGCTGGTAAACGGCGCTTGCGGCCGTACCCGTATTGATGACCGAGTTGGTCGTTTTGCCGAAAATGATGCCCGGTCCGCCGCTGGCGAGAATGACCGCATCCGCCGCGAACGTGTGGATTTCCATCGAGCGCAGGTCCTGCGCGGCGATGCCGCGGCATACGCCTTCGTCATCGATGACGGCCTGAAGGAATTCCCAGTTCTCATGCTTCGTCACCAGTCCAGCCGTCTCGTGCCGGCGCACCTGCTCATCCAGGGCATACAGCAGCTGCTGGCCTGTCGTTGCGCCGGCATAGGCTGTACGGTGGTGTTTTGTCCCGCCGAAACGGCGGAAATCAAGCAAACCTTCGGGAGTCCGGTTAAACATGACGCCCATCCGGTCCATCAGGTGAATGATGCCCGGAGCCGCTTCGCACATCGCTTTGACCGGCGGCTGATTGGCAAGGAAGTCCCCGCCGTAGACGGTATCGTCAAAATGGATCCACGGGGAGTCGCCTTCCCCTTTGGTGTTGACGGCTCCGTTAATTCCGCCCTGCGCGCACACGGAGTGCGATCTTTTAACGGGAACAAGCGAAAACAGGTGAACATGGACGCCCGCTTCCGCCGCTTTGATGGTTGCCATCAAGCCGGCCAGACCGCCGCCCACGATAATGATGTTGTTTGCTGCCATTTCTAGCTCACTCTCCTTAACTAAGAACTGACTTTACGGTATCAAGCCATGCGGTTGCTTGCTGGAATTCCGCGCCGCGGAACGCGATCATGGACAACACGAGCATCACGCTCACGAGGACGAACAGCGTCATGCAGATGTAAGACGATACGCGCTGCGCGCGCGGTCCGACCGTGATGCCCCAGCTGACGAAGAAAGACCAGAGACCGTTGGCGAAGTGGAACGATGCGGATACGACGCCGATCAAGTACAAGACGAACAGTCCCGGCTGAACGAAGATGTCGTGCATCGTGCTTCCCAGCTGTTCATGGGTAATATTGCCGAGCGCCAATTGGATACGGGTTTCGTACACATGCCAGATGATGTACACGAACGTGATAACGCCCGTAATCCGCTGGAACAGGTAACGCCAGTTGCGCGAATACTGGAAGCGCCCGTTATTCGGCTTGGCTTGGTAGGCGATATACAAACCGAACACGCCGTGGTAAATCAGCGGAAGGTAGATCAGCCCCCACTCGAGCAGCCAGAGAAGCGGAAGATCGTTGATCAGCTTGACGCCGGCGTTAAAACGCGCCAGCCCTCCTTCGAATGCGCCGAAATTGGTCAGCGCATGCTCGATGAAAAACAAGCCGAGCGGAATGACTCCAAGAAGCGAATGCAGCTTTCTGGAATAATAACCATTCATAGATTGACGTGCCCCTTTCTCTCATTATAACGTTTTCAATTTTTCATTTTCCGACATTTCACAGAAGTTCGCACGCGAAAGTGTGAACAACTTGTGGCACTTTTCATGTTACTCTTTTTTATCTTATAATGGAATTGCAATATAATTATTAATCATTATAATTTATGTGCATATGTAATAAAAGCCGATCCCATTTTATCGCAAGGAAGGTGAATCAGATGTTCGAGGACTTGGACGTCTTTGCGACGATTGTCGAACAGTCCAGCCTGAACAAAGCATCGCGGATTCTGAATTTGTCGCAGCCCGCCTTGTCCCGCAAAATTTCAAAGCTGGAGGACGAGCTGGGCGTCAGCCTGTTCAACCGGCGCGGCAAAAGGCTGGAGCTTACGGCATTCGGGCAAACCGCCTACAACTTTGCTTTGGAGCAGCGGCAGCAGAAGCTGAAATTCATGCAGCTGATCGCCAAATATAAAGGAGACGACCAAATCTCCGTTACCCTCGGCGCCAGCCTTACGACCCTTCAGACGACCCTGCCGCCGCTCGTGACCGCTTTCATGGAAAAACATCCGACGGCGGAGCTGAAGCTGATCACGGGCAAAACGCATGAAATCGTCTCCGCGGTGCGCGACAAAAAGGTCGATGCAGGCATCGTGGCCTCGGCGATCGAAGAACCCGGCCTGCGCTGCACCGCATTGTTCGACGACCATCTGGAGCTGGTTCTCCCGAAGAGCCATCCGCTTCTCGAAAAGGATGACGTAGGCATGGAAATGCTGCACGGCCTTCCTATGATCATATTTTCAACCGGAACCTGGTATCGTAAACTTACCGACGACCTTTTTCACCGCGCCGGCGTCGTGCCGGACATCCGGATGGAGATGGATTCGTTCGAAGCGATCGTCCGGCTGCTGCCCGCCTGCAAAGCCGCCGCGCTGCTGCCGAAATCGTATTTGCGGAGCCAACTGCTCGACGATAACGAGCTTGCCACGCTTCATATTCCCGCTTTGAAAGAAACCCGGCGCACAACCTCGCTCATTTACCCGGACAGCGGCGGGCTCAGCGCCGGTGCGAAGCGATGGGTGCAAGAAACGAAAACGATATTCGGCCAACTTGCCCGGCAGCATCATCATTCATAATCGGTCTACGATGAGAAGCCGGCGCTCCGATCATGCAAAAAAAGCTGCTATCGGCCGTCGTTTACGGCCAGAAGCAGCTTTTTATTGAGCAGCAACATTTTTTTGTCACGCTTTCGCGCCGACGGGCCCGGGTTTGCCGTCAGGTTTGACCTCCAAGCCCAATTTGCGGGCAACAAGCCCGGTCGTGCTCGCCTGAAGCAGGATCGTGAGCATGATCGCCATGAACGTCATGGCCGAAATCGCGCCGGCATGCGCCACGCCCATGCCCGCGATCATGCCTGACAATGCCGCTGGAATGACCCCGGTCTCGCGCACCCACATCATAAACAGAAGCTCGCGCCACGACCACTTCACCTTGCGGTCAGGCAGCGCGCAGAGCAGGATGGTGATCGGACGGGCCACGAACATCAGCACCAGGACCGCAGCGAGGCTTGGCCAAAAATAATCGCCGAGGGCCTGAAAATCCACCTGGCTGCCGAGCAAAACAAAAATCAGCATCCGCATCATAACGCTCGTATTGTCGGCAAACTTCCCGGTCTCCTCCAGCTTGTCGTCCATCGACAACCCCATCGTACCCGAATTCCCCCAAATGAGCCCGGCGACGAACGTCGCCATAAATCCGCTGACGCGGAGCATGTCCCCTATTAAATAGGAAGAAAGTGCAACGACGATCATCGCGATCGTCGTATAATCCTTCAGCACGCCGAGCCGAAAATGCGCCACCAAATAGGTCAAGACGATCGAAACGACGGCTCCGACGGCAATGCCTCCGACCGCCGTTTTCACGAAGTCCCAAGCCATATCCCCGACCTGCAGCGCCTTGCCTCCCGTAACGGCAGCCAGCAGCGCGAAAGTAAGAATGGAGCCCGTCGCATCGTTGAACGCCGATTCGCTTTCAACCGTTTCCCTGACGCGTTCCTTGATTTTCACCTGTTTGAACACGGGGATGATCGAAGCCGGATCGGTCGAAGCGATGACGGCCGCCGCAAGAAAGGAAATGATCCAATCCAGACCGAACAAAAAATGCACCGCGGTACCCACGATGCCTGTCGTAATAATTACCCCGGGAACACTTAATAGCGACAAGGTGATCCATACCTTCCGCAGCCCGCCCAGGCTCAAATTCCGGCCGCCGTCAAACAGGATCAGAGCGGAGCCGGCCGTCAAAATAAACTGATTGATCAGCGAGCTGCTTTCGGCATTGATCAGGTGAAGCCCTCTTCCAAGCACCATGCCAGCGACGATAAACACGGCAACGTCCGGCAAACGAAGCCAGGAGGCCAGCCTGCCGGCCAGCATCCCGACGGTAATGACAAAGAGCAGCAGGATTAAAATATGATGAATGATTTCCGTCGTCTGGGTTTCCACTTTAGCTTACTCCCATCTAGTCTGCATTAACGGCTTCGCTTTCGAAGCGGTCGATGTTGTCGTTCGCGCCGATGATCACCATGATATCGCCGGCGCGGAGCTGATCCATGGCCGTCGGTGCGACGATCACTTTTCCCTGGCGGTGGATCGCCACGATGCTGCAGCCGAATTTGGCGCGTGTGTTGATCTCGTTTAACGTTTTGCAGTCCAGCTTTTCAGGTACCTTCATTTCGACGATGCTGTATTCCTTCGACAGTTCGATGTAGTCAAGCAGGTTTGGCGTCACCAGCTGGTGGGCAACCCGGATTCCCATGTCCTTTTCCGGAAAAATGACCCGGTCGACGCCCAGCTTTTCAAGCGCGCGCCCGTGAAGCACCGAAATCGCTTTGGCCACGACCGTGCGCACGCCCAAGTCCTTCAGCAAAATCGCGGCGAGGATGCTCATTTGGATATCGTCGCCGATCGCGACGATGCCGCAGTCGAAATTGCGGATCCCGAGCGATTTGAGCACTTCCTCGTCCGTAGCGTCGGCTACGACCGCGTGCGTCAAATATTCGCTCATGTCGCTGACGACTTCCTCGTTTTTATCAACCCCGAGCACCTCATATCCCAAATCGACGAGCTCGAGCGCAAGGCTGGAGCCGAAACGTCCCAGACCGATGACGACAAACTGCTGTGTTTTCATTCTCTCCTGATACTCCTTATTTAATCAATTTCTGTTTTCTTTGAAACTAACCGATAATGATTTTGCCTTCCGGATGCCGGTACAGCTCTTTGCCTTTTTTCGGCCCGAGAGCGTAAGCCAGGGTCAGCGGCCCAAGCCGTCCCGCGAACATCGTCAAGCAGATCAGTATTTTACCGACCAGCGACAAATGCTGCGTGAGTCCGAGCGAAAGTCCGACCGTCCCGAAAGCCGAAGTCGTTTCATACAAAATGGTCAAAAAGTTGCTGTCCTCCGTCGTCGAAAGCACCATGGACACCCCGACCACCAGGAACAAAGCGAGGAAGGTGATCGTCAGCGCCTTAAAAATGCGATCCTGCGCCAAACGGTAACGGTAAAGCACGATATCGTCGCGCCCGCGGATCATGGCGATGACGGCGCCGACGAGAATGGTGAAGGTCGTCGTTTTGATCCCGCCCCCGGTCGATCCCGGCGAAGCGCCGATAAACATCAGGATGACCATAAAAAATTGCGAGGCCTGCCGCATGCTTGCCAGATCCAGCGTGTTGGCCCCCGCCGTCCGCGGCGTGACCGACTGGAAAAACGAAGCGAGAATTTTGCCTCCCCAGTTCAAGGAACCGAGCGTTTTCGGGTTCGTGAATTCGAAAATGAAAATGACGATCGCCCCGACCAGGATCAGCGCCCCGGTCATGGAAAGCACGATTTTGGTGTGCAGCGAAAGCTTCCGTTTGTTCCGATACTCCACAAGATCCGACAAGACGATGAAGCCGATGCCGCCGGAGACGATCAGAAACATGACGACGATGTTCACGAGCGGATCATAAACGTACCCCGTCAAGCTGTCGAAATGGCCGAACAGGTCAAAACCCGCGTTGTTGAACATCGATACCCCGTGAAAAATGCCGTAGTATATCGCCCGGCCGACCGGCATATCGAAGGACCAGCGGATAGCGAATAAAACGGCTCCGCAGGCTTCGATCGCGAGCGAAAAGATAAGCACCTTCCGGATCAGCCGCACGATGCCTTCCATCGTGTTCTGGTTCATCGCTTCCTGGAGGATCAGCCGGTCGCGCAGCGAAATTTTTCGCTTCAGCACGAGGGAAAACAAAGTGGCCATCGTCATAAAGCCGAGACCGCCCACCTGAATGAGCAGCATAATAACGACTTGTCCGAAGGTGCTGAAAAACGTGCCTGTATCTTTGACAACCAAACCGGTAACGCAAGTTGCCGACGTCGCCGTAAATAACGCATCGATGAAGCGAAGCGGCTTGCCCGTCGTGTTGGAAATCGGCAAGGTGAGAAGTATGGCTCCGATCAATATAATGCCGGCAAACCCCAGAACAAGTATTTGCGGGGGAGCCAATCGAAACCACTTGATTTTCGCTGTCAACATAGTCACCTCTTTCAGAATTTTGCAAAATTCGATTCCGGTCGCTCCAGGGTACAATATATAGACGAATTAATCCGTTTCGCTCTATATATTGCTGATTGGAAGTCGCTTTTTGGATTTTTGCAAAATTCCCCTTTAAAAAAGTCAAAAGAAAAAAAGCATCGGAAATCCAATGCCTTTCGGTTTGGTTCCTGCTGCATAACGCCTACGAGGTTAGCTGACGGATTCGGGCATGCACAGGTTGCCCTATTCGCTAAATGGAACTCTAAATGGATCCAAGCGAAATTCACCCCAAAATAATGGTTCCCCCGTTTTCGTATCGAAATTCGGCGTACAGATTATTCATTTGCTTCAAAGATTATAATCCTATTCGTTTTACATCACAAAGCCATAATTCGAATGAATACGTGGGAATACGGCCCGATTGCATCGCAAAACTCATAAAAGTCTGCCTTTCTCTCGCGTTTACAATAACTTTCCCTGATTTTCATCAATTTTTCACAACCAATCGGGCGTAAAACTGGCTTTCAAGGGACATCGTATGCTATGTTTACGTTTATACTAGGTATATATCTTAAGAATCCAATCAAAGGGGGCATTCCATGAATCCCGTCGGACAACCGCTTCGGCTCAAAGTCAATTACAAATGGCTGGGAGTTTTTGCGGTCATCGGACTCGTTTTATTCGTTTTGTTCCAGATTCTCCCTTCCACCGCTTCGGATACGCTGGAGCAGCAAAATACGAAGGTCATCAGCAAGGAGCAGGCCTTAAGCGCTACCGAGGACTTCATGCAAAATACCCTTCATTTGCAGGTTGACAAAAGCAAAGATGCGGTCATCACGTATCAGTCCAATTCCGAGCTCTACGGTTATTTATCGAGGGAAAAGCTGTTGAACGAATACAACAAAAAGTTCGAAAAAGCCATTCCTTACGACGTGTTCCGCGTCCGCGTGGCCGAACGCGAGAACGAAGGTTATGCCAATATCGACGTACATATGAATTCGGGCAAAGTCGTCGCCTTTTCCGTCGCGCCCCGTTATTCGAATTATGCCGCGGCCATGGCGGAACCGAATAAAGCCAAACGCGAAACCAAGCTGAAAATCGTGGAAGGCGACCTGTCGCTGGAGAAAAAAGAAGAGCTTGCCGCACCTTGGCTGCAGCAAATGGGATACGATCCGGGGAAACTCGAACTGACGACCAAGGAGAACGACATCGGACTCGTTTACACCGATCCCGGCAAGGCGATCGGCCGTTCCAGCCTTCAAATCAAGTTTGCGTTCGAGGAAGGAACCGTCCACTCCTTCGAGCAGGCCTTCAGCGTGCCTCAATCGCATGCGGCCTATGTCGAAAAAGAGACCTCCAAAGCCAAGTGGCTGACCATCTTGGGCTACGGGCTGCTGACGTTCGTCCTGGGCGTGCTGGCGATCGTGTACAGCGCCTTGACCCGGGCGCATACGTCGTTCAAGAGGGGCATTTTTTTAAGCGTGTTTTATTTTGCGGTCGCCACGTTCAGCACCTATAACATGCTGCCCGTATTCCAAGCCGAGGGGGTTTCGAGCTTTGGCCTAGCCTTCATGCTTGGTTTCCAAACGTTCTTTAACCTGGTGATGGCCGCCCTGCTGTACTTTTCGCTCGTTGGCGGGGACGGGTTATGGCGCAAAGCCGGCTTGAATGCCTGGGCGAGAGCCAAGGAACCCGGATACGGCCCATACGTGCTGCACAGCATGTTTACCGGTTATTTGTGGGCGTTTATTCTGATGGGCGTCCAGTCCGTCATTTACATCGTACTCGACAAAACGATCCATAGCTGGTCGACGACCGATGCCACGCAATCGCCGTACAATATGCTCTATCCGTGGCTGCTGCCGATCATGGCCTGGATGGCGGGCATTTCCGAAGAAGCGGTCTACAGGCTGTTCGGCATTCCGATGCTGAAAAAGCTGCTGCGCAGCACGTTTGCCGCCTGCCTGATCACGACGCTGATTTGGGCGCTCGGGCATACGCTTTACCCGATTTACCCCGTCATTACCCGTCCGATCGAACTGACGATCATCGGCCTGCTGTTCAGCTTCATTTTCCTGAAGCACGGCTACATCGCCGCCATGTTCAGCCACGTCGTCTTCGACAGCGTGCTGATGAGCTTCAGCCTGTTTGCGCTCGGCGACGTGCCGGACATCATCGCCGGCATCGTCACGATCATCATGCCTGCGGTCGTCGCTTACGTCGTTTACCTTTACAACCGCAACAAAAAGAAAAAGGAGCCATTTGTCATGACTCCTCGTCCCGAAGGGCTGCAATGATTTGTTTTGCAAGCTTATCTCCGATGGAAAGAGGCCGGAAATCTTCGATGCTGGCCTCTTTTATTTTTTTCAGCGATCCGAAATGCTTCAGCAGCAGCTTGCGCCGCTTCTCGCCGATGCCCGGAATCGAATCGAGCTTGGACGCGACCATCGATTTGCCCCGCTGCTCGCGGTGGAACGAAATGGCAAAACGGTGAACCTCGTCCTGTATGCGCTGCAGCAAATAAAATTCCTGGCTGTCGCGCGGCAGGTCCACCGGCTCTGGCGGGTCGCCGACCATAAGCTGCGCCGTTCTATGTTTGGCGTCCTTGACGAGGCCGCACACGGGAATAAACAATCCGAGCTCGTTTTCAAGCACGTCGACCGCGGCGGAAATTTGACCCTTGCCTCCGTCCACGACGATGAGATCGGGCATTTCCAGGTTCTCCTTCAATACGCGTTCATACCGGCGGCGGATCACCTCGCGCATCGTTTCGTAGTCGTCCGGTCCTTGCACGGTGCGGACTTTATATTTACGGTATTCCTTTTTATCCGGCTTCCCGTCGGTAAACACGACCATGGCCGAAACCGGGTTGGCTCCCTGGATGTTGGAGTTGTCGAAAGCCTCGATGCGGTGAAGATGTTCGATGCCGATATATTGGCCCAAGTTGGCGGCCGCTTTCAGCGTTCTTTCCTCGTCCCGCTCGATCAGCCTGAATTTCTCGTCCAGCGACACCTTTGCGTTTTCCACGGCCATGCCGACCATCTGCCGTTTTTGGCCGCGCTGCGGCACGAGCACTTTGACGCCCAGCCACTCCTGGAGGGAGGTAGCCGCGCTGTGCGCATCCAAAGCGTCGCCGCCGTTTTCCGTTTCCCCCGCCGCCTTTTCCAAGCCTTCGGCATCCTTCCCGGAATCGGGCAGCAATATTTCCTGCGGCAGCGCCGGGTTGTCGCTGTAATATTGCGTCACGAACGACATAAAATCGCTGTACGCCTCACCATAAAACGGAAAGGCGGAAGCATGGCGCTGAACCATTTTCCCTTGGCGCATGTACAAAATTTGCACGCACATCCAGCCTTTGTCCACGGCAAAGCCGAGCACGTCGCGGTCTTTCGCGTCGGACGTCGTGATTTTTTGTTTTTGCATGATGGCATCGATGTTCATGATTTGGTCGCGGAGCTCTTTCGCCCGTTCGAAATACAGCTCCTCGGCCGCTTCCTCCATCTTTCGCTGCAGCTCTTTTTTGATCTCCTCATGCCCGCCGCTCAGAAACGACTGTATTTCCTGGGTAATTCGTTCGTATTCCGAAGGATCGACTTCTTTTTCGCAAGGCGCGAGGCATTGTCCCATATGGTAATAAAGGCAGACTTCCTTCGGCATGACGCCGCATTTGCGGAGCGGGTACATCCGGTCAAGCAGCTTTTTGGTCTGCTGGGCCGCATACGCGTTCGGATAGGGCCCAAAATATTTGGCCTTGTCCTTTAGCACGCGCCGCGTGACTTCAAGCCGGGGGTGCGCCTCGTTCGTAATTTTGATGTACGGGAACGTTTTGTCGTCTTTCAGCAGCACGTTATATTTCGGTTGATGCATTTTGATCAGGTTGCACTCCAAAATAAGCGCTTCGATATTGCTGCCGGTGACGATATATTCGAAATCGCGGATATCCGCAACAAGCCGCTGCGTTTTTCCGTTATGGCTGCCGGTAAAATAAGAGCGGACCCGGTTTTTCAGCACTTTGGCCTTGCCGACGTAGATAATGGTGCCCGCTGCGTTTTTCATGAGGTAACATCCGGGCAAATCCGGGAGCAACGCAAGCTTGTTGCGGATGTTTTCCTGCGCTTTTTCCAGCTCGGTTAACGTTCCGGTTTTGTTTTCGTCCATATTTTCCCCTCTCCCCCTCTCCTAAACATGAAATAAGATTCGACAAGTATAACTTTTATTATATGGGGAATCCGCCAAAATCCAAAGCGCATTTTTATGGGAGAATGTACGACATGCCTGAAAAAGGCGGCTACGTGAACGCAGCAAAGCGCCCCCGGATAATCCGGAGGCGCGTCTTATGGCTGATCGTGAAATATGGCTTGAATTACTGGTGTTTGGAGATGATGTTTTTCAGGTTTTCCTTGGAATTCAATCCTACCACTTTATCAACCGGTTGGCCGTCTTTGAAGAAGATCAGCGTCGGGATGCTCATCACGCCGAAACGGGAAGCCGTTTCCGGATTTTCATCCACGTTCAGTTTGGCGATTTTGACGGAGTCGCCCATTTCGGTAGCGAGCTCATCCAGAATCGGAGCGATCATTTTGCAAGGGCCGCACCATGGCGCCCAAAAATCAACCAATACTGTACCTTGGCCTTCAATTTCAGCATTAAAGGATTGGTCAGTTACGTTTACAATAGCCATAATATTTTCCTCCTTATAAAAAGCTGAATTTCATCAAACTTCAGGATTTGCGTGAAATCCTCAACTGAAATGTCTTAGCGGACAGTTTTAGTATACCACAGTTTTTTCCGAAATGTAAATTCCTTAATTACAGATCTTCCTTCGGCCTGTCCCCCGACGGTATGAACCGACTTATTGTGCCCTAAAGTATTCGCCATATATTCTTTACAAATTCTTTGGACTTTGGGTATACTAAGGTTAACTCGGGTTTCTGTGTCAATGACCGCGTTCATTTACATAAAGTGAAACCATCCTGAGGAGGCATTGTATTCATGGATGCAAACGTGCACGCTAACGATCCGCGGGAACACGTAAACGAAGAGCCGCGCAATGACTTGATGGATCTGATGAACGGTTTCGGGGGCATGGCTTTGTTCATGACCCTGATTTTCGCGATTATGGTCATCATCAAGTTCGTGATTTCCGGCTAACATGCTCATCGCTCAAGCGATAGCAAAAAGCCTGGCCTATCCGCCGCTTCCGGCAGAAGGCCAGGCTTTTTTCGATTGATCGGGCTTTTTTTGCATTCAGGAACGTACCCGGCGCTGATTTTCCCCATGCAGATGCACGACGTCGACAAAAGGCAGAATCCGGTCCATCAGCCGCTGCCCTTTGTACATTTCCTCCCCGTCCTTGCTCGTAAAGCTGAGATGCTGTTCCAAACCGGCAAGATCGTAATTTGAAGTATAAAAGGTCGGCTTTCGGTTCATCCGGTAGTTGAGAATGGCTCCCAGCACATGGTCCCGTACCCACGGGCTCAAGTTTTCCGCGCCGATGTCGTCAAAAATGAGCAGGTCGCAGTTTTTCATGACCTCCACCGTTTCTTTCAGCTTCTGGCTGTCCTGAAACATCGATTTCAGGTCTTCCACGAAGTCGGGCATGTATACGATGACGCCGGTATGACCCGCAATCGCCAGTTCATGAAGCAAATAGCTCATCAGAAACGTTTTTCCCGTCCCGAAGGAACCGTAAAGATACAGCCCTTTCGACGTGAGCCCCTGCTCCTTGACCTCGCGGATATAGCGGAAAACATGGCTTACCGCCGGCGCGCGCAAACGGTCCTTCCCCATGATCTCCACTTCGTTGTACCCTTCCGCAAGCGCCCGTTCATCGACGTAAAAGCTGCGGATCCGCTTTTTGATTCTATCTTCGTTTTGCTTCTTGATCTGCAAAGAACACGGAGCTTTGCGCTCGACCAGCTCCTGCTTTCCGTTTTGCTCGACCATCTCCAGCTTGGAGTAATGTCCCTCGAAATCATTGGGGCATCGGTCGAGCCCCGGGCAGTTGCGGCAGTTGCGCCGGTCGTTGACGTACTGGTAAAGCCGCGGCAGATTCGCGCGGAGCCGTTCTTCGTCCATCTCCGGATGTTCGGCGCGCAGCTCCTTAACGATCGGATCGCGCAGCAGTTCCTCGAAAATCGCCTGCGATCTTTGCAAAAACGACGGTCCGTTCATTTGTTTCAGCACTTGGCCTAATGACTCCAACCTTTACCCCCTCCTTCCCATGAAAACATAATTTCGCATTGCCAAAAACGGCTTTCTAACCGATACTGGAGCTGATCATTCCGCTGCCGTCACTTTTTTTTGCTCGCCTGCATTTCGGCGGCCATGCGCAGCATTTCTTCGAATTCTTCCTCGCTTACGGCATTTGCCGCTCCGCTTTCCTGCGCAATCGGAATGTCAGGCTTTAATCTTGCCGCCTTGCTGCCGTATGTACGGGTTCTTCCGCCTCCGGAAGCGGCCGCCTGCTTGCCTTTCACCTTGGACTGGTCGCGGATGTATTGCACGGCTTTCTCATACGTATTGACTTGCTTCAGCAGCATGTTGGATGCGATCGCTTCGACGAAGTTGCGGTTGATGCGCTGCTCGTTGCCGCCCGACGTCAACAAGGACATTAGATAATGGATAAGGACGTTGATGACTTCCCCGGGAAGCTTGTAGCTGTGATCGATCTTTTCGAAAATATCGAAAAAGTTGTCCGGCACCGAACCCGGAAAAAACGTCTTCAGCAGACGCGTATACGGTTCGTTGCGCAGCATCATGTTGTATTGGTGGATATCGCATTTGGATTGGAACTGGACCGGAACGTCCACGTAATATTCCATCTCGACCGCATGCTCCATCGGCGGAGCCGGTTCCGCCGCAACATCTTCGACCTGCCTGAGCGCCACCACCTTGCCTGCATAAACCTCTCGCTGCTCCTGACGCCGTTTATCCTGACGGAATTGCAGATTCGCCCTGCGCTGCAGCTCGTCGAGCGCGACGCTGCCGTCGGAAGCGAACGCCCCGTCTTCGTCCAGCAGCCGGCAAAGATCCTGCACGGTTAAATCGTATTTATGAACGACGTAATTCAAGATTCCCATCTGCTCATGGTTAAAGCGGAGCTTTTCGACATGGGTCCGGTTGACCGAATCCTTCGGAAAACGGAGAATGATGTCGGCATAATTCAGCGCGTCTCCGTCCGCAGGGACCCTCACGCCGGGCTGCCTTGCCGAGGACACCTCGGAAAGCGCCTGCTCCAGCTCGTAATCGATCACATGCGTGTTCAGTTCGAAAATGTCGTAAAACGCGAGCGAGATGTTTTCCTTATGCCCGCCCTTCGGCCCCGACAATTCCTCCGGCTCGCGCGCCCAGAGCTCCTCGCGGAGCGCCAGCACCGCAAATTTGCCGATTTTGTCCCGAAGCAGCAGCGTCAGATGCTGGGTGTTAAAAAACTCGGCCGGCGACAAAGGCTGCTGAAGCTCGTATTCATAAACGTAATCCTCCTGCTCCGGCATATACATGCGGCAGGTTTGAAGCAGCCCGACCGCTTCCAGAAGCGAGGCCTGCTCGATCAGGTACCTGCGGCCTTTTTCGCTGGGCTCGAGTCCCAAGGTCAAAAACAGGCGCCGCTGCTGCTCAAGCGGAGAATAACCCAATTTCTCTATAGGAATCTGCTGAAACAGCAGATGGTATAAACTGATGGCGAAGGCTCCGACCATGGGCTGATAAACCGAGCTGAGCATCCTGCTGTCCAGACTGCTTAAACAAAAATCACGATAAACGCAAAACCTGTGATTTTCCGTGAAATGCAGCAGGCTCTTCATGTGCATATTTGGGCTCCTCCCATCGTAACGTAGACTTTCTCTATTCTATCATAAAAGGAATCCCGGCTCCGATATATTTCGACGATTATTTTATCCCCAAATGAATCCAGTCCGCCAAATCCCGGACGACGAATTCGGGAACGTTCGAGGCGAATCGATATTCGTCGCCCGTCGAAGGCCGGTCGTACGAAGCATACATATGGTTCAACCCGGGGTATAATTTGCAGCTGACGTCCGTTCTTGTCCCGAGAGCCTGCTTCCATACCTTCAAACTGGAGGGGGGAACCTGCACGTCATTGCCGCCCTGAAGAATCAGAAGAGGCACATTCTGGCCGCGGGCGATCATCGGACCGCTATATTCACGGACGTCAAACCACCAATACGCGTTCGGAAGCGGAAAGTCGGCAGGCAAATGCGCTTTGGAATAACGATCGTCGTGCAGCATGTCCACCGCCTGCCGCCAGGTATTCCAATTCGCTTGTTTGCGCTCAAGCTCCGCCCCGGTTTCGCCGAGTGCTTCCGCCCGATTCAAAATGCCTTCGTATTGGGAAAGCATCAGATCCTCAAGCGCTCCGGAAGGAGCGGACAATAACATTGCTCCGGCGATGGAGCCGCCCTGATCTTCTTCAATGATTCTAGGAATCAGCATGCCGCCTTGGCTGTGCCCCAGCACGTAAATCCGGCCCGGATCGATCCGCTTGTCCTGCCGCAGCAGTTCGATAGCCGACAGGCTGTCCTCGATCGTTTCTTCCCGTACCGTAAACTCAGGAGTCAAGGCACGGTTGGGATATTCATATGTCCGTTTGGCATAACGCAGAACCGCAATTCCTTCCCGGGCGAGTCCGACGGCAATGTCGCGAAACATTTTGCCCCCGCCCGACGATTCGTCTTCGTCGTTCGGACCCGATCCGTGAACGAGAACGACGGCGGGCAGCTTCCCTTCAGCCTTCGCGGGCAGGGCCAACGTGCCGGGAAGCGGAAAGCTTTTGGTGCCGACGATCACCTTTTCGGTGATATATCGGTCAGGAGAGTCGTAAGACGGCGGCCGGTACGCATCGGACGCATTCGGAAGCAGCGCCAGGTCGTCCAGCTTTCCTTCCCGGCCGAAACGGAGCTCCATCCGAAAGCTTCGGCCGCGCGGAGTTTGATAGGATAGAAGCGCATTTCGGTGGACCCGGTTTTCGCGCGACCCGGCCGCGATTAACGTCCAGTAGCCGTAGCTTTCCTCAAGATGCTTTTTGTAGGCCTTCAGGACTTCGGCCGAAAACAGTTCGGCCAAGGCGGGGGCCATCATCCCCCTGGCTTCGACATAATCCCCAGACTGCAAAAGCCGCATCCAGTACATCCCTTGGCCGGCCGTGTCTTCGTCCCCGACCACCAACCGTCCGTTCCGATATTCCATGCGGACGCCAAGCGCTTCATGAAATGCAGAAGCGGGCACATACAGCCTGCAATCTTTATCCAAAGCCGCCGGCCGCGGAAGGATAACCAGGCGGCCGTCCGTATCGGATCGGGCGCTGCCGAGCGTTATTTTCCATTTCCGGCTCCCCAAAGACACTTTTACCGCCTTCTCCTCCTGGACCCAAACCACGCTTCCCCCCAATGCTTCGGCTGCCAAACGCACGGGCACGGCGTCGTCCGGGTTGGCCTTTCCCTTTTCCGGCCAAAAAACGCACATCGCGATCACCGCTGCTAGCAATGCAAGACTGGATTTCCCTTTCAACTTATCTTCTCCTTCCCGTTTCGAGCATGGAGCTGACAACGAGTGAGGTTCAATTCTTGAGGATGCCGGTGCAAGCCCGCTCCATATGAAGCAAAACAGCCCCCCTTCCGGAGAGCTGTCATCCCTTACGTCTGCCTTAAAACATTTTGAATCCGCTTTTGCGCAGCTTTTGGATCGATACGCCGCTGACGACCGCCCCTACGAGTCCGGCTACTCCCGTCATATAATCGACGAGCCGGAAGGAGCCCAGGTAACTGAGGAACGAAGTGTCTCCCCGGTCCCAGAGCGAATAGACCACGATCGGCAAAATCACGATAATAAACAAATAGGATGGAAACCAAGTGGTCTTCATAAGCATATTTAAGATGAAGCCGATCCCGAACATCATCATAAAAAACAAAACCATCAGCACCAATACAGGGATAAACTGCATGCTAATCTGTTCACCTCTTCTTCTCTATGACCCGCTCACGCCACGCAAGCAAAATGAATAACGAACAAAAGCTTCTTATTTTATGTAGTAAGTTTACTAGAAAAATTGTCACGAAGCAACGAACAATACGTGAATACATTGTGACTTCGTTTGCTCTTTGCATTACGGTTGGGATACAATGAGAAGAAGGTGTAAAAGCAACTAAACTTGGGAGTGATCGATATAATGAACGAAGCAGCATCCACTTTAGAAGGCTGGTACGCTCTTCACGATTTTCGTTCCATCAACTGGACAGCCTGGAAATCCGCCGACGACGAAGAACGCGCCATGGCGCTCGACGAGCTGCAGGAATTTTTGAAGGAATGGTCCGAGGTCGAATCCGCAAAACAAGGCAGCACGGCGGTCTACAGCATCGTGGGACAAAAAGCCGACTTTGTCCTGATGCATCTGCGCGAGACGCTGGAAGAACTCAACGCGGTCGAAACCGCATTCAATAAAACGCTATTCGCCCGTTTTACGACCAAATCCTATTCGTACGTAAGCGTGGTAGAGCTGAGCAATTATCTGGCAGGAGAAGGCGGCGGCGATCCGATGGAAAATCCGCATGTCGTCGCGCGGTTGAAGCCGATCCTTCCCAAAACGAAATACATCTGCTTCTACCCGATGAACAAAAAACGCGATCTGAGCGACAACTGGTACATGCTCGACATGGAAGAGCGCCGGAACATGATGCGCAGCCACGGACTCATCGGGCGCTCCTATGCGGGCAAAGTGAAGCAAATCATCACCGGCTCGGTCGGTTTCGACGATTGGGAATGGGGCGTGACGCTGTTCTCCGACGATGCGCTTCAATTCAAGAAGCTTGTGTATGAAATGCGTTTCGACGAAGTCAGCGCCCGGTTCGGCGAATTCGGCAGCTTCTTTGTCGGCCCGCTGCTGACGCCCGAAACGTTCGACGAAATGCTCAAAGTATAAGCAGCAGCAAAAAAGCTTGCCTCCCGCGACGGGGGCAAGCTTTTTTATACAATCGGGCATCAATCGGATTCCTGCCCGGCGTTTTTGAGCGATTGCAGAAACTCCGCCGTGGCCCGGTCGCGGTCGCGGCTTTTTTCCTTCAGCCTTTCGATGGCAGGCAGAATCAAAATATCGATTTCCTTCTGCACCGTGTAGGCCAGGTCGTAGCGGTTCTGGTCCTCCAAATATCCTCCCACTTCCATCAAGGCATTATACCGGTCCAGCTCTTCCCTCGTCAAAAGCGAGCGGACTTGAACGCTGCAGTGCCGCATCTTATAAAAACTTTCCTTTCCGCAGCACCAGCGGGATGCCTCCGATGATGAACAAATAGCGCAAATCGACGAGTTTTTTCAGCTGCGCGGCCTTCCAGCCTTTGTAATGCTTGTCGCCCACGACCGCGATGCCTTCGCCTTTGCCCAAGGAAGCGACGGTGCCCTTGTTCTGAAACGCGAATTTGCGCGGCTGCTGGTTGCGGATGGCCGCGACGATGTTATGCGCGCAGCAAACGCCCTGCTGCATGGCGATTTGGGCCGTCGGCGGATACGGCCGCCCTTCAGGATTAAAGACGAGGGCATTGTCACCGATAATATAAATGTTGTCATGGCCGGGCGCATGCAGGTATTCATCGACCTTCACCCGGCCGCGGGCGGTCTCGAAGCCTGCAGCTTCGATCATATGATTGCCGCGGATGCCGCCGGTCCAAACGACGGTAGCGGCCTTGATTTCTTCGCCGGTGGCCAGCAGAACGCCGTCAGGCGTGCACTCCTGGATGGCGACGCCCAGCTTGAACGTTACGCCTTTTCTTTTCAGCACGTCCATCGCGTATTCGACGAGCTCGGGAGCGAATCCCGGCAGCGCGGTCGGCGATGCCTCCACGTTATAGATGTTCACCTGGGCCGGGTCGACGTCATATTCTTTGCACAGCGCCGGAATGCGGTCCGCCAGCTCCGCTACGAATTCGATCCCGCTGAAGCCCGCCCCGCCGATGACGAAGTTCAGGCGCTCCTGCGGATGTCTTTCGTTTTTGTAAAGCGCGAACTGGTATTCGATATGTTTGCGGATTAAGCGCACCGAATTGATGCTGCGGATCGTCATCGCATAGTCGGCCAGGCCCGGAATGCCGAAAGTTTCGGACTCGCCGCCCAGGGAAATGACCAAATAATCGTACGAAAGGGTTCCGTCTTCCAAAATGACCTTTTTTTCATGCGGGCGAATTTCCTGCACGGAAGACTTCACCAGGTCGATCTTGAATTCGTCGATCAGCTTCGAAATGGGAACGCGCGTATTTTCAACGCTGTCCGTGCCTGCAGCAGGCATATGCAAATGGGTCGTAATATAATGGTAGTCGTGACGGTTCACGAGCGTGACGTCGGCTTCGTTATAATTCAGTTCTTT
>Ga0180220_1000936_pt1 | contig 25213 bp, 21 predicted proteins | sample eDN5th37CBELigBY_FD_151335 | JGI IMG/M metagenome (GOLD analysis project Ga0180220, IMG submission 151335) | Enriched backyard soil microbial communities from Emeryville, California, USA - eDNA 5th pass 37_C BE-Lig BY (version 2) (version 2) | ecosystem: Environmental > Terrestrial > Soil >...
GGGGACGGCGTGGCCCGGGGCTATCTGAACCGGCCGGAGCTGACGGCCGAGAAGTTCATCCCTAATCCATACGGCGAAGGCAAGCTGTACCGCTCGGGGGATCTGGCCCGATGGCTGCCCGACGGCAACATCGAATACATGGGGCGAATCGACGAGCAGGTCAAGATCCGGGGGTTCCGGATCGAGCTGGGCGAGATAGAAAGCGCGCTGAGGAAACTGGAGCATATTGCCGATGCTGCCGTGATCACAAGAAACGACCATACAGGCGACAAAGCCGTTCACGGCTATGTTGTATCTGATTTAGAGATCGACGCGATCGGAATCAAGGAGGCACTTAAAGGTGTATTGCCCGAATACATGATTCCATCATTCATCATGCAGATTGACAGCATTCCGGTTACCAGAAGCGGCAAGTTAGATAAAAATGCACTGCCGATGCCTGACCTGGACTTGCTTCGTAAGACGAATAAATTTGTGCCCGCACAGAATGAGTGTGAGCATGAATTGAGCGTCATTTGGAAAAATATCCTGAATTTCAATGAAATCAGCATACATGACAATTTCTTTGATTTAGGGGGCAATTCCTTATTAATCACAGTCATGCTTTCGCAAATTGAAGAAAGGTCCCTTGGCACGGTCAAGGTGGGCGATGTGTTCGCCAACCCGACCATTGCTCAGCTTGCAGCACATATTGAAGCGAGCAGTCTAGGAACATTGCGCTGCACGCAGGTTCCATTCCCTGGTTCTTACTTCAAACAGTCCAACAAAGGGCTGCACGACTCTGTGTTTACTTTCACGGACGAGGGAAGCTTGTTTCAAAGCATTAAAGCTATGCATGCTGCCAATGAATCCGAGCTTTATGCACGGCTGCTCTTTGGCTACAGCTATCTGATGTTTGATGCGACCGATCAGCAAGAGCTTACAGTCTGCACCGTCAATCAAAAAGAATACACCTCCTTTAATGTCAAGGGCGAAGAGGATCTGAATGTTCTCATGAACGTCGTCCGGCAGAAATATCAGGATGCGCCGAAATTCCAGAAGGCGAAGGTGCGCATTGAAAGTAAGGAAAAGGGCCTTATCCCGATTTTCCTGTATCAGTTCAATGGAAGTGAATTTTATAAAGACTTTTCTGATTTTTGCTTTTCCTTCCATCTTGGAGAAGAATCCGTCACATTTACCGCCGAGATTTTTAATAAGAAAATTTCTGAAGCGAAGGTTGAAGAATTATTGAGGGGATTTGTCCAAATCGTCAAATACCTGACGGAATCTGTTTGAGAGTCAGGATTTTGCAAAATCCCCGAGCCAAAAAACATAACTTGTGAAGGGTGGGAAGACTAGCCCTTACGGGCTAGTCATTAAATGATGCAAAAAAAAGCATTCGTTTTTCCGGGACAAGGTTCGCAGTATGTTGGAATGGGCAAGAAGTGGTGTGAAAATTTCAAAACCGCATCCGAAGTGTTTGAAGAAGCCAGCGAAGCATTGTCCTTCGATCTAAAGAAAATGTGCTTTGAAGCCGAGAAGTCGGAGCTGACGCTCACGTATAACGCACAACCGGCCATTTTGACCACCAGTGTCGCGATGTATAGGGTATTGATGGAAGAGGAAGGGATTACGCCGGACTTGATGGCGGGTCATAGTTTGGGAGAAATATCGGCATTAACCTGCGCGGGAGCGATTGATTTTGCCGATGCGGTCAAAATTGTCAGAAAACGCGGGGAACTTATGCAGCAGACGGTTGCCCCCGAACTTGGCTGCATGGTGGCTGTATCGACCCGCGACGTCGAAAAACTCGAAGACATTTGTAAATCGGTTTCGGGACCGGATGGCATTGCCGGCATTTCCAACTACAATTCCAGAACGCAGACCGTGATCTCCGGCCATCGGCATGCAGTGGATCAAGCGGTAAAGATCCTGGAGGAAGACCAGATCAAAACGAGCCAGCTTAATGTTAGCGCCCCATTCCACTGCTCGCTGATGCAGCCTGCCGCAGAGCTGTTCAGAGAAGAACTCGCCCAATATTCTTTTTATAATCTCAAATATCCGGTCCTTTCGAATGTTACGGCAAAACCCTATCAGAGCAAGAAGGACATCGTCGAGAATTTGACAGCTCAAATTGTGATGCCGGTCCAGTGGGTCAATTGCATGATATATGCCAAAATGGCGATGGTCCAGTATGCAGTCGAGCTTGGACCTGGAAATGTTCTGAAAAACATGATTAAAAACATCGTTTCCGATATTCCGTTTTTTTCCTATGATAATCCATCCGACGTTACGGCTCTGAAAAAACATATCCAAAACAGCTACATTCCGTTCCTGTCGAGAAGCATGGGGATATGCGCAGCTACACGAAATTTCAATTGGGACGCGGAAGAGTATCGCAAGGGTGTAATCGAGCCATACAATCAAATAAGTGAGCTTCAGCAGCTTATTGAAGCAGAAGGCAGAGATGCTACAAGAGAAGAAATGCAGCAGGCTATCGAGATGCTGCTCAAAATGTTCCGGACCAAGAAAATTCAACGTGACGAGCAAATAGCAAGATTCAAGGAGCTCTTTCGCGACACGAATACTGAAGCATTGTTCCAAGATTTTGACTATAGCGCGATCCAATAAGGAGGATTTTCATGGATTTGAATGCTTTAAAGCAGATCTCTATCTCCCGATCCGAGCCTGAGTCAGAATCCATTTCCGCTGATCTTAGTGCAAATGATGTTGCCATTATTGGGTTAAATGCACAGATTGGAAGCGCCAAAAACGTCGAAGAGCTCTGGGACTACCTGTGTAAAGGAGCGGATTTGATCCGGGATTTCCCGGCAGAGCGCTGGGAGGATGCTGATCAGCTGCATCAATTTAAGTTCAACAGGCCCATGCCGGATGAACTGATCCAATGCTCTTACTTAGACAGATTGGATCTTTTCGATGCTGGACTGTTTCAGTTTTTTCCGACGGAAGCAGAACTAATGGATCCTGCCCAACGGCTGTTTCTGGAGTCGGCCTGGTCTGCATTGGAGGATGCCGGATACGGTGGCGGTCAGTTAAACGGGAGCAAAACCGGGGTTTTTCTAGGGTATAGCAGCACACATAACTCATACAGTGCGGTGATTGACGAGAGCGATGCTGATACATTTGGCGTCGCGGTATCCGGGAACGTGGACGCCATTATCGCTAGCCGGATAAGTTACCTACTGAACCTGAAAGGGCCGGCAGTAAACATCGACACGGCCTGTTCTTCCTCGTTGGTGGCCGTTCATCTGGCTTGCCAGCAAATTAGGGACGGAGAAGTTTCGATGGCGCTGGCGGGTTCCGTTCGCCTTAAGACGCTGCCGCCTCAGCGTGGCGAGAAGAAAATGGGGATCGAATCCTCTTCCGCCAGAACAAAAACATTCGATGACCGTGCAGACGGGACCGGCATAGGTGAAGGTGTTATCTGCATTGTTCTCAAATCGCTCCGGCAGGCCATACAGGATCGCGACAATATCTGTGCCGTAATCAAGGGCAGCAGCATCAATCAAGACGGCGCATCTGTCGGCATCACGGCTCCGAATGCAGCGGCACAAGAAGAGGTTATCAGATCAGCTTGGAAAGATGCCGGGATCAATCCGGAGACCATTTCTTATATCGAGGCGCATGGTACAGCAACAAATCTTGGTGATCCGGTCGAAATCAGCGGCATTGAACGGGCATTCGGCCGTTTTACGAACAAGAAGCAATTTTGTGCGATCGGCTCCGTGAAGAGCAATGTCGGGCATCTTGACTGTGCTTCCGGGCTTGCAGGGTTGGTAAAAGTGGTTTTGATGCTGAAGCACAAACAATTGCCGCCCACGCTTCATTTTGAGGTGCCGAACCGTAAGATTGACTTTAGTGCATCGCCAGTTTACGTCAATGACAAATTGGCACCGTGGGAGCCGGGAGGAGGTTTGAGAAGATGCGGAGTAAGCTCCTTCGGGATGAGCGGCACGAACTGCCATCTCGTGTTGGAGGAAGCGCCTGAGCTGCACAGAAACGGGACAAGCGCTGCTCCGGTTCGGGTTTTGACTGCCTCGGCAAAGAACATGGAGACGGTTCTGCGTCTGCTTAAGCAGTATCAAGCTTATATCAAACAGTTTCCGGATCGCAGTCTGGACGATTTCTGTTACACGGCCAACATCGGCCGGGGACATTACAACTGTCGATATGCGATGCTCCTCGATTCGGCCGATGATTTTTTGAAGCAATCATTTGATATACGCCTGTTAACCAATAACCGTTACATATACCGTGAGCATAAAGTGACCAATGCGGAAACACTGACGGAGGGATATATAACTCCTTCTGAACAAAGGACCCTGACGGAGCAGGCGGCGCAGTTGATTGAACAGGCAGCTGAAGAACGAAATGCCGGAACGTATAAGCTTTTATTGCAGGAAATCATAGAGCTCTATGCGCTCGGTGCAGATGTGCCATGGGATCGGTTGTACAAAAATGAGGCTCGGCAAAGAATAAGCATCCCTACCTATCCCTATAATCATAAGCGCTACTGGATTAAGTTTCCCGAAAAAGAAGCCTCCATGCCACACAAAGCGGACAAGAAGAATCTCCATCCTTTGATTTACGAATGTGTTCTTGACACGCACCAAATGCAGGTGTTTGCAACTCGGATGAGCGTTGATGCTTGCTGGGAACTGAAGTGCCACAAAATCAACGGCGTGCACGTATTGCCCGGGACTGCATTTATCGAGATGAGCCAGTTTGTCGGCAGCCGCTTTTTCAAACATACTCGCTTCGAGATTCAGAAACTGCTCTATCTAGCGCCACTGACCTGCGAGGAGAATGAAGTTCGTACTGTGCACATGGTGGCTAAAATGGAAGACTCGGTATTGACTATCGTCTGTCACAGCAAAAACGACAACGAACAAGAGTGGACGAGTCATTTGGAACTGGTGGCACGGGGAGAGTGTAACCAAGTTCAGTCCATCTTACATGCCGACAGCATTATTGATCGTTGCGAGAAAGTGGATACGGTTACAAAATTGAACATGCTGTCAATCGTCGAGATCGAAGGGGACAAGTGGGACCACTTAAAGGGCGTTTATTTGAACGATAAGGAAGTTTTGCTTCACTTTCAACTAAATACGTCCTTTGCCGAGGAAATGAAAGATTACTTCTTGTACCCATCCTTGTTAGACCCGGCGATCAACGGAGGTAACTTCATTTTGCCAAGCGTGTATTTACCGTTTTCCTGTTCGAAAGCGAGGTTTTACGAGGCGCTTCCGGAAAATCTGTATAGTCACATCAAACGAAAAACGCAGGCGAACGAGTCGAATGAATTCGCAGCCTTCGATATCACTCTTTTTAGGGAAGATGGACGGGTTGTCGCAGAACTGGAAGATTACATCATCAAGAAAGTGCATCAGCCGGAATTTTTCATGGTGAATCGCAATAGTCAATTGAACATGTATCATGCAACGAGTTGGGTCCCCTATGAAAAGATACCTGAAAATGATCTGCGTGTCCAAGGTGATGAGGATTTGCTTCTGGTGCTGCACCGCCCAGATCAAGAGCATATTCCTCTGATGAAACAACTGCGGCAGCGGTTTGGGGATCGTATAGTCGCGATTCAACTAGCTGAAGAAAATGATTTTGACGGCTGGATAAGCCAACTCCCGAAAGAGAAAATCAAGTACATCGTTCAATTGGCCTCGTTTTCGAACCGGGACGATCCACCTGTTCAACATGTGGCGTCTGCGACTAAGCTCGTTTTGAAAAGTACATTCGGGCTTATCAAAACACTGCTGAGGCAAGACGTCAGGCAGGAGATTCGTCTCGCTCTGGTGACCTCGAATGCTACCTCGGTGACTGGCGATGAGAGCCAGATCCATCCGATGAGCCGCGCGCTGATCGGAATGGGAGTCAGTATAGGGGAAGAGTATGCCAATATCAAAGCGCGTGCCGTGGATTGCGACGAATATACGGACGAAGGGATTCTTTTGGCAGAATTGTTGTACGATGAACCGATGTACGCAGTGGCCTTCAGGAATAACAAAAGATATTTGGAACAAATGGACATCTTGCCTTACTCCGAGCAATCAGGGGAGCAAAAGCTAGAACTGAAAGATCAAGGCACGTACATTATCAGCGGTGGATTAGGAGGGATGGGGCTTGCCTTGTGTAGATATTTGTTCAGCATGAATCCGGAAATTCGCGTCATTCTTCTGAACAGAACGTATTCCCGTGAGGCGTTTGAAGCCCTGACCGTCCAAGATGATGTCCTGCTTCAGAGAAAGATAGACCAAGTAAACAAACTTTGGTCTGACGGAAAAAAAGTAGATATTTTGCAGGTTGATATCGCCGATTATGAGCTGATGAGAGAAATGCTACAAAACATACGTGATCAATACGGAAGTATCGACGGCGTGATTCATGCCGCCGCTGTAGCGGGCGACGGCTTCATTATGAATAAGGATTGGGAAACGTTCGAAGCCGTCTTAAGCCCGAAAATCTATGGGACATGGGTGCTTCATGAATTGACCCGTGAAGATGAACTAAGCTTCTTCGTCATGTGCTCGTCCTTCGCATCAGTATTCGGGTCGGCCGGACAGAGCGATTATATAGCAGCCAACGCTTATCAGGACAGCTTCACGTATTATCGCAGAAACATAGGCGCTCCGAGTCTGACCATCAACTGGACCGGCTGGAGCGAATCCGGCATGTCAGTTGCCAACGGCGTCAATGCAGACGGCATGTATGTGCATTTTGTTAAAGATGCGGAAGGAGCAAATGCGTTTGCATATGCCTTGCAGACCCGGCTGCCAAGGGTGTTGGTGGGTGAAATCAATTACCCCGTGTTGGCCTCGGAAGACAACGGCTATGACAAAAAGATCAAGTTGTCCGAACAAATGGCGAAAAAAAGGAGTACTGCTGCAAATATCATAACATCACCCTCTATCCGTGGCCTTCAGGATATCGTCGTGACCGGGAAGAGCATGGACAAGCTAACAGAAATAGAAAAGAATGTAATTTCCGCATGGATTCTAACCCTTGGTGTCGATGAAGTGGACATCCATGACAAGTTTTTTGAGTCGGGAGGCAACTCGCTGCTGGCTGCCTATCTGCACAAGGAAATGAACAAAGTTTACCCGGGAGTAATGGCCATTACCGATATCTTTGTTTATTCCTCGGTGGCAGAGATCTCAAATCATATTGAGTCGAAATTGGGCGCGGGAGCGAAAAAGCTAGTGATTGAGGAAGAACAAAACGAACAGAATCTTGAAAAATTGGTCGCGCAATTTGCCGAAGGCGATATGGATCTTGATCAAATGCTGGCTCTGCTGGATGGAAAGAAAAATTAATATAGCTTTGTCAAAGGAGTGAATCAGTTGAACAACGTTAAACGATTTATTTTGGATCAACTCGGGAAACAAATGTTGTCGCAGCAGGAAGCCGTCCAATTATTAAGTGAGTTGCAGCAGAAAGGAACTGAGACCACGCAAGAAATCGCCATTATTGGTACGGCATGCCGACTGCCGATGGCGAACAATACAGAGGCGTTCTGGGACAACTTGGTTAACGGCAGAACCTGTTTCACCCCTAAGCTTGCAGATAAGCTCATCTACGAAGAAGTTTTCAAAAACAAGCATTATGCTGAATTTATCGGAAGCAAACCGACTGAAGAAGGTTATGATAATCTGGAAAATTTCCTTGGTGCTTATATCGAGGACTGCGACAAATTCGATGCGAACTTCTTTGGCATCCCGCCAAGAGAAGCCCGATACATTGACCCTGAACAGCGTGTGTTCATGGAAGTGGCTTGGAGTGCGATTGAAGATGCCGGTTACGGCGTTTCGAATATCAAAAATACCAAAACAGGCGTATTTATTGGTAAGGACGGCACCAATTCCACTGAATACAAGTACATTACCGAAGATGACCAAATGAAACTAAGCGGCATCTGGAACGGCATTTTGGCCAGTCGAATCAGCTATATCTTTAATTTGAAAGGACCGGCGATTGTGCTCGATACAGCTTGTTCCTCAGGCCTGGTCGCGATCCATGAAGCCTGCAATTCGCTCAAGAATCAAGAATGCGAAATGGCGCTTGCCGGTGGGATTGCCGTCGGTGCGAGCGGATCTAAGGTGGTTGATGAATCAGAAAAAGAAGCCGAATCCGAGGACGAAAATAGCGTCTTGCATGCCGTTTCATCGAAGGACAATCGGGTTCGCTCCTTTGACAAAAAAGGCAGCGGGACGGTTTTCGGCGAAGGCGTGGTCGTGTTTCTGCTGAAGCCGCTTGCCAAAGCCGTCAAAGACCGCGACCATATCTACGGTATTATCAAAGGCAGCGCCATCAACAACGACGGTGCTTCCAACGGTCTAACCGCTCCCAATCCGCTGGCGCAGGAGGAAGTGATCATCGACGCATGGAAACGGTCGAAAGTTTCTCCCGAATCGATCAGTTATGTGGAAGCGCATGGAACAGCTACGCTGCTGGGCGATCCGATCGAAGTTCTCGGACTTTCGAATGCCTTCTCGAAATATACCGACAGAAAGCAATTTTGCGGCATTGGCTCGGTGAAGACGAATATCGGTCACACGGTTGGAGCTTCGGGAGCCGCCAATCTGCTGAAAGTGGTTCTCTCCATGAAGCATCACGAGCTGCCGCCCAGCTTGCATTTTGAAGAACCGAACCCACATATCAACTTCATGGATTCGCCGATTTATGTCGTGGACAAACTCACGCCGTGGAATGGCGGGGAGAAGCCGCTGCGCGCAGGCGTCAGCTCTTTCGGTTTCAGCGGAACCAACTGTCACATGATTGTCGAGGAATACAAATCCGAAGCGGAAGCAGACAAGAGCACTGAAAATAGCAATGTTCTGACGTTGTCTGCCAAAACAGAGACGGCCATGTTCAATTTAATCAAAAATTACAAGATATTTCTTGAAAATAAAACGGATTTAAATATGAACGATGTTTGCTTCACGGCTAATACGGGACGGGGACATTATAGCTACCGGGTGGCCATAATTGTCAACAGCTTGGAAGAACTGAAGGCGAAAATCGATTTGCTGGCTCACAATGGCCTGAAGTCCATGGACGAGGAGCAGATTTATTACAGTAAGAACCATGTCGTATCCGACAAGCGTCAGCATAAGCAGGAGGGCGAAATTTCGGAAAGCGAACTGCGTCAAATCACAGTACAGGCTCAGGAGATCGTCGACACACTGACGAATCGTGCTGAAGATAAGGATAGAGTCCAGAGTTTATGCGCTTTGTATGTCAAGGGCGCCAATGTGGACTGGACGCAGCTGTATCTTCCGGAGCAGGTCAACCGTGTTCCGCTGCCGACGTATCCGTTTGACAGAACCCATTACTGGGGCGAGCCCAAAAAGACCAAAATCAAAAGCGAGGAACTTAGGGCAGACGATCAAGCGCTCCATCCACTGGTCGAAAAGTGCCTTGTCAATTCCATGAAACAAAGCATTTATCTGGTGAACTTCAACTTGAAAAAGCATTGGGTGCTGCAGGATCACAAAATCATGGGGGGTAATCTTCTCGCTGGTACAGCTTATATCGAAATCATTAAAGAATCATTCCGCCAATGGTCTGACAACGAGAACATTATCATTAAAGACATCGTGTTCCTTTCTCCGCTAGTGGCCTCCGTTGAAGATGAGGATTTGGAGACTCACATCATTATTTCGAAGGAAGATGACGGTGCAAACTTCTCAGTTGTTTCCAGACATGCGAACGAAAAGGGCGATGCATGGGTTGAACATGCGAGAGGCCATGCATATTTCCATAACGATACAGTTGAGAGACAGCCTGATTTTAACAGCATAGTGACGGACCCCGAGGTGACCGAGCTTCCATTGCAGACGAAGTTGGATGGAAACGGAATCAACGCTTTCGGGGAAAGGTGGAGCTGCGTGCAGCACTTTTACCAGAAGAAGGATGAGAACGGCGAAACAATCTATACGGAAGTTAAACTCCCCGAAAAGCTGGCGAAGGACCTGGAGGAATATGCATGCCATCCCGGTATGATGGATACGGCCGTCAATATGGCGACCATTCAGCTTTATGCCGGAGGAGAATTCTTTTTGCCGTTCTCATACAAGAACCTGAAGTTCTACAGAAGGCTACCGGGACATTTTTACAGCAAAATAAGAAAAATTCAAAAAGGAAATGATTCCGAAATTATGAGCTTCAAAGTTGTCCTTGCGGATATGGAGGGCAACACCATTGCCGAGGCGGATGAAACTTCATTGAAGAAGATCAATAAGATTCACGAGTACGTGACCAGCACCTTTTATGGAGTGAAGTGGATTCCGCAGCCAGCGACGAAGAGGGAACTCTCTGTTCCTGAAGGAGGCATCCTGATTTTCACAGATCAAAGCGGCTTAGCAATGGGATTGGCTGATCGGATCCAGACGTTGGACAACCATCTATATTTCGTTTCCTTCGGTGAAGCGTATGCCGAGATGGATTCGTCGCACTATACCGTAGGCAGCACGGAAGAGGACTATGTGAAATTGCTGGAAGCGATCGGGGCGGAGAATATCTCTACCGTCTATCACTTGGGTACCATTGACTTTGATCAGCCGGACTATACCTTGGAGGAATATCCCACGACATTGAATCAAGGCTTATACTCCTTAACCTACCTGACCAGAAGCTTTATGAACAAGAATAGCGGTAACGTGAACTTTGTTCTGCTAACGGAAAATGCTCACGCTGTAGACAGGGAAGAAGCCTATATCAAACCTGCAAACGCATCCTTCTTGGCTCTGGCCAAGACGACACAGGCCGAATGTCCGGCATACACTTACCGATGCATCGATATCGATTCACGCACAGATCTGGACACAGTACTGAATGAAGTGCTTGGCAGCGGCGGGCAAGCTTTCCGTGTCGCCTACCGCAGCAATGTCCGTTATACCGAAATGATGACATCCGTCGATGTTCAACCTGACGATATTACGGAAGTCAAAATTCAAAAGGAAGGCGTCTACTTGATCACGGGCGGAACTGGCGGCCTTGGCTTAGAAACCGCATTGAATTTGGGTAATCTGGGACCGTGCAATATCTGTCTGATTGGCCGTAGAAAGCTGCCGGAACGTTCCGAATGGCCCGCCGTGATGAGCAAGGAAGAAGATAAAAAAGCATGCAGTTTGATCCGTGGCATTCTACATCTTGAAGGTCAAGGATGCACGGTTATCCTGCGCTATTCGGATGTGTCCGATGCCGGACAAATGAGCAGCATCATTGAGGAACTGAAAAAGGAATACGGTCGAATCAACGGGGTTGTTCATTGTGCAGGCGTTGCAGGCGATGGCTTCCTATTCCGCAAAGACATGGACGTTTTCGATCGTGTTCTCCATCCGAAAATTTACGGGACTGTCATCCTCGATGAATTGACAAGAGATCAGCAGCTTGACTTCTTCATCCTGTACTCCTCCATGCAAAGCTTGTTCGGCGGACCTGGCCAAGGCGATTACACAGCAGCCAACACGTTTCTTGACGAATACGCTTCGTATCTATGGAAAAAAGGTTTGAAAGCCCAGACCATCAACTGGCCGGGGTGGAGCCAAACCGGGATGGCGGTCGACTATCAAGTGGCCGATTCCGTAACGATATTCCGTTCGCTCGAAACGCAAGTGGCAATCAACGCTTTGAACAATATCATAAACTCCAATTTAAGTAACGTAGTACCGGGTCAAATCAATCTGGATGTCCTCGGACAAATCGGGGCGGACAATCTGCCGTTTGCCCTTTCCGAAGGTTTGCAGAAAAAACTCGCACGCCATAAGCGAAAGAACCGGGATACCGGAAGCAGAGAAGCGAAAAAGACGCTTAACCCAGAAGATTTACTGATCTTGGGTAAGAGCAAGGAGTATACCGAAACGGAGAAAAACGTGGCCTATCTTTATGCGGTCGTGCTGGATTTGAAGGAAATCGACATTTATGAAAACTTTAATTCCATCGGCGGTGATTCCATTCATGCCATGCAGCTGATCAAAGAATTGGGCGCCGTCTATCCTGGAATGGTTGACATTTCAGATGTTTTTACCCATCCGACAGTAGAAGAGCTTTCAGCGTTAATTGACAAGAAAAAATCCGGTACAGACACCGGTACAGTGGATGCCGTGCCGAAGTCGAATGGGGAGCTTCCAATACCAAACTGATGGAATGCCGGACAGCTTGACGTAAGCCATGCCACAGTTGATGATGCCTTGATTTTTTTGGATGCGTAGTAGATTGCTTCTCTAGAGTGGAGTGGCCAACCTTTTGTGATCTGGCCACTCCATATGGAGGAACGGCTGCTGGTGCCATTACAATGTACGAGACGGAGTTGAAAAATTTGGATACCAATTTCGGAAAAAACCTCACGGTCGGAAGTGCTAGAAGCATTTTGATCGGCATGTGGATTCCCCTTGTGATGGGGTCGTTACTCACGATGGGTTATAGCATCATCAATTCCATTTGGGTCGGTCAGATTATGGGCAGTAGGGCGATGAGCGCCGTGGCCGTAACCATGCCGATCATTCAATTGACAAGTGCGTTAATTTCAGGGGTGGCAACAGGCGCATCCATTTTAATCGCGAGATACTTCGGTGCAAATGATGATGAAAAAATGAAAAATGTTGTGTTCAATGCTTGGGCGATTGCCGTGGTACTCATCGTTCTGGTTACGGGCGGAGGTATTCTATTCTGTGAGCAACTGTTATGGGCGATGGGGACACCTGCAGATGTGGTAAGCATGACCTCCGGATATATGAAGATAATCTTTGCAAGCTTCATTTTTTCTACTGCGTTCTCCCTAATCTCCTCTATTCTTCGAGGTGTGGGAGATTCAAAAAAGCCGATGATCTTTGTGCTTCTTTCGACCCTCATCAATGCCGTTCTCGACCCGTTGTTGATTATGGGCGCCGGTCCGATTCCAAAGATGGGCCTAAACGGAGCGGGGCTCGCTTCACTCTTGGCATCTGCTACTGCATGCGTATTGGGCTATCTGCACATGAGAAAACAGAAGGCCCTTTTAAAAGGGAGTTCAATGTCCGGGATCGACTTCCAGACCATGTGGCAGCTCTTGAAAATCGGTATACCGACAGCGATGCAGCAAATCCTCTTTGCCGTAGGTTCCATTTTCATCGTGGTGTTCGTCAACTCATTTGGCGTTGCCGCCACGGCAGCCTATGGAGCGATCACGAGGATCGAATCGTTTATTACTTTGCCGGGAATTGCCATGTCAATGGCATTATCCATCATTACGGGTCAAAATTTAGGAGCCTCAAAGCCGGAGCGCATCAAGGAATTTTTCAAGTCGGGCGTCGTTATTAGCGCAGTCTACACGCTCCTGATCTCTTTTATCACGATCGTTTTCCCCCATGCGCTGATGTCGATGTTTGTGAATGATCCTGCGACGGTTGCTGTAGGTGTCGATTATTTCAGAATCGTTGGATACGCATATCTCTTTATTTCCCTTATGTTTGTTGCGAACGGAATTATCAATGGAGCAGGCAAAACTTTCATCTCCTTCATCTTATCCTTTGTATCGATCTGTATAGTGCGGATTCCTCTCGCCGGGTTCATGCAGCATACGAGCATGGGGATCAAAGGGATTTGGATTGCCTTGATTATCAGTTATACGATTAGCGTAGCTCTATTTATGACGTACTACCTACGCGGAATCCAGGGAAATCGAAAAATTATAATTGCAAATAGTGTAAAATTAACTGAAAATGGAACAAAGGAGGCGGGGTGGTAAATGAAGCCAATCAAGTTGTTTTCCATTCCCTATTCAGGGGGAACAGCCGAAGTTTATTGGAAGTGGAGAAAGTTTCTATCTAATCACATTGAGCTGTGTCCTGTAGAAATTGCCGGGAGAGGGAAGCGGATTTGTGAACCGCTTCCTGATCGGTTCGAGGATGTCGTTGAAGATTTGGCTTCTTCCATTTTGGAGCAGTTGAAGCCAAACGATACATATGCCATTTACGGACACAGCATGGGGTCCTTGCTCGCTTTTGAAACGTATTACAAGTTAATGGAAAAAGGTTGCCATGCTCCAATGCATATGTTTTTTAGCGGGAGAAAGGCGCCTCAAAGCACCCACGAATCTGAAAAGATCTTCTGCCATGACTTGCCTGACGAGCATTTTCTGCATGTTGTTATGGGCTATGGCGGCAACACGAAGGAAATTATCCAGAATGAGGAGCTATTGCAAATTTTCTTGCCTATTCTAAGAGCCGACTTCAAAATTACCGAATTGTATGAACATCAAGAAAAAAATGAGAAAATCGCTTGCGACATTACCGTGATAAACGGAACTAACGATCGAAGCATCATGAATTTTGATATGAATGATTGGAAGTTTTATGCAGGTAAGCAATGTAATATCAAAAAAGTGATGGGAGGGCACTTTTTTATTACAGAAGACAGCATGCAGTATGTCGTGGATATCATCAATCTTGCACTGCAAAATGATTGAGGGGGAAATTCGAATGGTCATCGAAGTTTCGAAGCTGCTGAAAAAATACAAGGAGACCATAGCTGTAAACGAGGTCGACCTAAATATTCGAGAAGGTGAAATATTTGGCTTGCTTGGACCCAACGGCGCAGGAAAATCAACCATGATGAATGCCCTGCTGGGGTTAGTAAAAATCAATCGCGGCACGGTGAAGATGTTCGGCAAGGACTTCTCCAAGCATGAAAGGGAAATTAAACGGCATGTTGGATACGTGCCTCAAGATTTTGCATTTTTTGAGACCTTAAGCGCCATTGACAATGTGACTTACTGGGGGAAGATATACGGATTGCGCGGCGATGAGTTGGACAAGTCTGTAAAGGAAGCACTTGAAATTAACGGACTCTGGGATCGAAGAAAAGGGAAGCCATCAACTTTTTCCGGTGGCATGAAGAGAAGGTTGAACATTGCCTGTGCGATAGTACATAAACCGCGTATTCTATTTATGGATGAACCGACGGTCGGAGTCGATCCCCAATCGCGTAACAACATATTGGAATCGATCAAAGACATGAATCAAAATGGGGTGACGGTCATCTATACGACACATTACATGGAAGAAATCGAGGCTATCTGCGAGCGCGTCGCCATTATGGATTTTGGTAAAATAATCGCACTTGGAACCATCGAGGAATTAATCGAATCGATTTCGAAAGAAAATAGATTGAGCATGGAATTGGACGCGGATACCGATGCTGCCGTTTCGGTGGTGGAAAACACGAATGGTGTCGTTTCTTGTAACAACGATAATGGGACACTCCAAATTCAATTGAAAAAGGACGGAATGATCCTGACGAGTTTGTTAGAAAAATTAAGCTTAAAAGGTTTTAAAATCAAATCAATAACAATGGAAAAGCCGAATTTGGAAACGGTATTCTTGCAGTTGACCGGAAAAAAAATAAGAGACTAGTTAAGGTGGTAAAATGAAGAATATACCTACACAAGTATATTATACAGGCAAGCGAGTTTTGTTGAATCCCAAACCGATTTTGGTTAGGCTGCTTACCTTCATTGTCATTATTTTAATATTGGGGACTGCGTTCAAAAATCAGCTCAATATCACCTCGCTGGACAAGGTCAAAATCGCTTATTTCAATCAGGATTCCGGCCAGCTCGGCCCCATGATGATCGACTCTTTGATCCATTCGGATGAGATCAAATCTTTAGTGGAATTTGAACAGGTTTCTTCCCTGGATCTTGGAAGAGATCTCATAAACAACGAAAAGGCGGATGCCTTGCTCTTTATCCCTGAAGGATTCTCCAAGTCTGGAGGAACAGAAGGGACAAGCAAAACGTTTGAAGTGTACCTTTCGAAATACTCAGGCGTGAATACAACGGTCGTCAAGAATGTCGTAGACAGTCTGACGAACTATATGAATACAGGTGGCGTGATCAGCGCCATGGCGGCTGCGGGCGGAGCGGTCGAGACCATGGCGGGCAACTCGAAAGCCGACCCTTCGAATGCGGGCACCAGTTTACAAGAAGAACCGTTGTCCAATTCCAAATCGGCAACAGCGATGGGGTATTACTCCATTGCAATGTTGTTGATGCTGCTGCTGCGCGGGCAGGAATACGGCGCATCCGGGATGGGAGAGGACTATTTGGGCACATTAGGCGATCGGATTAAGCTATCGCCCATTAAACCATACGAACAGTATCTGGGGAAAATGATTGGCTTATCCTTGGTCACGTTTTTGCAGGGCGTGATTATTCTCCTGTTTACCAAGTATGTTTATGGCGTCGATTGGGGCAACCATTTCGCCGTCATTATATTGATCGTATTTGTTTTTTCCGTATTAACCACGACGTTGGGGGCTATGTTGACAATTCTCACCCGGGATGCCGTGAAAGCAGACTCCATCGCCAACATTGTGACCTTAGCTGCAACCTTTATTGTTGGCGGCTTTGTCATCCTTGATTTTGGAGCTTTCGCCTTAATATCCCCTAGCTATTATGCAAAATCAGCGATCTTCAATGTCATATATAATGATCATCTAGCTCTCGCTTTTGTGAATATCGGCGAGATGTTGGCTATCACGCTGTTATTTGCGTTGATCAGCATCGTTGTTTCAAGGAGGAAGAGAGCATGACGATACTTGGCAATTGCTTTAAACGGATATTTCGGAAACGAACAAATATATTGTTTATGCTTGTGATTCCGATTTTGCTGAATATGTTACTGATCTCTGTTGCCACCCAAGAAGTAGAATATAAGATAGGTATTTTGGACCAAGATTCCACCCCGTTCACGCAAGACTTTATATCGCAACTGAAAAAACAATATAAAGTGACGTTGTTGACCCCGAGTGACGATGTGAAAAGCATGGTCGTCAACAAAAAGCTGGACAGCGCGTTTGCGTTTCAACCGGGATTCACGGTTGGGATGCTTGGCGGGAAAGACGTATCGGCTCTAAGCTACGCACTTGAAGGTTCCAATATTGCCAGACCCGTTCAAGTGTACATATCCAGCTACATTTCCTCTGCAAAACAAATTGCGAAAGCTGCAAAAGGCAGTGCAGATGCATTTTACAAAGGATTAGACGCATACAAGAATGGAGCATTTGCCGTTGAATATAAGAGCTTTTTGAGCTCAACTAACTCGGAACAAGACATCAGCAATGCGGTTACTTCCTTGGGGTACATCGCGTTCGGCATGTTGTTTCTGTTGTCCTTTTCCACTGGGCTAATTCTGGAAGACAAGATCACCGGAGTCTACGATCGGCTCTCTGCGACGCCTCTTACACGTTTCAGCTATTTCTCGCAACATTTACTGGCAAGCTTTTTGGTTGCGGCGATACAGGTGGCGGTGTTAATCAGTTTATTACCGAAATTGGTCAATGTCTCTTACGGTTCGACCCCGGTCCAGCAGCAGGAGGTTGTCGCGGTTTGCTGCGCGTTTGCCCTTGCCTGTGTGGCTATTGGCGTTACAATTAGCAAATTCTCAAAAACCGCATTTATGGCAACTGGTCTTACGACATTGATTAACATTCCGATGTTGATGCTTGGTGGTTGTTTTTGGCCCCGAGAAATTATGCCGAAATATTTGCAACAAATTGGCGATTTTATGCCGACGACTTGGTTTTTGAATGCAGGTCAGGCAGTTTTGTACGGAAAAGGTCTCGAAGGCGCCCGCAATGAATTGTCATACTTGATTGTCTTTGCCGCTTTGTTGTTGATCGTGTCGTTTGTCGTTAAGTCGGAAAAAGTGAGATAAATCATTGGAGGGTATACCGCTACCAAGTGACGGCTATCGCCCCCCCGGCAGACCGATGTACCATCGTGAGAAAACTCAGTCAACAAAGGCCCCAGCCCAAGGATAGGAGCTATCTAAGGCTGGGGTGCGTTGTGAATACGAGTTTCGATAGAACATTAGAACGGAGGTCTTGTGGAAGTTTTATTAAAATTCATCATCTTGTAGAGTCCATTGCACTATTAAAGTAGGAATCGTTTGATCCAGGAAATGAATTTTGCAAGAAAAGGAGCCGAGCGAAATCACGACTCCCAAGTATTATAACTGCGATCACTCCTATAACCCTTTCCCGCCGACAGGTGTCACGGGGATCGATTCGACGCCGGCAATGAGCGGCATGGCACGGGCGATGGACGCCTTCGTTTCGGGATCATCGAGCGAGGCTTTATGGGCTTCGGCGCTGCTCCACACTTCCGTGACCCAGACGGCATCGGGTTCGGCATCCGACAAATTAATGATGTATACCTCGCATTCCTTCACGTTACGAGCCGCGGCGGCAGCCTCCAGCAAAATGCCGGACAACGCATCCCGCTGCCCCGGTTTGGCCGTGAACTTCACATATGCTCCGTATTTGCTCAATTTCAACTCTCCTTTGTAAAGATAGTGTTTGCCTCTCTCTATTTTCCCTGAAATCGTATACAATAACAACCAATATAGATTAAAATTGGAATGATAAATGGTTTCATCAGTTATCCGCTCGGAGGGGACATGTCATGCAATGGATCTCGAAGGCGGCATGCAGACTCGGCTGCGCGTCCATGGCGAGCGTTCTGTGTTTGGTCCCGTATCTCGTATTTTTGCTATTCCGGATGGAGGTCGGCAGCGCCGTGCTTTTTCTTGTTTTTGGGCTGTACATGGCTTTTAAAGGGATGGTGTCATTAACTGCGTTATCTCTCATTTTGGATGAATGGCTGTTAAAAAGATTACTTGAGCGGATGGCATCTAAGGCCAGATTTTTCTTGCGGATACTGATCTATCTCGTTGTAGGTGCGCTGCTTGCCGCCGTGCTTTACGGGACGAATTCGGTTTTCATCGGATCGGGACTGATGATTTCATTGATTTACGTTCTAATTCTGCAGAGATGTTGCCAAACGGCTTAATCGCCTGAAGGGGGTGTCATCGATGAAAATCCGGATTATTGGTTCTTGCGGCAGCGGAAAATCCTACATCGCACGCGAATGTTCGCGAAGGCTGAACATCCCTCACTATGAAACGGACAATTTCGTGTGGGAACGCGGCAAGGTGCAGCGCAGATTTCCGGCGGAAACGAGGGATGCCTTGTTAAGGCGGGCGGCCTGCAGCGAGGCTTGGGTCATTGAAGGCGTGCATCATAAATGGGGAAAAGAGAGCTTCGAGCATGCCGATGTTATTTTTATTATCACGCCCAACCGCTGGGTTCGGGATTTCAGGGTGATCCGCCGCTTTCTGCGCACCAGGCTTGGACTCGAGCGGGCGAATTACAAGCAGTCTTTCAAAAATTTGATCGAGATGGCCTGGGTATGGAACCGGAAATTTGACAGGGTACACATGGAGGAGATTCTGGAAATGACGGAACCGTTCAAGGCGAAAAGGATAGTCGTGCGGAAAAATCAAGAGATTTTAAAATACATACAGGCACGGGAAACTAGGCAATGAAAAAAAGCACTTTGATTTACCTCGTTTTGGTCGTTATTGCCGGAATGGCTTTGTTTGTCCAGTACTGGGTCAAGACGCATCAATCCTATTTTGGAACCTACCAGATGTCGGAAGGCATGGGACCGTCCGGCTATGAGGCCACGCTTCTGTTTAATATCCAAGGTTTGCAAAAGGAAAAAGACGTACGCATTTTAACGATCACCGGAGATCGCGTCGAAACGTTCGAAGCTTCGGGTGACGGGGAAGATAAATATTTCAAGGCTCCGGGTGACGGGGAATATGAATATAAACTGGAGTTCGAAAAGAACTCGGAAGACGCTCCGGATCAAATATTGGTTGAATGGACGGCAGGTACGGAAAAGTACGTAAAGAGATTAAAATAATGCTTTTGGCCGGGAGGAACGCAAATGCCGAAACGCTGTTTTATCATCACGGGGACGTCCAAAGGAATCGGTGCATCGCTTGCCGGAACGTTGCTGTCGCAGGTATTCTACGGCAAAAGCGGGATTGAACATGTTTACGATGTGTGCCGGAACGGAGCTTGCGGGCAGCGTGGAAGTGATAGCCATAGACCCCGGCATGGTGGACACATCGCTGCAGGAAACCGCCAGAAACCAAGACGGCAAGGAATTCGGGCTGGCTCCGTATTTCGAGCAGGCTTACCGGGAAGGGCAGCTGTCATCGCCCGATGCCATTGCGAAGCGAATTGCAGAGGTCATTGACGTCCGGTCGGAGTCGGGAGCAGTCGAAAAAATATGAACGGCGTGCTCGAACTGTTGATGAACAATCCAAACGACGTTTATCCGTGGCTTGGACTGCTGCAAATACGCAAGAGCTTCCAGGGACAAGGGAGGCCGCCCGTAAAAACGCGATCAATCAAGACGGGAAAAAATTATCGTGTACGAAAAGGATATCGTTTAGAACGGTTGAATGATGAATAGACAGGTTTTAAAGAACAGGAGGCCCCTATGTCTCAGGATTTTTATTGCGATGAAGTTTTGAACGGGAACACGCCCGTCCGAAAAGTGATGGAAACGGAGCGCATTTTGGCGTATCACCACACGAGACCGTCCTACGAACATCACGTCGTCGTCATTCCGAAAATCCACGTCGGTTCGCTAGTCTCCGATGAAGAAAGCAACGATGATCGGTTGTTGCTGGAGCTGATGGCCGTCGTGAAAAAGGTCGCTTCGGACATGACCTCAAGCACGGGCGCGGCCAAAGTGATCACCAACCTCGGAGCATACCAAGACTCCAAGCATTTTCACTGGCATGTGGTAAGCGGCGAACGGACCGGTCCAAAATAAAGCGAAGAGAGGACGATCGACATGGAGCATGATCCGCCCAAGCACACGGTTTCGGTTTCCGCCTTGTTGATGAACGAACACGACGAGGTTCTGCTCGTGAGAACGCACTGGCGCGGCGACACATGGGAAATGCCCGGCGGGAACGTGGATGAAGGGGAACCTTTGGACCAGGCCGTATGCAGGGAATTTCTGGAGGAAACGGGAATCGTGATTCGTCCGGTCGGAATTACGGGCGTTTACTACAATGCGACGAAGCACGTCCTTTCGGTTGTTTTCAAAGCCGAATATGTGAGCGGGGAGATCCGCATCCAGCCGGAAGAAATTCAGGAAGCCGGATACGTGCGAATCACCGAATCCAACATCGATGACTATATTACCCGCCCGCAGCAAAAATCCCGCACGCTTGACGCGATGAGGGCCAAGGGCATGATCCCGTACGAGACATGGGAGGTCGCCCCGTCATACCGTTTGGTTACAAGAATTGAAAATGAATAACGACACAAAAGCGATATTTTGAAGGAGGGTTGGGTTGTGCAGACTGTCATACGTTTCGGTGAACCCGAAGATTTTATGAAGGCACGAGAGATGGATGCGCATTTTGATCCGGAGTTTCTGCGGTGGAAGCTGAGCCGCCGTGAGGTGCTTTTGGCCGAAAACGATGGAGAACTGCTCGGATATTTGCGTTTGGAGTACATATGGTCCACGGTTCCGTATATCGGGCTCATCATCGTAAAAGAAGGCAGCCGCGCGCAGGGGATTGGAAAAAAGCTTCTGGCTATGGCGTCGGACCATTTAAAAGAACGCGGCCACCGCTACCTGTACAGCTCGTCGCAGGTGAACGAAGCGGAGCCGCAAAGCTGGCACAGGCATGTCGGCTTCGAGGAAGCGGGAATCGTTTCGGGCATCAACGAGGGCGGGGTCGGCGAGGTTTTTTTCAAAAAAACGCTGTAGCATGGAATGTGCGGAGATGCCGCAACAGGCAAAAAACAATGCCGCAATCGCAGAAGGAGAGAGGCAAACATGAAAGTGGCAGATCATTCTTGGCTTATCCAACAGGCGGAGCGATTCGTAAAACAAGTGCATGCCGGGGAGGCCAGCGGCCATGATTGGTGGCATATCGATCGGGTACGGAATACGGCGCTCGACATCGCCGCCAAGGAAAACGCCGACCGGACCGTGTGCGAGCTGGCGGCGCTTCTGCATGACGTGGCCGACGAAAAATTGAATGCAAGCAAGGAAGCGGGGTTGGAAAAAGTGAGGGCATGGCTGACGGAACAAGCCGCTGACGAAGATTTGACCGACAAGGTGATGGACATCATCGCGAACATGTCTTATAACGGCGGCAAAAATCCGCCGATGACCACCCTGGAAGGGCAGGTCGTGCAGGATGCGGACCGTCTGGATGCGATCGGGGCGATCGGCATCGCCAGAACGTTTGCGTATTCGGGGGCCAAAGGCCGCATCATCCATGACCCGGAGCTGAGCCTGGATGCGCTGGCCCAGGAGGATTACCGTTCAGCCTCCAAGACGGCCATCTATCATTTTTACGAAAAGCTGCTGAAGCTTAAAAATTTAATGAACACGCCGTACGCCAAGGAGCTGGCCGAGCAAAGGCATGCATTCATGGAACTGTATCTGCAGCAGTTTTACCGCGAGTGGGGGAGCCGAAATCCATAAAAAAGAAAGGAGGGACGCGCATTGAACACAGCCAACCGGATCACATTGGCCCGGATCGCGCTCATTCCGCTGTTCATGTTCTTTTTTGTCGAGTGGCCGGCAGGACTGGCGGACCTGGCGGTATTCCGTTTTTTGAACGATTACGGATCGTACATTGCCGTAGCTATTTTTGTGCTGGCCTCCGGAACGGACAAACTGGACGGTTATATCGCCAGAAAATACAACCAGATCACCAACCTGGGAAAACTGCTTGATCCTCTGGCTGACAAACTGCTCATCTCCGTCGCGTTGATCATGATGGTGCAGTCCGGCATGATTGCGTCCTGGGCTGCGGTGTTGATGATCGGACGCGAATTCGTGATCACGGGCCTCCGGATGATCGCTTCCGCGCAGGGCATCGCTTTGGCCGCCGACAAGTTCGGCAAGTGGAAAATGGTGGCGCAGGTCGTCGCCATCGTGGCCGTCATGCTTGAAAATATCCCGTTCCAGTGGTTTACCTCCATTCGGGTGGACCAGGCGTTGATGCTGCTTGCCGTGTGGATGACGCTTGCTTCGGGTATGCACTATCTGATCAAAAATTTTAAAGCGCTGAAGCTGAACGAAACGTAAGCATCGCAAAACGCCGAATAATAATCCATGGGGAGGTTTTTTATGACGTTTTCATTCCTGCGGATCGGTTACGTATACGTGCCGACGACCCGCCTTGACGAATCGATTGCCTGGTATACGCGGCACCTGGACTTCAAGCTGATGGAAAAATTCGAAGACCGCGGCTCCTTTATGGCCGTCCTGCATCATCCGCACGTAAACTCGATTGCCCTGCTGCTGATCGAAACCCGCGACAAGCACCCACTGGAAATCCGAAGAAACGGCAAACCTTTTCCCATCATGGCTTTGAATTGCGAAGACATCGAGCATACCTACGATAAGCTGAAGAAGGCGGGGGTTCAGGTGGATGAACTTTGTACGCTTGGCCAAGGCGAAGCCAAATATTTTTATTTCCGGGACCTCGAAGGCCATTTGCTGGAAGCGGCCTGGTCCAAATGGGACCCGCAGGATGAAATCAAGGAACACTTTAAGGCCTGACCGGGCGGGGCGCTAAAGTCGCGGACTAATGTCTTAAAGCTAAAAGGAAAACGTTCGCTAAAACGCCGTTGGTTCTATGACGGAAGTACGCCAATCGACGTTGATCGGAGGTTGCGATGAAAAAGCTCACCTTGCTGTTCTGCATCTTTTTCCTATGTATGTCCACGGAAGTTTCGGCCAGCTGGGCGTATCGTTTTGTCGTGTACAATCATGGTACTTATGAAGTGACCGCGGAGCAGGTAGACTCGGATCGAATCGGGAAAAAACTTGGAAAAGTGACCCGTTATTCCGACCGCGAAGGCACGTACGGCGGCAATTTCTCGAACGTATACCCGAAGGGGACGACCTACCATGAAATAAAAGGGACTAGTCCCAAAGAGCAAATTGCCGTAAAAACGGGCACCGAAGCCTACGTCAAGGCAGAATATCGGGGACCGTATGCCGGACCGGCAGACGGACTGAAAGAGGTCTGGTTTAGCATTCTCATCATTGCGCTGCTTGCCGCAGCCGTCATTTTTTTCTACCATCGCCATCGAACGCGCAAACGGCCTACATGACGGAAAAGGAGAGAGAAGCAGTGAAACAAAAAATCGTGATCGCCGGCGGAACCGGTTTTATCGGGACGTATCTCGAACGGGAATTCAAACAGTGCGGCTGGGAGGTACTCATCATCTCCAGACGAGCCGGCCATATATCCTGGGAGGACCGGGAAGGGATTCGCGCAGCGCTGGAGTCTGCGGACCTGCTCGTCAATTTGGCGGGGAAATCGGTCAACTGCAGGTACCATGAAAAAAATAAAGCCGAAATTTTCAATTCCCGGACGGAAACGACGGAAATTCTTGGAGAATCCGTACTTGCTTGCGGGCATCCCCCCGAACTTTGGATCAATTCGAGCACGGCCACCATTTACCGGCATGCGGAAGACCGTCCGATGACCGAGGAAGCAGGCGAGATCGGCTCCGGATTTTCGGTGGATGTCGCCAAGGCTTGGGAGAAATCCTTTTTCTCCTTCAAGTTGCCCCATACCCGTCAAGCCGCCTTGCGGATCGCCATCGTGTTGGGGCGCGGCGGCGGCGTGATGACTCCGTATCGCAACCTTGTCCGTTTCGGCCTCGGCGGCATTCAAGGTCCCGGCACCCAACGGTTCAGCTGGGTCCATCTCCACGATATTTTGGGCATCATCTTGTTCTTGAAGGAACGTCCGGAGCTTCGAGGTGTCTTTAACGTATCCGCTCCGAATCCGGTGACGAATAAAGAGTTGATGCAGGAGCTTCGCCGGGCGATGAAGATGCCTTTCGGGCTGCCGGCCCCGGCATGGATGCTGGAGATCGGGGCGAGGATCATCCAGACCGAAACCGAACTGATCCTGAAAAGCCGATGGGTCATTCCGGAACGATTGATGCGGGCGGGATACGGCTTCAAATATAAAACGTTGGGAGAAGCTCTTCAAGAAATCATTCCCTAAAACAGATTTCATAGGAATTAGGGCTTTAGTTCACAGCCAAAGAAAGGTACACTACTTATATTGGTCCTTATCCGATACTTTCCTGAAGGGAGCATCAACCATGTCTTTTGAGGCAACGAACACGCTGGAGGAAAAGTTGATCAAAGCGGTCAACGAGCCTTCCGCCAGACCAGATTTTTATTACGAACTCCGGAATTCCGAAATTTACGCGATCCAAGGCGGGACAAACCCTGTTCAGGAAACAACCGAGCTGACAGCAGGGCAATCCGTCCAGCTGTTAAGCGTTGAAATGAACGGGA
>Ga0180220_1000938_pt1 | contig 25155 bp, 26 predicted proteins | sample eDN5th37CBELigBY_FD_151335 | JGI IMG/M metagenome (GOLD analysis project Ga0180220, IMG submission 151335) | Enriched backyard soil microbial communities from Emeryville, California, USA - eDNA 5th pass 37_C BE-Lig BY (version 2) (version 2) | ecosystem: Environmental > Terrestrial > Soil >...
TCACCTTCAACCAAGGCATTTCGAGGATCGAGGTTAGATCAATGAACGGAGCAGACAGTCTTTGCGACACCCTTTTGGCCAATGATGTGGACGTATGCTTTGCCAATCCGGGCACATCGGAAATGCATTTTGTCGCGGCGCTGGACAGAAAGCCGCAGATGCGATGCATCCTCGGCCTGTTCGAGGGCGTGGTGACGGGCGCGGCGGACGGTTATGCGCGCATGGCGGACAAGCCGGCGGCCACGCTGCTGCACCTGGGGCCTGGCCTGGCCAACGGCCTGGCGAACCTGCACAATGCGCGCCGCGCCCACACGCCCATGGTCAACATCGTGGGCGAACATGCAAGCTATCACATCCAGCACGATGCCCCGCTGAACAGCGATATCGAAAGCCTTGCGCGGCCCATGTCCGATTGGGTGCGGCGGATTCAATCCGCCAACGATGTGTCGCCCGCGGCCGCCGCCGCCATCGAGGCCGCCCGTACCCAGCCGGGCGGAATTTCCACATTGATCCTGCCGGCGGATGCGGCATGGCAGGATGCGCCCGCTGCGATACAGAAGGCCAGGCCCGTCTCCCCGCCGCCCATCGGCGCAGCCGCCCTGTGCCAGGCCAGGGAGGCGTTGCGCAATGGCCGCAGAACCGTGATCCTGCTCTCGGGCAGGGCCTTGCGCGCCCCCTCGCTGGAGACGGCCGGCCGCATCGCCGCCAAGACCGGCGCGCGTCTCCTGGCGCAGCAGTCCAACGCGCGCATGGAGCGGGGAGCCGGGCGCGTACCCATAGATCGCGTGCCGTTTCCGGTGGATGCCGCCCTCAAGGCCCTGGAAGGCACGGAGCAGCTCATCCTGGTGGGCGCCCGCACGCCCGTGGCCTTTTTCGCCTATCCCGGCAAGCCCAGCGTGCTGATTCCCGAAGCCTGCGATGTCATCACCCTGGCCGCCGCATCGGAGGACCTTGCACTGGCGCTTGAACAGCTTGCGGACGCCATAGGCGCGGGCAGCGCGGCGCCCGTCCAGCTTGCCGAGCGCGGCAGGCCGGAGCTGCCGGCCGGCGAACTGACGGCCAGCAGCGTCATCCAGGGCATAGGCGCCCTGTGTCCCGAGAACGCCATCATCTGCGACGAATCGGTCAGCTCGGGCCGGGATTCCTTCAAGTGGACCTGGAACGCCGCGCCCCACGATTTTCTGCAAATCACCGGGGGCGCCATCGGCATCGGCATCCCCCTTGCCACCGGCGCGGCGGTGGCCTGCCCGGATCGCAAAGTCATACTGATGCAGGCCGACGGCAGCGGCATGTATACGCCGCAGGCGTTGTGGACGCAGGCGCGCGAACAATTGGACGTCGTCACCGTCATCTTCGCGAATCGCCGCTACGCCATCCTGCAGAACGAGCTCAAGACGATGGGGGCGGGCGAACCGGGGCGCAATGCGCGGCGCATGCTGGACCTGGACGCGCCTTTCATCGACTGGGTGCATCTGGCCAAATCGGCCGGCGTCGAGGCCGCCAGGGCAGCGGATGCCGCCGCCTTTGTCGACCTGCTGCGCGCGGCGCTGTCGCGCAAAGGGCCTTTCCTGATCGAAGCCGTCATCTGATCCGATCGCATTCTTCAACATATATCGAGCAAGCACATGAGCACATTGAGCGCCCTCCAGACTCGGGACATCAGCCACCACCTGCACCCCTATACCAATGCGGTCAAGCACCGGCAGGTCGGGCCGCGCGTCATCGAACGCGGCGAAGGCATCTATGTCTACGACGATCAGGGCCGCAAGTACATCGAAGGCATGGCGGGCCTGTGGAGCGTGGCTGTCGGTTTCAACGAGCAGCGCCTGGTGGACGCCGCGACCCGGCAAATGGCCAAGCTGCCCTTCTACCACACCTTCAGCCACAAGACTCACACGCCTTCGGTCGAGCTTGCCGAGAAGCTGGTTCAATTGACGCAAGGCCGCATGCATGCAGCCTTTTTCACCAATTCAGGGTCGGAGGCCAATGACACCGTCATCAAGATGGTCTGGTATTACAACAATGCACTGGGCCGCAAGCAGAAAAAGAAAATCATTGCGCGCACCAAGGGCTACCACGGCGTGACGGTGGCGTCGGCCAGCCTCACGGGGCTCGCGCCCAACCACGGCGGCTTCGATCTGCCGCTGCCGCGGATGAAGCATGTGAGCTGCCCGCATTTCTACCGCGAAGGCCGGGCAGGCGAAACGGAAGAGGCGTTCGCTACCCGCATGGCCGATGAGCTCGAGGCGCTGATCCAGCGCGAAGGCCCCGATACCGTCGCGGCCTTCATCGGCGAGCCCGTCATGGGCGCTGGCGGCGCCATCGTGCCGCCCGAAACCTACTGGCAGAAAATCCAGGCCGTTTGCCGCAAGCATGATATCCTCGTCATTGCCGACGAGGTCATCACGGGCTTCGGGCGTTTGGGGACCATGTTCGGGTCTGAAAAGTTCGGCATCGAGCCCGACATCATGGTGCTGTCCAAGCAGATCACCTCATCCTACCTGCCCCTGGCCGCGGTGCTGCTCAACGAAACAGTCCATTCCGTGATTGCGAATTATTCCGGCGAGCTGGGCACCTTTGGCCATGGGTACACCGCCAGCGGACATCCGGTGGCAACCGCCGTGGCGCTGGAAAACATCCGCATCATCGAGGAAAAAAAGCTGGTCGAGAACGCCGCCCGCATGGGGCAAGTCCTGCAAGCGTCCCTGCATGCGCTGGGCGATCACCCGCTGGTCGGCGAAGTGCGCGGCACGGGCCTGATCGCGGCCGTGGAGCTCGTCGCGGACAAGGCGAGCCGCAAACCCTTCGATCCTCCCGGCAGACTCGGAGCGGCGCTCTTCGAGCGGGCGCACGAGCACGGGCTGATCGTCCGCGGCATCCAGGACAGCATCGCTTTCTGCCCGCCGCTCATCATCAACGAGGCGCAAGTCAAGGACATGGTGGGCCGTTTCGCCGATACGCTGGAAGACGTGAGCAAAGCGGCCGGCCGATGACAAGCGGCATCAGGGCGGGAAGTCTAGCCCCGGGCTAGCGACTTCAGCGCCAGGCGTATGCCTTCGGCCACGTCCACGCCTTCGGGCAGGCCCTTCAAGGCCTTCTGCGATTCCACGGCTGAATAGCCGAGCGACAGCAAGGCGTTCAACACGTCATCGCGGCTCGCGGCGGGCGTTCCCGCGGCGCCAGACCCGAGGTCGGCGCCCAGCTTGCCGCGCAATTCCAGCAGCAGGCGCTCCGCCGTCTTCTTGCCTATGCCGGGCACCCGCGTCAGCCGCCCGGTTTCCTGCTGGGTGATGGCGCTGGCCAGTTCCTCGACCGTCATGCCGGACAAAACTGCCAAGGCGGTGCGCGCGCCGATGCCGGTCACCTTGATCAAGGCCCGGAACGCGCTGCGCTCGCCGGCCGACAGGAAGCCGTACAGCGTATGCGCATCCTCGCGCACGGCAAGATGGGTGTACAGGCTGACCTTGGCGCCGGTTTCCGGCAGGTTGTACAGCGTGCTCATGGGCACGTCGATTTCATAGCCGACGCCGGCCACATCGATGCAAACGACGGGCGGAGTTTTTTCCAGCAGGATGCCGGTGATGCGACCGATCATTGGTGTCGTCCTTTGGTTCCTAGCCTATCAGACGTCCGCCGCGCACCCGGTGCCCCGAGGCCGGATGCAGGCGGCCGCCGTCCTTCAGGCGCTGGCTGAGGGGATGGAAATGGGCATGGCAGATGGCGCAGGCCAGCGCGTCGGCCGAGTCGGCGGCGGGCAAGCCGCTCAGACCCAGCAAGTGCTGCACCATCCGCTGCACTTGCTCCTTGGCCGCGTGGCCGTTGCCCACCACGGATTTCTTCACCTGCAGGGCGGTGTATTCATGCACTTCCAGCCGGCTGTCCGCCAGGGCGCACATGGCCGCGCCGCGCGCCTGGCCCAGCAGCAGGGTGGAGGCGGGATTGGTATTGACGAAGACTTTTTCCATGGCCGACACCGTGGGCTGGGTCGCCTGCACGACTTCGCGGATGTTATCCAGGATGACTTTCAGGCGGCCGGCCAGCGGCTGGTCGGCCGGCACCACGATGGTGCCGCTGCCGATATAGCGCAGGCGGGCGCCGTGCATTTCGATGACGCCGAAGCCGGTGCGCCGCAGGCCGGGGTCTATGCCCAGTATGCGCATCAGTGGCGGAAGTGGCGCGCGCCGGTGAAGACCATCGCGATGCCGCGTTCGTTGGCGGCGTCGATGACTTCATTGTCGCGCATGCTGCCGCCCGGCTGGATGACGCAGGTCGCGCCGGCGTCGGCCACGACATCCAGGCCGTCGCGGAAGGGGAAGAAGGCGTCCGATGCGACCGCCGAGCCCGCCAGGGCAAGGCCGGCGTTTTCGGCCTTGATCGACGCGATGCGCGCCGAGTCGATGCGGCTCATCTGGCCGGCGCCCACGCCCAGCGTCATGCCGTTGCCGACGAAGACGATGGCGTTGGATTTGACGTATTTGGCCACTTTCCAGGCGAAGGCCAGGTCGTTCATCTGCTGCTCGGTGGGAGCCAGCCTGGTGACCACTTTGAAATCGCTTTCCTCCACTTGGTGGTCGTCCGGATCCTGCACCAGCCAGCCGCCGCCCACGCGCTTGACGTCGAAGGCGTTGCGCGCATCGCCCTGGGGGATTTCCAGAACCCGCACATTCTTCTTGGCCGCGAAGACGGCCAGCGCCTCGGACGAATAGCCCGGCGCCAGCAGCACTTCCACGAACTGCTTGCTGACGGCCTGCGCAGTGGCTTCGTCCACCGGCCGGTTGAAGGCGATGATGCCGCCGAAGGCCGAGGTCGGGTCGGTCTTGAGGGCCTGTTGATAGGCTTGCAGCGGGCTGTCGCCCAGCGCGACCCCGCAAGGATTGGCGTGCTTGACGATCACGCAGGCGCTGCCCTGGAAGCTGCGCGCGCATTCCCAGGCGGCGTCGGCGTCGGCGATGTTGTTATAGGACAATTCCTTGCCCTGCAACTGCCGGTAGCTGCCCAGCAGGCCGGCGCGCAGCGGGTGGTCCACATAGAAGGCGGCCGCCTGATGCGGGTTCTCGCCGTAGCGCAGCACTTGCTGCTGTTGCGCCTGGATGGTAAGGATGCGCGGCCAGGGCTGGCGCTCCGGCGCCTGGTCCTGGGCGGGTTCGGCGACGGCCAGACTGCTTAGATAGGCGGCGATGGCGCCGTCATAAGCCGCCGTATGGGCATAGGCTTTGGTCGCCAGTTCCAGGCGCAGCGCATAGGATGGCCCGCCTTGCGGCCCATCCATGTCGGCCAGCACGCGGCTGTAATCGACCGGGTCGATGACAACCGTTACGCCGCCCTCGGGCGTGCCGTGGTTCTTGGCCGCGGCGCGCAGCATGGCGGGGCCGCCGATATCGATGTTCTCTATCGCGTCGGCAAAAGTGCAGCCGGCTTTGTCGATGGTTTCACGGAAGGGATAAAGGTTGACGGCCAGCAGGTCGATGCGGTCTATTCCGTGTTCTTCCAGAGTCTGCAAATGCTCGGCGCTGTCCCGGCGGGCCAGCAGGCCGCCGTGTATCTTGGGGTGCAGCGTCTTGACGCGGCCATCGAGGATTTCCGGCGAGCCCGTGTGCTGGGCGACTTCTGTGACGGCCAGGCCGGCTTCGGCCAGCAGCCTGGCGGTGCCGCCCGTGGAAAGCAGGCGCACGCCGCGCTGCGCCAGGGCCTGGGCGAAATCGACGATGCCGGTTTTGTCGGAAACCGAAATTAAAGCAGTCTGGATCTTCATGGGTGAGTATCGAGGGTTTTGGAATCAGGAATGCAGCTTGTAAGCCAGCAGCTTCTTGCGCAGGGTGCTGCGCGTGATGCCCAGCATCTCGGCCGCCTTGGACTGGTTGCCGTTGGATTGTTCCAGGGCCACCTGCAGGACGGGCCGCTCGACGCAGCGGATGACCATGGCCAGCATATCGCGCGGCTCGGATTCGCCCAGGTCCGTAAAGTAGCGTTCGAGCTGGTCGCGCACGGATTGTTCGAGTGGATTGGTGTTGTTCATGATCCTTGGTGAAAATATTCTATGGCGCGCTTGTGTCGCGCGCCTTGGCCACGATGGGCTCGTTAGGTGGATAGCGGTCAAACCACTGCTCGATGGCACGGGTCTGCTCGCGGGTACAGGTTATTGCGTTGATGCGCGGCAGGAATTCGCCCGCATCCGGCATGTCGGACAAATACCAGCCGATATGCTTGCGGGCGGAACGCACGCCCGTGAATTCGCCATAAAACTGGTAGTGGTCTTCCAGGTGGTCCAGCAGGCAATCGCGCAGCTCGCCATAGGTGGGCGGCGGCAAGGGCCGCCCGCTGGCGAGATAGTGGCTGATTTCCCGGAATATCCATGGCCGCCCCTGGGCCGCGCGCCCCACCATGACCGCGTCGGCGCCCGTGTATTCGAGTACGTAGCGGGCCTTTTCAGGGCTGTCGATGTCCCCGTTGGCGACCACGGGGATGTCCAGCGCCTGCTTCACATCCCGTATCGTATCGTATTCGGCATGACCGTGATACAGGTCGCAGCGCGTGCGGCCGTGCAGGATGATGGCCGCCACGCCGATGTCCTGCGCCATGCGGGCGATGCGCAGCGCATTGCGCGATGTACGGTCCCAGCCGGTGCGGGTCTTCAGGGTGACTGGCACGCCATGGGGGGCGCAGGCGGCGACCACGCTTTTCAGTATGGAAGCCACCAGGGCCTCGTTGCGCAGCAGGGCCGAGCCCGACGCGACGTTGCAGACCTTTTTCACCGGGCAGCCCATATTGATGTCGATGATGCGGGCGCCCTTGGCGATGTTGAAAACCGCGGCCTCGGCCATCATGTCCGGATCGGAGCCGGCGATCTGCACCGCGACCGGGTCGATTTCGCCGTCATGGTTCAGGCGCCTGGAGGTCTTGACGCTGTTCCAGAGGCTGGGATTGCTGGCCGCCATTTCGGATACGGCGTAGCCCGCCCCCAGCGCCTTGCAGAGTTTGCGGTAGGGGCGGTCCGTCACGCCCGCCATGGGCGCGACAAAAACGGGGTTGGGAAGTGTCCAGGAACCGATGTGCATCGGGGGATTTTACCCCCCCGCGCGATTTCGGGGGCTATATGATCAAGTGCGTAATCCCTGTAACAAATGGCGGGCCAGAGGCTTGCGCAAGGGGGGGGCCAGGTCCAGCGCCAGCAGGGCGAGCCCGCCGGCGTGCTCCACCAGCGGGTTGCCCGTGGCGAATACGCGCGGCAGGAAGTCGGTGATCCCCGCGGTCAGCCAACGGTCCGCCCGCCGCCGGCCGGCGAACTGCCGAAGCAGCGGCGCCGGGTCGCTTTCAGCTTGGGCCGGGCTAGGCCGGGCCGCGCCAGGCCGGGCCACGCCAGGCCGGGCCTCTTCGGACCCGGTTCCGTGGAGCCGAGCCAGCCAGGGGGCCATTGCTTGCGCGAACTGGGCGGCATCCCTCAAGCCCAGGTTCAGCCCCTGGCCGGCCACGGGATGCAGGGTTTGCGCCGCATTGCCGATGGCGACGCAGCGGGCGTTGACCAGGGACGGCCCGGCGTGCAGGCTCAAGGGGAACACATGGCGCTCGCCGACGCAGCGGAAACGGCCCAGGCGGTCGCCGAAACAATCATGCAGCGCCGCCACGAAGTCCGGTTCGTCCAGGCCCCGCAAGCGGGCGGCCTCGGCCGGCCGGCGGCACCAGACCAGCGCGTAGGCGTCGCCGCCCTGGGGATGCGGCAACAGCGCCAGCGGCCCCTGGGTCGTGAAGCGCTCGAAGGCCCATCCTGGCCTCGGGCGCGAGGCCAGGACGGTCGCCAGAACCGCGTCCTGTTCGTAATGGCGTTCCACCCCGCGCGGCCGGGCGCCGTCCGACTGCACGGCCAGCAGGCTGCGGATGCGCCTGCCTTCAAGCTGGAACTCCACATGCCCCGCCGCCAGCGTCTGGGCGGGCCGCCCCTCGATCAGGGTGACGCCGCTGTCGCGCAAGGCCGTGTGCAGGGCTGTCAGCAGGGTTTCGTAGCCGACCACGCTGCCCAGCCGCGGCACGCCCAGCTCGCTGTGCTGGATCAGAGTCCGCCCCAGCCGGCCTTTTTGCGACACATGCACCGTCTCTATGCTGGCGGATTCGGCCGGCCAGGCGCAAAGCGTCTCCAGCAGAGCCCGGCTGCCATGGTTCAATGCCAGCGTGCGCGGATCCATGCCGCCGGCGCGCGGCCCGGCCTCGGCCGGCTGCAGGCGCCGGTCCAGTACGGCGATGCGTTCGGGCCGTGGCGATTTGGCCGCCAGCAGCAGGGCCAGGGCGCTGCCGGCGGGCCCTGCGCCGCTGATGGCGATGTCGTATAGCGGTGTATCCATGCGTTTTCCGTGCTCTACTACAATGGCGGATGTGAAGAATAGCGTTGACGGTCTTGAACCCGGCCGGGCCGCGTATCGTTTTCAAGGCCGCAGGGCTTCGGAGTTCAATAGACCGGGGTATTTTCTGTATGGAACAATTTACCACTCCCGTCCGCCATCGGAGCAAGGTGATCGCCGCGTGGCTGGCCTGCCTGTTCGGGGTATTCGGCGCGCACTGGTGGTACATGGGGCGCCGCCATGCATGGGTGATCACCGTTTTTTCGGTATCCATGCTGGTCCTGGCCCAGTTTTACCCGGTATGGTGGGACAACCCCGCCTTCCTGGTGCTCATCATCCCCGTTGCCGACGGCTTCATCGAGTCGCTGGTTTTTGCCTTGAAGCCGGACGAGCGCTTCGATGCGCTCTACAACGCTGGTTCGGGCCTGCGCACCCAGACCGGCTGGGGCGCGGTGTTCGCCGCCATTTTCGCGACCTTCATGGGCGGCACCGTACTGATGTTCGGACTGGCGCTGATCGTGATGCACGTCTATACCGCCATGGGCTGGCTGGACGGCTACGTTTATTAGATCCCCTGGATCCCGCCGATACGCCATGGCCGGCGCCATCTGCTAAAATCGCCGTTCTCTTACGTCATCGGGGAGTAGCCAGCTCCGGCGCAAAGCCGGGGAGCTTGCATCAACACACTTGGTGATCCATCACTATGGTGCAAGCGGCCAAGGCAGCCATGCTGCCCTTGGACAGGCGAGACCTTTGGCCATTGCCGCGTTGCCTCAGCCGGGCACGCGCGGCGGTGCGCCTTTGGTTTCCACATGCCCGGCCCCCCGAATCCATGCTGCTCGTCTTCCTGTTGTTTTTCGCCTCGGCCGTGGCCATTTATGTCGCCTGCGAGTTCTTCGTCAATGGCGTGGAATGGGTGGGTTGCCATTTGCGGCTGGGCGCCACGGCGGTGGGTACCGTGCTGGCCGCTTTCGGCACCGCCTTGCCGGAAAGCGCGGTGACTTTCGTCGCCGTCGTCTTTGGCGGCACGCCGGAGCAGAAAGAGATAGGCGTGGGGGCGGCGCTGGGCGGCCCCCTGGTGCTGGCGACCCTGGCCTACGCCGTGGTCGGCATCATGCTCTGGCTCAAAACGCGCCGCGGCGAGCCCTGTACCATCAAGGCGAACCAGGCCAGGCTGGCTCGCGACCAAATCTGGTTCCTGGCCATTTTCGCGGTGAAGATCCTGCTGGGCCTGCTCGTGTTCGCGTGGAAGCCGTGGCTGGGCCTGCTCTTCCTGCTGGCCTACGCCTTGTATGTCAGGCGCGAACTGTGCGCCGACGAAGGCGCCATGATCATGGAAGATCTGGAGCCCCTGAAGCTGCGCCCGCGGGATCCGTCGATGACCTGGGCCGCGGTGCAGACGGCGCTCGCCCTGGCGGCCATCGCCTATGCTTCGCATGTTTTCGTGCAGCAGATCGCGGCCATCGGCGATTGGGCCGGCATCGCGCCGCATATGGCGGCCCTGCTGCTGGCGCCGGTGGCTACAGAGCTGCCGGAAATCATGAACGCGGTGATCTGGGTCAGGCAGGGCAAAGAGCGGCTCGCCCTGGCGAATATATCGGGGGCCATGATGATACAGGCCACCATCCCCAGCGCGCTGGCCATCTTCATGACGCCCTGGCTGCTGGACGGGCCTTTGCTGCTGGCGGGCGCGCTGACGGCGCTGAGCATAGGCGCGCTTTGGCTGAAATTCAGCAAAGGGACCATGCAGCTGGGCAGGCTGTCCGGGGTGGGGGCGCTATACCTGCTGTTCGCCATCGTCATCGGCCTGCATTTTTCGCGCTAGCCGCTATCGGGGGTGCTGTCAGGGTGCCATTAAGGGTTGTCCCTAGTAGGCTTAGCCGTTACAATACAAGCTGTTCATTTTATAGGAGCTGCGTGGTGAATTCCGACCCCGGCGATAGTTGCAGTCGATCTCGCATCGGCTTTTTCATCACCAGGCGCGTCTAGGCTACAAGCAGGCATTCCGCAGCTTTCCGCCACGCCCTGGTTTTCAAGGGCGTGGATGTTTGAAGAATACCTTCGTATTCAAACTCCCGTCGTGTTCAATGTGCATGCCCTGGCGGCTTGTGTCCAGGGCTGTGGCGCCCCGCGGGGCGCCCGCAGGAAAGAAGGGGGTTTCAATGCGTCTGTTCAATTTGTTTTTGCGCCGCGCCGGCGTGCGCCGCGCGGGCGTCCAGTCTCTGCCCGCCCGCGCTCCCCGCGCCGTGTCGCGGCTGACGGTAATCTGTCCTCGCCACATCATGGCGGACGTCCGCAAGCGGATCTATCTGGACTTCGAAGCGGCCGGCCTGCGCGTGGCGAAGCTGATGGTCGATCATTCCTGGCAGCACGATATGGCGAGCGCGTGCGTAACCGTCGATTGCCCGCCCGAACTGCGTCCGGTGCTGATGTCTCAAGCCAAGCAATTAAGCGCCTTTCCGGGCGTGCAGCAGGTGCAATGGGGCGATCGTCGCCATATTGCTTTAAACTAATATTGCCCGATTCGTGGCAAGAACGCTCCGGCCCCGAGGCCGGAGCCGCTTACCGACCCGGATGAGTTGGCGCTTACCGGACTTTTCGTCTCATGCTTCTTATCGATTGGCTGACCCCCTGGGAATTTTCCCCGACACTGCTGCTGATGTTTCTTGCCGGGGGCTGGCTGTTCGTGCGCGGCACGCGGGTGCACAGGGTGGGCAAGGTCCGGCAGGCCTTTTTCTGGGCGGGCATGGTCATCCTGTACCTGTCCCTGCACACGCGCGTCGATTACTATGCCGAACGGATGTTCTTCATCCATAGGCTGCAGCATTTGGTGCTGCATCATCTCGGACCCTTGTTCATCATGGGCGCCTACCCCGGGCAGGTCATGCGCGCCGGGCTGCCCAAGGCCTGGCGGCTGCGCCTCAGGGATTTCCGCGCCAGCGGGCCGGGCCGGGCGCTGGAAGCCGTGCTCACCAACAAAATCTTCGTTCCCTTCCTGTTCGTGATCCTGGTCGTCGGCTTCCTGCTGCCGGTGGTCCAGTTCTATTCCATGCTCGACTGGCGGCTGTACCGGCTGATGAACTGGTCGGTCGTGATCAGCGGCTTCATGTACTGGAACCTCATCCTCGACCGCCGCCCCAGCCCGCCCGCGGCCATGTCGCCCGGCGGACGCATTCTGTCTCCGGTCATCACCATGGTTCCGCAAATGGTGGTCGGCGCCGTCATCACTTTCACGGAACACGATCTCTATCCCATTTTCGACCTCTGCGGCCGCGCCATTCCGGGCATGTCGGCCGTCACCGACCAGGCCATAGGCGGCTTGACCATGTGGGTGCTGGCGGGGTTCATCGAGGTATTCGGCCTCTTGTTCGCCCTTGCCACCATGATGCGCCTGTCCGGCAAGAATCGCCTTCCCAACAAGCAGGATATAGAAAAGGCCAGGCAGGCCATGGCGGCGCCGGTATCCTGAACCCAGCAGGAAAAGCATGACAGCCCAAAGACACGCCTCAAAGGTCCATGCCTTCAGCCGGGCGCTATGCGCCGGCCTCGCTTTGCTCATGGCGGCGGCGCCCATACAGGCTCAGCCCGTGGGCTTGCCCAGCATGGGCTCCGCATCCGCCGCCGAGCTTTCCCCTTCGCTGGAACGCACCCTGGGCGATGCCATCATGGAGCAAGGCCGGCGCGACCCCAGCTATATTCCGGACGCCGACGTCAACCAGTATCTGACGGACATGGGCCGCCGGCTGGCCGCCCATGCGAGCGGCGGCGCGAGCCAGCGCATCACCGTGTTCGGCGTGCGCGACGCCCAGATCAACGCCTTCGCCCTGCCGGGCGGGTACATAGGCGTGAACAGCGGGCTGGTCGTCGCCGCGGAAACCGAATCGGAACTCGCCTCCGTCGTGGCGCACGAAATCGGCCACGTCACCCAGCGCCATATCGCCCGCGGCATGACGCAGCGTTCGCAAAGCAGCGGGGTCATGATGGCCGCGCTGGCAGGGGCGCTGCTGGCCGCGCTGTCGGGCAGCGGCGATCTGGCCATGGGCGTGGCCGCGTTCGGGCAGGCCGCCGCGGTCGACCAGCAGTTGGGCTTTTCGCGCCAGGCCGAACAAGAGGCCGACCGGGCCGGTTTCGAAATGATGCGCAAGTCCGGTTTCGATCCGCAGGGCATGGTGCGCATGTTCAATCAGTTGGGCAACGCGGCCCGGCTGAACGAAGGGGCGGGCGGCGGCGTCTACACCAGCACGCACCCTCTATCCATACAGCGCATGTCGGATATCCAGAACCGCGTTCGCGAAGCGCCGACGGTGCGCTACCAGGACAGCGACGCTTTCTGGTACATACGGGCCAAGCTGCGCGTGCTGCAAGCCCGCGACAACCAGGCGCAACGCAATGCGCTGGACAGGCTGCAACTGGATGCGCGCAATACGACAGGCGTGAAGCAATCGGCGGCATGGTACGGCCTGGCCTATGCGGCGCGCCAGCGCCAGGATCTGGCCGCGGCGCAGTCAGCGCTGGCCAACGCCGAAAAAGGCGGGCACAGCTCGCCGCAGATGGCGGCCCTGTCGATACAGCTCGCGCTGGACCGCGGCGAGCAGGCGCAGGCCTTGCAGCTCGCCCAGGCCGCGGCGGCGCGGTGGCCGGATAACCAGGGGCTGGCGCTGACGCGGATCGAGGCCATGCAGAAAACCGGCCGCGATGCCGAGGCCGAAGCCGCACTGGCGCCGCTCATCAAGAAATGGCCGGAATTGCCGCGCCTGTATCAATTGCAGGCGCAAAGCCAGGAACGTCTGGGCAAGCAGGTCGACGCCCGGCGGACGATGGCCACCTATTATGAATTGACCGGCGCGCTGCCGACCGCGGTGGAGCAGTTGCAGCAGGCGCGGAGCATGTCCAGGGACTTCTACGTGCAATCCGAACTCGACGTAAAGATACGCACGCTCAAAGAAAGGCTGAAGTCCGATCGCGAGCTGCTGGAGCGCTTCAAGAAATCCTGAGCGCGAATGCGGCGTTTGCCGCTGCAAAGGGGAGGCCGCAAGCCCAAGCGCAAAACCCGTCCCGGCGCATTGGCCGGGCGCGGCTCATTCCACGCGGCTCCCCAATAGGTTCCCCTACGGGCGGCTGGCTCTGCGCAGGCTGGCGATCAGCCTTTCCGCCATTTCCGGATCTTCGAAATTGGGTGCGGGCTGTGCACTGGACTTCAGGGCATCGTCCGCCGGCGGCTGGGGATCCAGGGGTAGCGGCGTTCCCTGGCATTCGGTCAGGCGCCGCTGCGGCGTCTTGCCAAGCAGGTAGTCCATCACCGTGAGGTCCACGCACTCGGTTTGATACACCACCACGCCGTGCCTGCCGTCGCCATGTACGCGGACCATGCTGGCGGCGGGAAGCTTTTCGAATGTTTCCATAGCGCCGCTCAGAGGCGTGGGAACGTCGAATTCGGTTTGCACCATCAGCAGGGGAGCGCCTTTCAGGCTATCCACCGAAGGTTTGACGGCCTTCGCCTTGCGGTTCCAGTAGAGGCAAGGCTGGCCGGCGATTCTGGCGCTGGCGATGGGCAGACGTCTGGTCTGGCTGAAGGCGGTGTCGACCCAGAACGCCTGGTCTTTGTTGAGCAAGGGCTCATCATTGCAGACCACCGTATTCCATACGGAGTCGTTATTGTTCAGATAGAAAGGTCGAGACGACGTATAAAAAATGGGGTTTTGCTGGGCTCTGATGGCGCGGATCAGTTCCCCGGCCGTTTCTTTGAAAACCGTGTTGAGTCGTTCATCGGCAATGTGCGTGCCGCTGGTCAGCGCCATTTCGATCTGATCGAGCGTCTGGCCCTGATCGATGAGCTTCTGCGTCTCGATAGCCGCCTTGACGAGGGAAAGATAGCGGGGAATCTTGCGCGGTTCGGCCCTGAAGGGGCTGCCGAGGCCAAGCAAGGCCTGATTGACCTCGTGGCCGATGGCTTTCAAGTCGTTAACGATGGATTCGGCGCTGGCTCCCATGCCCAGGATGTCGTCATGCCTTGCGGCATACGGGGCGACATGGTTCAGAAAGGTGTGCATTTCCCCTTCGGTGAAAGTGATGGATGCATCATGGATGGCCTTGTTGAAGTTCATGTTGCTGTCCAGCACCATGGGGCCGACTCTTTGTGGAAAGAGCCCCGCATACCAGAAGCCCAGCCAGGTGCCATACGATATTCCGTAGTAATGGAGCTTTTCATCTCCCAGCAGGTGGCGCATCAAATCCATGTCGCGCGCCGTGGCGTCGGTGTGGATGTAGTCGGAAACCGGGTTTTTCTGGCAATTGCTGGCGATATAGCGTGCCTCGTCGGCTATTTTTTGGATGTTCGGAGCGTTTTCGCCCCATTTGGTCCCGTCGGTTTGATAAATAAGCTCGTTGCCGGCGCAAATGATATTGGTGCTGGCGCCCACCCCACGCGGCGAAAAGCCGACGAAATTATAGGAAGCGCTCAGTTCCTGGTATTTCCTGCCCAGCGTGGAGTCCTTGTTTCCACTCGATAGCAGCGTGTAATAGCCGAGAGACGAGGTCTGCCCGTCCTCGCCCGGCCCGCCGGGATTGAAGAACAGGTTGGGCTTTTTCTCGGGCGATTCCGCGGCCCGCACACGCAGCATGGACAACGATATTTGCAGGCCGTCCGGATTCTGGTAGTCCAGAGGCGCCTTGATATCCGCGCACTGCGCGCGGTCTCCAAGTTTCGCCAGCTGCGCGGCGGCTTCGGGGGTCGACGCATCGGAAAAGTATTGGCTGCAACCGCCCCAATTGACTGTCTGGTTTTTATAAGCGGCCAAGGGATCCGCCGCCGGCGTGTCCGGGGCGCCGCCGCTGCTGCCATCCCCGCCGCAAGCCGCCATGGCGAGCGTCGTGGCCAGTAGAAGTGAAATTCTGGATACGTTCATAGACGATGGTAATAGGTAGGATTTGTAACGAGAAGAATTATGTATGTCAAAGTGTGCCGTAGGCGCATTCTATGCCAAAAGCCGCGGATCGTCCCGGCATGGCCGGCGTCCGGAAGCCTGGTTCAAATCACCCTTGGACTATCTTGAGGTCGTGGGCAGCGCGCGGCTCGCCCTTGCGGCGGCGCGGCGCATGCTCTGGGTCAGTTGCGCGTTTCGAAGAAGTGCGCGAGGCGCGCCGGCAGCCAGTTGATATGGCCTGGAAATCGCCCCGTGACGAAGCCCACATGGCCGCCTTCGGCGGGCTGGTGCAGCAGCACCGCGGAAGAGCAGTCGTGCGAGCCGGGCAGGGAAGGGCCGGGTATGAAAGGATCGTTCCTTGCATTGAGCAGCAGGGTCGGCGTCGCGATGGTCCGCAGATGCGGCTTGCTGGAGGCGCGCGTCCAGTAGTCCAGCGCGTTCTTGTAGCCATGCATGGGCGCCGTATACAGATCGTCGAATTCCCGCAGGCTGCGCACCTGGCCCAGGCGATATTGGTCGATATTGCCGGGAAAGCGCTTGGCCTTCTCCTGTATCTTCGCTTTCATCGTCCGCAAGAAATAACGGGAATACAGGTGCTTGCCCAGACGGCTTTCAGACAGCCGCGTACCGCAGGCCACCAGATCCACCGGCACCGAGACCGCGGCGCATGCCGCCAGCCAGGATATCGCCTGGCCTTGCTCGCCCAAATGCTTTAGCAGGGCGTTGCCGCCCATCGACACGCCTACGGCATGCCAGCGCGCATTGGGCAGGCGCTGCCGGACCGTCGCCAGGATGAATTCGATATCCGCCGAGTCGCCGGAATAATAGGCGCGCGCCATGCGGTTGGGAAAGCCCGAACAGCCGCGGAAGTGGGCGATGACGACCACCCACCCCCGAGCCCGGAAATACTGTGCGACGGCTTGGGCGTAATGGCTGTGGCTGCTGCCTTCCAGGCCGTGGAACAGCACCAGCGCCGGCATGTCGGCGTCCTGCTGCAAGCCCTGCCAGTCTCCGTCCTGTATCCAGCGCCGTGCGGCAGTCTTCGTCAGGCGCGGGTCGGGTTCGGCCGTATGGCCGTCGGCCAGCCGGTCCGAATACAGGCCCGGGCCCGTCCAGTCGAAATCCAGGAAGTCGCCATCGGTCGTATCCACCCGTTCGCGCACGAAGGCGATGCGGTGGTAGCGGGCCGCCACAGCGCCGTATAGCGTTTGCAGATGGCTGCCCGGCAGCCAGACCGGAACGGGGCAGGGAGAGGTGTCGATCCTTGCTGTCACGGCCGCCTTCAGTGTAGGGTGTCGGGGCGGTCTTGTAGATCGAACAGCCCGGCGTCCTGCGGCGCGTGCGAGGCATGGTGCAAAACCATCCTCCAGCCAGTGCGGCCCTTGTGAAAGATATTGGTGGTGTAGCAGTGCGCCGACCGCTCGCCCTGCGGCGTGACGACGGTGATTTGTTCGATCAGCACATGCACCGAGCTCATGCCATTGGCCATGATCATCGGACGTATCGGCTTTATCGCCACGGGGCCGTTGGCGAAAATCTGCTGCCAGGCGCTTTGCAGGGCATCGTAGCCTATCGTGCGCATGCCCCCGGGGTGTATGCAGGCCACTTCTTCGTCCTCGGCCCAGACTCGCATCATCATGGACAGATCAGCCAGGCGCAGGGCTTCATAGAAGGCCTGTTCGGCTTCTTGCGGCGTAGTGAACATAAAACAAACCCCTAGAGCTTGCGGAGCGCGGCGCGGACGGGCCGGGGCGCCGCTTAGTGACCGTGAACCTTTTCCCCTTCCTTCAATTGGTAGACGGCGCTGCAATACTGGCACACCGCCCGGCCCGTCTTGACGACTTCTATGTAGATGCGCGGATGCATGCTCCAGAGCGGCGCGCGCGGCCCGGGGCAGTATAGCGGCAAGTCCTTGGCTTCGACATAAATGATTTCGTCCTTGGAAACGGCGGGTACGGGGGCGCTGCTCATGATGGATCCTAGAAAGATGGCGGTGGCGGCAAAGCGGCGGTCAGACCTTGCTCAGCCAGTGATGATATTTGGCATTCCTGCCGTTTACCACGTCGAAGAAAGCCTGTTGCAGCTTTTCGGTGACGGGCCCGCGGCGGCCTTTGCCGATGACGCGGCGGTCGATTTCGCGGATGGGGGTTACTTCAGCCGCCGTGCCGCTGAAAAAGGCTTCGTCGGCGATGTAGAGGTCGTCGCGCGTCAGGCGCTTGGTCTGCAGCGGGATGCCGAGATCGGCCGCCAGCGCATGGATGGTGGAGCGCGTGATGCCGGTCAGCGCGGAAGCGATTTCGGGTTCGCACAGGACGCCGTCCTTGACGATGAAGATGTTCTCGCCCGAGCCTTCCGCCACAAAGCCTTCCGTGTCCAGCAGGATGGCTTCGTCGTAGCCGTGGTCCAGCGCCTCGGTATTGGCCAGTATGGAATTGGCGTACGTGCTGGCCAGCTTGGCGCGCGGCATGGTCACGTTGACATGCTGGCGGGCGTAGGATGAAATTTTCACCCGTATCCCTTGTTCCAGCGCGGCTTCGCCGAGATAAGCGCCCCAGGGCCAGGCGGCGATGGCCACGTGCACCGTGGCGCCCTTGGGGGACACCCCCATTTTTTCCGAGCCATAGAACGCCAGCGGCCGGATATAGCAGGATTCCAGCTTGTTGGCGCGCACGACTTCGAGCTGGGCGGCGTTGATGGCCGCCTGGTCGTAGGGGAGGGCCATTTGGTAGATATGGGCGGAATTGAACAGCCTGCGCGTGTGGTCTTGGAGACGGAAAATCGCGGTGCCCAGGTCGGTGTTGTAAGCGCGCACGCCTTCGAAGACGGCCAGGCCGTAATGCAAGGAATGGGTCAGGACGTGGGTTGTAGCATTGCGCCAGGGCACGAGCTCGCCGTCGTACCATATCAAGCCATCGCGATCGGACATCGACATAGGGGTCTCCCAAAGATGAGGCTTGATTGTACCAAGGGCCGGGGCCTTACAATAGCTGCTTTTCCTATGAGGTTGCAGGGCTGTGCTCGCGTCCAGAAAACCCCAGTGGTGGCCCGATGCCGATAAACGGCGGTTATTCAAGGCCGGCTTCTTCGATGTCTTCAGCACGCTCGTGGGCACCAGCACTTGGGGGTTCGTGACCGGGATAGCCATGGTCAAGTCGGGCCTGACGGAACTCATGGCGACCTTGATGACCCTGCTGGTCTACGCCGGTTCCGCGCAATTGACCGCGCTGCCCTTGATCGAATCCTGGGCGCCCGTGTGGCTGGTGTTCGCCGCCGGCATGGTGGTGAATATCCGCTTCGTCATCTTCGGGGCGGCCATGCATCCCTATTTCCGCCACATGACCTGGCCGCGCAGGCTGTGGGCGGGTTTTTTCTCCAGCGACATTTCCTTTGTGTTCTTCATGTCCAGGTATGGCGACAGCAAAGAGAAAGGCACGCCGGAGCAGCTCTGGTATTTTCTGGGCATCGTCATTCCAGGATGGATTTCATGGAACTTCTTTTCGCTGCTGGGCGTGTATATGGGCGGGTTCATTCCGGCAAGCTGGTCGCTGGAGTTCGCCGCCGTGCTGGCCTTGATGGCGGTGGTCATTCCCTTGATCAAGACGCGGCCCATGGCCATATGTCTGCTGGCCGCGGGCGGCATCGCCTGGGTGGGGCAATCGCTGCCGCTGCGCCTGGGCCTGGCGGCGGCGGTCGTGGGCGGGGTATTGGCGGGTGTGCTGGCCGAACGGCTGCTGCGCCCTAAAAAAGCAGGTGGGACATGACGGGCGATCCCGAGTACGACTGGTATGTGTTTGCCGTCATCGGCATGCTGATGCTGTGCAGCTTCCTGACGCGTTGCGGCTATTATTTGTTCGGCGACTATCTGCCCTTGCGCGAACCGGTGCGGCGCGCGCTGCGCTACGCCCCGACGGCGGCGCTCGTGGGCATCATCGTTCCGGAACTTTTGCCGTGGCAGCAGGGCGCGGGGCCCACGCTGGACCTGAAGGCGGCCGCGGCCTTGATCGCCCTGCTGGTGTACTGGCGCACCCGCAGCACCTTGTTGGTGATCGTGGGGGGCATGGCGGCCTATTGGCTGCTCGATTTCCTGTTCTAGCCGCGGCGAAAGCGTCTGCTTTTAACGACACTCGGGCCTGTTGGCGCAGCTATTGCGGCAGCAGGCGGCCGTAAAATGCGGCTGGCCGCCGTGCTGCGCTAAAATAATAAAGTTACCAGAGCTGCACGCGGGCTGCCCGCGTTGGCGCGAACTTTTCAATGACAGACACTATCTCCACTCACTCCGACACCCCTGTAGCCTCTTTTTCCGATTTCGGCCTGCATCCCAGCATCCTCAAAGCCGTCGCCGAAACCGGGTATACGACCCCGACGCCCATTCAGGCCCAGGCCATTCCCATCGTCATGGATGGCCGCGACGTCATGGGGGCGGCGCAAACCGGCACCGGCAAGACAGCGGCGTTCACATTGCCCATCCTGCACCGGCTCATGCAGCATGCCAACGCCAGCGCTTCGCCGGCGCGGCATCCCGTGCGCGCCCTGATCCTGACGCCCACGCGCGAGCTGGCCGACCAGGTGTCCGGCAGCGTAGAGGAATACAGCAAATTCACGCCTTTGCGTTCCACGGTGGTCTTCGGCGGCGTGGACATCGGACCGCAGCGCGACGCCTTGCGGCGGGGCTGCGAAATCCTCATCGCCACGCCGGGCCGCCTGCTGGATCACGTCGAACAGAAAAACGTCAATCTCGGGCAGGTCGGCATTCTCGTCCTGGACGAGGCGGACCGCATGCTGGACATGGGCTTCTTGCCCGATCTGGACCGCATCGTGCGTCTGCTGCCGCCCACCCGCCAGGGGCTGCTGTTTTCGGCGACCTTCAGCAATGAGATCCGGAAACTCGGCCGCAGCTACCTGAAAAATGCCGCCGAAATCGAAGTCGCGGCGCGCAACGCCACCGCCGACACGGTCTCGCAGATCGCCTATCCGATGGCCGGCAGCGAAAAGCGCGCGGCGGTGGTGCACCTGGTCAAGTCGCGCGGCTTCAATCAAGTCATCGTGTTCTCCAACACCAAGATAGGGACCAGCCGCCTGGCGCGCGAGCTCGTGCGCGACGGCGTGAAGGCCGAGTCCATCCATGGCGATAAAAGCCAGCTCGACCGCATGAAGGCGCTCGAAGCTTTCAAGGCGGGCGAACTCGAGGTGCTGGTGGCGACCGATGTGGCCGCCCGGGGCCTGGATGTGGCGGGCGTGCCCTGCGTCATCAACTACGATCTGCCCTACAACGCCGAAGACTATGTGCACCGCATAGGCCGTACCGGCCGGGCCGGCAACACGGGCGAGGCGATCGCCTTCTTCACGCCGGAAGAAGAGCGTTATCTGCTGGATATCGAAAAACTCATCAAGGCCAAGATACCGCGCGGCCAGCTGGCATTGCCGCCCACCGCCCGCCGTCCCGGCCGCAGCGACCGCGGCGAGCGCTATAGCCGCGGCGGCGGCTATGCTTCCGCCGCTTCCAAGCCGGTCGACGATTTCTTCTATAAGCCGTATGTGCCGTCGCCGAAGGCGATCTCTCCCGAGCCGCCCAAGCCCAATGCTCCGGCGCATGCGCAGCGGAAATCCGTGGGCGTGCTGCTGGGCGGCGGCCGCCATTAAGGCCGCGGACCCCGAGCCGGTCCCGCTCTGCCGGGACGCGGGCTAGCCAGCTTCCGCGGGAGCGATCGATTTACGGATTATCTTTGCACCAGGCCCAATAAAGGGCCGGGCCCGTCGCTTACCGCGGGCGAGGCTGCACCTGCGCGGCTGAGCAACCGCTCCAGATGGCTGATATAAGGCTGCAGAGGGCCGAAGAACAGATTGCCCTGTGGTCCCTGTATCAGCAGGGTGGGAAAATTCTCTACGTCCTCGTCGCCCAGCAATTCCGGATTTTCTTCGATGTCTATCCAGACGAAAGCGGCGTCCGGCCACTTTTCGGACAAGGCCTCGAAGTCGGGCCGGTATTGCTTGCAGGTATCGCACCAGGCGGCGCAATAGCAGGCCACCACCAGGCCGCCTTGTTCCAGGCGCTCGCGCAAAGCCTGCATTTGATGTTGGGGATCGAGTACTGCCATACAGCAAAAGTAAAAAAACGGCGCCGTTGTTTACAGCGGCCAGAATCACTATGATAGTCGTGTCTTGAATTCAAGGTTGATTGATGAGCGAATACAACATTGCCGTACACAACCGGCAGGCCGGCATTACAGGTTTGGCCGCGGTCGGGCTGGCCTTCAAGCGCGCACTGGTGTCGCAGTGCCATCCGAAAATGCTGGCGGCCCTGTTCCTGCCCTTCTTCATCGCCTTGCTCGGCGCCATTATATTGCTTTGGGCGTTCTGGACGCCGCTTACGCAATGGCTGAACATGCAGATGGCGGACTGGGGCATCGTCAACCAGGTGGATCAATGGATGCTGGCCATCGGCCTGTTCTCCATCAAGCTGTATCTCATTCCCTTGCTGGCCGCGGGCATACTGCTGCCCATATCCGGCATACTGGGGCTGGTCATCGCGGCCATCTTCGTCATGCCCATCGTCCTGCGCCATCTAGAAAAAAAAGACTATCCCGGGCTTTCCCGCCAAGGCGAGTTTTCCATGGCCGTGGGCACATGGAATGCCATCTGGGTGGGCGTCTTGTTCTCCCTGGGCTGGGTGGTCACCATGCCTTTGTGGCTGCTTCCGCCGTTCCCGGTGCTGCTGCCCATATTCTGGTGGGCCTTCGCCTTCACCCGCATGCTGCGCGTCGATGCCATCATCGAACATGCCAGCACGCAGGAAAGGCGCTTGCTGTGGCGCCGGCATAACCGGCAGCTATGGCTGATAGGCGGCCTGCTCGCGCTGATCAATCTCTTCCCGCCGGCATGGCTGTTCCTGCCGGTCTTCTCCGCCCTGGTCTTCGCGCACTTCAGCCTCGAGGCGCTGCGCCAGTTGCGGGCTCAAACCGTCATAGACGCCTGAACCCCAGTGCGATCCGGCGATCCAGCGATCCGGCGATCCGGCGATCCGGGCGCAGGGCGGCAAATGCATCGGCTGCGGCCTCTGGCGTGGGGCCGCAGGCATAACCTAATGCTTTTATTTTATTTTGATATGTGATGTGCGCTCTATAGAATCAATGGGCATATATTTGGAGCCCACATTCATTATGAGTCGTATCAGCATACTAAATACCGAGACCGCGGCCCCCGAGGCAAAAGAACGCGTCGCCGCGGCTGAAAAGAACAATGGCTTTCTGCCCAACCTGATAGGCGTGCTGGCCAACGCGCCCACCGCCCTGGAAACCTACCAGGTGGTCGGGGCCATCAACGGCCGCAGCGGCCTGAATGCCGCCGAGCGCGAAGTCGTGCAGATCACCGCCGCCACCCGCAATGGCTGTGGCTTTTGCGTGGCCGGCCACACTGCGCTCACGCGCAAAAAACAATTATTGCCGGATGAACTGATCGAAGCCCTGCGCAATACGCAAGCGCTGAGCGACCCCAAGCTCAACATCCTGGCGCGGTTTACGCTGTCGGTCATGGAGCACAAGGGCGGCGTTCCGGACGCCGACTTCGAAGCCTTCCTGGCGGCGGGCTACACGCAAGCCAATGCGCTTGAAGTGGTTCTGGGGGTCAGTCTGGCGACCTTGTGCAATTACGCCAACAATCTTGCCCGGACCCCCATCAATCCGGAACTGCAACCCTACGCCTGATCGTTCCATCGCCGGCCGGTTGCGCCGATGCGGCGGCCGGCTCTATTCCAGGATGTTCCCGTGACTTCGCCTTCCATCCCCCAAGATTATGTTTCCCCTATCGCCGCGCTGGTCAAGGCCGAATTGGCGCCCCAGGTTCAGGCGATCGACCGGGAGGGCGCGTATCCCGCCGCCTTCCTGCGGAAGCTGGGAGCATTGGGCGGGCTGGGCGCAGCCATACCGGCGCAGCATGGCGGAGCCGGCTTGGGCCTGGCCGAACAGATCGAAGTCATGGCGCAGGTCGGTCGCGAGTGCGGCTCCACGGCCTTCCTGGTCTGGTGCCAGGCCGCCTGCGGCTGGTATTTGCTGCGCACGCCCAATGACGCGGTGCGCGAACGCTATCTGCCGCCTGTCGCGCAGGGCGCGCTGATGGCCGGCTCCGGCATGTCCAATACCATGAAGCATTTGGCGGGCATCGAGAAAATGCATGTCAAGGCGGTGCGCGACGGCAATGGATATGTCCTCAACGGCTCGCTGCCCTGGGTATCCAATGTGGGCGAGGACCACTTGCTGATCGCCGCCGCGGAAGTCCCGGGAACAGGCTATGTCATGTTCGCCGTCGAAGGCGGGACCGCCGGACTCGAGTTCAAGGCCTGCCCCGAATTCGCCGGGCTGGAAGGCACCCGGACCCTCAATGTGCGCTTTCACGATGTAAGGCTTGCCGCCGCGGATGTGCTGGCTCATCCGGATCAATTCCCGGATTACATCCAGCGCATCAAGGCGGGCTTCGTGCTGCTGCAGACCGGCATGGGCATAGGCATCACGGACGCATGCCTGAAGATCATTCAGGAAAGCAATCTCATGAGCGCCCATGTCAACGCCTTTCTCGACGATCAGGGCGCGGATCTGGCCGATGAGCTCGCCGCGCTGAAAAGCGCTGTCCACACTCTTGCGCGCCGGGCCGGGGGCAGGCCAGCGGAAGGCGGCGACGCGCCGGCTACGGCCGCTCCCGTGGCGCCCGTGCAGGTCTTGAAGCTGCGCTTGCGGACTTCCGAACTGGCGTTGAAAGCCGCCAATTCAGCGGTATTGCATGCGGGGGCGAAAGGCTATCTGATGCGCCATCCAGCCCAGCGCCGCCTGCGTGAAGCGGTGTTCGTGGCGATCGTGACCCCGGCGCTCAAGCATCTGCGCAAGGAAATACACCGGCTTGAACGGCTTGCGGCCGAGCCGGCGCTTGCGGCGGAACAGGCTTTTGCAGCCGAGGCGGCGTCCGTGCGGGCGGAGATGGCTTGATGCAGCAATGGATGTGCGGCCCTTGCGGCTTGATTTACGACGAAGCCGCCGGCATGCCGGACGAAGGCATAGCGCCCGGCACGCGTTTCGAGGACATACCGGATGACTGGGTATGTCCGGATTGCGGCGTGGGCAAAGCCGATTTCGTTTTGATTCCCGGCTGACGCCCATGCATATGGCTCCAGCAACCACCGGCGCGGCCGTGCTCGGCGCGCGCGATATCGCACTCGGCTACCAAGTGGCCGGCAATCCGGTGGCCGGCACCCCGGTGGCCGGCACCCCGGCGGCCGGCAAGGCGCGCAATCAGGTATTGCGGGATTTTTCGCTGCAATTGTCGGAAGGCGAGATCGTCGCCATGCTCGGCCCCAGCGGCGTCGGCAAGTCTTCGCTGTTGCGCGTGCTTGCCGGCCTGCAGGCGGCCGATGCCGGCACGGTGCATCTGCGCGGCGAACCCTTGCGCGGACCGCATCCGCGCTTGGGCTTCGTATTCCAGGACCCTTGCCTGCTGCCATGGCTCACCCTGGAAGACAACGTCGGCTTCGGCCTGGATTTCAAGCACCAGCCGGCGATGTCCAAAGCGGAAAAGCAGCGCCGCATCGATGCGGCCATCGCAGAGGTGGATTTGCGGCACGCCAGGCTGCGCTATCCCGCCGAACTGTCCGGCGGCATGGCGCAGCGCGCCGCCTTGGCGCGCACCCTGGCGCGCCAGCCGGAAATATTGTTGCTGGATGAGCCTTTCAGCGCGCTGGATGAAGTCACGCGCGCCGAGATGCAGGCGCTGCTGTTGCAGATCACCGCGAGGCATCATACTTCCACGATACTGGTGACCCACGACATCGATGAAGCGCTCGTGCTGGCGGACCGCATCCTGCTCATCGGCGGCCGGCCCGGACGTCTTTGGCGCGAATGGCGCATGGCCGCCGCGCGGCC